>Ga0105245_10003999_pt1 | contig 13100 bp, 13 predicted proteins | sample KBSM54metaG_FD_81523 | JGI IMG/M metagenome (GOLD analysis project Ga0105245, IMG submission 81523) | Miscanthus rhizosphere microbial communities from Kellogg Biological Station, Michigan, USA - KBS M5-4 metaG | ecosystem: Host-associated > Plants > Roots > Rhizosphere > Soil | place... | reverse complement strand
CCTTGCAACGCTGCAAGACGTGGATGCCCGGGACTCGGCGCCACAGCGCGTCGAAGACGCGCGTAACCGCGCTTATGGCGCCGGCCCGGGCATGACGGCACAAGGCCGTGCCTAACTCTCGCCGGCGCTCTCCGCGAGCTTGGCGCGCCAATCGCGGCGGTGGCGCAGGATCGACATCAGCGCGAGGCCGAGCAGCAGCGCCGCGATCAGGATGAGCACCAGCGCGATCGGCCGCGTGAAGAAGATCGTCCAGTTACCGTTCGACATGATCAGCGACTGCCGCAGGCTCATCTCGAAGATCGGCGAGATCACGAGCCCGAGCACCAGCGGCGCGGGGTCGAGCCCGACCTTGCGCATCAGGTAGCCGAGGCCGCCCATCGCCAGCATGATCCAGACGTCCACCACCGAGTTGTTCACCGCATAGACGCCGACGATGCAGAACATGATCACCAGCCCATAGAGATAGGCGTAGGGGATGCGCAGCACGTTCACGAACAGCCCGACCAGCGGCAGGTTGAGCGCGAGCAGCATCAGGTTGCCGACGTACATCGAGGCGACGAAGCCCCAGAACACCTTGGGGTGATCGTTGACGAGGGTCGGTCCCGGCGGCACGCCATGGATGAGCAGCGCCGCCATCAGCACCGCGGTGACGGGCCCGGTCGGCAGGCCGAGCGCCAGCATCGGCACGAAGGCGCCGGTCGAGGCCGCGTTGTTGGCGGATTCCGGTCCGGCGACGCCCGCGACCGCGCCATGGCCGAACTGCTCGGGATGTTTCGAGATCCGCTTCTCTATCGCGTAAGAGAGAAAGCTGGAGATGATGTGCGCGGAGCCGGGTGCCAGGCCGACCAGGAAGCCGAGCACCGAGCCGCGCGCGATCGGCATCGCGGCCTCGCGCCACTCGGTGCGGCTCGGCAAGAGGTCGCGCAGCTTGGGTGCGATCGCGCTGGTGATCGCGGCGATTGCCGGGGTCGAGAGGATCTCGCCGAGGCCGAACAGCCCGACCGCCACCGGCACGATGCCGATGCCGTCGCCGAGCTCGGCGATGCCGAACGAATAGCGGAAATGGCCGGTCATGGTGTCGATGCCGATGGTGCCGAGCATGAGCCCGGTGAGCGCCATCAGCAGCGTGCGCGTGAGCGCCGTCGAGGAGAGATAGGCCAGCATGACGAGGCCGAGCACGAGCAGTGCGGTGTATTCCGGCGGCCCGAAGCGGAGCGCGAAGGCCGCTAGCGGCGGCGCGATCAGGGTGAGCACCAGCACGCCGAAGGTGCCGGCGATGAACGAGCCGACCGCGGAAATGCACAGCGCCGCGCCGGCGCGCCCGCGCTGCGCCATGGCATAGCCATCGATGCAGGTCATCACCGATGAAGCTTCGCCCGGGATGCGCAGCAGGATCGCGGTGGTCGAGCCGCCGTATTGCGAGCCGTAGTAGATGCCGGCCAGCATGATCACGGCCTTGGTGGCGTCGAGGCCATAGGTCACCGGCAGAAGGATGCTGATGCCCGCAAGCGGGCCGATGCCCGGCAACACGCCGACCAAGGTGCCGACCACGCAGCCGAGGAATGCGTACCACAGGATCGCCGGCTGGAACGCGACCTCGAACCCGAGCATCAGGCTGTCGAAGGTGGACATCAGGGCATGACCCCGAAAAGTGGATACCGGTTTTCGGACAAGGTCATGCCCAAGGTTAGAATCCAAACAGGCCGCGTTCGAGCGGCGATCTCAGCAGCATCGTGAACAGCACATAAGTCGCGAGGCTGGTGCCGGCGCCGAACACGGCGGCGTGCAGCACGGGTTTCTTCTGCAGGAGCGCGAGACAGAACACCATCACCCCGATGCTGATGATGAAGCCGAGCGTCTCGTAGAAGGCGACGGCGGCGGCGGCAAGCGCCAGCACCGGCAGGGCGTGCGTGACGTCGTCCCAGCGGATCGCGGCGAAGGCATCGCCCTCGCGCGCGCCCGCTATCAGGGTGAGGCCGAGCACGATCATCAGCACGGCGAGCAGTTTTGGCCACAGTCCGGCGCCCGGGAACGACAGCGAGCCGACCGGGAGCTCGCCGCTGATCGCGATGATGAGAATGCCAAGTGCGATGGCAACGCCGCCGATGACGTGGTCGGTGCGGAGGGTCACGATTTGACCATTGGAATAACGGCAGGGCGATGCAAAGTGGCACGGTCCCACCTCTCCCATAGGGAGAGGTCGCCGCGCGGAGCGCGGCGGGTGAGGGGTTCAGACCGATCGAGAAGCCCAGCGCCCCTCACCCGGCACGCCATAGCCGATGCTTCGCATCGGCGTTCTTCTAAACCGAGAACGGCGGCCGTAGGCCGCCTATGTGCCGACCTCTCCCCGACGAGGAGAGGTGGTCGAGGGGCGCCGCTCTGCGTTCCTTGCACTGCGAAGTTGCCCGTTATCCCTCGACCTTGCCGATCTGGCGGATCGCCGCCTGCACGCGCTTGGCGTCCTCGGCCCAGAACTTCGCGAACTCCGGCTGGTCGAGATAGTCGACGTCCTGGCCGAGGTTGGCGAGCGCCTGCTTGAAGCTGTCGGTCTTCGCGGCCTTGCCGATGTTCTCGCGTAGATAGTTGACGACGGCGACGGGCGTGCCCTTCGGCGCCCAGATGCCAACCCAGAGATAATATTCGACGTCGTACCCGAGCTCCTTCATCGTCGGCACGTCGGGCAGGGCGGGCGAGCGCTTGGCTCCGAACGAGGCGAGTGCGCGCGCCTTGCCGGCCTTGATCTGCGAAAGACAGGCCGAGATCGATGAGGCCAGCGCCTGCGCGTTGTTGCCCATCAGCGCCGTCAGGGCGGGGCCGCCGCCGGCGGTCGGCAGATGGCGCATCTTGATGTCGGCGGCCTGGCCAAACAGCGCCATCGGAATATGCAGCGCGCCGTAGAGGCCCGAGGACGAATACAGGATCTCGTTCGGGCGCTTCTTGGCGTCGTCGACGAACTCCTTGAGCGTCTTGTAGGGCTGCTGGTCGTTGACGATCAGCACGCAGGGATCGGCGACCAGCCGCGCGATCGGGATGAAGTCGTCGTTGGTGAACTTCGGCGCACGCCCGAACAGCTTGTCCACCTCGGCGAAGCCTGACAGCGAGGTGAGGTGCGACAGGATCGTGTAGCCGTCCGGCTTGGCGCTGGCGCCGACCTGCGCGCCGACCTGGCCGGCCGCGCCCGGCTTGTTCTCGAGCACGCACGGCTGCTTGATGATCGGCTCGAGCGCCGCGAGCAGCGGGCGCATCACCACGTCATTGGCGCCGCCGGGTGGAAACGGATTGATGAAGGTGATCGGCCGCGACGGATAGGCGTCCTGTGCAAAGCCGGCAGCGGGCATCAGGCCAAGCGCGCTCGCGCCGGCCAGGAACAGTCGTCGATCGACGGTCGTGGTCATCGCATCCTCCCTTACGCTGCGCCGATCTCAAGTCGGCTGCAGGAAATATGCCCAGGCGTTTCTGCTTCGTCGCCACCGGGCTTGTCCCGGTGGCCTCGCTTAGGGACGCAGGGCCGTGCCTTCCGAAGCGAGATGGCCGGAACAAGTCCGGCCATGAGCATCTTCGATGGTCAGTTCGGTGCGGCCATCTCGGACGCCATCACCTGCGCCTTGCGGCCCTTCACTTCCGAAACCTCGAAGTTGAGCTCGACCTTCACGCCGTTCGGGTCGAAGAGGAACAGCTGATAGAGGCCCTGGTCGTCGACCTGGCGCTCCTTGAACTCGACCTTGAGCTTGCTGAGGTGATCGATCATGTCGTGCAGGCCGGTGCAGCGGAAGCCGATGTGGTCGACCACGCCCGAGCCCTGCGTCGCCTGCGACGTCTGGCCGAGATACTTCATGCGATTGTCGGAGACGGCGGCGCCGCCCTGGGTCAGGTGCAGCACGTCGCGGTCGCCGGCATAGAGCCAGTACACTGGAAACTTGAAATCGGGGTGAGGACCGACGCGCAGGCCCAGCACGTTCACCCACCAATCCTTGGTCGCCTCGATGTCGGCGGACTGGATCAGGAAGTGCTCGATGAAGGCGAGGGGCATCGCGGGTCTCCTGGCTTGTTTTTGACAATCCGTTCCTGCCCACGCAGTGTCGTCCAAACCCTCCCACTATGTCCAGCGCGCGACCAGCAAAAGTGGGCACCGGTTTTGCGTCCGGTCGCGCGGTTAAAATAAATTGGAGGTTGAAATGCCCGCTTATTGGGTCGCGCGCGCACGAATTGACGACTGGCCGCAGTACAAAAAATACACCGATGGCGTGCCCGCAATCATCGCCAAGCACGGCGGCAAGGTGCTGGCGCGGGGCGGACGCTTCGAAATCCTGGAAGGTCCCGACACGTTTCGCCGTTTTGTGGTGATCGAGTTCCCGACCTTCGAGCAGGGCGTGGCCTGCTTCAAATCGCCCGAATATCAGGCCATCGCGGCCTTCCGTCGTGATGGCGGCGGCGAGGTCGAGACCATCATGGTCGACGGCGGCGACGCCACGCCGCGCTAGGGTCCTTGATTAATTTCCGCGCGGGCCGCGTTGCAGCCAAAATCGCCGTCCGGGCAGGAGAAAGGCGACGATCGTACCAGGGAGTACGGTCGAGCCTTTCGACGCACCCGGCGGCGATTTTCGCTGCAACCCGAAGGGACGCGCGAATTTCGGCCGCTGGCGTCGTTGTTCGTCGCTTATGATCGCCCGGATCATGGCGCTCCTCGCGCCTAGCCAGCGGCCGAAATGTCGCAGCGTCGCGGCCCACGGGGAAATTAATCAAGGACCCTGACCATGGGGTTGGTCCCACCCGGATTCGCTGGTGTTTCCGGGCTTTCTTTGGCTATGATCCCGCCCGGATAAACGGCGCGAAGCCGCTATCGCAGGGAGGAATTATCGATGCTCCGTCACTTGAAGCGTCTGTCCATCGGATTGCTGGCCGCCTCGGCCACGATCGCGCTGGCGACCACTGCCTCGGCGCAGCAGCAGCCGATCACCATCGGCTTCAGCATGGCGCTGACCGGCCCGCTTTCCGCCATCGGCAAGCAGGCTCTGCTCGGCATGAAGATCTGGGAAGAAGAGACCAACGCGGCGGGCGGACTGCTCGGCCGTCCGGTCAAGCTCGTCTTCTATGACGACCAGTCCAATCCGTCGACGGTGCCCGGCATCTACACCAAGCTGATCGACGCCGACAAAGTCGATCTCGTGATGGGCCCCTACGCCACCAACATGATCGCGCCCGCAATGCCGGTCGTGATGCAGAAGGGCAAGATGTTCATCGGGCTCTTCGGCCTCGATGTGAATCACAACTTCAACTATCCGAAGTACTTCGCGATGATCCCGACCGGGCCCGACGCCAAGGCGTCGTTCACGGAAGGCGTGTTCCAGGCTGCCTCGAAGCTGTCGCCGAAGCCGGAGACCGTTTCGCTCGTCGCCGCCGACGCGGAGTTCGCCAACAACGCCTGCGAAGGCGCGCGGCAGAACGCCAAGAAGTACAACTTCAAGATCGTCTACGACAAAACCTATCCGCCGGCGACGACGGACTTCACACCGATCGTGCGTGCGATCCAGGCGGCCAATCCGGATATCGCGATCATCTGCTCGTACCCGCTCGACTCGGTCGGCATGGTCAAGGCCGTGAACGAAATCGGCTACAAGCCGAAGCTGATCGGCGGCGCCATGGTCGGCCTGCAGGCGACCGTGTTCAAGAACCAGCTCGGGCCGCTGCTCAACGGCTTCATCAACTACGAGACCTGGGTGCCGGATAAGCGCATGACCTTCAATGGCACCGAGGAGTTCTTCAAGAAGTATCAGGCTCGCGCCGGCGCCGAAGGCGTCGACCCGCTCGGCTACTATCTTGGCGGCTGGGGCTACGCCGACATGCAGGTGCTCACCCAGGCCATCAAGGGCGCCAACTCGATCAACGACGACAAGTTGGTCGAGTACATGAAGGCCAACACCTTCAAGACCATCCACGGCGACATCAAGTTCGGCAAGAACGGCGAGTGGGAAACCAGCGCGATGCTGCAGGTGCAGTATCACGACATCAAGCAGGGCGCCGGCCTCGATGTCTGGCGCGGCATGAGCTACCAGACGGTGGTGACGCCCGACCGGTTCAGCACCGGCCAGCTGATCTATCCGTTCGAGAAGGCGCGCCAGTAAGCCTCATCGACACACGTTACGGAAACGCCGCGCGAGAGCGCGGCGTTTTTGTTTTCCGAGTAATCCACGTGGATAAAAACGCGCGCTCGACGCGGGCGCGCGTTACGGCAACATGCGCGGTTGCCTGGGCAGCCGCGCTGCACCGGGACTGACGGAGTTTGGGGTGAAGCGAGCGGTGCGTCCCGCCAAAAATTTCGGCACTCAAAAGCTGTCAAATGCTGTCATTTGCGTCGCAGGTGCGAGAGATGACGGGCGGAAAAAAATTGACGTGCCCGTCTTTCCTGTCAAAGCCTGTCATTTTTGCTTCGCAGCCGCGAGAAAGACCGGTGATTTGAAAAATTCGCGGTCGTTTCCTGTTATTTGACAGGGCAGGGCCAGCGGTTACAGGCCGAGGTAGAACTTGCGAATGAGGTCGTTGTTGTTGAGGTCGTCGGCCGACTTGCCTTCGAACTCGATCTTGCCGTGCACGATCACGTAGCCGCGGTCGGCGATGCGCAGCGCCTGGGTGAAGTTCTGCTCCGCCATCAGCACGGTCAGCGAATAGCGCTCCTTGAGCTCCTTGATCTTCTCGATGGTGCGGCTCACCAGCACCGGGGCGAGGCCGACCGAAGGCTCGTCGATCAAGAGGATGCGCGGGTGAAGCATCAGCGCGCGGCCGAGCGCCAGCATCTGCTGTTCGCCGCCTGACATCGAGCCGGCAAGCTGCGACTTGCGTTCGGCCAGGCGCGGAAAACACTCGAAGCAGAACGCGAGGTTGTTGTGGATTTCGGCGCGCGCCTTCTTCCGAAACGCGCCAAGCAGGAGGTTTTCTTCGACCGTCAGCCGCGGGAACAGGCGGCGGCCTTCCGGCACCAGCGCGATGCCGAGGTCGACAATCGCTTCGGTGCTCATTCCAACGAGATTGTGTTTCTGCCCGTCGATCTCGGCCTCGATCGTGCCGGCGCTCGGCCGCACAATGCCCATGATGGTCTTGATCAGCGTGGACTTGCCGTTGCCGTTGGTGCCGAGCAGCACCACGGTCTCGCCGCCGCCGGCACTGAGCGACACGTTCTCGAGCACCCGCACGTGCCCGTAGGCGGCGTGAACGCCGGACACCGTGATGCTATTGGCCAAGATACGCCCTCTCGACTTCGGGGTCGCGGATGACGTCGGCGGGCTTGCCGTCGGCGATCTTCTTGCCGGAGACGAGCACGGCGAGGCGCTGCGAGAACTGCATCACCGCGCTCATGATGTGCTCGATCAGGATCACCGTGATGCCGCGCTCGTTGAGCGTGATCAGGAGCTGCACGATGTCCTTGACCTCCGAGCCCGATAGCCCGGCCATCGCCTCGTCGGCGATGAGGAGCTTCGGGTCTACCGCCATGGCGCGCGCCAGCTCGAGCTTGCGCATGTCGACCTGCGTGAGATCGCGCGGGAAATGCCGCGCACGATCGGCGAGGCCGACCAGGCGGAGCATCTCACCGCATTGGTCGGCGATCTCAGCCTCCGACATCTTGCTGCCGCGCCGTGCATTGACCGCATACATCAGCGGCACGCGGATGTTGTCGGCGATGGTCATCGAGAAGAACGGCCGCGGCAGCTGGAAACTGCGCGCCATCCCGAGCCGTGTGCGCTCGTGCGTGATCAAGCCTTTGAGATTGCGGCCGTCGAAATGCACCTTGCCGGTCTCATTGGTGAGCGTGCCGCAGATGCAGTTGACGAGCGTGGACTTGCCGGAGCCATTCGGGCCGATCAGGCCGAGCCGCTCGCCGGTGTTTACGGTGAGGTCGATACCGTCGAGCGCGACGAAGCCGCCGAAGCGCTTGCCGAGGCCTGAGACTTCGAGGATCGGCGCGCTCATGCCTTCTTCCCCATGAACGTTTGCTTGAACAGGCCGACCAGCCCGTTCGGCGCCACGACGACGAACACGACGAGCAGCACGCCGACCAGCAGGACGCCGACCGCCGACGAGATGTTCACCGTCGCCCACTGCTGCAATGAGCCGAGCAGAACGGCGCCGACCAGCGGACCGATCCAGCTCGAAGTGCCGCCGATCATCGGCATGGCGATGGAGTTGACCGCATACTCGAGCCCGAACGCCGACGACGGCTGGATGAAGCTGATGTAGTAGGGAAACGGCGCGCCGGCCATGCCCATGAACGCGCCCGACAGCGTGGTCGCGATCAATTTGAGCTTCAATGTCGGCACGCCCGAAGCTTCCGCCGCCAGTTCGTCGTCGCGAATGGTGGCGAAGCCGTAGCCCAGCGCCGAACGTTCGATCGCGCGCGCGGTCGTGAGCGCGGCAACCGCAAGCACGAACATCACCAGGCAGAGATACTGCAGGTAGCTCGTGGCGATGACGGTGGTGATGAAGTTGGCGATGGTGTCGCCGAACAGGCTGGCGTCGACCTTCTGCGGGCGGATCACATAGGCGCCGCGCGAACCGCCGACAAAAGACCAGTTGGTGATCAACGTCTGCAGCACGACGGCCATCGCGAGCGTGGCGATGGCGAAGAACGCGCCGCGCAGGCGCAACGTGAGATAGCCCATGCCGAACCCGATCAGGCCGGACACCGCGCCGCCGACGACGATCAGCAGCGGCACCGGAACGTCGGGCCAGAGCTTGTGCAGGACCACCGACGAGTAGGCGCCGACCGCGAAGAAGGCGGCGCTGCCGAAGTTCACGTAGCCGGTGTAGCCGCCGAGGATGTTCCACGCCGTCGCCAGCACGACATACTGCAGCACGGTGTAGATCGCGAAGAAGTAGTACTCATTGTTGTAAGTGCGTGCGATCGCGTAGATCGCGGCCGCGATCAGGATCATCACGACGAAAAAGATTCGTGACCGCATGGCCTACTGACGTCCGAGGATGCCCGAGGGGCGGAATGCCAGCGTCAGCAGCAGCAGGCCGAAGGCCACGGCCGGCGCCCAGGACGGACCGTAGAAGGTCGAGGTGATGCTCTCGACCACGCCGAGCAGCATGGCGCCGATGATCGTGCCGGGCAGGCTGCCGAGCCCGCCAAGCACGCAGATCGCGAACACGCGTCCGATGTATTCGCGCCCGACCGAGGGTTCGACCGGCTGGATGATGATCAGGAAGGCGCCGGCGAGGGCGGCGGTGGCGATCGAGATCGCGAAGGCGATGCGCTTGATGCGGATCGGGTCCGCCGCCATCAATTGCAGCGCGAGCTGGTCCTGCGCCACAGCCATGATGGCGCGCCCGATGAACGTGCGCTTGATGAAGGCAAGCAGCGCACCAAACATGAGGAGCGACCCCACGCACGGCACCAGCATGCGCATCGGCAGTTCAGCGATCAGCTTGGGCAACGCGCTGCCGGCTGCGCCCAGGAACTTGCCGAGGTTCTGGTCGATGTAACCCGCCTGCACATAGCGGTAGTCGACACCGACGCCGAGGACCAACAAAACCTCGCTGATGAACAGCAGTCCGAAGAAGAACGCGAGGCCGGCAAGCGCTTCCTTGCCGCGCCGCTCGAACGACACATAGTAGACCTGGTAGACCGCAGCCCCCAGCGCATAGAACGCCGGCAGCGCGATGATCCCGGCCAGGATCGGGTCGATGCCGAATTTGGAGTTGAGCAGGTAGGCGAAGTACGACCCCAGGATGATGAAGCCGGGATGCGCGATGTTGACGATGTCGAGGATGCCGAAGGAGATCGAGATGCCGACGGTGACCGCCGCATAGAATCCGCCCAGCAGCAAGCCGGCGATCAACGCGCTGACCAGAAGATCGAAGGACATGCTTGGGCTCGATTTCCCCCAAAGGCGCCGGGCGGTGGCCTGCCCGGTGTTTGGCGGTCCGGAAGGAGGCTTATTTTGCGGCAGTGTGCAGGAAGCTCAGCGGCTTGGCTAGTTTCAATTCGTCGCCACCGGGCTTGTCCCGGTGGCCTCGCTTAGGTGGGCACGGCAGTGCCTCCCTGCGCGGGATGGCCGGCAAAGGCGTTAGCAGAACGCCGTCCTAAAGACGGCCTTGCCCGGCCGTGACGTGGAGAGATTGTGCTCATCGCCGTCGCTTCCGTTTCACGCCCGCCATCTTTTCAAGCACCGCGCACACCGCCGCGGTGTCGTGCATCGCGTGGCCCGTGCGCATGGCCTTCGCATAGATGGGCAGGGTCGCGTCCATCAACGGCGTTGGGACGCCGATCTCGTCGGCATAAGCGCCGATGACGTCGAGGTCCTTCTGCCAGACCTTGATCTTCATGGTGGCGGGCTCGTAGCGGTTCTTCACCATCAGCGGCGCGCGCAGTTCGAACACGCGCGAGTTGCCGGCGCCGATGCTGACGAGGTCGAGGATGCGCTTGGGATCGAGCCCGGCCTTGATGCCGAGCACCATCGCTTCCGCGCTCGCGACGTTGTGGATCGCCACCAGCAGGTTGGCGACGTATTTCATGCGGCTGCCGTTGCCGTAATCGCCGAGGTCGTGCACCGCGCGCGCAAAGCCGAGGAACATCGGCCGCAGTTTCTTGATCGCGGCGCGATTGCCGCTCGCATAGACGACAAGGTCCTTCACCGCGGCCTGCGCGCCAGTGCCGCTGATCGGGCAGTCGAGCGCGATATGGCCGGCGCGGGTGAGGGCGCGTTGCGCGGCGCGCTTGTCGGCAAGCGTGAAGGTCGATGCTTCCACGACGACACGGCGCGGCAGCTTGGCCGCGACCAGCGCCGCCACGGTGGCGGCGAGCGCCTGCGGCGCGGGCAGGCTGGTGACGATGACGGGGACCTTTTTGGCGAGCGTGGCAACGTCGGGCGCGAGTTCGACGCCGGCCCTGGCCGCCGCGCGCCGCGCCCTGGCGTCGATGTCGAAGCCGATGACGCGAAAGCCGCTTGCCACGAGATTGCGGGCGAACGAGCCGCCCATGATGCCGAGGCCGACGACGCCGACCATTCCCTTGCTGCGTTTTGGGCGCTTGGCCATTGGCGTGTCCCTTGATCTCGGACGTCGTCATGCCCGGCCTTGTGCCGGGCATCCACGTCTTTCTTTGCGTCTACTAATGCAAGACGTGGATGGCCGGGACAAGCCCGGCCATGACGAAGTGCGCATGGGGGCGCAAGCCCGATGACTCCCGCGTTTGGATCGCCTATCGTTCCGCGCCGTTTTGTCAGGGGAGCATCATGTCGATCACGCTTGCGCAAGCTTCAACCATCGTGGACGTCGCGCTCAAGAAAGGGCGCGAGCTCAACCTCAAGCCGCTGGTCGTGATCGTGCTCGACGCCGGCGGCCATCTCGTCGCCTACAAGCGCGAGGACAAGGTCGGCATCCTTCGCTACGAGATCTCCCGCGCCAAGGCCTATGGCGCGCTCGGCATGGGCTTCGGCTCGCGCGGGCTGTTCGAGCGCGCACAGAAGAACATGCTGTTCGTCTCGGCGCTCGAGGTCGTGGCCGAAGGCAAGGTGATGCCGGTGCCCGGCGGCGTGCTGATCCAGAACGCCCAGGGCGACACTATCGGCGCGGTCGGCATTTCCGGCGACACTTCGGACAATGACGAGGCCTGCGCGCTCGCCGGCATCGAGGCCGCCGGTCTCAAGGGCGAAACCGGCGGCGGCAAGGGCTAGGCCCCGCTCAGATCACGTAGATCCGGTCCGGCAGTTCGTCGCGCGCGGTGTCCGTGCGCGGGAAGTGCGCGGCCAGCTCGTCGCCGCATTTGTCGATCGCCGCCAGGAACCCATCCGCGATCCTGCCATCGCGCGTATGCGCGATCAGCACATCGATCGCCGCCTGCCAGTGCGATTGCGGAACGCGCGCCGCGATGCCGTCGTCGGCAATGATGCGCGCATAACGCTCGGCCAGCGACACGAAGATCAGGATGCTGGTGCGATCCTTCTTGCGCGTGAGTCCACGCTGCCGGAACTGCTGCATCGCCACCTCGTGGGCGAGCGCCCGGCGCGTCCGCCGCGGCAGCAGCGCCGCCTCGATCGGCGGAAGGTAGAGCAGGGCAACCAGCCCCACGAACACCGCAAGCTGCGCTGTGAGGATGCTGTAGACGGCCATAGCCGTGAGCGCGACCAGCGCCCAGGGCAGCGCCAGCGCCACGGCCGCCGCAATCAGCAGCGGCACCGCCGTCGTGCCCGCCGACGAGCGCGCCAGCACGCAGACGATCTCGCCCGAGCTCTTCGCTTCCGCCGCCTTGATGGCGTCGGCAATGCGTTCGCGGTCCTGCGCTGAGAGTGTCATCACCAGCTCCCTGATGCCCCGCCGCCGCCGGAAGAGCCTCCGCCTCCGGAAAAGCCGCCGCCGCCGCTCGACCAACCACCACTCGATGATGAACTGCTGCCCGAGCTTGTCGCGATGCTCCACAGCATGGTCAGCACGAACCAGCGGAAGGTCGGCGATATGATCATTCCGATGATGATGAGCCCGCCGATCACCGCGACCAGCCAGTTGAGATTGGTGTCCGCCGGCGCATTGTCGACGCGCAGCGCCGGCCGCTTTTCCCACTCCGACGCGTCGGTGGTCAGCACCGTGATGATGTCGTCCACGCCGCGCGCGATGCCGTCGCTGAAATTACCGGCCTTGAAGCGCGGCGTGATGGCGTTGGTGATGATGACCTTGCCCAGCGCGTCGGTCAGCGTGCCTTCCAGCCCGTAGCCGACCTCGATGCGGACGCGGTGCTCGTTCGGCGCCACCAGCAGCAGCACGCCGTTGTTCTTGTCCTTCTGGCCGAGCTGCCAGGCGCGGAACAAGCCGTTGGCGTAAGGTTCGATCTCCTGGCCTTCGAGGCTGCGCACGGTGGCGACGACGAGCTGAATGCCGGATTTGCTTTCCAGGTCAGCCGATTTTGTTTCGAGCGCGCTCCTGGTTTCCGCGGAGATGATGTTGGCCTGATCGACGACGCGGCCTGTCAGGGCAGGATACGTCACCGCTCCGGCCGCGAATGCGACGAAGAGCCCCGCCAGCGCGAGCGCTGCGAACACTGGCGCGCGCAGCCGCCCGCTCGGCGTCAACAATCCGATGGCGGCCGCGCCCACGTGGTCTCGCGCTGAATG
>Ga0105245_10003992_pt1 | contig 13109 bp, 3 predicted proteins | sample KBSM54metaG_FD_81523 | JGI IMG/M metagenome (GOLD analysis project Ga0105245, IMG submission 81523) | Miscanthus rhizosphere microbial communities from Kellogg Biological Station, Michigan, USA - KBS M5-4 metaG | ecosystem: Host-associated > Plants > Roots > Rhizosphere > Soil | place: Michigan... | reverse complement strand
TTGCTATAACCAGCTAACCTATTCTCTCCTGGCGCAAGCGATTGACAATCAGCTATTGAATGTCCTGGGGACATGGAACCTCTCCGAATTCACTCGCCGGCAACTCTCCGATTTTCTGATCGTTGATTTCACAAGCACGTTTCGACGGTCTTTGAACGCCCGCCAATTTGACGGATGGGTGGAAATTAACAAGATCACTGTTCGCCATCGAAATATATTTATGAAGACCTCTTGCAGTTTCGAAGATCAATCGGGAGCGTCTTCCCATGGAGGGGCTGTGATTGTCATTCTCAATGGACGAGAGGAGCACGCACAATGAACTCCCCAGTGACCGGAGTTGCTGGATCAACAGGAGACATGCAGTTCATGGATTGTGTTCGCCGCTCCCATCCATCGGAGCGGCGGGGTCTCGTGCTCCAATTTCTTCGTGAGCAACTCGCGGCTTTGTTGGCAGTTGATCCATCGCGAATTGGAGTTCGAGATAACCTCCTGGAACTGGGTGTAGATTCGTTCAAGGCGGTCGAGTTCAAATTTTTTCTCGAGTCGAAACTGGGTCTTCCCATTAGCAGCTCTCTTATTTTCGACTATCCGACCCTCGATGCGCTTACGGGGTTTCTCCTGGAGCAAATTTATCCCTTACAAGAACAGCCGGCCCTGCCATCAGGTCAGCCCCAGCCAGCCGTTGATCTTTCTGAAGACGAGCTGGTCCGGCTGGTCGCACGTGAGCTTAGCGAAATGAATCTAAGCCCGGCAGATTGAATGGGCACGACCTATCGCAGAAGTCTCGCGGCGCGAACCCCCGATTAAGCCACCAGAGATCCTGCACACACCTTCTTCTGCCACCTCATGGAGCATGGAGTTATGGAATGAACGGCACTGCACCTGATCACCAGAAATTACTAAATGACGCGTTGTCGGCAATCAAGCAACTACGGCATAGAGTAGAAGAGCTTGAGGCAGCCAGGAGCGAACCTATAGCGGTTGTGGGCATGGGCTGTCGTTTCGCGCCTGACATCGATTCACCTGAAGCGTTTTGGGAGTTGCTCGCGCGTGGAGGCAATGCAATAGGCGAGATTCCGGCGGAGAGGTGGGACAACGATTTCTATTACGATCCAAATGCAGACGCGCCGGGTAAGATTTGCACCCACCACGGCGGTTTCCTGCGACACAAAGACCTGTTTGATCCACAGTTCTTTAAAATTTCACCCCGTGAAGCCACCTTCATGGATCCGCAGCAACGTCTCCTGCTGGAGCTTGCCTGGGAGGCACTGGAGAACGCAAATATTCCGCCCCCCCAGCTTTATGGCAGCGATGGTGGGGTGTTCATAGGAATCAGTTCTTTTGATTACGGCAGCTTGGTTTCAGAATACTTATCCTACGAGGACATCGGTCCCACCCTGGGAACCGGGATTGCGCTTAGTCCCGCTTCCGGACGAATTTCCTACGTGCTCGGGTTACAGGGCCCAAGCATTTGTCTGGATACAGCATGTTCTTCGTCGCTGGTATCCGTTCATGCCGCTTGTGAAAGCCTGAGAAAGCAGGAGTGCTCCATCGCTCTGGCCGGCGGTGTGAATATGATCCTTTCCCCGTTTTGCCATGTCATTTTCTCGAAGAGTCACATGCTCTCCCGCGAAGGGCGCTGCAAGACATTTGACGAAGCAGCCGATGGGTTTGTCCGCAGTGAAGGGGCCGGACTGCTTGTGCTTAAGCGCTTGAAAGATGCGGTGGAAAATCAGGATAGAGTGCTCGCAGTCATCCGAGGCGGCGCTGTGAATCAAGATGGAGCCAGTGGCGGCCTCACTGTGCCCAACGGGCCGGCGCAACAGAACGTGATTCGTAAAGCGCTTCGTAATGCGGGCCTTAAGGCCGAGGACGTGGACTATATTGAGGCCCACGGTACCGGCACCCCCTTGGGTGATCCCATTGAAATGAATGCGTTGGGGGAGGTCTTCAAGAAAAGTCATACAGCAAGCCGTCCTCTTTGGGTAGGCTCAGCCAAGACAAACCTCGGCCACATGGAATCCGCCGCAGGCATTGGCGGGCTGATCAAAGCAATACTTCAGTTGCAAAAGGGTATGATCGCGCCCCATCTGAACTTCGAACAGCCGAGCAGCCGCATAGCGTGGGAACAATTGCCTATCCGAGTGCCTACGGCTCTGGTTCCCTGGCCGTCACAGGAACGGAAAAAACGCGTTGCCGGCGTCAGCTCATTCGGTTTTGCCGGCACCAATGCGCATCTACTTCTGGAAGCTGCGCCCAAAGCGGAGCCATGTCCTCCACCCCGTCAGCGCAGTAGGCACCTCCTCACCATTTCAGCAAAGAACGAAAGCGCCTTGAGGCAACTTGCATTGAGCTACAGCTCAGTCTTGGAACGTCAGCCAGAGTGGAGTGTTGCCGACATCTGCCACACTGCCAGTGCCGGTCGCGCTCATTTCAGCCAGCGGGCGGCAATCGTTGCAGCATCCGCTCCGGAGCTAAAGGAGAAGCTTAGATTGCTGCACAGTGGAGAGCCAGCCGAATCCGTTTTTTGCGGTTCAGTTTTAGATGATGAACCGGCCAAAGTTGCTTTCCTCTTTACTGGCCAAGGCTCCCAATACTACGCAATGGGGCGGGAACTCTATGATAGCCAGCCGCTCTTCAGAGAAATACTGGTGAAATGCGATGAAATTCTTTTGCAGAACGCAGGATGGTCGCTCCTCGATAAGCTGTATTCGAGCACTGATCACACTCAAATTGACCAAACCGTCTATTCGCAGCCCTTGCTCTTTTCCATCGAGTGCGCCCTGGCCCGGCTCTGGCAGTCTTGGGGTATTCAACCCGCTGTCGTCATGGGACATGGCGTGGGTGAATACGCTGCCGCAGTAATTGCCGGCGCCTTCGGCCTGGAAGATGGCCTGAAGCTGATTGCGGCCCGCAGCAAGCTGATGCAGGGACTTCCACGAAATGGCGGCATGATGGAGATTCAAGGCAAGCTGGAGAAAGTGACTGAGATCATCGCCCCCTATGCTTCCAGCGTCTCAATTGCTGCCATCAACGGACCTCAAAACATTGTTATTTCTGGAGCATACGATGATTTGCTTAAGGCAGCCGAGACTTGCCGGAGCGAGCGTCTGCCGTTCCAGCAACTTGAAGCCTCACATGCGTTTCATTCACCCCTCATGCCGTCCATGTTGGGGGATTTCGCCAGGATCGCCGAAGAAGTGGAGTATTCCGCCCCGCACATAGAAGCTGTTTCCAGTGTGAGCGGTGATTTTACGGCAGAATTGCTGGCAAACCCAGAGTACTGGGTCCGCCATGTCAGCGCACCGGTGCGCTTTTTCGATGGTATCAAACAGCTTTCAAAACGAGGATGCAAGATCATGCTGGAAATTGGTCCCAAGCCCGCCCTTGTAGACCTGGGGCGAAAATGCATCGGGGAAGATTTCCAGTGGCTTGCTAGCTTGAGGCCGGGCCGCAGTGATTGGGAGCAAATGTTGCAAAGCCTGGCCAGCATGTATGTGGCGGGACTGACGATCGACTGGGAACAAGTGACCCAGGGATACTATCTCCACAAAGTGCCGCTGCCAACCTATCCATTCCAGCGCGAACGCTACTGGTTTGCGCCCCACGTGGCCCAGAAGAAACTAGCCAGGCGCACCAGCGATTTTCACCCGCTGCTCGGAACACGTTTATCCAACCCTGATGCTCCAAACCAGATTATTTTCGAATCTGACCTGCGCAAGAGTTTGGCATATCTGATGGATCATTGCGTGCTGGGCTGGCCACTCTTTCCGGCTGCAGGTTTCATCGAAGCTGTGGTGGCGGCCGGGACTGAAATTTTGGGCAGCCCACCGATTTTGGGAAATTTCGTACTCCGCCGGCCGTTATTACTCTCGGAAAATTGTACAAAAAAGTTGTGCACTGTCATTGAGCCCGGCGCCGCAGGTAGCTACACCTTCAAGATCCTGAGCAAAGAAGAAGAGAATGACGGTGGTTTTTCTGCAGATCGGATTCTGCACGCAGAGGGAGTTTTTGCACGCGATTCAGGTGAACCGGGCTTAGCGCGCAACCTGAATTCACTCCTGGAAACAATCGGAAACAATCAGGCGGTCGACGCTTATTATGAGAGCTTGCGGCAGCGTGGACTGGAATATGGTCCTGCTTTCCGCACGCTTCAAGAACTGCGGACCCAGGGACGAGAGAGTATCGGCCTGATTGCGCTTCACCGCGAGTTTGATGCTCTTGCAGAACAATACATACTCCATCCGACAGTGTTGGATGGAGCGTTACACATGTTGGGAACAACGATCATAGGGGAGGGAGAGGGCGGCAATTATCTTCCTATTGGATTCGAATCCCTACGCGTGCTGAAGAAGACGGGCAATCGTCAATGGGCCTACGTTGTCCGGCGTGTGCCAGACCAGGGGGCAGCGAGCGCTGTTGTGGCCGACGTGATTGTGTATGACGCCGAGGGTAATCCAGCGGTGATAATTTCCGGCTTCCGAATTGTGCCTACCACCCCCGCTGCTCTAAAGCAGGGCATTGAGGGCGATCCTGCCGAATTTCTATATCAATTTACTTGGACCCGAAGATCACAGTTGGAAGAACCCGGGCTGCAGATAGAACAACCAAAGTTCCTGATTTTTGCCGACAGGAGTGGTGTTGCAGAGCGTGTTGCCTTAAAGCTTCAAGAAGCCGGAGGCCAGAGTTTCCTGGTTTATGCCCAGGACCAACAAGATGACCGGCAAAACGATAGGAGGGATGAGACCGCGGCCAGAAAGGTCAATCCCTTATGCTTGACTGATTTCCTTCAGATTCTGGGCGACGCCAGGCAGAACTCCTATCGTGCGGTCTTATATTTCTGGGGACTCGATCTTCCGGCTGCCAGAGAGGACGGCGAAATCCCCTTTGAAGCGAGCCACCTCCTCGGTGGGCCATTGATCAATGTGGTCAAGGCAATTACTTCACGCTCAACACCATCGTCTGTTCCTCTATATGTATTTACGCGCAACGCATTTGCGACTCATAAGCAATCCCGGGTACAACTTGCTGGGGCCGCACTAACAGGGTTGGCCCGTGTTGTGGGTGTTGAATATCCATCGCTGCGATGTCATCAGATCGATGTGGACGCCAACGGAGCTGCAGAAATCGAGACCCGTCAGATCGTGTCGGAAATCCTCTGTTCAGATGGCGAGGAGCAGGTTGCACTGCGTTCTGGGTTGCGTTTCGGCTTGCGTCTTACGAATGTAAAAGGCCCACACAGCATCGCCATGGCGAGGCCGGTCCAAGTGACGCTCAACCGATACGGGGCGTTCGAAAATCTCGCGCTGGAAACCCTGAAGCGCCGAGCGCCGCGGCGAGGCGAGGTCGAGGTTGCAGTGCGAGCCGCGGCACTCAATTTCAAAGATGTGCTGTTAGTCCTGGGGATGTTGAAGGAGCACGCACTCCAAAAAGGCCTTGAATGGGAGGACCGCCGGACTCTCGGCTTTGAATGTTCCGGAACCATAGTTGCCATCGGTGAAGGAGTTTCCGACAAGAAAGTTGGGGACGCTGTCATCTGCATTGGTTGGGATTGCCTGAGCAGCTATATAACCCTGCCCAGTGATGCGGTCTTACGTAAGCCTCTTAATGTGACATTCGAGGAAGCCGCGGCCATCCCAACTGCCTTCCTGACTGCCCGTCATGTCCTGTATGAGCTGGCCAAAGTCGGCCCGGGCGACAAAGTCCTGATTCATGCTGGCGCAGGAAGCGTCGGTCAGGCGGCAATTCAACTCTGCCGCAAGGCTGGTGCCGAGGTATTCGCCACAGCTAGTCCTTCCAAGTGGGACTTCCTGAAGTCCCAGGGAATCAAGTATGTGATGAATTCGCGGAGTACAGAATTCACGAGCCAAATCCGGGAGCTTACAAATGGCCGTGGTGTGGATGTGGTCTTGAATTCTTTAAGCGGCGAGTTCATTCCCGCAAGCCTCGAGACTCTTGCTACCGGCGGACGTTTTGTGGAAATCGGCAAACTTGACATCTGGACCCCGGAGCAGGTGGCCCAGGCCCGTCCAAACGTTTCATATTTCCATTTCGATATGGGCGAAGCGACACAAGATATGTTAGCTGGCTTCAACGCGGTGCTAAACCAGGTGACCTCCTGGATGGAACAGGAAAGCATACATGCGTTGCCAGTTGAGGTATTTCCAGTAGCTGAAGTGGGCGACGCTTTTCGTCACCTCGCGCAAGGCAAGAATATTGGCAAGGTAGTACTTAGTTTCCCGCGATTGTTGGAAACGGGCGGGGAGAAATCTCCGGTCCGGTCCGATGGTTATTACTGGATCAATGGCTTTGCGGGAGACTTCGGCATCAAGGTCGCCGAATGGCTCGTAGCGGAGGGCGCACGGCACTTGGTTCTGAGTGGAAGGCATCTGCCATCTCCCGAGGCAACATCGATGCTCAAGCGTCTCCAGGCCCAGGGCGCCCGAGTCGACGTGGTCACTGCTGACGCGAGTCGTCGCGATGACCTTCGTAAGGTGCTCGAAGGAATTGACAAATCCTTGGTACCTCTTCGCGGGATCATCCATACCGGCGAGACACGGGACGGCGCAATGCTTCAAGACTTGGATTTGAACCGATTCCAGGATGTGACCGCACCGGGAATCGTTGCGGTATGGAACCTCCACACGCTTACGCATGAACGGCCTCTTGATTTCTTCGTCTGCTTCTCTTCGTTGGCGGGCGTGTTGGGGATGCGGGGCAAGGGAGAGCATGCTGCAGCCGATGCATTCACGGATGCCCTCATGTACCACCGGAAATCCAACGGTTGTTCCGGCCTGAGCATAAACTGGGGCCCGTGGGTTTCCAGAAAAGGAATCCAAGCTCAAATGGCAGCCGAAGGGTTCCGGCCTCTTCCCTTCTCTCTCGCGCTCTCCATTTTGGAATATGGGCTCAGGCTTGATCAACCCCAGGTTCTAGCTGCGGCCATTGACTGGCGCAAGTTGGCGGAGCGTTACGGGTTTGGCTCAGCTCCAAAAATGTGGGGAGCCTTCGTGGAAGGCCGTACTGCAGCCTCACCGGAAGTAATGCAAAACCGGGGCACGGCCGACGTACCCTGCAAACTAAAGAATGCTCCAGTCAGCGAACGCTATGGGATCGTGCTTATGCAGGTACGCAAGACCTTAGCGGAAACTCTGCGTCTCCGCTCACCGGAGTCCGTTCGCGTCAACCAGCCCCTTGCCGATCTCGGAATCGACTCACTTATGGCCGTCGAGGTGCGGAACTTGCTCGCTGCCGCGTTCGATTGCGAGTTGTCCTCCACTGTAGTCTATGATCATCCAACCGCAAATGCTCTGGCTGCACACGTGATCCAGACGATCTTCCCGGGAGAATCTATGGTCGCCGCTCCGCTGGGATCGCCTGTTTCCACCGTGGAAATTGATCAGATGCCCCATCGCGCTATTGCACCAGCAGCAGTCAAAGCAAGCTTGCAAACTCTGGTCCCGATATGGAACCCGGTGCGTCTCGAAATGAGCAAGCGGACAACTCTTTTGCAGTCAACCAAAATACTTCTGCTTGGGAATGATCAAACCCATCTGGATTGGGTGCGGAAGTACTACCCAAATTCGGAACTCTTGCTAATGGCTCCGACCTTGAGTATCAATGGCATTGCACAAGCGCTCGCAGCCTGTTCTTTCGATCAGTTGCTCTGGATCGCGCCCGACGTAAATCTCGATTTTGATAGCGAAATCGACAGTGAGGCGATCATCGAGTCGCAAGACCAGGGAGTGTTGGCGGTCTTCCGTATCACCAAGGCCCTACTCGCCCTCGGCTACACGGACAAGAAACTTCACTGGACAATCATCACTGGCAGAACACAGGGTGTCACAGCGGATGATTTGATTCAACCGAGGCATTCAGGAGTCGTCGGGCTGGCAGGCAGTCTGGCAAAAGAGTATCCCCGCTGGAATTTGAGGCTGCTGGGCTTGGACTCACTTACGTCAGTGTCTGCGCAAGAGTGTTTGACCCTACCCTGGGATAAACAAGGAAACGGGCTGGCTCATCGTCGCGGCGAATGGTTCCAGCAGGGACTGGCGCGCATAGCATTTCTGCCCGAGCCGGAGGCGCCAGCCTATCGGCAGAACGGCGTTTACATCGTGATTGGCGGAGCAGGCGGTCTAGGTGAGGTTTGGAGCCGGTTCATGATCGAAAACTATCGAGCCAACATCGTCTGGATTGGCCGGCGCGAATACAACGCGGAGATTGAAAGCAAAATCGACTCGTTAGCCCAAATAGGGAGTGCTCCTTTATATATTTCGGCGGACGCAACGAACCTGGAAGCCTTGAAGCAGGCTCGTGAGACAGTCTTGAATAGGTATCCTGCCATTCACGGAGTCGTGCACTCAGCCATCGTTCTACGTGACCAAAGCCTTGTTCGCATGGACGAAGAAGAATTCAGGGACAGCTTTTCGACCAAACTCGATATAAGCGTAAACATGGACAAAGTGTTTGGAGAGCAAGAGCTTGATTTCATGCTCTTCTTCTCGTCTCTCGCCTCTTTTGTCAGATCGCCCGGGCAAGCCAATTATTCAGCCGGTTGTGTCTTCAAAGACAGCTTTGGGCACAAGCTACAGCAAGAGCGCGCTTTCCCGGTAAAAATCATGAATTGGGGATATTGGGGCAGCGTGGGCATTGTCGCTAACGAATTTCACAGCAAGAGCATGGCACAACGTGGGATTGGATCGATCGAGCCGCGCGAAGGAATGGAGTCGCTTAAGCTGTTGGTCAGCTCCGGCGTGCCTCAAATGGCGGTGATCAAGGCCGTCGACAATCAGGCGATCCCAGGCCTCAATGTATTGGAGGCCATTACTTATTACCCTGAAGCAGCACGTGCAGTTCTACCGCAGGTCCAGCAAGCGCTTGCCCAAAAGACCGCGCTTAAACCGGTCGGTGATCTGGAATTGCTAACGCCGGAAATGGTGCAACTGGTGACTGAACTTCTTGCCGCGAGCCTTAGGTCCGTGGGATTGTTCAGCAACGGAATCCACACCATCGCCGACCTGTCACTAGAGAAATCACCTCCACCCTATTTTGAGCGCTGGTTGACTAGCACTATCTGCCATTTACAACAGCAGAGGGTACTGAGCGAGGATTTGGTTTTCATCCGCGAGATCAACGCGCTTCCTGATGTGTGGGCAGAATGGGAAACGAGAAAATCCATCTGGGTGACCGATCCCAACCTGAAGGCGCCTGTTGCTTTGTTAGAGGTGTGCCTGAAGGCTCTACCGGAAGTCCTGAGCGGCAAGCAGCGTGCTGTTGATGTGATCTTTCCTGATTCTTCGATGAAACTGGTTGACGGAATCTATCGCGACAATGCAATTGTGGAGTATTTCAACCGAGTTCTGGGCGAAGCATTGGTGAGCTGCCTTGAGGCACAAGAGCAGGCGGATAAGAATCGCACCATTCATATTCTGGAAATCGGCGCGGGTACAGGTGGAACTACCGTAAAGTTGCTGCCCTTATTGCAAAAGTTTCCCATTGAAGAGTATTGCTACACGGATGTTTCCAGAGCATTCCTGACGCACGCCGAAAAGCACCATCAACCAAGGTTCCCGCTGCTGAGTATGGCGGTCTTTGACGTCTCAAAACCTTTGGCATCCCAAACGATTGCTGCGGATCACTATGACGTGGCCATTGCCGCCAATGTGTTGCATGCAACGCGGGACATCAGAGAAACCCTGCGCAATGCAAAAGCAACATTGAAGAACCAGGGCGTGCTGCTGCTCTACGAAATCAGTTCCTGGTCTCTGTTCAGCCATTTGACCTTCGGCTTGCTGGAGGGATGGTGGTTACACGAGGACACGGCGGTGCGCCTGCCCGACAGCCCGGCATTGGCTCCTGATAAGTGGCGGCAGATTTTAGAAGAAGAGGGGTTTGAATCAATCTTTTTCCCCGCCGAACAAGCGCATAAGTCGGGGCAGCAGATCATTGTTGCCGCCAGTAACGGAAGGGTGCGGCAACGCATAGAAGCGCCGGCCCCACACATCGCAACCCAGACCGCAGATCCACAAGAAGATCTGTCGAATGAGTTGCTTGCACACCACTATCAATCTTTAAAGCCATGGTCCCAAAACGTGGTTGAGATCCGATGAGCCTGATTCAGGAGGTACAAACCCTGGCCGATCTTCCCCGCCTCTTAGCGTTAGCCCAGGGATCAAAGATCGCATTGATCACGGAAGAGCAGCAGATCAGTTATCAAGATCTCCACGCCATCTCCAATCGGGTTGCCAATGCATTAACCGCGGCAGGTGTTGTTGCCGGAGATCGGATTGCCATGCTGGCCCGAGATTCCGTCGCCTCGGTGGCCATGCTTTTCGGCGTTGCCAAAGTAGGAGCGGCTCTGGTGAATATCAACTGGCGCCTCGCGGCCGATGAGATCGCCTACATCTTGTGTGATGCCGCTCCCCGCTTGCTGTTTGTTGGTGATGAGTTCTCGCGAGCTATTCCTGAAATCGTGGTCCGGATGGCGTCTCCCCTGCAGATCGCCTCCCTGGCCGGATGGGGGAACGACGCTCCCGACTCCCAACCAGATATAGCTTGTGCACCCGACGATGTTGTAGTGCAGATGTATACAAGCGGAACTACCGGTCATCCCAAGGGAGTGCAGTTGCGGAATCGGAGCTTTTTCGCCATTGCTATGGAAATGGCGGCAGTGGGCGATCCCTGGATTGGATGGAGCGACAACACCGTCAGCTTGTTGTTCGTGCCCACATTCCACATCGGCGGACTTTGGTGGCTGGTGCGCGGACTGGCGCTGGGCAGCCTCAATGTTGTTCTGAAAAGCTTCGATCCGAGAGCTATTCTTCGCGCCATCCCCCAATACCGGGTTACGAAAACCTGCATGGTTCCGTCTATGATGTCGGTCCTGCTTGCCGAACCCGGGTGCAACACGACTGACTTCTCCTCCCTTGAAACCATCGTGTATGGAGGCTCTCCCATTTCTGCCGCTCTTCTCGATCACGCGATCAAGGTTTTCCAATGCGATTTTTGCCAGATCTATGGGATGACGGAAACTGGCAACATGGCAGTGTGCCTGCGCCCGGAAGATCATTACTCCACCGGCTCCCAAAAGCTGCGCGCTGCCGGAAGACCTTTGCCGGGCGTTAACGTGATGATTCTTGGCCCGGAGCGGCAAGTTCTGGGGCCAGGAACAATAGGTGAGATCGCTCTGCACTCGCCTGCGCGAATGATCGGCTACTGGAATCTCCCCGAGGCCACACAAAATACCCTCGTGGATGGCTGGGTAATGACCGGCGACGCCGGATATCAGGATGAAGAAGGATTTATTTACGTATGCGATCGAATTAAGGACATGATCATTGCTGCCGGCGAGAATATCTACCCTGCAGAAGTTGAGCAGGTAATACGCACGCACCCTGCAGTAGCTGATGCTGCTGTGATCGGGGTGCCGGACGACTTGTGGGGTGAGGCTGTGAAGGCTGTGATTGTACCCCGAGAAGAGCATCCGATTGCTGCTGCTGACATAATCCGCCATGCCAGAGCGCATCTGGCGGAGTTCAAAATTCCCAAATCCGTAGATGTTGTTCAGCAACTGCCGCGTAATGCTTCAGGGAAGCTGCTTAAATCTAAGCTACGTGAGCCCTACTGGCGAGGCCGTAATCGCCGCGTGAACTAGAGTATCCGGGCGCGCGATTTCCTGCTGTTAACTCCCATGTTCTAAACCACTCGCTACTCCATACCCAAGGAGATGGAAATGGAAGCGGTAATAATTGAAAAAGACTGTCAAATACAGGCACCCAACAAGCTGCGCCCAATAACGACGTTATTCAGGCTATCGGCAGGACAAAAGGGACTTTATATTCTGCAAAAGCTCCATCCGAAAATGGGAGCCTACAACGTACCTTTCTGCTTGAAAATTCATGGCCCCCTCAACCGGGATTTGCTAGCCAAAGCCTGGACGTACGTGTTGGAACAATTTCCCATTCTTACGGCAACAATCATCGAGGAAGAAGGGGAGTTGTACCATCGACTGGACGACGGCTGCAAGACAACAATTCAGCAGCGAACGATGGATTTTGCTGACGACCTCGAATTGGTGTCATTTGTGCGTAATCAAGCAAAGGAGCCCTTTGATTTAAATCGAGGCCCTCTGAACCGAATCCAGTTACTTGTCCGGGACAACCAAAAATCGGTTCTTCTGTTCACCGTACACCACATTATCTTCGATGGCACTTCGGGAATTGTCCTGGTCCGAGCGCTTTTTGAGTTCTATCGACGTTTGCTTGAGCACAAGACCATTCTCCCGATGGAGGATGGAGTTAGTTATCAGGAGTTTGTTGCCTCCGAAGAGGAAATGCTCGCAACCGCGAGAGGAGCGGTATCCGCCCGCTACTGGCAACAGCAGTTAGACGGCGACCTGCCGGTCCTTGAACTGCCCTCAGATCTGCCACGTGTTGCCTCAGCGAGCCTTGAAGCAAGAACGCTGATCGAGAATGTGCCGGAGGATATCGCCCTCTGGATTCGCGATTTTGCCAGAACGCATTCTTTGCGTCCGTCGGTCATTTTTCTGACCATATTCCAACTTCTGCTGCATAGATATACCAGCCAGGATGACATGATCGTCGGAATGGCGGTTAATACGCGCGTCGCGCAAAAATTTAAGGCTGAAATAGGCTACTTCGTCAATATGGTGCCCATCCGTACTCGTTTCGAGGGCAGGATCACTTTCAGCGATTTATTGCGTCGGGTGCAAGGCATCATGATGGATGCCCTCAGTCACTCCAGCTATCCATATCCATTAATGCTGGAAAAACTGAAACTCCAACAGGCACGAAACAACCCCATCTTTCAGGTTACTTATGCGTATCACGATTTTGTAAAAGAGGCCAGTTTTGCGCCATTATGGGACCAACTGGGCCTCAATGTCGAAAGCGTAAAGGCAATTGTTCAGGAGGGAGAGCAAGATTTAGGTGTGGAGATATTTGAGCAGGAAATGTCGTTTATCTTGCACCTGAAATACAATCCTGAGATCTACACCGAGCGTACCGCCACACGTTTTATACGGCACTTTTTCACACTGCTGAGAGAGGTCTGCACGAGTCCTGAACGTCTGCTGCATGAATATGCAATTG
>Ga0105245_10003990_pt1 | contig 13120 bp, 11 predicted proteins | sample KBSM54metaG_FD_81523 | JGI IMG/M metagenome (GOLD analysis project Ga0105245, IMG submission 81523) | Miscanthus rhizosphere microbial communities from Kellogg Biological Station, Michigan, USA - KBS M5-4 metaG | ecosystem: Host-associated > Plants > Roots > Rhizosphere > Soil | place... | reverse complement strand
GGCGTGCCGCCGTTCTTCGAGTACGCCTCGCACGAGTTGCCGAGGATGTCGGATGTCGCTTCGTTGAGCGCGCCCGACTCGTTCGAGTAGGTCAGGTTGGCGGTGCGCTCGGTGACGGCGTGCGTCAGCTCGTGCGCGTCGACGTCGAGCGCCTTCGACAGCGGCCCGAACTGCGTGCCGTCGCCGTCGCCGTACACCATCTGCGATCCATTCCAGAACGCGTTGTTGTAGCTCGTGGAGTAGTGGACCGAGGAGATGATCGTCGCGCCGGCGCCGTCGTAGGAGTCGCGGCCGAAGACGTTCTTGTAGAAGTCGTAGACGTTGCCGGCGTAGTTGTACGCGGCCTGCGCCGTCGTGTCGGACGTCTGCGTTCCGCCTTCGCTCCACAGCAGCGAACCCGGCAGAGAGGTGCCGTTGTTCGCCGTGTAGACCTTGCGGCTCTTCAGGTAGTAATTGTGCGGGTTCTTGCCGAGGTAGTCGCCGTTGTCGGCGCTGACGAAGATCGTGTCGCGTTGCGGTCCACGCTCATCGCGGTACTCGACATCGAACGAGTACGCGAGCGACACCGAGCTTTTCTCGTTGACGTAGTAGAGAAGCGCCGGATCGCTGGTGACGGCCGCGCCAGAGAGGCCGGCCTGCGCGAGTCCGCGATCGATCGCGTCGCCGCCCTTGATCGAAGCGTTGCGCGGCAGCTTTTCGTCGCCGATCGCGAAACGTCCGTTCATGGCGATGACGTTGCCGTTCGCATCCGAGTGAACGATGTACTCGGCGCCGAACACGGGAAGACCTTTGATCTTCTCCGCAAACTTCACGTGCGTTTGGCCGAGCGAGTCTCGCGTGACCTGCGTCGCGTCGAAGTCTTCATTGCCCGTCTGATGAAGCAGCTGCTTCTGGGCTTTGAGAAAGTCTTTCGCGGCTTTGTCCGCGCTGCCTGCGCCGAGCGAGCCGATTTCGCCGGTGACGAACGTCGGAACGCCGTTGGGATCCTGGTCGTGAACCTTGTAATTGACTTCAGGCGCGGCGCCCTTTTGGGCGAACGCTGTCGTCGCGGTCAGGAGTACGAGTGCTGCGAGGAATCTCTTCATTATTTTCCTTTCCCGGCCATTCGTAAGCGATCTTCGAAGGTTGGCCAGTAAGGCAATCGCGAAGCCAAGTACTAAGTTGATGAAAACAAGCAACTTAATTTTTGACGTGGCTTTTCATGGGTCAATAAAGAGTCCTCATGTCACGAAAATGTCACGCTAGACGGGTCAAACTTAAACCAAGTGGTCTATTGCGCGACCCGCCCAAAAGCGCTCGAGCTCGCCTTCTCGCGCCATCTCGCAGCAAAAGCGCGAGTGTCCGGCGTTGGGTTCGCGCGGATCATCGCGTCGATCGTTTGCTCGGCCGCGCCTCGATCTCCGGCGATCCATGCGAGCAACGCGAGATCGGCATACGCCTGCACATCGTGCGGATCGGAGGCGATCTCCGCTTCGAGCTCGTGCTTCGCATCGGACGCGCGTCCGCTGTGCGCGTATACGTCGCCGGCGACGTAGTGAAAGCGCGCCGGCAGAGACGCGCCCGTCGCGCGAGCGGTCGCTGCACACTTCTCGATCATCGCCAGCGCGCTCGCGTAGTCGTGACGCGCCGCCGCGACGCGCGCCTCGAGAAAGTACGCATGCGGACGATCGGCCGCGTCGCGCTCCGCGTTCTGCGCGTGCGCGACGGCCTGCGGCAATTCGCCGCGCGCAAGCGCGATCTCGCCGAGGAGAAGCTCGGCGCCGGGAGCGTCGTGCGAGGCCGCAAATTGCGCGAGCGGCAACGCACGATCGAGTTGACGCGCGTCCGCATACGACGACGCCGCGGACTACGCGAACTGCGGCGCCAGTCGCGGCGTCGCCGTGATTCCTGCTTCGTACACGCTCGCCGCGCGCGCATGATCGCCGCTGCGATCGATCGCCGACGCCAGCTGATCGCGCAAATCGCTCCAGTACGGATTGCGCGCGAGCAACGGCTCCATCGACGCGACGTCATCCGGCTTCAGCTTGCGCAGCGTTTCGAGATCGGCGATGTGCTCTTTCGGATCGAGCGTCGGATTCGCGCTCACTCCTCCGTTCACATACCCCAACGACCCCAGCTTCTTCGCCTCCTCGGCACTAATCGCGTCGGGCTCCGTGAATCGCGAGCCGAACGTCGACAACGTCCGCCGCAATTCGGCGAGCGCGCGGCGATTGTCCGCCGCGATGTTGCGCGTCTCGCGCGGATCACGATCGAGGTCGTAGAGCTCGGGCTTCGGCGCGTCGATCATCTGCATCGATCCGTTCACGATCGAGCGGAGCTCGCTCCAGCCGAGGTGAATGCGCGCGAAGAGAGACTCGGCGTAGAGCGGGCGCGATTGACGATGCCGGAGCAGCGACACGCCGCTCATCGTGCACGGAATCGCGATGCGCGCGGAGTCGAGGATCGTCGGCGCGACGTCGGAGAGTTGCGCGAGCTCAGCGACTTCGCCGTGCGACCGTCCGCGCGGCTGCTTGATCAGCAGCGGAACCTGCAACGCCTCGCGATACAGAAACACGCCGTGCTCCTGCTCGCCGTGATCCATCAAACCTTCGCCGTGATCGGAGAGCACGACGACGATGGCGCGATCCCACACGCCGCGCTTCTTCAGAAACTGCACGAACGTTCCGACGACGCGATCGGCTTCGGCGACGTCGGCGTCGTACGTCGGCGTGTACGGCGCATGCGGATCGTAAAGATGTAGAAAGTAGAAGAACGGCTCCGCGTCGTGCGACGCGATCCACTTTTCCGCGATCGCCTCGGTGATCGCGCCACGCCGCTGCAGCGCGCCGGTCGGCGCGCCTTCGACCATGCCGATGGCGTCGTCGTAGTCGTCGAAGCCGTCCGACGCGCCGGTCGCGGCACGCAGGACATACGCGGAGATCGCCGCGCCGGTGCGATAGCCGTTCGCGTGAAGGATCGACGCGAGCGTCTCGTGCGCCTTCGCATCGAAGCGATAGCCGGCGTTGTCGCGAACGCCGTGCTCCGGCGGCAGGAGTCCCGTGAAAATCGTGAGGTGCGACGGAAGCGTGAGCGGACAGTGCGACCAGGCATTGCGATAGACGGTCGACTCGCGCGCGAGCGCCGCGAGATTCGGCGTGTGAGGGCCGAGGCGATCGGCGCGCATCGTGTCGATGGAGATGAGGATGACCGGCGGCCGCGATTTCGCGCAACCGAATCCGAACAGCGCGATCAGGAGAAGTGCGCGGCGCACTACGCTCCGATCCGTCCGCGCAGAAACACGAGCAGCGCGTGCGGATGCGCGCCGTAGAAGCCTTCGAGAATCGTCGGAAAGTGGTACGACGTCACGTTCGCGCCGACGCCGAGGTTGTGGGCGAGGTCGAAGGTGTAGCCGACGGTCGTGGCTTGCACGCGAAAGACGCGCACCGCCAGCGGCGGACGCGGAACCACCGTCAGAATCGGATGTGGGAAGAGCTCGTCCTTGTCATCCGACTCCCATCGCGCCGTGACGTGATGGCGCGACCACAATCGCAGCGCGCTCTCCGCGAGCAGCGCGCGCAGCGTGCGGTCGTGCACTTCCTTGTAGACCTGGCCCCACGCGATCGTGCTCGTCCAATGTGAGAGCGCGAAGCTCGCCGACGCAGTCGTGCGCTTCGCGTATCCCGGCTCGACGAACTCCGGCTTCGTCATTCGTCCCGTCGAGACCTGCATCGTGAGATTGCGCACGGGCTCGAGCTGCGCGCGCGCCGCCCATGAGTCGATGCGGCCGCCTTCGATGTTCCAGCGCTTCTCGTCGGGCTCGCGTCCGTGAAACGCGCTCGCCTCGAGCGTCAGCGGACCGCGCTTCACACCGGCGGTGACGACGTTGAACGCGATGTGCGTCGAGTCGAGGAAGTGATGTCCGATCGGTGCCTGCGGAAGTTCCATCGCCGAGTCGCGATGCGGAAACGCGACGGGACCGAGCGCGGGATCGCCGACCGGCGCGACGTAGAGATAGCCGGTCGCGCCGCCGATTGCGTGCGCGTACTCGGCGGCGACTTCCATGAAGAAGTCGTGCGGATGCTGCGCGTCGATCAGCGATTTGCCGAACGCCGTCTCGCCGGTTTGGAAGAGCTCCGGATACTTGCGTCCGCTGATCGTCGCCGGCTCGAGGCTGAGCATCGACCGAAACATCAGCGTGCCGCCTGCAAGCGGTCGCGACGCCGATCCCATGACCCAATTCGTGGCGAACGTTTTCGATGCGCCGCGCGGACCGGAGTCATTTGCGCGAATGAGGAAGGCCTGGCCGTGAAACATCAGCATCCAGTTGCCGCGCATCGACATCAGCATCGCCATCGGCGCCGCTTCGGGATTGCGGCTCGTGCCCGACGCCTGCTGCATCAGGAACGCGCTGTCGGCTTCAGCCGAGAGCGCGACGAGCAGAATCAACGCGAAACGCATCGGTGACGAGTGTAGCAACGCGTTCAACATCACCGCGATGCATTCGTACTAAACCATTGTGAAGCCGCCGCCACGGACTGTTTGCCCTGCCCATCGCCTTCGCGTCGTTGGCGATCATCTTCTCCTCTGTTGGCGGTCCGCGGCGGCGCTTCCTATCTCGTGACTTTTGGCACGGTTCGTTCGTAGATAACGAACGATGAGCAAGCTCCTCCGTGACCCCGACCTGGAACAACTCGTCCGCGAGCTGAACGATGGAGGACAGGCGCCTCGCCTGTCCGCCGTGGAAATCACGACAGGCGAGGGCGCCTGTCCCCCACTGGAAAAACTTCTCGTCGAAATGACGCAGCGCGGCGCGAGCGATCTTCTCCTCATCGCCGCGAACCCTCCGATCATGCGCATCGGCGGACGCCTCGCGAAGATCGAGGACTCGCCGCTCGAAGCGGAGGACGTGACGTCGCTCTTCGCGCCGCTGCTCACCGGACGCGCGCGCACACAACTCGACGAGAACGGCGCCGCCGACTTCTCGCTGCGCCTCCCGCCGTGGCGATTCCGCGTCAACGTCCACAAGCAGCGCGGCACGCTCGCCGCGGCGATTCGCGCACTGCCGACCGAGATTCCGTCGCTTGCACAGCTCAATCTCCCGGCGTCGTTCGCGGAGCTCGTGAAGCCGACGCGCGGACTCGTGCTCGTGTGCGGCCCGACCGGCTCCGGCAAAACGACGACGCTCGCTTCGCTCGTCGGCGAGATCAATCGCAACGAGCAGCGGCACATCGTCACGATCGAAGATCCGATCGAGTTCGAGCACCGCAACGCGAAGTCGATCATCGAGCAGATCGAGGTCGGCCGCGACGCTCCGTCGTTCGCCGCCGCGCTGCGCTCATCGCTACGTCAGGATCCCGACGTGATCCTCGTCGGCGAGATGCGCGATCTCGAGACGGTCGCCACCGCGCTCACCGCCGCGGAGACCGGCCATCTGATTCTCTCCACGCTCCACACGAGCGACGCGGCGCAGGCGATCCATCGCATCATCGACGTCTTCCCGTCCGCGCAGCAGAACCAGATCAAGCAGCAGCTTGCGCTGTCGTTGAACGCGATCATCTGCCAGCAGCTCGTTCCGCGCAGCGACGCCGCGGGCGTGCGCGCGGTCGCGATCGAGCTGCTGCTCGCCAACAATCCGGTGCGCAATCACATCCGCAACGGAAAGCTCGAGCAGCTGGCGACAGAGATCACGATCGCGAAGCGGCAGGGAATGATCTCGCTCGAAGACTCGCTCGCGCGGCTGGTGCGCCAGGGACAGATCACGGCCGACGACGCGCGAATTCGCGCGCCGCACATCGACGAGTTGGATAGTCTGTTGCGGTGACGCAACGACGCGACCTCATTCTTCTCGCGCTCCTCGCGCTCTTCACGAACTTCACGTACTTCGCGTTCAGCGATCAGTACACGTTCCCCGACTCGGCGACGTATCTCACGCCCGCGCAGAATCTGCTGCACGGCCGCGGCTTCACCGGCGAGCTCGGATTTCCCGAGACGATCCGTACGCCGGTCTATCCGCTGTTTCTGATTCCGTTCATCGCCGCGACAGCGAGCCTCGCGCCGATCGTCGTCGTGCAGCATTTGATGAATGTCGCGCTCGTGATCGCGATCTATCTGTTCGCGAGACGAAGGTTCCATCGATTTGTCGCGGTCGTCGCCGCGATCATCTTCGCGATCGACACGCCGACGATTCACTACGCGAACAAAGTGCTCACGGAGACGCTGTTCACCGCGGGCCTGTTCGCGATTCTCTGGCTGCTCAGCAGGACCAAAAGCACCGCGATTCTCACCAGCCTCCTCGTCCTCCTCCGCCCGCTCGCGATCTTCTACTTCGCGATCCTCGCGTTCTTCGTCCCGCGCCGCGCCATCGCGCTCTTCACCGCTCTCTCGCTCGCGCTTCCGATCGCATGGGGAATCCGCAACCGCATCGCGACCGGCGTCTTCACGATCTCCTCGATCGCCGGCGTCAACATGCTCCTTCACCGCGCCGCCGGCACTCTCGCCATCCTCGATGCCGGCGACTTCAAACAAGACCTCGGCGAGCGCCAGCAGGAGCTTCTCGACGACGCCAACGACGATCTCGCGAATCGCTATCACATCGACGACGCGATGGATCTCGATCCCGCCATTCGCGGCGCGTACTACGCACAGGTCGGCCGCCGCATCGCGCTGCAGCATCCGGCCGGCCTCGCGCTTCTCACCGCGCGCGGCCTGCTCGTGAATCTCTTCGACAGCGATTGGGAATCGATGATGATCGTGAGCAACCTCGATTCATCGCTGATCCGCTTCGCGCTCAATGCGTGGACGCACGCGGTGATCCTCTTCGCGATCATCGGTCTGGTCGTGATGTGGAATCGCGATCGCAATCTCGCCATCCTCCTCGCGACGACCATCGCCTACTTTCTCTTGATCTCCGCGGGCGGCGAATCGGAAGCGCGTTTCCGCGTGCCGGTCGTGCCGCAGCTCGCGATCGCGGCGGCATTCGGCGTCGACGCGATCAGGCGCGCCGCATCTCCGGCGCCTCGATGACGCGAACGCCGCTCGGCGGATGATCGATCGCATCGGCCATCGCGCGAATCACGTTCTCGAGTTTCACCGGATAGAGACGCTGCGCGGTGTCGCGCGACTTCGGCGACAACATCCAGAACCAGTACATCGGAAGAATCAGATACGGCCATCGATGACCGGGGCCGAGGACGTACCAGGGGCGGATGAAGGTAGCGTTGATGGCGAGGGAGCGGATCATCGACTCCCCTTCTTCGCGCACCGCGACGTAGTCGCGCATGATCGGCGCGGGATGCGCGACGCTGAGATAGACGAAGTGGCGGATGCCGGCGTCGCGCGCCGCGGCGACTGATTCGCGAACCGAGACGAAGTCGATCTTGCGGAACTCTTCCTTCTTCGAAGGTGACGGATGCGCGACGCCGACGAGTTGCACGAACGTGTCGCTCGGTGCGACGCGATTCGCGAATGTCGAAGCATCGAGCGCGTCGCCGCGCACCGCGATCGTGCCGGACGGAAGACGCTTCTCCGATCCGTTGCGCACGAGCGCGCGAATGCTGTGTCCGCGCCGGATGAGCTCAGGAATGAGACGGCGGCCGATGTAGCCGGTGCCGCCGGTGATGAAGACGCTGCTCATGTTTCAGAACGATTTACGAACGCGGCACGCGATTGGATTACCGTTTTGCGTCGTGCCTAGAAGATTCGCGCTCGTCTTCGTCCTCACCCTCGCCTGCCGTGGCGAAGCGAGTCCGCCCGTAACACCGGCGGCGATGCAACATCACGACATCAGCGCATCGTCGCTTCCCCGCCCGTTCGAGACGCAAAGCGCCGGCAATCCGCCGCGCGTTTCCAGTCCGCCATCGAACTGGAAGCCGACCGTTCCGAACGGATACGACGTCACTCTCTTCGCCTCCGGACTCGACGACCCTCGCAACATGATCCTCGGCCTCAACGGCGACATCCTCGTCGCGGAGAGCAGCGCCGGCGAGGTCAAGATCCTTCGCGGCGGTCAGAAGATCACGTTCGCGCGCGGCCTCGATTATCCGTACGGACTCGCGCTGCGCGGCAACATGCTCTACATCGGCGAAGAGAACGCCGTCGCGCGCATCCCGTATCCTGCGGGCGGGAACATCGAGCGCATCGTCGCGCTCTCCGCGGGCGGCGGCCACATCACGCGCAACGTCGCCTTCAGTCGCGACGGCTCGAAGATGTTCGTCGCGATCGGATCGGCGTCGAACGTCAGTCCGGAAGGTCCGCCGCGCGCGGCGATCATGCAGTACGACACCAATGGCCGCGGCGCGCGCGTCTTCGCGTCGGGTCTGCGCAATCCCGTTGGACTCGCGTGGAATCCGCAGAGCGGCGCGTTGTGGACCTCCGTCAACGAACGCGACGGACTCGGCGAAGACCTCGTGCCCGACTTCATCACCGACGTTCGCGACGGCGCGTTCTATGGATGGCCGTACGCGTACATCGGTCCGAACGAAGAGCCGCGCCGCGCGGGCGAGCGCAAAGATCTCGTCGCGAAGACGATCGCGCCCGCGCTTCTCATCCAGGCGCACTCGGCACCGCTCGGCCTTGTGTTCGATGCGCAGGGAGACGCGTATGTCGCGCTGCATGGATCGTGGAATCGCGCGAAGCGCACCGGCTACAAAGTGATTCGCGTTCCCTTTCGCAACGGAAAACCGGCGGGCGGCTACGACGACTTCGTCATCGGATGGCTCACCGATGAAAACACTCGCAGCGTGTTTGGACGACCGACGGGTCTGCTGTTCCTCGCCGACGGTTCCCTGCTCATCTCCGATGATTCCAATGGAATGATCTGGCGCGTGATGAAGAAAAAATAACGAGCAGGATGTTTGCAGTGTCCTCACGGTATGAGGACAAAACCAAAGATACCCAACGCAATCACACGTGCGGCCTCGACGGTGAGGCGCGCGATCTCGCGGATCACGCATCGTCGCGATCATGAAGACGTCGCGCCGCAGCCCGTCCCCCGCTTCAGTGCCGAGCCCGAGCGAGCGCGGCCGAAGAAGATCCAATCGGACATCGCGCTCGATTCGCTCGGCGGCTACATGCCGACACAGACGAGTCTGAAGTCTTCGTTCCGCGCTACGGGCGCCGATCAGCAGCGCGATCAGGAGTTTGCGCTCGGCGTTACCGATGAGCGATGGAACGACGAAGACCGCTTCACGAACAAATCGGGAAATCCGAGGATTGGGACGCACGGACGGACGTATGAGCCGGAAGAAAGGAAAGCGAAATGAGCGACATACCGATCACGCATGACCACACCTGCTCCTCGTGCGGCGCGAAGTTCGGCGGCGTCAACAACGGACTCGAACAATTTCTCGGCCGCCTCGGCATCAGCGAAGAGATGGTCAACAACCTCAAGACATCGATGCAGAACGTCGACGTCGAGGAGTACCTCAACACCGCGCGCGACTATCTGAAGAACGGCACCGACAAAGCGACCGGTTACGCGAAGGAGAATCCGGGGAAGGTCGCGGCGGGCGTTGCGGTCCTCGCCGTCGGAGCCGGACTGTTGATCAGCGCTTTGAATCGGGATTAGTCAGTACAATTCGCGGAAGCGTGCAAAAGATCGATCGCTTCCTGAAGTTGATGAACGACCGCGGTGCGTCCGACTTTCACATGACGGTCGGACGCCCGCCCATGCTTCGCGCCTCTGGCTCGATGGAGTCGATCCGCTATCGCGTCCTCGGCGAGCGCGACTTCATCGACATGCTCCAGCCACCCGTCACACCACAACGCGTGTGGGACGACTTCGTCAAGACCGGCGACGCCGACTACTCGTACGAGATCCCCGGCGTGGCGCGCTATCGCGTGAATCTCTTCCGCCAGCAGCGCGGCGCCGGCGCCGTGTTCCGCATCATCCCGACGAAGATCATGACCATCGAGCAGCTTGGACTGCCGCCGCAGGTGCGGCGCGTAGCCGAGCTTCGCAGCGGACTCGTGCTCGTCACCGGACCGACGGGAAGCGGCAAGTCGACGTCGCTCGCGGCAATCATCGATCTGATCAACGAAACGCGCGCGCTGCACATCATCACCATCGAAGATCCGATCGAGTTCGTGCATCCCAACAAGAAGTGCCTGATTCACCAGCGCGAGATCGGCACACACGCGAAGTCGTTCGCCGAAGCGCTGAAGGCGGCAGGACGCGAAGATCCCGACCTGATCCTCGTCGGTGAGATGCGCGACCTCGAGACGATCACGATGGCGCTCTCCGCCGCCGAAAAAGGAACGCTCGTCTTCGGCACGCTGCACAAGAACAACGCCGCGAAGACGATGGATCGCATCATCAGCGTCTTCCCCGCCGGCGAGCAGGAAGGCATTCGCGCCGTCCTCGGCGAAACGATTCGGGCCGTCGTCGCGCAGCAACTCTTGCCGAAGCTCGGCGGTGGCCGCGTTGCGGCGCTGGAGATCCTCTTCGCGTCGCCGGCGATCGGCAACATGATCCGCGAAGGAAAGACACCGCAGATCACGAGCGCGATTCAGACCGGCGTGAAGGAAGGGATGATCGACATGGACGGCTCGATCCGCCGCCTCTTCAATGACAAGAAGATCTCCGGCCGCGCCGCGTACGACAAAGCCATCGACAAAGAACAGTTCAAAGACGCGCTGGACGCGCCCACGTGAAGCTCCATCGCGTCGAGCGCGGCAGCGGCCCGCTCGTCGTCCTCGTCCACGGATTCCCCGAGTTCTGGTACTCGTGGCGCAAGCAGATTCCCGCGCTCGTCGATGCCGGATTCCGCGTCGTCGCTCCCGATCTGCGCGGCTACAACGACTCGCCGAAGCCGCAGGAGATCGACGCGTATCGCATCACGGAAATCATCGAAGACCTCGTCGAGCTGATCGATGATCTAGGCGGGGAACCATGCATCCTCGTTGGTCACGACTGGGGCGGCGTCGCCGCGTGGTACACGGCGATGACGCATCCGGAGAAAGTCCGCAAGCTCGCGGTGCTCAACTCGCCGCATCCGAAGCCGCTCCTGCGCGAATTGAACCGATCGCTGAATCAGAAGATGCGATTCATGTATCAGCTCTTCTTCCAGTTTCCGTCGGCGGCGCCGCTGATTCGGAAGATTCTGCCGTTCATGCTGGCGGGCCGATTTACGGCCGAGGAGAAAGAGGAGTATCGGAAGGCGTGGGCGAAACCTGACGCGGTGCGATCGATGATCAAGTACTACCCGGCGCTGCGCCGATCGCGTCCCGCGTTGCGCGAGTTGATCAAGGTGATCGACATCCCGACGCTCTACATTTACGGGATGCGCGATCCCGTCTTCACGCTCGGCACGGCGATGGACTTCGACAAGTGGGTGCCGAACCTGCGCGTCGAGATGATCGAGAGAGCCGGACACTTCGTACAGACCGACGCGCCCGAGCGCGTGAACGAGCTGCTGGTTTCCTTCGCGAAGAGCTGAGCGTCCAACACGAGTATGAAAAACATCGATCCGCGGTGGTGGCAAATCGGATCGCTCCTCTCGCTCTTCACGTACGGCGTGTTCGTCCTGCACTTCGACGTCACGCTGATGCGCACCGCGGCGATCTTCGCGGTCGCGCTGATCACGCAGCTCATCGGCTCGCGACTCCGTCACATCGAGTTCGAATGGAAGAGCTGCGCGATCTCGGCGCTGTCGCTCTCGCTGCTGCTACGCAGTAACGCAATCGCGCTGCTTCTTCTCGGCGCATTCATCGCCGTCGCGAGCAAGTTCGTCCTTCGCATCAACGGCAAGCACATCTTCAATCCGACGAACTTCGCGATCACGTCGCTGATGCTGGCGACGGATCGCGTGTGGGTCTCGCCCGGACAATGGGGCAGCGTCGCGTTCTTCGGCTTCCTCATCATCTGCGCCGGCGCGCTCGTCGTGTATCGATCGAGGCGCAGCGACATCACGCTCGCGTTTCTCTTCTTCTGGACCGCGATTCTCGTCGCGCGCTCGATCCGCCTCGGCGATCCGCTGACGATTCCGCTGCATCGCCTCGAGAACGGCGCGCTGCTGATCTTCGCGTTCTTCATGATCTCGGATCCGAAGACGACGCCCGACTCGCGCCTCGGCCGCATTCTCTTCGCGGCGATCGTCGCGGGCGGCGCGTGGTACGTGCAGTTCAAGATGTTCCACACCAACGCGCTTCTCTGGTCGCTCGTCTTCGCATCACCGCTCGTGCCGCTCATCGATCGCGCTCTGCGCGCTCCCCGATTCGAATGGAGGAACACATGTTTCGACACCTTGCAATCGTCACCGTCGCTCTCGCACTAGTCGCGCCCGAAGCGAAGGCGTTCTGCGGCTTCTACGTCGCGCGCGGCGACGCGAAGCTGTTCAATCACGCGTCGGAAGTCGTGCTCGTGCGCGACGAGAACCGCACGGTGCTCACGATGGCGGCCGACTTCAAAGGGGAGCCGAAAGACTTCGCGCTCGTCGTTCCGGTGCCGACGGTGCTGCAGCGCGGACAGATTCGCGTCACCGACAAGGCGGTCATCGATCATCTCGACGCGTACTCCGCGCCGCGACTCGTCGAGTATCACGATCCCGATCCGTGTCGGATGATGATGATGGAGAAGGACGCGAGGGCGTACGACGCGGCGATGCCGGCGGCATCGGCGGCACAACGACAAGCGAAATCCCTCGGCGTCACCATCGAGGCGAAGTACACCGTCGGCGAATACGACATCCTCATCCTCTCCGCGAAAGAGAGCGGCGGACTCGAAACGTGGCTCGTGCAAAACGGCTATTCGATTCCGCGCGGCGCGCACGAAGTCCTCGGCTCCTACATCCGCCAGAACATGAAGTTCTTCGTCGCGAAGGTCAATCTGAGCGAGCAATCGAAGCTCGGCTTCAGCGTGCTGCGGCCAATCCAGGTCGCGTACGAGTCGCCGAAGTTCATGCTTCCGATCCGCCTCGGCACCGTCAACGCGTCGGGACCGCAGGAGATGTTCGTCTTCGCGCTCACACGCACCGGACGCGTCGAGACGACGAACTATCGAACGGTGAAGTTGCCGTCGGACGTCGACATTCCGCTTTACGTGCGCGAGAACTTTGCGCCGTTTTATCAGGCGCTCTTCAACCAACAAGTGCGGCGCGAGAACATGAGCACGGTCTTCGTCGAATACGCGTGGGACATGAACTGG
>Ga0105245_10003989_pt1 | contig 13123 bp, 11 predicted proteins | sample KBSM54metaG_FD_81523 | JGI IMG/M metagenome (GOLD analysis project Ga0105245, IMG submission 81523) | Miscanthus rhizosphere microbial communities from Kellogg Biological Station, Michigan, USA - KBS M5-4 metaG | ecosystem: Host-associated > Plants > Roots > Rhizosphere > Soil | place... | reverse complement strand
TACTGCAGCGTACAGGGCGGCAATTCGCAGACGCTCCCGAACGGGACCGTGTGCGGCTTCGACTTCGTCCTCCAGCAGCAGACATTCGCCAACTTCGACACGGGCTTCCGCTGCTGTTCGGACCACGCCCCCTGAGTTTTTCGCCGACTAGAGGTTTGCTATGAAATATTTCGCATCTCAAACGAGATTCTGGTTACGAGCGGCGGTAATTCTTGGAGCTTGCTCCGGCGTGGTCGCGGCCTGTTCGTCCTCCGATGGTGTGCCGGAGCCGCCGGCCTCGAGCTCCTCTCCGAGCGCGACGAAGGCGAGCACCGAGCCGCTCGAGGTGGCGCGCTCGGTGAGTGCGGGCCACGCGCTGCTCGCGCCGCTGTTCAATGACCCGGCTTCCGTGCCGATGCGCAGCCTGGGTTCGGGTTACGTGCCCGCACCGGAGCGGGTCGGCAAAGTGCTGCAAATCGACGCCGAACTTCCGGAAAGCGCGGACAAGGGGCTGACCGTCCGCTCGATCGGTGCCGTCGATCACGCCGTGTTGCTCGAGCCGCTCGGTGCCAGCTCGGCGAAGGCGGAGCTCACGAAGGATGGGCGCATGCTGTATCGCGGCGCATTCGGGTCCGCCGATCTGATCAGCACGCTCAGCGAGCGCGAGCTGAACCAGACCTTGGTCATCAAAGACGATCAATCGCCCGAGGTGTTCACTTGGAAGGTGACTGCAGGGCACGAAATCGCCGGGCACGACACCACGGGCAAGCCGCTCCGCAGCTTGCGCCCGCAGGAGTTGGAAGACGGTCGCACCGCGTTCCTGGATGAACATGCGAAGGTGCGGATGTTCTTGGAGAAGGCCGTGATCCGTGACGCCCAAGGTCACGAGAAGATCGCGCCGGTCGTGGTCGACAAAGACGGCATCGCTTCGCTGGCCGTGGACTACCGGTCGTTGTCGTTGCCGGCGGTAGCAAGCTTCACGTTTACTGCGCCGCCCCTCGGCGTGCTCATGCCTCCGCCCGTGCCGACGGTGATCAAGGGTCGGCTGATGCTGATGCTCGATAATTCCGGCTCGATGATGGACATTTTCGCCGGTGGCACGAACGCCGGTGGCGACAGCGACACGACGGCTGTGTACTGCGACAACGACATCGGCACCAACTCCGGCGTCACGTTCGACTGCACCAAGAACGTCGCTTGCACGCTAGCCAACGGCGGCCGGAACCTGTTTCCGTATTCCGCCGCTGCCGGTCCCAGCAAGATTTACGCTGCAAAAGCCGCGATTCAGAATGTGATCAATGCCCACAGCGGGCTCATCGATTTCGGGCTCACGCGCTTCTTCGAACCCGCCACGTGCACCAACTCGCTCTACTGCTGCGACCCGCAGATCGATAAAGTCACGCCTGGTCGGTGCAAGGGCAGTTCCAACGGCTACCCCAATTGGTCCAAGACGCCGACGCGCACCACCGATTTCGATCTCACCTACTCCGGCACCTCGTGCGGCTCCGATGACGACCACGGCGGCCGCATCTTGGTTTCGCCCAGCAGCACGTCGGGTCCGCAAGTGATTCGCTGGGTCGACTACGTCGAAGACTTCTGTTCGTCGACGGGCGTCGTTGGCGGCACTCCGCGCAATCCGGAAATTCGCGCCTCCAACAACAGCACTCCAGACGCACGCGCGGTTCGCAGCATGCGCCTGCAGTGGTACCGCCCGATCTACAACGTCTCGAAGGTGGGCCTCGGTACGTACAACACCGCCGACCCGTTGTACGATTCGCAGCTCGATTGTCGCTCGTACGTGGCGGTCGTGATGACCGACGGACAAGACAACTGTAACCTCGATCTATCGACCGAAGCGGGCGGCTTCCACGGTGATAACCCGGCGAATCCCCCCGTTATTTGGGCACTCGGCATGGGTGCACCCGCCGGCCTCGACGTGACCGAACTGAATCAGACGATGGTCGCGGGCGGCGCGGGTACGACCGCGCCCATTGCCCAAAACCAACAGCAGATCGAAGCGGCCTTCGCCGACATCGTGGCCTCGACCGTCAAGTTCGAGATCTGCAACGGCAAAGACGACAACTGCAACGTGAGCATCGACGAAGGCCTCGGTGTCTATCAGGAATGTGCGCTGAATTCGGAGTGCGGCAGCGGCACGTGTAACGCGGGCCGCTGTACCTGCACGGCCGACGTGCAGTGCGCCTCGGGCAACCTGTGTGGCGCGGGAGCGGGCACGCGCTTTTGCCGACCTGCCTGCACCGTGGGCGTTGGCGTGTGCGCGAAGAACGGCATCAAGAAGTGCGGTGCCGGCAACGGCTGCTGCGCGAACGATGCCGCGGCGACCTGCACGGCGCTCGTCGCTGGTACGCCGGGCACCGAGACCTGTAACGGCATCGACGACGACTGCAACGGCATCATCGATGACGTGCCGGGTGGCTGCCAAAAGACGTGTACTCCCGAAGTCTGCAACGGCATCGACGACGATTGCGACGGCACCATCGACAACAACCTGACTGACGTCGGGCAACCCTGTGGTCAGCCGAAAGTGGGCATTTGTAGCCCCGGCACTTCGGCCTGCGTGGCCGGCGTTCTCAAGTGCAACGGCGGCACTCCGCCCGGCACCGAGGTGTGCAACGGCTTGGACGACAACTGCGACGGTGTCGTCGATGGCATGACGTTCGCTTGTTACACCGGTCCGGCGGGCACCTCTGGCGTCGGGATTTGTCGCGGCGGCACGCAAGCTTGTACGGCGACGCCGGGCAGTGGCGTCGATACGCGCGGCGCGTGCGTTGGCCAAGTGCTGCCAGCGACCGAAGTCTGCAACGGCCTCGATGACGATTGTAACGGCAAGATCGACGACGTCCCGACGGTTGGCAACAGTTGTTGTCCGAGCGGCAATTGCGGCGTTGGGCCGTGTAAGGCCGGTACCTTGCAGTGCTCTGGCGGCAGCGTGCAGTGCATCGGCGCGGTCGGCCCGAGCCCGGAGAGCTGCAACGGCATCGACGATGATTGCAACGGCACGACCGATGACGTCCCGGGCTTGAACAGCTCCTGCTGTCCGAGCGGAAATTGCGGCGTCGGCGTGTGTGTGGCGGGCACCAAGACGTGTCAGGGCACGCAGCTCGTGTGCTCGAACTCGACGGGCCCCGGCACCGAAGTGTGCAACGGCTTGGACGACGATTGCGACGGCAAGACCGACAATCTCCCGGGCGTCGGTGTCTCTTGCTGTCCTGCAGGTGTGCCGTGCGGTGTTGGTATCTGTAAGAAGGGCACCATGAACTGCCCGGCGAGTGGCAGTGCGCTCGTGTGCACCGGTTACACCGCGCAGGGCACCGAAACCTGCAACGGCTTGGACGACGACTGTAACGGCCTCATCGATGACGTCCCAGGCGCCGGTACCTCCTGCTGCACGAGCACGGACACCACGCTGTGCAACGTGGGCGTGTGCAAGAACGGCATCCAAAAGTGCTCGGGCACGACGCTCACCTGCGTGAACGAAGTCAAGCCGGGCACCGAAACCTGCAACGGCTTGGACGACGACTGCAACGGCAAGGTCGACGACGTGCCGAACCTCGGCAATTCGTGTTGCCCCTATAAAGACGCCAAGGGTAACCCGCTGTGCGGCACCGGCATTTGCACGACCGGCGTGCTCTCTTGCGTCGCGGGCGCGAGCACTCCCCAATGCACGAACTCGGTCGGCCCGCAGCCGGAAGTGTGTGACACCCTGGACAACGACTGCAACGGCGTGGTCGACGATCTGCCCGGTGGCACCGTCGGCGGCACGTGTTTCTCCGGTGACCCGGCCAAAGTGGGCGTCGGCATCTGTCACGCCGGCACGCTCGGTTGTGGGCCGAAAGGCGTGCAATGCATCGGCGAACAAGGGCCGACCGGGGAGGTCTGCAACGGCATCGACGACGACTGCAACGGCACGAAGGACGACGTGCCCGGCCTCGGCACGGCGTGCTGCACGAGCGGGCGCTGCGGCGTCGGCATCTGCACGGGTGGCCACTACGCGTGCAGCGCGAACGGCCTCACTTGTCAGGGTGAGAACGCGCCGCAAGTCGAGGTGTGCAACGGCATCGACGACGACTGCAACGGCGTGGTCGACGACGTGCCCGAGTTCGGTCACTCGTGCTGCCCCGATGGCAGCCCGGCGCCGGAAGGTTGCAACAAAGGCATCTGCCACCCTGGCGCGTACAAGTGCTCGGGCGCGGATCTGGTGTGCGACAAGGGCATCGGCAAGAGCGTCGAGCTCTGTAACGGTCTCGACGACGACTGCAACGGCGTGATCGACGACAGCGCCGGCGTCACGGCCAACGACCCGTTAATCGGCAAAGATTGCGACGTGCCCGTGGCACCGAACGATCACCCGCCCTGCGCGCCCGGCCACAACGTCTGCCAAGGTGGCAAGATCGCGTGCACCGGTAAGGTCACCGGCAAAGCCGAAATCTGCGACGGCAAAGACGACGACTGCGACGGCGTCGCGGACAACAACGCCACCTGCCCGGTGAAGGGTGATACCTGCGTGGGCGGGCTTTGCGTCAGCGGCTGCGCGCGCGGTGAGTTCCCGTGCCCCGGCGGCTTCACGTGCCAGGATGGCTACTGCGTGCCGTTTACCATCGGTGGCGGTGGCAGTGCGGGCAGCTCCTCGACGGGCGGTAGCTCGGCGACTGCTGGCAGCGCGAACAACGGCGGTGCCAATGCAAATGGCGGCGCCTCGAACGGCGGCGATAGCACGAGCGGTGGCGACAACACGGGTGGCGGCGCGGCCATGTCTTCGGGCGGCGCGAACGCGTCGGGCGCAGATGGCTCGGGCGCGTCGAGCGGCGTCGGTACGGGTGCCGGCACCGGTACTGGGTCCGGCGCGACCGGAACCACGGGCACTGCGGGCACGTTCCCGGATCGCCGCGTGTTCGGCCTCGCCACCGGTGGCGGTGGTTGTGCTTGCCGCACGAGCCCCGCACCGAGCCACGACTACCGAGCCTTCGCGCTACTCGGCGCAGCCATCGGCGTGATCGCGGCGCGCCGTCGTCAGCGCCGCGCGGCCTGAGCGGTCGCGTTCGGAGCGCAACGAAGTCAGGTGCTTGGGCGATCGCCGCCCAAGCGCCGGGCTACTTCTTCGTGCCCTTCTTGATCTCTTCCAGCTCGCCTGGAGCGAAGCTGAAGCGCGCGGTCAAATTTTCGTTGTTGGCGGCCTCGCGCAGTTCGCTCAGCAGTTGCCCGGCTTCGAGGTCGCCGCGCGAGCGCGCCTTGTCGAGATAGGCGAGTGCCGTCCCGATGGCCACCATTGCGCGGCGATCGTTGCGGGCCACCAGAGCTTTGGCCACCTCCTCGAGCAGCGACGCTACGTTCTCTCGCCACTGAACCGCACGCATCTCTTTTGGGATATCTCAACCCCGGGCGCTCGGCAACCGCTAGCCCGGTGCCGGATGGACGCAGGCCGAGAAAGCAGCTACGGGCGCGAGCCGGGTTCGGCCTTCGGCTCGCATGAATAGTTTCGGTTTTGCGCAGCGATCTCCGCGAATCTTCGCGTTTGGGCGACGACTTCTGGTTCTGCTCGGGAGTTTCGTCGCGGTTTTGTCGCCGCGCTCCGCGCTCGCAGCGCACGCACAGGTCGTCCTCGACTACGAGCGCGGTGCAGGTGGTGAATCGTGTGCAGGCGCGGAAGAGTTGCGTCGAGCCGTCGCGACTCGTCTCGGTTACGACCCGTTCGTCACGCGCGCGGCGCTCGACACGATCCGCGTGCGCATTCGCCGCGTGGGCAGCGCACTCGAAGGCACGATCGAGCGGCTCGAGCCGGCGCGCCGTTCGCCCAGCAAGCCCGCGGTCATCACCAGCAAGAGCGGTGACTGTGCGGAGCTTGGCTCGGCGATGGCCGTGGCGATCGCGATCGCGGTCGATCCACTTGCTCAGCCACACGAGCCCGCGCCTGAAGTTGCGCCTGCGATCCCCGCGGCCGTGGTCCCGCCGCCGCCACCACCTCCGCCGCCTCCACCCGTCACGATGGTCGAGCGGCAGCCCGCGCTGCCTGCCTCCTCGCCCGAAGTTCCGACACTGCTTCATTTGGGTTTGGGTGCCAGTTATTCCATCGCGGCGTTACCCAGCAACTCACTCGGGGCGCGTTTGTTCGTGGGCGTCTCGCACGGCAGTTTCGAAGGCGATCTGGAGGTGCGTTTCGATCCGCCCGTAGCGCTCGGCAACGGGACGACGTCGATCGACGCGTCGCTCCTCCTGGCTTCGGTCGTGCCTTGCTTCGAGCCGCGGATCTGGCTCATTTGTGGGGAATTTTCGCTCGGTTCACTCCGCGGCAGCGGGCTCGGCTTCGACCATTCTCGCGATGACGCCACGTTTTACGCCGCGGTCGGCGCGCGCGCGGGCGTCGAGTTGCCCATTGCGGGGCGCTTTTCGTTTCGCGCCATCGCCGAAGGCCAGATCCCGATTGCTTCGACCGAGCTCGATGCCAATGGCGTGCGCGCTTGGTCCACGCCGGCTTTCGCGTTTTCCGTCGCCCCGTATTTGGTAGCGCGATTTCCGTGAGAAATTCCGACGCGAGCCCCCAAGTAACGGAAGTGGAGCCCGCACCCCAAGCCTCGGCTCGCCCCACGTTTCGCACGATCTTCGACGCCGAGTTGTCGTTCATCTGGAATTCGCTGCGCCGGCTTGGCGTCGCCGATCGCGATCTGGAAGACGTGGCCCACGAAGTCTTCTTGGTCGTCGATCGCCGTTTGGCCGACTACGACGTGGGGCGGCCACTCCGCGCTTGGCTGTTCGGCATCGCCGTCCGCACCGCGTCGGACTATCGCCGTCGCGCGAGCCGTCGCTACGAGACGCTCGCGGGCGAACAACCGGAGTCGGTCCATCCCGGCGAGAAGCCCGACGAGCTCTTGATCGAGCAGGAAAAAAGGGACACGGCGCGGCTCGCCTTGCTCCGAGTGCCGGAAGATCGGCGGGCCGCGCTGATCTTGCACGACTTCGAGAACGTCCCCATGCGCGACGTGGCTGAAGCGCTCGGGATTCCGCTGAAAACCGCCTACTCGCGTGTGCGCGTGGGTCGCGAAGAGCTCATCGCCGCGGCTCGACGGCTGCAAAAGGAGGGCACGTGAAAGACTTTCCGCGCAGTGACGAGCTGCCCGAACTGCGGGAGCTGATCCGCGCCGAGCAGCAAGCGGTGAGCGATCCCGGGCCGGCGCGAGCTCGTCTCGCCGAGCGCTTGGCCGTTCAACTCGCTGGCAGTGTAGCGCCGCCGGTGGTTCCGAAAGCGGCCCGCCTCGCGAAGATCTTCAATCGCGTCGGCCTTGCCACGTTCGCGGCTGGGGCAGTGGCAGGCTCGGTGCTTCGTGGTTGGATCGCGCCGCCTGCGCCCCGCGTAGAAACTCACTATGTCGACCGCGTCGTGACGGTCGAACGCTTCGTGGACGCCGGCGCTCCGCCGCCCATTGCGCCGGCTCCTTCGGCTTCCGTCGCGCTGCCCCGTTCGCCTCGCCCCAGCGTATCGAGCACTGCGAGCGCGGCGGCTTCGCTGCCCGATGCAGATCTCGCTCGAGAGCGGCAGCTCATCGACCAAGCGCGCTCGGCATTGGCGCGTGGCGATGGTTCCGCTGCGCTGCTCGCGCTCGAGGAGCACGCGCGCGCGTTCCCGCGCGGTCAGTTGGTCGAGGCGCGCGAGGCGCTCACCGTACAAGCCCTCGTCGACGCGGGCCGGACCGCCGAGGCCAAGGCGCGCGCGGCCCGTTTCAAGCGCGCTTTTCCAGGCAGCATGTACAGGGCGGTGGTGGATTCTGCGATTTCGTCGATTCCGTGAGAAAAGCTCGGGCGCCTCGCCAATGCCAAGGTATGCGGGCAGCGTCTGCGCGGTTGGAAACCATGAAATCCTGGCAAATCACGGTGTTTTTTGCAGCGGCCGTCGCGCTGTTCGGTCTGTTCGCGTGTTCCAGCACCCAAAACCTCGGCACCGATGATGCTCATGCGGGCGGAAGCGGAGGGCATGGCAATGGCGGCAGCAGCACGAGCAACGGCGGTGACGGCAGCGGCCTCGCCAGCGGCGGCTCGAGCGGCGATCACTCGAGCGGTGGCTCGAGCGGGCAGGGCGGGGCGGCGGGCAGTGCGGGCGCGGCATCCGGCGCGGTGCTGTTTCGTTGGACACTCGCGCACGGACAAGAAAGTTGTCTCGAAGCGGGCATCGACACGGTCAATGTCTCGATCGGTGGGCAGAGTGTGTACTTGCCGTGCAGCTCGCGTGACGGGCAGAGCGGTGTCGTTACGGGGATCCCCGCCGGTGAGCAGGGCTACAGCATCGACGCACTGACCAACGCTCACTTCGGGCTTTGGCAATCGTCGCGCACCGATCAGGTGAAAGTCATGGCCATGGGCCAAACCACGCTCGACGTCGACCTCGAGCCCGAAGACACCGGCAGTGTCACGTTTCAGTGGACGTTCGACGGCGGTAAGTCTTGCGCGCAAGCGGGCGTCACCGATATTCGAGTCAGTATCGACGGCGAGACACTGGGTTTTCCGTGCGTGGGCAAGGACGGTGAACAGGGCACCGTGATCGGCCTACCCGCGGGCTCGCCCAATCTCACCATCGTCGGGCTCGCGAACGACAAGATCATCGCCAAGGCGGGAGGGCAAGTGTTGGTCACGAAGACCAACGTCGATTATCCGGTCGATCTGCCGCTCGTGGACGCTACGAATACGGGCAGTGTTTCGCTCAGTTGGAATCTGCCGACCGGTGCCTGCAACACCTATCAACGCCCGACCGTCTTCGTGCAAGCCGGCAACTTTGCGCCGCTCAACCTGCCCTGCTTGAGCTTTTCGACGCCGGGCTGGGCGGGCGCGGTGCTCGATTTACTGCCGCCCGGTGACGTCGCCATCAGCTTGAACAAGGGCACGGAGTCCGAGGCCAACGTGACGGCGCACGTGGTTGCGGGAAAGCAAGTGACGGCCTCGGCCTCATTTCGAACGGGCACGCTGGACATCGACACGTTCGAATATGCGTCCATCGCGTTCGGCATCACTTTCGGCGGAAAAACCTGCGCGGAAGTCGGCGTATCGCAGATCCACTATTCTGCGCCCGGGTTCCTCGATCCGATCGACGGGCAGACGCCCTGCGGTGACTTCAAGCTGCCGTACTCCATTCCGCACGGCACCTTCGACTATCAGTTGAGCGCCACGGGCAAAGGTGGGGTCGCGTTCGCCGCGCAGGGCACGTTCACTGCGTACAACTCCGGAGCGAGCTTCGTGTACGTCGATCTGCAGAAGCAACCTGCGGCTTCGGGCCCCGGCTCCGTCGCGTTCGATTTCGCGTGGGGCAACGCGGCGGTCGATTGCGGCACCGCGGGCATCGACCGCGTGCACCTCTATCTATCGGACCACGCGGACAAGCTCGTGCCGGGCACTGAACTCACGGTACAATGTGCCGATTTCCCGGCAATGCTGACGAACATCGCACCGGGTACTTACAACGTGAACGCCGAAGCCTTCACCGGCTCCGCGCAGTCTTACGCTTGCGAGCTACGCAACATCACGGTCGCCCCCGGCGTGCTCTCGCAATACGTCGTGCACTCGTTTCAGGGCATCTACTAACAACGCGATTCAACCCGTACTACGGATTTTCGCTTGGCTTCCTTGTTCCTCGGCATGATTTCTGAAAGCTCGTGGGGCCGCGCTGCGAATCAACGAGGCCGCTGGACGAGTGAGAACCAGTTGCCCGAATTGTCGAGCAGCACCGCCTCGATCCCGTAGGGGCGCTGAGTCGGGGGTGACCGGAACTCGACGCCCTTCTTCTTCAGCTGCTCGTACGTGTCTTGGCAGTCATCCGTCTCGAAGATGCCGACGCCAAGAGCGCGAGACTGGATGACCCCCTTGAGCGCCTCTGCCGTTGCGGCATCCATCGCCGGGGAGGCCGCGAGCGGCATGAGGACCATCTGCAGGTTCGGTTGCGCTTTGGGTCCCACCGTCAACCAGCGGAACGTGCCCATCGTCATGTCTGCACGCACTTCGAAACCCAATTTGTCGACGTAGAACTGGCGAGCGGCTTCTTGATCGAGCACGTAAACGGTCATGTGGCTCAACGTCTGAATCATGTGCTGCTTCCTCCGCGTTGGTACGTGAAGGGCCTATCACGGTCGAAACGTTGGCGGCTTCTCCAAAATTGCTATTCTCGAGAACGACGGCGCGTACGCCTCGACGAAGCAGAACGGCACGAACACCGATGCCAACGCCTCCGGACATTGGGCCCACACCCGCATGCTCCGCGCGTACTCGCTCGGTGAGACGCCGACGTGACTCTTGAAGCGGCTGCTGAACGAGCCCAGCCCTGAAAACCCAACCTCGAGGCATGTGTTCGTCACGCTGTGCCCCGTTCTGAGTAGGTGCTTCGAACGCTCGATGCGTAGACGCGAAACGTACTCATGCGGCGTTTCGCCAAAACACGTTTTGAACACTCTCAGCAAGTGAAACCGAGACACCCCCGAGAGCCGCGCGAGATCGCGGAGACGCGGGGGATTGGCCGACTCGTCGTGGAGGCGGTCGCGTGCTCGGCACAGCCTGCGAAAGAGGTCGCCGTCGACGATCATCGCTCGATTTTGTCCGGACCGAGACGCTCAGTCTAGTCACGGCCTGCGTGTCAGCGGGGCCCCACGCCGGAGTTTGGGGCCCCGGCTCGAACGGGGGTGCTCTCGGCTTCGCTTATTGGCCGAGGCCGTGCTTCTTCATCAGGGCGGGCAGGCGCTGCGGGATCAATTTGCCGACCATTTGCCCGACTTCGCCGGAAATGCTGGGCAGTTCGTGAACCAGCTTGGCGCCCGTGGGCGTCTTGTAAAAATTGATGATGTCCTGAATTTCGTTGTCCTTGAAGCGCTCGCTGTACACCTTGGCGTTGAAGGAGAGCATCTCCTCGTAGGGCAGCGCCTCGTTCAAAACGGCTTCGAATTTCTGCGCGGTTTTGGCGTCCGGTGGTTGGCCGGCAGCGCTCAACATTCCTTGCATCATTTGCCGGATCGTCGCCGTGTAATTCTCTTTGCTCATCGTCAAGCGAGACAACTTCATGGCAGGCGAATCCGCGGTCGCGGCATGCGCGCTCTCGACCCAAGTGCTGCCCGCGGCAACGCCCAATCCCGTCAAGCCCAACACCAAACCAATCACCAGCTTTTTCACTTCATTCTCCCTTGGTCAGTCCGGCGCGCGGTGCCCCGAGCGCTCGCGCCGCTCTTCAAAACAGCGCGCACGCTAGCGCTTTTTACGATCGAAGCGGCACCAAATTCCTCGCGAATGGCACTTTTGCTTTTTCCACTCTGAATGACACGGTAGCGGGAAGTGAAGTGGCCAGTCGCGCGTTGCATGGCAAGCCAATCACCGAAACGCAGCCACCACTAGCTCTGCGACCACCACGTAAGCATTCGAAAAAGGTTCATTTCGAAAGAACGTCACGGGGGCATCCGGGGCGCCCACGAAGGGCCGCAGTAGCCAGCCCATCTGCGTTCCGACCAGGGCATACAGCACGATCCAGGTGCCGAATAACCGGCGATGCCGTGGATCTTCTGCGATGAGCGCGCGGTAGTAACGGTGCATCACGATCTGGCCGCAAGCCGACGCGCAAGCAAACGCGAATGCGTTCACGAGCAACGCCTGCGCGTGACCCACTCCGCTCAAATAGCAGAACAGCACGAAGGGGCTCAGTGAAGCGAGCGAAAGTGCGACCGCCGCTTGCCCTGCCACGATCGCGCGGGCTGCCCGCCGAAAGGCGTGTCCCACGCCCGCGACGGCATTGAGCGCAAAGAACCCGGGCATGCACAGGGCCGCGGTGGCGAGCAGCAAAAGCGGCACTTTGATGCCCGCAAATAGGATCAATCGGGCGCGCGCCCATGAGTCGCAAGCGAAGCTGCCCACGACCGCACCGTCGATCGCGCCTGCGCTCATCACCGTGGCGAAGAGCGGCCGGAGCGGGATGGGGGCACCGCCGCTCAAATCCCGGAGCTGTCTTTCCAGCGCGAGCGCGCGCATCAGGCCCCGAAGAGCCTGATGAAGTGTTCGAAGACCGCTTGAAAGAAGCTGCCGCCGCGCGGTCGGAATGCGCTGAAAGCGAGCCCCGGGCGACCGATGAATGGGCGGAGCAGCCAGCCCATTTGCGCGCCCACGAGCCCGAAGATCACGAGCCAGATGCGAAAGATCCCAAGGGAGGCTCGCGCCTCGACGGCCAGCAGCAGCAGCAACAAGCGTCGCAAAAAGCGCAGGCCGATGATCCCCGCAGTGCCGAGTAGCACCACGTTGAGCAACACCACGAACGGGTAGCTACTCGTGCTCAGCGTGAAAAAGGCCAAAATCGGGGCGAAAGACGCGCTCACCGCCGTCATCACCACGATGCTCGCGAGCAATAGCCGGAGCACCGCGATAAAGCGGAGCGGCGAACCCGAGAGCGCGCTGAATACGTACAGCGCTGGAAACGCGACCAGCAATGTCAGCAAGAACAGCGCGGGGAGCTTGACGCTCGACGCGCACACTTGGAAGAAGCCGATCGCTCCCGAGCCGCTCAGCGCGAACAGCCCCATGCACGCGCCGTAAATGCCCCCGAGGGCGAGCGTCATTTTCAACGAGAGCGCGACGGGCAATTCGCTCACGTGGCTGCTGTCGCCCTCACCGCCGCGAAGTAACAAATCGAGTCGACGCATCATAGTCAGCACGCAATGCCTCTCTTTCGCTTTCCGGGAGCGAGTCGCTTCCCCAATTGAACCTGTCGTACACGACTTCCGAATCCCGTCACCCTCGCCGCCACTGGTTTCACACAACCTCCACGCCGCGTACCCAATTCCTCCTCACCGTCTCCACCCAACTCACACGGCTCTTTATGCCTTCCCCGTGCTGTCCCCGGGAGCTGTCCCTAAAGTCTCCCTCCCGCGCTGCATTGGACGAGGGAACCGCAACCTACGATTGGCCGCCTTTCGTGCCGCGCGCGGATTCTGGAACCCTCAATCGGACCAGGGGCTTACGCGTCGCGATGGGGCATGTCCGAAAATGGACAAGGGTTTACGCGTCGTGATGGGGCATGTCCGAAAATGGACAAGGGCTTACGCGTCGTGATGGGGCATGTCCGAAAATGGACAAGGGCTTACGCGTCGTGATGGGGCATGTCCGAAAATGGACAAGGGCT
>Ga0105245_10003986_pt1 | contig 13129 bp, 17 predicted proteins | sample KBSM54metaG_FD_81523 | JGI IMG/M metagenome (GOLD analysis project Ga0105245, IMG submission 81523) | Miscanthus rhizosphere microbial communities from Kellogg Biological Station, Michigan, USA - KBS M5-4 metaG | ecosystem: Host-associated > Plants > Roots > Rhizosphere > Soil | place... | reverse complement strand
GAGGGCCGCTCGACCAACTTGCTTCTCAACCTGGCGAAAACCCTCGATGTGTCGCCTGCTGAATTGTTTGGCGTGGCTGGGGCGGCGCCGGCAGAGATGCCGCTGCCGGTCGATAGCGAAAAGCTGAAACGCATCACGGTGGCGGCCCGGATGATGACGGCGCAGATTGCGGCCTTGGTTTACGTCGCCTGCGACGATGGGGCGGGCGTGGACCCCTGCGAATTGATGCGGCAGGTGATGGATCGGGTGCTCGACGGCGATCACTCATCCTCGTCATCGGACGGCAACGGCAAATAGTGGGTGGGGTCTACGGGACCGTTGTCGAGATCGTGCCAATTGGTGCCGTCCCATTCGCCGATTGTCCAAAGCCGGTTGCGGCCAGGGGTCAGGAGGCAGGGGCCAAAAACCTCGCCGGCCTTGAGGGGAGCCTCGGAAATCGGGAGAAGCGGGCCGAGCGGTTTCCTGGTATTGGCCAATTGCATCCTCCCGTTCCGACCCGTTACAGACATGCTACGCGTGACTTAAAGCCGCACGCAACCCATGCAGCGGCGATTCGGTGATTTTTTTTCTCCTCCTATGGACAAGCGGTTTTTGCCGCGCCTATGATGGCTGAGAGGTGTTTTTTTTCACCCATAGGTCATCGGATGTCGCGTGCTCCATCGAAATTCCGCCAACGTGACGTGACGGCAGCCGTCAGGGCGGTGGAGGCCAGCGGGCACCCGGTGCGCAGGGTCCGCATCAGCCACGACGGCGACATCGAGGTCGAGATCGGCACGCCCGCCGAGCCGGTGCCGGCCGCGCCTGCGAACCCTTGGGATGAGGTGTTCACCCGGTGACCAAAATCAGCTTGAAGCACATTCATGCGTTCCGAGATCGCCACGGAAAGTGGCGCTTCTACTTCCGCCCGCCTAATGGCAAGCGGATCAAGCTGCCCGGCAAACCTGGCTCGGTTGAGTTTATTGCCGCCTATCAGGCGGCCGTTGGCCTCGCCGACCTCGAAGCCCCGGCAAAAGAAAAGCTGATGATCGGGGCGTGGCGCACGGGCGCCGGCTCCATCGACGCCGCGATCGTCGGTTACTATGGTCACGAGAGCTATACATCGCTGGCACCAGCCTCCCGTGCCACTCGACGGCAATCACTGGAAACATTCCGCCGGATCGACGGCACCAAGCCCATCGCGGGATTGCAGCCGCAACACATCACCAAGCTGCTCGCCGAGCGAAAGCCGGCTGGTGCCCGCAACCTGATCAACGCGTTAAAGGCGCTGATGCGGTTTGCGGTGCTGACGGGGCTGATCGAGCACGATCCGGCGATCTCTCTGAAAGCGCCGAAGGTCAAAGCGGCCGGCGGCGGCATCCATTCCTGGAACGAGGATGAGATCGCGGCCTACCGCGCGGCGCATGCAATCGGCACGACCGCGCGGCTCGCGCTGGAGCTGGCGCTGAACACCGCTTGCCGGCGCAGCGACCTCATAGAGATCGGACCGCAGCACATCCGCGACGGCATCTTCAGCTACAACCAGCACAAGACGCTGGCGCCGGTGGCAATGCCGGTCCACCCGGATTTGCTGGAAGTGCTGGCGGCAACGCCTAAGACCAACCTGCGCTTTCTGATGGCGTCGACCGGGCGGCCGTTCACCCCCAACACCTTCGGCAACAAGTTTCGTGACTGGTGCCGCGAGGCGGGCCTGCCGCAATGCTCGGTGCACGGGTTGCGCAAGGCGCAGGCGCGGCGACTGGCCGAGGCTGGATGCTCGGCGCACCAGATCGCGTCGGTGACTGGCCACAAGACGCTTTCGGAGGTGCAGCGCTACGCCGACGCCGCCGACCGCGAACGCATGGCCAAGTCAGCGATGGCTTCGGTCACCGCCGCTTTCCCGCGCCGGAACGCATAGGGTACGCGGTTTTTGGCAAACCTGTTTTTTTTGGCAAACTGGGGGTTCTAATGCCTTTGAAAATAAGGGGGAATTTTCAGAATGCATTACCTGCCAGAAGGCACATTTCCAAAGGAAATCAAGACTTTAAAGCGTGGCAAACCTCCTCCAACCCCTTATTGAAATTAAAGGATTTTTCGGGGCGTTGGCAAACCACACCGCTTCGCTCTGGGGTCTGAAATTGTATGCGGAATTTGCCTGTTGGCAATACGGGGATTGACCGTCAGGATACGGGGAAGCTAGGTTTATGAGTACGGGGCGCTCATGCCCCGTACTCCCCTGGAGAGGTTTATGATGTATCCCGCTATCCGTTCGAGCCAAGAAGATGGTCTGGAGTGCTATCTGCTGTCGCTGCGGCCATCGCTGCTGTTTTCCTTCCTGCGGCATGACCCACGCTCGTCGCACTGGAAGTCCCTAACCCCGTGGCTGCGCGGTATTTACGAGACCAAGCAACGCGAGACCAAGGCTGCCCGCATCACTGCCCTACAGGACTACATCATCAATCGCATGATGGACCCGGCGAAGTTCGGCGCCCTGCCGCCCATCTCGGTCATCCAGTTCCAGCGGTTCGATGCCGTCAGCCTCACCCCGCTCGGCAGCTCGGTGTATCAGATCGAGGACAGCGACATCGAGGCCGACCGGGTACTGATCGATGGGTTGGCTCGGGTTACCGCGGCTCAAGGCGTCCGGGAGCGGCTGCAAGTCGAAAACCCGGAAGCGTATCAGCAGTTCAACAGCACCTTCCGGTTTACCGTTGCGCTGTACGCGCCAACCGGGGAGCAGGCGTTGAACGCCGATATTGCCGGCCAGCTCTTCGCCGACTTCAACTCTTATGCTTGGCCGGTGCCGGCCGCGACTGCAGTGGCGAACGACATCTACAACCCCTATCGGGCCATCGCTCGCAAGGTAGCCGAGAGCGACCTCCTGCGTCGCTACGGGGGATTAAAGATCGGCAAATCCCATCTCGGCAGCAAAGACGTTAACTTTGCCACCGAACTCGCAATGGCGCAGTTTGCGAAGATCGTCGTCGAGGGGCCGGACGGGTACGGCAGCCTTTCCAAACCGGTCCCCAATGCCAGGGTCGCAAACGTCGACAAGGACACCGCCGCGGCGGGCATCGTCGGCTTTCTCGGTGCGTTGGAAGCCGCGATGGGCGCGGATAGGTTCTCCGCTCCCGGTGCTATTTTTCGCACGGCACACGGTTTTTATGCCCTGGCGATGCTGCTCCACGACATTTCCGAAGGAAAAACTACTCAGGCCCAGGCGGTGCCTGCCATCGCTGCCATCGACTGGTCTTGGAACAACACCGATTTCCAAACCAACATCGGGCGCAACGTGGCAGAAAAGGGTTGGAAGATGAACACCGGCTCCGCGACGATCACTTGGCTGGCGCGATACCTGCGAGCCAAGTGCGGGGTTGTTGTACCTACGGTTGCGCGCGCGGCGTAAGTTCTCCAGATCGTTGAAGTACCGTCACGCTAAAACAGCCTGCTTTTGCGTGACGGTACTACTTCTTAAAGTAGCGGAGGTGGGCGTGGTCTCCTGTAGAAGTTGTGGAGAATTTTTCTCGCCCGCTACAGCCCGACGCTCTTTTTGTGGCAATCGGTGCCGCAATGCGTATCACCGCAAGGTCGTCCGCGAAGAGGGCCGCAACGGGTGGTACAGCCCGCAGGATGTGGTGGAAGCAGCGCGCCGGGTCATGGGCGGGATCGATCTCGACCCCGCCAGTTGCCGCCAGGCCAATCTGATCATTCGCGCTACTCGATACTATACCCGCGCCGACGACGGGCTTACCAAGGCCTGGCACGGCCGGGTGTGGCTCAACCCGCCTTACGACACGTTCGCCCCGAAGTTCTTCGTTAAGTTCTGCGAGGAGCACACGGCAGGGAATGTCCCGGCGGCGTGCCTCTTACTGGGTACGCATCACCTGACAACGCGATGGTATCAGCGAGCCAAGGCATTCTCGACCATCCTCTGCCTGCCCGCGGGTCGATTAAAATTTACCGGGCGTCTGGGGCGCGGCAATCCGCCGATGCACGGCAGCGCCATTCTCGGCGTCGGCGTCGACCACGGGCAATTTCGCCGAGAGTTTGGCGCGTTCGGGACCATTCTCGACGATGCGGGAAGTCACTCGGCATGACCACCCGCACCGAGGCACTTCTGGTCGGCCTCTTACTGCTCGGCCTTGGCCTCGTGCTGTCGTTATGAGGGGGAGGGCAGAATGACCGACATCACCCTAGAAACCGGGCAGACCGCCCGCTTCGAGGCCGGCATCGTGCAGGTGCAAAAGCGGGTGCCCGTGCCGCACCATTACCGCCTGACCGCCCAGCACAAGGGCGGCGGGTTGGTGGACGTGCGGTGCGGCGAATACGACGCGGCGGTGGCGTTTCTGAAGCAATTGGAGCGGCTGGGCTACACCATGCGCGGGCTCACCCGGGTGGAGGGATGATGGACAGCGAGCCGCCGATCCTGCTGGTGCAGCGCATCGAGGCGGCGCTGGAGGGCGAGGCGCCGGACCGGATCATCTTCTCGATGGGGCTCGTCTTAGGTCACGTGATTGCGCTATTCGCGTTGCCGGAGGACCATGAGGAGGTGCTGGAGGCTTGCGAGAACGCCATCCGGGTCGGTCTCCGCGAGAGCGAGGTCGAACTTAAGGACCGGCATTAGGGAGGTGCGCCCTGCCAGGAATATAAGCCGAGGCGTTCGGTCTCGGCGGCCAGCTAATCGAGCGCTTGATTGGAGGCTCTCCTCCTCTCAAACGCGCGCCCCTCGTCGAAATTTATCTGATCGCGCTCATCCTGCGCGGCGCGAGCGGCGTTCCAGCCGTCGCCGCGAGCCGCGCATATTTCAGCGTAAAATGCCTCTGGGGTCTGTCCTTTCCTCAAAAAGCGCTCGTATTGTTCGCGCCAACTCTTGGTCAGTTCGTGAGGGAGAGCGGCGTTCCAGCCGTCGCGGTAGGCTTGAGCGACCAGCCTTACGGCATCAACGGCTCGGCAAAATTCATCGGGGTACCCTGGCAGCGTGAAGCATCCGGCGGCTTGGACAACACGATTGCGGGCGCTCGGCACCATCGGCGGCGGCTCGCGGTCGGGTGAGGTCATGGGGCATACCCTCATCTGGGAATTGCGGCCACGTCAAGAAATCCGACAGGCCGGAGTGAGCCCTCCCACCAAATGTCGTAACCGAGCCTGTTAACCATCTATTTTCGAGACATTGGCGGGCGGGCATCCTAGATATGACCCACTGCGGCGATCACCGCAGTTAAGAGCGCAGCGCCAGTCTCCGAGGTTCTCCTTCGTTTCCGGTGCTGCTTGTTGAGCGGCCCCTGTACTGCGTTCCGGGCGTGATCGGCCGGGGCGAAGGAGGACACCCCATGACCGAAGAAGAAATCCGCGTGGAGATGCTGAAAGTTGATCTGCTGCTCAAAAGCAAGCAGGCCTTCTGGGAGCCGCTAAAAGCGGTAGCGATGATCTTGCTCGCCGCCGCGGCGATCTCGGCCGCTGGCGGCTTAGCCGGTCATCTCTGGCCGCAAGGCTCGCAACAGATCGTGGTCCGGCTGGATCAGCCGCTGGCGGTGCGGGTGCAATGAGCGACGACGTGGTGAACTGGAGGCTGCTGGGGCAGCGGCTCGACCGCATCCAGCAGGACATGGGCCTGATGCGGTTGCGCGACGAGCAGCGTGAAGCCGGCTACCAGGCGGTCGCGGCAACCCTATCGCGGCAGATGGTCGAGGTGACGGCGGCACTTGAGGTGCGCCTTAACTCCATCGATGACCGGCTGGACGGAATGGAGGACCAGCTAATCGCGATGTCGCTCAAGCTCGATGCGCTGGCGCAGAAGTAAAGAACCGGACAAATGGCGGCGATTTCCGCGTGGCTTGATCGTCACCCCTTAGTAGCGCCAATGATGTTTATGATTAGCTTTATTGTGGCGGGCGTAACGATGGGAATGTTATGGGTACATCTTTACGGATCAACCGCTCAATTGCGAGCGGTTTGCGATCGTTACGTTAATACTCTACTGAACTCCAGTGACATAAGCGAAATCACCCGCGCGGGTATAATAGTTCGTCAAACCCCTTGCGATTTACGGCGGCGGCTGTGAGCCACCCCTAAGACGCAGAAAAAGCCCGGCGGGGGGCTGCAATTCCGCCGGGCTTCTCTGAGGCACGTGCTTTAGACAGAAGGATTATAGCAGATGGCCGTGCCTTTGTGGCCGATCGTTTTGGCTCTCGTTGCCGTTTGGCTGATGCCGCTGGGAGAATTTTTAGTCCGCCTGACGGGCGGGCTGCTCGCCCTGATTGTTCCGTTAATCGTGCCGGCGATACTGCTGTACGCCCTGGTTAGGGTGATCTTTTAGATAGCCGGGCCAACTCCAGGCTGGCGCGGTTCCTCGGGGCGTGCGCGACCGAGTAGCCCCGGCATCACGGTGTGCAGGATCGCGGCATCCCGGGCGCTCATACCGGGGATGAGAGCGGTCGCGTCGCGATAGGTTTGCCCCAGCGGCGTGCGTTGCGCAATCAGCCGCTGGATCGACTCCAGCTCCCGGCTGGCGAGGGTGTTCTGCGCATTCTTTAGAAACATACCGACAACCGGGACTGCCGACCCCAGGACATTGCCGAAGGTTTTAGCCCCGGCAAACCCGGCCGCCAGCGCACCGAGGCCGCCGCCGCCACCCATTGTGTTACTTGCCAACCGCAAGCCGCTACGTAAGGCATTACCTTCGGCAAAATCGGTAAGGGCTTTGATCTCTTCCGGCGAGAAACCGCGAATGGCATCCTTGTTCTTGAGGAATGTCGCGACTTGCTGCCGAAGCGCATTGTCGAGGTTCATCCCTGAATTGCCTGCGGCTGCCCGGATATCGCCACGTTCCTGAATGCCGGTGACCCCCGCATCCAGTTCGCCGGATAGCTTGTTGACCCGCTGCGCCCCCGCCCAATTCTGCCGGGCTTCTCTCTGTAATGCCGCCAGAGCGTCGATGTCGGCTTGGGTAGCGGGGATACTCGCGCCGGTCTGGGGTCTGGTAATCCTGGTGCTTTCTGTTGGTAGGCTCTCCAGGATCTTATCGAACTCCCCAACCGCGATGGCAGAGGCAGCCCGGCTCTGACGATCCTTGCCGACGTTTGCGATGTTGCTGCGGATCGCCTGCAAAGTGTCACTATCCGCAACACTGCCCAGCCCCGGCGGTTTGGCCAGGATGTTGTGCAATTCCGGCACGACTTGATCGCCAAACCCGCGCCGGGTCAATTCGTCGGCGACCCGCTGGGTAGTGTTGGTGATAATACTCGGATCAAATTGCGCCCCGCTATAACGCACCGCGTCGTAGCCACGCCCGCCGGCAGCTTCCAACTCATGCGCGCCAGGCGCCTGCATTGGCGCCGCCCGAGGCTGGAAAGTGCCGGGGCTGGGGAGCGCCAACAATCCCGCCATATCAACGGCACGACGGTTCATCTCGGGGTTGATGCTGCCTTGAGCGTCGAATACCGGCACCCGACCGGTCGCGACATCGCCGGGCGCAGTTAACCCGGAAATCAGGCTGCCGAGAACGCCGGCCGTGGGATCAAAATGTACCCCACCCGCCATGTCGGTGCGGATCGGCAGTACATTCCCGCGGTACTGCGTGGCTTGGGCATCGAGCTGCTTCGCCATGTCCGGTGTGACGGCAGGGCCGCCGCTGAAGTTCGGATCGTCGGAGGTCGCCCAGCCACCCGCTTCCGCTTGCGGCGGCGGCACTAGCGAGCGTTCCAGTTCCTCCAATTGCAGCTTGTCGGTAACCGGCATTTATTGTTTCTCCTGCCCCGGCAACTCGCCTTCCGCTCGCCACTTGCCATCCGACCACTTGATGTACGGTTTGTCGCCGAGTTGCGATCGCCCAATCACGGTTGGTTGGTTGGCTGACGGTTGGGCCTCTGCCTTGGTCGGCTCCGGCACCCGCAAGATCGGTAGTTGCCCCTTGGGGTCGTGTCGCTGAACATCGGCGTTGTACCGATCGATCTCCCAGCGCGCGGCGGTTTGGTTTTGGCGGAGCAAAAAGCGAAGGGACGCTTCATCGAGATTGCTGTCGCCGCCGGCCAGCTTGGCCGCATATTGGCGATCGTTGTCGGTGATGCTGGAGCCGGAGCCAAAGGCGCCCGATGCCAGTTGGGAGGCAACCTGCCGTGCCTGGGTTGCGAGAAAAGCCTCGGTGTTGGCAATCCGCTGGTCACCCCATCCCAGCAACGACTTTGCCTTTGCGGCGTCGAGGCGAAGCGTTGCTCCCCAACCGGAAATAATTCCAGAGTCAAGAAGGCGCTGAGCGGTGTCGTTAAAATTAAGGCTTTGCACCGCTGCTTCCGCCTTTGGCCGGCGCTTTTCCAACAGATTGGTGGTGGCTTCTGCGTAGCCTGGCGGGTAAACCACCTCGCCGACCCTGCCGCCGCCCGTTGTTCCCGTACCGCCCGGTGCAACACCGCCTATTGTACCGGGCCAACCGATAGCTGGGACCGGCTTGCCTTCAGCCGCATCTTTTGCCTGCTCACCGGTTAGCGTGACTTTTCTGGTTTCCCCGTCAGGCCAGGTGAGCGTCATTTCCTTTGAAGTGTAAGGCGCCTTGCCGGCTTCCTGCTGTCGAGCCGTTTCTTGGGGGCTCAACGCTGGCTTCCCGAGGACATCACCCGGCCGTATTGCCAGGTCTCCTTTTGCAATCCGATCGGCTCTGTCTTTCTGCTTCAGAACTAGATCCATAGCGCTGATTTTTGTATCAACCGGCTGCCCGTCCGGACCGGCAATAGTCGCATCGGTCGGAGTAAGAGCAGCAATTCTGTTTTGTTTAAGTTCTTCCGAGATACGATCAATATCAGCTTGAGCCTGTGCGCGTTCCTTCAAGATCGGGCTTTGCAGTTTCTGCACGGCTTCTTCTATTTGTGGCTTATACTCAAGCTCGACCTTTGCGGCTGCACGTTTATTTTGTTCCTCAATCAAGGGGTCCATCTTGAGCGCAACGTCTTTTTGCGCCTGCGCCTCGGTCCTGGCCTTCTCCGCCAGATACCCCGGCGATTTGTAGTAAGTCTCCAGGAGCGAGCCGAACGGGTCGCCCATGCCGCTCATTTTGAACAGGGCGTTAAAGGCGCCTAGTTGCTGCGGCGTCATATTGAGGCCGGGGATGACGCCGCCGCTGGGGGTGCCGGCACCTGGCGGAGTAGCTGGCGGGCCGCCACCGGTATCGGCAACACGCTGCAAGGCGCTGGCCGGGATGCCGCGGCCGGACGGGATCACGGTGTCCTGGCCGCCGGCGGCGTAACTGCCGGGCGGCGCCTGCGCCACTTGGGAGATCAGGTTAGGGTCGACCGGCAGCTTGCCACCTTGCTCGTTGCGGACCGTCGCCTCGATCAGCTTCGCCTTAACCGCGGGATCACGGACATTGAGCGGGATATTGTCGGCGACCCCCATGATCCTGGTGGCGCGCTTGATCAGCGCCTCGGTGTCGTTCTCGCTGGGCGGCGCCCAGGTCGAGACGATCTCGCGGATGGTGGATAAAGGCTTGCCGGTGGTGGCGCCGCTAGCGTAGCGGTCGAGCTGATTGGAGATCGCGGCCAATCCGGCTTCCGGCGTGGCAAAGGTCTGAAACCCGCCCTGGCTCGGGCTGGCATTGACCCCCGGCCGCCGCATGCCGCCAAGGTTGTTGTTGGCGACCTCCCAGTTTGAGCCGGTCAGGTTAGACGGCGCAGCGGCGGCAGGTTTTGCCAGCGTTTCGACCCGCATCAATTGGCTGAGGCGGGCCAGCTCGCTCGGGGCAGCTCCCGGCCCAACGTCTCCGGGATCTTGCCCAAACGGCACCTTGGGTTGCTCGTAGGTGTAGCCCTGCTCCCAGGCGCTCTTGGGCTTGTTGGGGTTGCCCCTGGTCGGGAACGGCAGATCGACACCCGCGGGTGCCGCCTCGCCACTCAGCGGCTCGATCCGGATGTTCGACAGGTCAACCCCACCCGCTCCAGGGGCGGTTTGGTCGAAAGGGAGGCCGGCTAGCAGCCCGCCCCCCTGCCCCATCTGCGGATTGGCGCCCGGCGGTGGCGGCAGAAGACCGGTTTGCTGCGGCAGGTTGGGCAGCCATTCGCTTCCCGACACGCCGCCTGCCGGCATGCCTGCCGGCATTCCCCGCCCCTGCGAGGGCAGCGGTGCCGTCGCCCCTGGAAAATCGCCGCCTCCCGGGGCGCTTCCGGGAGCGCCGGTAAAGCCGCTGAGATAGTCCGCCGGCGACGACCCGATCGGCGGTGGTGGCGGCGCGTTGCTGGCAAGCGGACCGCCGGTGGGCGCTCCAGGAGCGGCCGGAGCAGGCCCGAGCGGTACCGCACCGGGGGCAGGCGGTACACCCTGCGGCGACTGCACGACATTGCCGCCGGCAACCTGCCAAAAAAACGGGACGGTTTTGGCGGCCAAATCGCGCTGTTGCTTCGACAGCCTAACCTTCTCCGCCAGCGACATCGCTTCCAACTGCTTGTTGGCGGCGTCGTCCGAGGGGGCAAAACCGCCCAAGGCCTGCCCGAGAGAACCCAGGAGCGAGCCCTGCGGCACCCGGGACGGGGCAGAGAGCGCCCCGAGCTTGGCAGCAAAACTCAAAAGGCCCTGGCTCAATTCGCGCTGGCGAAGCGCAGCCTTCTGCTTGTCGGAAAAAAGATCGCCGTAGAGGTCGAGGGGGTCGCCACCCCCTCCACCCAGAAGACCCTCGAACGCCATTTGCGTTGTTCCTTATTTGGCCGGCTTACCGTTCTTGGGTTGCGCCCGGGCTTCCGGCGCACCTGGCTGACCTTGCGCTTCTTTTTCATGCGCCGCGGCCTGCTCTTCGTGCGCCGCTTGCGCCACGCCGTGCTGCGCCTGGTCCTTTGGGTTATGCGCGGCTTCACCGTGGATCGCCGCCGCCTGGCGGTGCGCCTCGGCGGTCTGCTGGTGCGACTGTTGGTGCGTCGGGTTCTGGATCGGCTCCTGCCCCGGCAGCGGCGGGGTCTGGCCTTGCACCGGAGCGGGCACGGTGCCCGGGGTGGAAGCCGGTTGCGGCGCCGAGCGGCCGACGCCGCCCGAACGGAACTCGCCTTGCCGCATGGCCTCGACATCGCGCTTCGACTGCTCGACCCGATCTGCCGCGTCCTTGGCGCGCTGTTCGTGCATTCGCTCGCCTTGCTGCTTCGACGGCTCGACCCCGTCCGACACCCCCATCGCCATCGCTAATTCTTCCGGCGGGGTCTCGGCCACGACCAGCGCCTGTTGCGCCTGGTGCCATTCGGCTTGGGTGCGCGCCTGCATCAGTGCGGGCTCGGCGTTGGGGTCCTGGTTGCGTCCGCCATAGGCTTCGAGATCGCGCCGCAGCCCCTCCGACATCTGCCGCTCGCCGGGCGTGGCACGACCCTCCGCCGCCGTCGTGCCGCCGCGGGTCGCATCGCCCGGCGGGATAAGTTGCAGTGCTTCGTAATAGAGTTCTCGCAGTGCTGCGTAATCAGACATCTGGGTTCCTCTCCTGGTGGATCTCGGCGGCGATCTCTCGCTCCGCCTGGTGCCAGAACTCCTCATCCCGGCCCTCTGGCTGACCGTATCCCGTCATGTCGTCGTGGAAAGTATTACACTCGTGGCACTCGACACGTCCGTCGCGGTACAGCCAGAAGCCTTCGCAACCGCAGTCACAAACATACACCTGCGGCTTTGGTGGTGGTGGCTTTGGGACGAACGGGGTGCATTCGGTCACGGGCCGTCCTCCCGGTCTGCTTGATTTTGCCTGAACTTGGCAGCGGCTTTGCGACCCGCGGTAGTTCGCTGATCCCACCACCCGTCGGCACGCTTCGGAGCGGTAGCCAGAATGTCGTCCAATGGCACGGTATAGGCGCCCCAGCAGTCAGTGATGACGCCGAACCGGCCAACCGGCAGATGCTCCGCCATGCCTTAGCCCGCGCGGCGTTCTGGTGACAGTTCGCGCACCCGGGCCAGCGTCTTCTGCAGCTCGGTCACTCTTCCTGCCACTCGCGTTGCATCGCGGCGATGTCACCGGGCGCATGTTCACCAGTGTGCTCTGCCGCCGCTTGCGACACCGCATCGACGATCATCTTTGTCACCAGATCGTCACCCTGCAATCCGTCACTGCCCTCGCAGCAATAGCCGAAACCCACTCCGCCACAAGACGGACAGGGTTGTGACGGATTGGCATCCGCGAGAAACCCTGTCCCGTGACAGACTTCACAAATCACGCCGCGATGTCCTGCAGTAGCCTCGCCTTCATCGCCGGCAGCATGCCGGTCCAGCGTTGCCGCAGCGCATCTGGCGGCCTCTTGCCATAAACGCTGTGCCCTGGCCCGGACGCGCTCCTCCCGGGGGGTCATGTCACCGCGCATGTTCTACTTCCTCCAACGCCGCAACGCGGGCCTCTAAGTCCCGCAAGGTGTCGAACACCGAGTAAAGCCCGTCGGTGTCGACAAAGGCGTGCGCAAACACCGTACCCGCTACCCCAAGGTCGCCTGCGATGTTGCCGGTTCCGGCCACCCCGAGATTGCCGTTCGAGTTGACCGCATTACCGGTGAGGACGTTGCCGGTAATGTTGCTGGCCGAGGTGAGCCCGCCGCCGGCGGTGATCAGGCCGGCCGAATTGATATTGCCGTTGCTGGTTAGTTGGTTGCTGCTAATGACATTGCCGGTGATGTCGCCGGCGAAGTGGCCGGTAGTCGCAGTTACCGTGCCGGCGACGTCAACATTGCCGTTACTCGTCAGTTGCTGCCCGGTGACGACGTTGGCGGTGATGTTGCCGGTAACCGTGCCGCCGGTGATCGGCAGGTACGGCAATGACAGGGTGCCGGCGATGATCTGGTCATAGAACCGCCGGATCGCGCCCATCATGGCGCGGGCGCAGTTGTTCACCGACGAGGGGCTCTGATTTTCCGGCCAGCCATCGGGAGGTGATTGGTTATTGCTCTCGTCGACCGGCGACCATTCGGAAATGTCTGCCATCTATTTTCCTGCTTCTCGAAGCGCGAGCCGCCGCCGAATGACATCGGCGGGAGTTGACACCACCAGACGTCCGCCGGACGGGACGTGCTTCTGGAGTTCTTCCGTCGTGTAGCCGAGCATGGCCGGGCTGGTCATCGCCTCGTGCACCACCCAGTCTTGCGTGTCACGCGCCTGGACGACACGGGCCAGGGTAAAGAGCCGACCCTGACAGGCCAGCAGCACGTCCGGTTTGGCCTCG
>Ga0105245_10003981_pt1 | contig 13137 bp, 7 predicted proteins | sample KBSM54metaG_FD_81523 | JGI IMG/M metagenome (GOLD analysis project Ga0105245, IMG submission 81523) | Miscanthus rhizosphere microbial communities from Kellogg Biological Station, Michigan, USA - KBS M5-4 metaG | ecosystem: Host-associated > Plants > Roots > Rhizosphere > Soil | place: Michigan... | reverse complement strand
GCTTGTGCTTCGCGCGGTCCGCGAGCCCGACGAGCTCGAGCGCCGCTTGCACGTTCCGCCTACGCTCCTTGCTTCCGAGCTTCGTCAGAAGCAGCGGCACCTCGACGTTGCGCTCCGCCGTCAGCACCGGCAGGAGATTGTAGAACTGGAAGATGAAGCCGACGTGCCGCGCGCGCCATTTCGCGAGCTGACCCGAGGACATTCGGTCGATGCGCTCGTTGCCGACGGTGATCTCGCCCCGATCCGGCCGATCGAGACCGCCGATCAGATTTAGCAGCGTGGTCTTCCCCGAGCCCGACGGTCCCATCAGCGCGAGGAATTCGCCCGCTTGCACCTCGAGGTTGATGCCGTGCAGCACCTCGACCCGCTGCTTGCCGCGCACGTAACCCTTCACCACGTTCCTGATCGAAACCAACGCACTCATCACCGACTCCTTCGTTCGCCCGGACTGACGCGCCGGACGCTAATTAGCGATTCGAACCTTCGCACCGTCCACGAGCTGCGAGAGATCGCCGACGGCGATCCGCGCGCCCGAGGTCAATCCCGACAGCACGACTTGGTTGCCCGCGACGCGCGTGCCGAGCTTCACGCTGCGGCGCTCGACGGCGCCATCGTTGACGACGTAGACGACGCCGACGTCGCCGTTCGTCTGCACCGCGGCTACGGGCACGACGAGCGCGCGCGACCCGCTGCTGGTCTGCGCGGGCGTCGACTCGGATGCTGTCTCGAGGAACGCGACACGCACGCCCATCTCGGGTAGCACGCGTGGGTCGGAGACCTCGAGGCCGATCCGCACCTTGACGGTGGCCTTCGCACGATCCGCGGTCGGGATGATCGCGATCACGTGCGCCGGGATGTCCCAATCCGGATACGCATTGAGCTTCGCGCTCGCCCGCTGGCCAGCGTGCACGCGGTTTATGAAATTCTCGCTCACGTCGACCTCGATCTCGAGCGAGTCCATGTCGACGATCGTGCCGACGCCGGTGCGCGTGTAGCCGCCCCCCGCGGAGATCGGCGAGACCATCTCGCCCTCTTGCGCGGCCTTGACGGTCACGACGCCAGCGAACGGCGCGCGGACCACGGTGTCCTCGAGATTCCGCTCGGCGGATACGACGCTTGCATCGGCCACCTCGACCGCGCGCGCCGCGACGTCGAGCCCAGTCCTCGCCGCGTCGTACGACGCCTTTGCCGTGTCGAGCGTCTGCGCGCTGATCACGGCCTTCGCGTACTGGAGCTCGTTACGCTGATACGTGGGCTTCGCGTTCTCGAAAGCGACGCGCGCCGCGGTGAGATTCGCTTCGGCTTGGGCGCGCTGCGCGCGCGCCTGTTGTGCCGCCGCGCGTGCGTTCGTGTCGTCGAGCCGCGCGATGATCTGGCCCGGCTCGACGCGCTGGCCCTCTTCGATCCCGACGTGCATGACCTTGCCGGTGATCTTCGACGAAACCGTCGCCTGACGGCGCGCCACCACATATCCCGACGCGTCGAGGATCGTGCTCGGACCGACGACGACGTCCGTCGGCGCGAGCTCAGCAGTCGCGACACTGATCGGCGTCGCGCGCGGCAGCGCGTACCACGCGATTCCGCCGGCGACGGCGACGCCCACGACGATCGCAAACGCCCAGACGACCCAGCTCGCGCCGCGCAATTGTTCTTCGGCAGGACGATCGATACGCAGTTGATCGAGCAGCTCGGACTTGTCGCTCAAAGTGTGCCTCCCCGGCCCCACCCCTAGAAGCCGACGGATGGCCTTTAGCAGAAAGCGTGCCACGCGACGCGTTGCGCGTAACCGTTTGTTTCTGAGGCTATTTTCCGCCACCAGCTGGACTGTCGTCTGCGCGCTGGTTGTGGAACGGCGCCAGTACTTAGCGAATCCAGCTACCTAAGTGGAGCTTTTCACCACCTTGGATGCGGGAGCCGCGTCCAGGGTTGCGTAAAGACGCTCTAGGCGGGCGATGGCTAAGCAGGATTCACGTCTACGGCGACCGCAACCTGATGCGCGCCGCCGCCGACGATGAAGCCGTTGATCGGGCTCACGTCGCCGTAGTCGCGACCCCAACCGATCGTGATGTGCTCGACGTTCGGGATCACGTTGTTGGTCGGATCGAAGTCGACCCAGCCGTTGCTCCCGCACCAGACCGAGAGCCACGCGTGAGATGCGTCCGCGCCAACGAGCTTCTCCTTACCTTCCGGCGGACGCGTGCGCAGATAGCCGCTCACGTATCGGGCCGCGAGCCCGAGGCTGCGCAGGCACGCGATCTCGAGATGCGCGAAGTCCTGGCAGACGCCCTTGCGCATGCCGAAAACGTCGCGCACCGGCGTCGAGACATCGGAAACGCCGCCGCGGTACTCGAACTCGCCATAGATCCGCGAGGTAAGGTCCATCGCGGCCTCGAGCACGGGGCGATCGCCGACGAACGACTGGAGCGCGTAGTCGCGAACGTCTTCATCCGCGACGGAGTACGGCGAGTCGAAAACGAACTGGAAAGCCTGGAGCATCGTGTCATCGGCGGCGGCCGCGAGCGACTCGCGCGTCTCGACCCACCGCTCGCTCGCGCCGAGATCGATCGACGCCGGCAGCGGCTGCACGTCGATTCGCGAGCGCGCCTCGACGACGAGCTGATCGTGCGGTTCCTGGACCGTGAGGTAGTGGACCGGGTTGCCGAAGTAGTCACTGCCTCGCGAATCGACCGCAGGGGACGGATCGATCAGCATCGCGGTCTCGAGCGCGCGCTGACGCGGATGGCGGCGCGGCGAGAGGTGCAGCACGTGGTGCGACACCGATACGACGTCCTCGTATGTAAACGTAGTGCGATGGCGGATGTCGTACATCATCGCGGCGACTCGAGGCGTCGGGCGCCGGCGGTTCGCTTTGGCGACGAATGACTGAAGAACCGTTCAGCGATGTGGCCCGACAGCTCGTGCACATCGCGATCGACCCGGCGCGCGAGCCGGTCGAGCTCGATACGCGCGTCGAAGCGGCTCCCCATCGACGCGAGGTCGGTCGGTTCCGCGAGCCTGAGCTCACTGCCGAGCCGCATCACGATCTTACGGTCTGCAGTCATGATCCCGTCGTCGCCCCGGTCTGGCAGGCTCGCCATGTGCTCGCTGAGCGTGAGGATCTGGAACACGGCAGAACGAGGGTTCGTCTCGTCGCATAGCAACAGGTCGAGCACGGCCGGCAGCTGCGGCGCGGCTTGGTAGCGGCCGCGGTACGTCATCGTGCTGTCCGCGAGCTCGAGTAGCAGCTCGAGGCCGCCGTCGTCGGCCGGCTCGCCGCGCACCGCGAGCTGCTGGATCAGCTGGATCATCGCTCGCACCCGCTCGAGCCGCCGGCCCATGTCGAGAAAGCGCCAACCGAAGCCGCGCGTCATGTTCTCCATCACCATGCCGTTGAACGCGGCGAGGTACTGGATCAGCCGGTTCAGTAGCCGCAGCGCGTCGTCCGTCTCGTGACCCGGCGAAAGCTCCCACGAATGCACGACCTCGGTGAGGTCGCGCAAGATTCTGAACGTGTCGAACGACAAGCGTTCGCGCACGGCTTCCGCGTTGCGCCGCACGTTGCCGAGCACGGTCGCGAGCCCGTCGCGGCTCTCGGGGTCGAACAGCACGTTCCAGAGCTCGCGCTGCACCGCCTCGCGGCCCTCCTGCATCGCGCGCCGGCCGCGGCGCGCGGACAAGTGCTTCTGCACGATCAGCATCGACACGACGCGCTCCGGCGAGACGATATTGCGCGTCGAGCCCATCTCGCCGCCGAGTCGGATCACGAGGCTGCGCAAGAGCCGCACCGCGCCCTCGGCGCGCTCCGTGTATCGGCCGAGCCAGAACAGGTTGTCGGCCGAGCGGCTCGGCAGGTCGCGACCGCCGCGGTGCAGCCGCTGACTCGCCTGGCGTTGCGCGAGCAGGCTGAACTGCTCGACCGGCTGATCGGAGAGCACCCAGGTGTCCTTGCTCACGTCGCCGGCTTCGAGCCATTGCGCGCGCGGGTCCAAGCCGACCGCGAGCCGGGTAAGGCCGCCCGGCATCACCTCGTAACCCTTGTCGGTGGCTGCGACATAGACGCGCAGAGTGATCGGCACGGCCGTCAGCGAGCTCGCGCCCGACCAGGCCGGAGCGACGGAGAGCGTTGCGGGCTCCTGGCCCACGAAGTCGTGGCCGGCGCGCTCGACCGCGTGCACGAGCCGCTCGCGCTCCTCGGCCGTCGTCTCGGCGCTCACGAGGCTGCCTTGGCCGCTGCCGAACAGGCTCCAAGCCGACGAGATCCGATGCACGACGAGATCGTCGAGGTGCTGGAGCACGTGGTCGCGCTCGCGCGGCTGGCCGCACCACCACGTCGCGACGCTCGGAAGCGTGAGATCCTCGTCGAAGAAATAGCGGCTCAGGCTCGGCAGGAAGCTCAAGAACGCGTCGCTCTCGACGAGACCGGAGCCGAGCGCGTTGCCGATCACGACCTTGCGGGCACGCGCGGCCTGCAATAGGCCAGGCACGCCGACCATCGAGTCGGTGCGAAGCTCGAGAGGGTCGCAGAGCTCCGCGCTGATCCGGCGCATGATCAGATCGACGGGCTTGAGCCCCTCGACGGTCTTCAAGTATACGCGGTCGTCGCGGACCGTGAGATCCGAGCCCTCGACGACGCTGAAACCGAGATAGCGCGCGAGGTACGCGTGCTCGAAGTAATTCTGCGTGGCCTGCCCGGGCGACAAGAACACCGCGAGCGGCGTGTCGCTGTTGCCGAGGCTCAAGAAACGCTGCGTGAACGAGCGGAAGAAGCTCGCGAGCCGGCGCACGTTGCGCTCCGCGAAAACTTCCGGCAACGACTGCGACGACACGACGCGATTCTCGAGCGCGTAGCCCGCGCCCGACGGAGCCTGCGTACGGTCGCTCAGCACCCACCAGCGGCCGTCCGCCGAGCGCCCGAGGTCGAACGCGACGAAGTGCAGATGCAAGTTGTCGCGCACGCCGATGCTCGCGCACGGCCGCAGGAATTGCGGATTGCCGAACACGAGACCCGGCGGCAGCACCTTGTCCTTCAGCACGCGTTGCTCGCCGTAGAGGTCCACGAGCAGTGCGTTCAGGAGTCGCGCGCGCTGGATTACGCCGAGCTCGATCGCGGCCCACTCCTTTGGATCCATCAGCAGAGGGAAAAGATCGAGATGCCAAGGGCGGCTACGTTCGCCTTGCGCGATGAACGTCACGCCGTTCTCGGCAAGGAGCCGCTGCGCCTTGTCCTGCGCGGCGCGCGTGCCCTCGGGCCCCATCGCGGCGAACGCGTCGAGCACGTCGCGCCAGCGCGGCCGCACGCCGCCGGCGTCGCTCAATTCATCGAAGACGCCCGCGGCCGGTTGGTAGGACTCGAGCAGCTGGGCCGCACGCGATGCGTGCTCGCTTTCTGCGGTGTTCAACGCGGACATGCTTTCCGAATCGCGATGCAGCGATCAGTCTACCTCAGTGCGCCCAGCGCAGATCGAGCGTGTAGGGGAACTCGGGCCGCGCGAGCGGCTGAGGCTCCTGATAAGGACCCGCGGTGTGACCGAACGGGAAGAAGCGCGCGAGCCGCCGGCTTTCGGCGGCGTACGAATTCACCGGGAAGTCGGCGAAGCTGAGGCCGCCCGGATGCGCGACGTGATACGTGCAGCCCGCGACCGCGCGCCCGGACCAGCGGTCGTAGAGGTCGAACACGAGCGGCGAGTCGACAGGAATCGTCGGATGCAGGCTCGACGCAGGCTGCCAGGCGCGGAAGCGCACGCCGCCGACGTATTCCTCCGCGCGCCCCGTCGACACGAGCGGCACGCGTCGGCCGTTGCACGCGAGCAGATAACGGCCCGAGCTCATACCGCTGACTCGTACTTGGAGCCGCTCGACCGAGGAGTCGACGTAGCGCACCGTGCCACCGGGCGCGCCTTCCTCGCCGAGCACGTGCCACGGCTCGAGCGCTTGGCGGATCTCGATCTCGACGCCGCCGTAGCTCACGTTGCCGTAACGCGGGAAGCGGAACTCGAAATGCGGCGCGAACCACGCGGCGTCGAGCCCGTAGCCCGCGCGGTTCATATCATCGATCACGTCGGACAAGTCTTGCCACACGTGAAACGGCAGCATGAACTTGTCGTGCAGCTGCGTGCCCCAGCGGATCAGGTCGCCGCGATACGGCACGCGCCAGAAGCGCGCGACGAGCGACAAGAGCAGCAGCTGCTGCACGAGGCTCATCCTCGGATGCGGCGGCATCTCGAAGGCGCGAAACTCGACGAGCCCGAGCCGCCCCGTCGGACCATCCGGCGAGTAGAGCTTGTCGATGCAGATCTCCGCGCGATGCGTGTTGCCAGTCACGTCGATCAAGAGATTGCGGAACAGCCTGTCGACTAGCCACGGCGGCGGCTGCGACGCCTTCTGCACTTGCGCGAACGCGAGCTCGAGCTCGTAGAGCGAGTCGTGACGCGCCTCGTCGATCCTCGGCGCCTGGCTCGTCGGGCCGATGAACATCCCGGAGAAGAGGTACGACAGCGACGGGTGGTGCTGCCAGAACGTGATCAGGCTTCGGAGCAGGTCCGGGCGGCGCAGGAACGGACTGTCGGCGGCGCGCGCGCCGCCTAGCACGACGTGGTTGCCGCCGCCGGTGCCCGTGTGCCGGCCGTCGAGCATGAACTTCTCGGTCACGAGCCGCGTATGATGCGCGTCGTCGTACAAGCCCTCCGTGATCGCCCGCATCTCGTCCCAGCTACCCGCGGGCTGGACGTTGACCTCGATCACGCCGGGGTCCGGAGTCACCTTGATCACGTTGAGCCGCGGGTCTCGCGGCGGCTCGTAACCCTCGACGTGCACGGGCACGCCGAGCTCGGCGCTCGTGTCCTCGACCGCGGCGATGAGATCGATGTAATCCTCGAGCTCGGCAACCGGCGGCAGGAATACGCAGAGCCGCCCGTGCCGCGGCTCCACGGCGATCGCGGTTCGAACGACCGCGCCGGCCGCGACTTGCGCCGCGACGCGCTCCGCTCGGGGGCGTTGCGCAACCGGCTCGCCGCGGCGAAACGGCTGGCGGCTCGGATCAGGATCCGGCAGCTCGGCACGTTCGGCGAAGGGGTCCGCGTCCCAGATGTGCGGATAGTCGACGGGCGCGATGTACTTGAGCGACGGCAGCGGCAGCCGGAACCCGAGCGGCGAGTCGCCCGGCATGAGGAACAGCTTGCCCGCACGCGTCGTCCACGGCGCGCTGACCCAGCGACGCGGATCGGACGCGGCCTTCGCGTTCCAGCGTTGCACGGGAAGGACGTAGCCGGTCGGCTTGCCCAACCCGCGCTCGAACACGCGCGCGAGTCGCGCGCGCGCCATCGGATCGTCGAGCTTGTTCGCGGCAGGATCCAGATTCTCGGGGAGCTTGCGCTCCTGACCGAGGAAGTACCACGGATCCTCGTACGCGCCGGCGACCGCACCCGCGTCGACGTCGAGGCGCCGCGCGATTCCTTTGAGAAAATCCCGCGCTGTGTCGGGCGTGACGCCATAGTCCTTGTGCTCGGCGGCGATCAACGCGCCGTCGGTCCATATCGGCCGCTCGTCGCGGCGCCAGAACAACGAGAACGACCAGCGCGGCAGCTGCTCGCCCGGATACCACTTTCCTTGGCCGTAATGCAAAAGCCCATGCGGCGCAAAGCGTGCTCGTAAACGTTCGATGAGCTCGGCTGCGAACTCGCGCTTGCTCGGTCCGACGGCCGCCGTGTTCCACTCGGGCGCGTCTGGATCCTCGGCCGCGACGAACGTCGGCTCGCCGCCGATCGTGACGCGCACGTCGTCGGTCAGCAGCTGGCGCTCGATGCGGCGGCCGAATTCATCGATCGCGCGCCACTGCTCGTCGCTGTAAGGCTTCGTCACGCGCGGCGACTCGACGATGCGGCGCACGGTCATCTTGTGCTCGAACGTCGCTTCGGACTCCTCGACAACGCCCGTGATCGGCGCGGCGCTGACCGGATGCGGCGTGCATGCGAGCGGGATGTGGCCTTCGCCCGCGAGCAGGCCCGACGTCGGGTCGAGGCCGACCCAACCCGCGCCCGGCAAGTAGGCTTCGCACCATGCGTGCAGGTCGGTGAAATCCTGCGAGACGCCGGTCGGGCCGTCGAGCGCCTTCACGTCGGCGACGAGCTGGATCAGGTACCCCGACACGAAGCGGCTCGCGATCCCGAGGTGACGCAAGATCTGCACGAGCAGCCAACCGGTGTCGCGGCACGAGCCCGAGCGCAGCGCGAGCGTCTCCTCCGGTGTCTGCACGCCCGGCTCGAGCCGGATCGTGTAGCGGATCTCGTGCTGGAGCTGCTGGTTCAGCTCGACGAGGAAGTCGATCGTGCGCACGCCGCTCTCGCCGCGCAGATCGCGGAGCCACTTCTTCAGCAGAGGGGGCGCCGGCATCTTCGCGAGGTACGGCTCGAGATCCTTGCGCACGACAGGCTCGTACTCGAACGGATACTTCTCGGCCTCCGGCTCGAGGAAGAAGTCGAACGGATTGCGCACCGCCATGTCGGCGACGAGATCCACTTCGACGAAGAATTCCGACACCTTGTCGGGGAACACGACGCGCGCGAGAAAGTTGCCGTGCGGATCCTGCTGCCAGTTGAGGAAGTGACCCTTCGGCTCGACCTTCAGCGCGTAGCTCGGCACCGGTGTCCGCGAGTGCGGCGCGGGGCGCAAGCGGATCACTTGCGGTCCCATCGCGACACGGCGGTCGTACTGGTATCGAGTCTGGTGATTGAGCGCGACGTGCAGCGTCATTCTTATCCGAGCTCAGAGCGGCGGGGCGCTTCGAGTATATCGAATCGGGGTCGCGCAGCAGCGAGGTTCCAACGCGCGACGGGTGAGCCGCCCTCACTCATCGAGAGTGGCTCGGCACGGATCAACCGCCGATGATTTCGATGCCGCCCATGTACGGCAGCAGCGCCTTCGGAATCGCGATCGACCCGTCCTCGCGCTGGTTGTTCTCGAGCACCGCGATCAGCGTGCGCCCGACCGCGAGCCCCGAGCCGTTCAACGTGTGCAGCGGCTCGGGCTTGCCGGTCTCGGGATTGCGCCAGCGCGCCTGCATGCGGCGCGCTTGGAACGCCTCGCAATTGCTGCAGGAAGAGATCTCGCGGTACTTGCTCTGCCCCGGCAACCAGACCTCGAGGTCGTAGGTTTTCGCCGCGCCGAAGCCGATGTCGCCGCCACAGAGCGCGAGCACTCGATACGGCAGCTCGAGCCGCTTCAAGATCGCCTCGGCGTTGCCGACGAGCACCTCGAGCTCGCGGTACGACTCCGACGGCGCAACGATGTGCACGAGCTCCACCTTCTCGAATTGATGCTGGCGGATCATCCCGCGCGTGTCCTGGCCGTAGGACCCCGCTTCAGAGCGGAAGCATGGCGTATGCGCCGTGAGCCGCATCGGCAACCGGGTCGGCTCGATGATTCTGTCGGCAACGAGGTTCGTGAGCGACACTTCGGCCGTGGGAATCAGGCGCAGCTTCGGATCGACGTCGAGCGCGAACAGGTCCGCTGCGAACTTCGGCAGCTGGCCGGTGCCGAACAGCGTTCGGTCGTTCACCATGTAGGGAACGTAGGTCTCGCTGTACCCGTGCTCTTGCGTCTGCACGTCGAGCATCAGCTGCGTGAGCGCGCGCTGTAGCCGCGCGAGCGCGCCACGCAGCACGACGAAACGCGCGCCGGCGAGCTTCACTGCCGCGTCGAAATCCATGAGGCCGAGCTTCTCGCCGAGCGCGACGTGATCGAGCGGCGCGAAGCCGAACTTCGGCGGCGTGCCCCAGCGCCGCAGCTCGACGTTGTCGTTCGAATCCCTGCCGGGCGGCACGGACTCGTGCAGCATGTTCGGCAAGCACGCGAGGAAGTCGTCGAGCTCCGCGGCAGTCGTCGTGAGCTTCGCCTCGGCCGCCGTCAGCGCGTCGCCGAGCTCGCCGACCTCGCGCTTCAAAGATTCGACGTCGCCGCCCGCGGCCTTCGCGCGGCCGATGCTCTTCGAGCGCTCGTTGCGCGTCTGGCGCAGGCCCTCGACCTCGATCTGAAGCTCTTTGCGCTGCGCCTCGAGCGCGAGCCAGCGCTCGCGATCGAGCTTGAACCCGCGGCGCGCGAGGTTCGCGACGACCGCGTCGAGGTCTTGGCGAAGCAGCTTGATATCGAGCATATCGAGGCCGAACGCCTAAGGGGCGATCAGGCGCTGCGTATGGTGAGGCGCTCCAGCCGCTGACACCAGCCCTCGAGCAGCCAAAAGGCCAGAGCGAGTGCCACGGCGATGCCGACCGCGTCCGCTGCGATGTCGAGGAGGTCGAACGTGCGGGTTGTCGTCAGGGTTCCCTGCACCACGTCGAGCGCAACGCCGAGGAACAACAGCGCGCCGGCCAACGCCAGGTGCTTCGCGCGAGGATAGAGCCCCGCGAACCAAACCATCAGCGCGAAATACGCCGTGAAATGCTCCAGCTTGTCGTTCAGCGGCGGCGTGATTTCTTGTATGACCGGGCCCGGCAACAAGCTGCCCACGATAACGCCGATCACGAGCAGCCACCCGATCGCGAGCCAGACATGGGGATAGCGCAGCGGCAGCACGGCTCAGCCTTTTCCGCCAATCACGTCGACGCCGGCGGGCGGCGTAAACTCGAACACGCCGTCGGCGAGCTCCGGATTGACGACGACGTTCGCGAGCGCGATCCGCGTGATCTGGTTCAATCCGTCGACGAGCTCGAGCCGCCGCGGCGCAGTGCCCTCGAAGCCGATCGTCACGGACCTGAAATCCGCAGCGCCGGTTTTCGGCACGAGCTTCACCCATTCGAGGCCGTCGCGCATGAAGGTTTGCTCGACGTTGAACTCGTCGCGCACGTCGCGATCGCCGGAGAGCAGCATCGCGGGGCTCGAGCCGACGGTATCGTCGAGCGGCGACACGGTGACTTGCGCGAGGTCGACGTCGTACATCCAGAGCTTCTTGCCGTCGGCGACGACGAGGAGCTCGGTAGGCTTCTTGTAGCTCCATCGGAAACGGTTCGGCCGCTGCAGCGACAGTGTGCCGGCCTGCGTCTCGAGCAGGCGCTCGTCGGGTGCGTAGAGCTCTTGCTTGAAATCCGCGGTGAGAGTCCGAACGCCGCTCAAGAAAGCGCGCAGCGTCGCGGCACCGTGCTCGTTCGTTGTCTCGGGTTGAGCGCCTACGCTCTGTGCGAGCGCAAGCGCGAATACGGCGACTAGCTCAATCGGCACCCGGAGGCGGCGGGGCCAGCACTTCGCGGAATCCATTCGTCTGCAAGCTCCCAACAATGCCGGCCTCCTCCATGGTCTCGACCATTCGCGCCGCTCGGTTGTACCCGATCTTCAGCCGCCGTTGAATTCCCGAGATGGAGGCTTTGCGCGTCTCGGTCACGATTCGAACAGCTTGATCGTAGAGCGGATCTTGCTCCCCGTCCAACTCGCCCGGTATACCGCCGCCGCTGGACTCCAGCCCCGGCACGTCGGTGTCCGGTCCGTCGAGCACCTCCTCGATATAGCTCGGACTGCCCATCGAGCGCAGCGCCTTGACGACCGCGTGCACTTCGTTGTCGGAGACGAACGCGCCGTGAACGCGAATCGGAGTCGACGTGCCGAGCGGCATATAAAGCATGTCGCCGTGGCCGAGCAGGTGCTCGGCGCCGATCTGGTCCAAGATCGTGCGCGAATCGACCTTGGCCGACACCTGGAACGCGATGCGGCACGGGATGTTCGCCTTGATCAAGCCCGTGATCACGTCGACGGACGGACGCTGCGTCGCGACGATCATGTGGATGCCCGACGCTCGCGCCTTCTGCGCGAGCCGAGCGATCAGCTCTTCGACCTTCTTGCCGACCAGCATCATCATGTCGGCGAGCTCGTCGATGATCACGACGATGAACGGCATCGGGGCGAGCTCCGGCGCCTTATCGCCTTCCTGCTCGGGCTTGAACGTCGGATCGAGCAGCGGCTTGCCGCTGTCGATCGCGTCCTGCACCTTCTTGTTGTAGCTCGACAGATGCCGCACGCCGAGGCCCGCCATCAGCGCGTAGCGGCGCTCCATCTCGGCGACGCACCAGCGCAGCGCGTTCGCGGCCTGCTTCATGTCCACGACTACGGGCGCGAGCAGATGCGGGATGCCCTCGTACACGGAGAGCTCGAGCATCTTCGGGTCGATCATGATGAGCCGCACGTGCTCGGGCGTGGACTTGTAGAGCAGGCTCAAGACCATCGCGTTCAACGCAACCGACTTGCCCGAGCCCGTCGTGCCCGCGATGAGCAGGTGGGGCATGCGCTGGAGGTCGGCACAGATCGGCTGGCCGCCGATGTCCTTGCCGAGCGCGAGCGTGAGCGGCGACTTGAGATCCTCATACGCCTGCGACTTGACGATCTCGCCGAGCGCGACGAGCTCGCGGACCTCGTTCGGGATCTCGAGCCCCACGTACGGCTTGCCCGGAATGATTTCGACGACGCGCACGCTGACCGTCGCGAGCGAGCGCGCGAGATCTTTCGCGAGATTGCTGATCTGGCTGCTCTTCACGCCCGGCGCGGGCTTGAGCTCGAAGCGCGTGACGACCGGTCCCGGGTGCACCGCGACGACTTCCGCCTCGACGCCGAAGTCGTTGAGCTTGATCTCGACGAGCCGCGACATCGCCTCGAGCGCCTCAGGGGAGTAGCCACCGATCTTCGGCGGCGGATCGTCGAGCAGTGACAGCGCCGGCAACTCGGTCGATGCCGGCGGCTCGAACAACGGCACTTGGCGATCGCGCTCGCGTTCGCGCTCGGCGCGCGCGCTGACTTCGACCTTTTCGATCGTCGGCTCGATCCGCGGCGCCGCGGCCTTCGGTTTAGCGCGCACCTTGGCCACGACCTCTTCGCGCTGCTGCTTCGCGCGCCGGCCTTCGAGCCAGATCCTGAATTGATTCACGCGGATGTGGAGCTCGACGACGCCTGCGTAGACCCAACGGCCGACGCGGTCCATGACCGCGACCCACGACACGCCGGTCGCGAGCGACACGGCCGCGAGCCAAAGCACGAGCAGCAGCACGGTCGCGCCAAGCATGCCGAGCCCATGCTCGAGCCCGTGGCCGACCAGCTGACCCAAGACGCCGCCCGCGCTCTCGCGCATGTCGTGAGGGTCGAAATGCAGCGTCGCGAGGCCGGAGC
>Ga0105245_10003980_pt1 | contig 13137 bp, 12 predicted proteins | sample KBSM54metaG_FD_81523 | JGI IMG/M metagenome (GOLD analysis project Ga0105245, IMG submission 81523) | Miscanthus rhizosphere microbial communities from Kellogg Biological Station, Michigan, USA - KBS M5-4 metaG | ecosystem: Host-associated > Plants > Roots > Rhizosphere > Soil | place... | reverse complement strand
CAGCGGTGAGTGAGACACCCGGGCTTTGTTCCCCATCGCGCAGCGTAGTATCGAAGATTCGTACGAGCTCAGGCTTGGTGGGTTGCAGGCTGGGGTTACGGACTGGCAAGTTATCGCTAGTTGCTTTCATCGTCGTCTCCTGTTACATCCTGTTACATGTTGATACTTGAGCCTCAACCGCCGATCGGTGGATGAGCGATCAGTTTCGTCAGCTCCTCCGCAATCCTGGAGAGCACGAGCTGTTCAGCGCTGTGCAAAAAGAAGTGATTGCCGGAAAAGCGAAAATATCGGACCTCTGCGGTCGTTTGAGCGAGCCAACCGTTCAGCCCTGCCTCGGTGCTGAGCTCGTCTTCGTTTCCGGACAGAACCACAATCGGGCACTCTAACGGTCCCTTCTCGACATACTTGTACTGAGCCGATACGGTTAGATCGGCCCGGAGCCGCGGAACCCAAAGGTCGCGCAGCGCCACGTCCTGCAACAAAGCCCCGGGTGTGCCGTTGTAGGCAGTCACTGCCGCAACAAACTCATCATCCGGAAGCAGTTGCATCCCGGCATCCCGCCACTTGAATTGCGGTGCGTTCCGCCCCGAAGCGATGAACATTTCAGGTTGCCGAAGCCCTTGTTCACGCAAGAGTCGTGCAACCTCGAATCCGATGAACACGCCCATGCTATGACCGAAAAATGCGAATGGCTTGTCCAACGGCAGGATTTCGGTAACCAGTCGCGCAATTTCATGCGCGTCCGTCAACAGCGCCTCATCAAGTCGGTACTCTCGCCCGGGAAGCTGGACGGCCACCACTTCAATCCCGTCCGGCATCGCTTCATCCCAAGACCGAAAGATCGAAGCTGATGCACCCGCATAGTGAAAGCAAAACAGGCGGATGTGAACTCGCGCTGTATTCCTGGAGCGAAAGCGGATGAGCCACGGAGAAGTGGACTGTTGCTCGAGTGCTGTCATGCCTGCCTCAATAGTGTCGGCACCAGTGTCAGCCGACCCCATTGGCCGACGCCTGCCCTCTGGAATTTCAAGGAGTATTTCCTGGATTGCTTAGTCGCGGCACTCGAAGTGCGCCGAACCACAGAAGATGACGGCATTACCGCCTGCTTCGTAAGCGCTCAAGCCTTCAAAACACCAAGAATAGGGACCTGGGCAGGATCCCAGGGCAGCACTCTTCCGTTCATCCGGATGAATGCTCACATGGGATAGCGTGGTCCCCTTACATCGCCCTGTGCTTATTAAAAGCATCAACTACGCTTTGACCGGATTCAATCTCTCTGCGGACGTTCCTCTCCAATTGCGTCTTGGCAAACGCGCGGTTAAGGATCTCCCCTTCCGCCTCGTGTGGAATGACACAGACACCGTCACCATCGCCAAAGATCAGATCGCCCGGTCTGACCCGCACCTTGTCGATTGTGATCGAACAGCGAAAATCCACTACATTGTGGCGGCGCTGCAAACCGTAGGCGTGACTACCGTGAGCGAAGGCGGGAAAGTTCAGCGATAATATGGCGTTGGCATCGCGAACATGCGCATTGAGCACGACGCCCGCTGCACCTAAGTTTTGCGCACGCATCACCAGCATGTCCCCCAGCCTCGCAACATGCGTTGGCCCGCCGCTGGCGATATATACCTCGTTAGGACGAAGCGCCTCGATGGATTCGAACAACAAACCGAACGGCTTCGCATCAAAGCGCGATGGCTCCCCGTATTCGACCGGTGGTTCATCTTGTACCGGCATAGCACGCCCGATCAGCACCATGTCGCTTCGTAAAGGGCGAATTTGCGCCGGCAGCATCGGATATCGAAAACCAAGCTGCTCCATCACGTCGCTGACAGGAGGAGTTGAAAGCTCTTTCCGAATCCAGCCAAATAGTTCTTCGTCCGATTTCCATTGACCCATGTCTTCGTCTCTGGACAGAACAGCTTGGTTACTAGGAAACATCGCGAACTCCTGGCTCGGTTTGCCACCCAGCCCTTAAAATTGCCGGACGGACACACTGGAATGTTTTTTAACCAGCCAAGGGGTTCGCCCTCGACGCAGTTCGACCCGAAAGGGATATCAAGGGCGAAGCCCTGGGCTGGTAAGTTAGAGTGGCGGTTAAGCGCTCGTTGTCTCAGCCACCTGCATGGGCGGACGAACTTTATTGTGGTGATAGCGGTCTTCTCCCAAGACCAAGACCGTTGAATATCTGTCCAGCGGCAGTTCTTCCCCAAAGTGATGGAAAGAGTCTTGGCCGTCATACACCTTCACGTGGGTTGGCACGAAACGGGTCGCCCAGCCGAAGCGTACCGAGTCCTTGCTCGTGTTGGGATTGGAGCCGTGCATACACCGCGAGGTGAAGATGCAGAACTGGCCAGGCCTCATCACCATATGGACCGCCTTCGACTCGTCTGGCTTCCAGTTTGGATCGAGCTTCAGTTTGTCGTAATCGTAGCCATAGAAGCCGGCCTTCTCTCCGGTGTCAATCGTCTTCTTATTGAAATTTTCGGGTTCAAAGGGCACATTCCGTTTTTCATCGAAAAACCACGTCCGATGAGTTCCAGGCATGACTTTAAGACAGCCATTTTCCTTTGTTGATTCGGCCATCGAGATCCAAGCTGTAAGCTCCCAAGGCCTGCCCTGATCATATTCTTTCAACTCCTCTTCCGCGGTTGGAAACAGCTTTTCCGTTCCCTCAAATTCGACGAAGCTTTCCGCCTGGTGCCAGTCAGTACCTTCGTCTCCCGGGTACTTGGGAAACCACTCCGTACGCCAGCTCAACACGTTAGGTCCAAGGATACTTGAAATGCGATGAGTTATCTTTGGATTGTTAATGATCTGATTTAGCACCGGTATATCGAGGTGCCGGTCATAGTTCAATTTGCTCTTCGGAAAAGGTGCGTTATGGGTGTCCAGCAGGTCCATACGTACCTCTTCGAACAGACGCGTCATTTCGTCTGGTTGCATCAGCGTGAACGGACCAAGATAACCATTCTGGTAAAAAAAGTTTTTTTCCGCTTCGGAAAGATAATAGTCGTTCCTCATACAACTCCTCCTTGATTTGTAAGTCTAGGCTGTTTTTACTGACTGATTGTTAACGCTGCTTGTTGGCTCTCCTGGAGTTGAGAGTCAATCTTGGCGGCGATGGCTGCGATTGTGGAGTCGGTTTTGTGGAAGAACATGCGTACGGGCACAGCTACTCCGGTCTCACTGTAGATCCGTGTCAAGATTCCACCCAGATGCAGTGAGTTACCGCCGATGTCAATAAAGCGAGAATCGCGGCTCACTCCCCTGACTCCGATTACATCTTCGATGATTTTAGTTACTACAGCTTCAGTTTTCATGTGTGGTTACCACCTCCTCAGCTTCCTTTGTCATGCGAACAGTAAGAATGGATGCGAGCGCCTTACGATCCGCCTTGCCCGACGACAGTTTCGGAAAATCGTCGAAAATTGCGAGATAACGAGGCACCATATAACCTGGTAGCTCGTCCATAAGACGTGCACGAATCCGAATGATCTGCTGATCGACGTCGAGCGCCCCCACTTTGCCGCTCGCATCGAGAAGGATTCCTGCAGCCAAGACTTTTTCCTGATACTTAGTCTCGACCAGGACGACCTCGGAGTCGTGCACATTCGGCACACTATTGATGACGCGCCGCACTTCATTCGGGTGTACGCGATAGCCGCCGATTTTTACTTCGTTATCTTTCCGCCCAAGGTAGAAGAGATTACCGTCCTCTTGATAAATACAGACATCACCACTGCGATAGCAGCGTATGCCGTCCAGATACGTCACAGCAGCCTCCGTCTCCGCCGTCAGGTTCCAGTAGCCCCTCATTACCTGCGTACCACCGATGTACGGTTCGCCAGGCACATTCTTTTGTGTGATTCGCTCGCCTTCGCTGCCGACGAGGAAAGTGTGCACATGTTTGAACGGCCTCCCGATGGAATAAAGCTCTTTCCGGCCAGGCTCAAGGTCTCTGATCGTGTACGCAGTGCAGCCGCATGTGACTTCGGTTGGACCGTAAGCATTGATCACTTTAACGCCTGCCCCTGCCTGCAACCATCGCTGAACAGTGTCAACATTCGGGATATCTGTTCCAGTTAGTACGGTCTGGAGGTGCGGCAGAGAGGTAGTACCGAATTCGGAAGCCTGTGCAATGAGTCCGAGCATCAAGCCCCAGGCGGAAAAATGGGTCACATTGTTAGCTGCTATCGTCTGAAACAACAGATCAGAGAACACAATGTCGTCGTGGACGTGCAGACGAGCGCCCTGGGCAAGTGGGTACAACATATCCATGAGAAAAACATCGAAATGCAGCGGTGAGAAACTGGCGCAAACCGATTCCGCACGGACGTCGTAAACTTCTTCAATCCCCTCGAAAAAATCGACAATGCTGCGATGGTCGATCAAGACGCCCTTGGGCCGTCCAGTCGATCCGGATGTGTAGATGCAGTATGCGGGCAAGTCCAGAAGCCCGCCCGGTGAACTTACGTCCGGGCCGGGGACGTAATCCGTTGCGGCGCTCGCCTGTAGAATGCGCTCTAAGTCTTCCTTCAGAAGTAAGCTGGTCTGCGGGGGAAGATATGCTTCGACAGTTTCCCGCAGATCTTCTTCTGTTATGACGGCGGCAGGTGCTATGTCATTCAAGATGTATTGCAGTCGAGCTGCGGGCATGCGGGGATCGAGCGGAACGTGGATGCACCCCGCCTTAAAGGTGCCTAGAATTGCAGCCACGATGATGGCTCGTCGGTTCGCCACTACTACAACGCGGCTCCCAGTCTTACATCCAATTGCTTGCAAGTGCATTGCCAGGCTAGTGCTGAAGCGGTCCAGGGCACCATAACTAATGCTGACCTTGCTGTCACAGACGGCAAATTGGTTCGGCTTGGAGAGAGCGTGGCTTCTGATGTCTTCGAGAAGGTGTTGACGCATGGGCTTGGTCTCTTTGCGCTTCTGAGTCGCCGCACGATACGGCTTTCACGAAACAACTTACTGACTTGATTCTCTTAAACGGTCGGAATGATCGGGTTTCGAGCGAACCATCCTCATACCGCTGTGGGTACTCTTACTCTTTCGACCGGCTGCTTGCTGCGCACCGGCACCGGAGTGAGCCAGCCGTGGCGGTCGCTCTTCTCGCCGCGCACGATGGCGTAGAACTCCTTCTGGATCGCCTTGGTGATGGGGCCAATCGCGCCCTTGCCCACATTGATCTTGTCCACCGAACGGATCGGCGTGACTTCTGCTGCCGTCCCGGTGAAGAATGCTTCGTCTGCGAGGTAGAGCATCTCACGCGGAATCATCTGCTCGACAGTCGTAATGCCGAGGTCGCGCGCGATCTGCAGCACGGAGTCGCGGGTGATGCCCGGAAGAACCGAATTACTGAGCGGCGCCGTGATCAGCTTCTCGCGATGCACGACGAACACATTCACTCCCGATCCCTCACTCACAAAGCCGTTGACGTCAAGTGCAATGCCTTCGGCAAAGCCGTTGACGTTGGCTTCCATCTTGATGAGTTGCGAGTTCATATAATTGGCGCCCGACTTGGCCATGGCCGGCAATGTATTGGGCGCGATCCGCGTCCAGGAAGAAACGCAGACGTCGCAAGCATCACTTTCGCCGCCCAGGTATCCAAACGGATAGTTAATGATGTAAACCTCGGTGGGCGTATTAAGTGCAGTCACTCCCGCCTCGCCGTAGCCGCGGAAAATGATGGGGCGCACGTAGCACGGCCACGTGCCGTTGCTGGCGACGGTTTCCAGCGTTGCCTTCACCAGTTGGTCGCGGGTGTAATCGACGTCGATGCGATACACTTTGGCCGAATCGAGCAACCGTTGTATGTGCTCGGTGGCGCGAAAAATCGCAGGTCCCGCGGGCGGCGCATAGCACCGGATCCCCTCAAACACGGAGGAGCCATAGTGCACCACGTGCGACATCACGTGAAGCGTGGCATCATCCCAGCGAATAAGCTTGCCGTTGTGCCAGATAAATTCCGATTTCTCGATCCCCATAAGGACTCCTTCAGTTGCGGTCTCTCTCTGGTCAGGTGATTCTTGATCTGCAGATTGTGTTCTTGCTGTAATTTGGCGAAAACCGAATCGCAACCTTGGCGGCTCAATCACCAGCAGGATCGAGTCCAAGGTGCGTCACGGCCAGTTGCCTGTTGCTTTTTTCCGCTTCGCGACGAAACATCTTGTCGGGGCAGATTGCCTGTAAGAGCGGATTAGTCATAAATGTGGTCACTAGTGCCATCACCACCATCATGGAAAATAACGCCGGGGAGATGACTTTTATATCCAAGCCGATATTCAGGATTACCAGCTCCATCAGGCCACGTGTATTCATCAGTGTGCCTAAACCGGCAGCCTCTCGCGCCGGCATTCCCGACCACCAGCTAGCCAGCATCGAACCGCCAAGTTTCCCGAGAGTTGCGACGAGAATGATAGCGACGCAATACATCCACATCTCCGCTCCCTTGACTAGTCCAACGTTCGTCCGCAATCCAGTAAACGCGAAGAACAGAGGCAGCAACAGGGTTACCACAATGGTCTCGAACTTATTAACAACGTAGCGGACAAACATCTGTTCCTTGGGCATGATGGTGCCCATTAGGAATGAACCGAACAGAAGATGAATGCCAAGCCATTCCGTGCAAAGCGCTGAAATTAAGGCCAGCAGCAGCATTAAAGCGAGTGCGTTTTCCGAGAGCTCACCAGTTTGACGATAAGAAACTTCGAACCGTTTGACTAGTCGCTGCACGCCGTACACCATGACGAGGGCGAAGGCGATAAGGCCCCCCACCGTGAACAAGATTGGATGTCCGGTATTGCCTGCCCGTATGAACAGCACAATATAAGCCAGAATGCACCAGCCCGTTACATCGTCCACCGCGGCACAGGCGATTCCAACCGTTCCTAGCCGGCTGTTAAGCATGTTACGTTCTGCCAGGATGCGGGCGAGCACTGGAAATGCGGTGATGCTCATGGCCGCGCCCATGAACAGAGCGAAGCTGGTAAATGGGACACTGCTGTCGGAAAGACGGGGATACAGATAGAACGCCAGAAAAGACGCGAGCACAAAGGGTGCAGTGATGCTGACGTGGCTGGTCAGTACTGCCGCATGTCCCTGGCTTTTCAATTCCCTTGGGTTAATTCCCAGGCCTACGAGGAACATGAAAACAATGACACCAACTTGACTCAGAGCATTCAGGAATCCCAGGCTTGAGGGCGGGAACACGAAAGCTGACCATTGCGGTGCAATCCCACCCAGCAGTGATGGCCCCAGCATAATACCAGCGAACATCTCGCCCACTACCCGAGGCTGACCCACCTTCAAAAACAGGCTTCCCACGATCCGGGAGCACGCCAGTACGACTGCAATTTGCAGGACAAGCGTGAACAGGTTTAGCATTTGCTGGTCTCCTCTACTAGCATTAACCTACTGTTCCTGGATCGTAATCTATTGTTCATCTATTGCTCCCGGATCGCACGGAACTCAGCCGAAGGACACGCGGCACAGTCATTCACCGATAAGAGTCCCGCCATGGAGTTCGGGGTCGCTTTGAAATCAAGCGTGGCAACCAGAGAGAACGCATGTCCGCCGCTACACCCCAACTCTTTCAGCCCTTTTGGGGGAAGCGGTATGCTTACTTTGATAGTTGTTCCTTCAATGAGCCCCGACGCGGAAGGTATTACCGAGTTGGCGAACCTTAGTGCGAAGTACCTGCCCGACTGTGAGATCGTAAAATCCACATCCCGCATTGTTGCCATAGATCCTGCGCACGGCAAAGGTGCCATACTTGGAGCGTTAGCTTGCATTTTCCAGTGTCCACCAATCGCACTTGGAGCGATTAGTTTGTTTCCGCTTCTGAGTACGCCCGCGAGTCCTAATATCGGTATGATCACCAGAATCAGATAGGCGGCAGCAAAGTTCTTGTTTCCAAGTATCACTGGCTGCTCCTTTTATAGGTGAGTGCCGATATTTGTGCTGAAGGCCGTGCGCGATCTGTATTGGGTTCTTCATCGCTTGCATCGATATCCAGCATGCTGTTCAGTTCACTAACGTCCGGCATCACAATGCGCCTGCATTAACCTTTCGCTTTAGGGGGTTAGCCAGTCAGGTTCCAGACTCACTGCCGCTGATCTTTGGAGGAGGCTTATAGAAACAACAACTTTTTGTCTGCGGCTGTCGAAACTCGTGATGATGCCCTCAACCCCGCACAACGGACCACGGTGAATCCTCACCTTCTGGCCTGATGTGATAAAGGCGCAAGGCTGCAAGTCAAGCTTTGCATGTGTCACAGTTGCAAGATGCCGAATTTCTTCTTCGTTGACCACCGCCGGACTTTCCCGCGTACCCAAGACACGGAGCACGCCGCAGGTATTCAGCACGGAAGAAATGTGGGGTTCCGCACACCTGCAGAACAAATACCCTGGAAAAAGAGGAAGTTCAAGGGTCACACATCGGTCCGATCTCTGACGTCGGCTTTTGCAAGTCGGCAGGAACACCTCGTAACCTTTTTCGGTCAAAAACCGGGCCGAGACTGCCTCGTACCGGGAACGCAGGTAAACCGCACGCCAAGGGGCGGCTTCCAGCCCGACGTTTGAGGTTGAAGGAGTTAGACCATAACAGGGATTGCAGTGACTTCGCTGGTCGATAACCATACTCAACTCATGTCCAGCCTTTCACGAAGTTGCTTCTCAATACGGAAACGCCTATGCCTAATGTCCCGGCCTATGAGAAATACGATGATTCGCCTGCTTCAAAAAGCCTTCCGGGCAGGCTCTCGCCTTAAACCCTTACATTGTGGAAATCCTGTAGGGTGCGGTTCCAATTCGTAATCCTACTAACAGGGGTCTAGCTTCCTGCCAGGGTCTAGCTTCAGTTCGTAATCCTATGCGCAGCAGGAGAAGAAATGTAACTGTCTTCGCGGACAGGTAAATGGCCACAAGGCTACCCTGTACTTCACCCTGTCCACCACCTATCTGGGCACCTGTCCTCGCCTGTACTTCACTCTGTCCATCACCTATCCATGCACCTGTCCTTGCTAACGAATTTCGCCGAATTTTTAGCATCCCGCGCCTTATCTTCGACTGTACTTTGTCGGGTGCCATTGCTGCAGGTTATATTGGTCCAGCCCGGAGGGGCTTGGGGGCCAGAGCTTTTTGGTAGGTCGAAACAGGATGCTTGGATTGAGATTTGGATTGTTTATTCGTGCTGAATGCGGGCACTGCGGGCACATTCTTGTGCCTGCAGTAGTTAACTGGCTAGTTGTATAACTTCAGAATCAAACGGCCTGGTGGTCTGTTCCGTTGCACCCGGCAAACCTATGGCGAAACGCGCTAACGCGTGACGGCTTCGCACACCGAGTTTGTCGAACATATTGGTAAGGTGAAACTTTACCGTGCGCTCGCTGATCCGCAACCTATTGCCGATTTCCTTGTTAGAAAGATTTCTCGAGAGCAGGCTCAGAATTATGCTCTCCTGAGGCGTGAGGACGCCAGGGGATGCAAACCCCATTCGCGCCTTATCTTCTAGCCATGGAGAAAAACCTTCAGCCGTTCGCACCGGCATCCATAACCGCCCATCCCGAATGGCAGCCAGGGCGGGTCTAAATTGAGATTTCAGATCAGCATAATCAATGAATCCGTGGATGCCAGCCAGAAATAGGTGGCGTAGGTATAGGGGTGAGGTTACGTCTCCGATCACCAGAGTTCTGGCATTCTCGCGGAGTTCACTCACAAGGGACAATAGCTTGTGCTTCGTTGTTTCTTGGGATCCTTCCTCAGCGACTAGGATGAATCCGGATCCATGAGTTCGAATGGCCTCGTCGCTTGTGGCCCTGAGCGCCAGGCTTGACGTCTGGGTTCCAGGCAATAGCCCCGTTAGATACCGCACGGCGAGCGGACTTTCGCAATAAAAGACAATTCGGAGTGGATGCTTCCAGCGCATTTCTGCCCCATTTCCTTCAGATGAAATCTTCTTCTTGTTTCGCCCGGGCTGGTTCCTTATTAAAGGCTGCGGATTTCATAACCTGCCCATCGCGCCGGTAAACAATTCCCGGAATGTGTTCCAGCCCCTGCTTGCCCCCAAGGCTTCCAGCAGGGCTGAGAGAATGTTCTGCCTCAGGCCGCACCATGTAATCGATAAAACTCAAACCGGTTCCAGTGTGGCTGTATCCGTGATAGTCGCCGCAATTTCACATCTGACAAATTCACGCGATCACCCTTCCTGCCATTATGCGATCGGCGGAGAAAGGCCCCGCATTCAATGAAATGTAATGCGTCCAATTACAAACATGTCGGCGACAACAGGCTGGTACTTCGCAGATGGGCTTGCGATGCGAAATGTACTGGGCCTATTGAGGCGTCAATTCGTAAGGGTATAGTCTCGTATTTTGCAGCCAATAGAACCAACAAATCTCACTTGTCCCGTGTGCAGAAATGGGATACACCCGTAGCAAGGATCTCGACTGCAGAGAAACAGCTATGCAGATGTGACGAGTTATGGCCGAGGGTACGATCGTCGAGATGTTGTTCTGAAAACCAAAACAAGAAAGTTAAAATATTACAACTGCCCGCGATGTCCGTGTGGGCAATGTACTAGAAAGCCATTGCGACGTGCGCATGCAGACGTGATGAGTTATGGCCGAGGGTACAATCATCGAGATCGTTGTTTCGAAAACCCAAATAAGACAATTCAAATATTACAACTGCCGTGATGTCCGTGTGGGCAATGTACTAGAAAGCGTTTGCGACGTGCGCATGCAGTCGGATTATCGTCTTCACGAACGCTGGTGGGCAATTCCAGTTGTGAAGTCATCAAAACTAGTAGTCAGTTCCATGAAGTTGACCAAGAGAGTTGCGGGGTTCGTTGTTTTTCTTATTTCGTCCATGGTCCTCCCTTGGGCCCTTAAGACTTGGAAATCTAAAAGTCACGTTGCAATGCGAGCCAATGAGCCGGCGATATTGCTCGCGGAGGCGATGGGACATTGGCAGTTCCGGTGCTTGCGCCCGGTGAACTTGCAGTCCTTCGTATGCCGTCGAAAGATCGTGAGCATTCACTTTTCAGACCTCCTGCTTAACAGTACCCCGCATGCAGCAGGAGGCAAGAGAGCCAGAAACGCACTGGACGCAGGAGGCGCACGTTGTACACACGCAGCAAATCGGTACACACCGTAATACTCACGCGAGGAAAACTGGGGGCTGTAAGGAATTTAAAATAGGAAGGAATATTCTGGCAGAGAGGGGGGATTCGAATTACCAGTGTGCTTATTGATTCGATGGAAGTTATTGAATTTCCGAAACGCACCAAACGCTAAATACTCCACTTTCGCGGTTTCGAGGCACGTAATAGGAACGCGGGATTTTTCAGATCGTTTGAAATTGTGCTTTGGTGGACACACCTATTCGAATCGGCTTGCTAGTGTTTTCCAGACCTCCCACTTCAGTGGAACTTGAGTGAATAACGAAATTATCTGCTGAAGCCTTTAGCTGATACGGTCATTTTTTCCAATCTTCCTTATTTGGTGGACGGAACAGGACCAACGACCCAACTACCCGCCGCAAAGTCATAGGGCGTGCGTCTGCGTTTGTCGAGGGCCATGGAGATCAGATATGCAGCTAAGAGTATCCAGACGAAAGCCAGGAACAGTTTAGCGTTTCGATATTGACCGGGGTCGCCGGACGCGAACCGAAACCGCCACACGGCGCAGTGGCCCAGTTCCCAGGGGATAAACTTCACGACGGCCCTGATAACAGATGCCCCGGCAGTTAGGCGCTCGCCATTATTGCTTACTACCTGAATGTGCATGATCCGTTTGCCGAAGGTCGCCTTGGCCGCACTTGCCTCGGAAACTGCGAAGTACGCCGCCACGGGCAGCGTCACGAGCAAGAATGATGCGGGATGCGCTATTGACGCGTCAAGAAACCATCCCCGGATCGCCGGAAAAACAGACTGCGCAAGCATCAGAAGACCGAGGTAAAGCAAGATGAACAGATAATCGCACATGAAGGCCGCAATGCGACGGAACACGGGCGCAGCGGTTTCCGGCATTGCCGCCGCGTTGCCAAGCGAATTTCTAGTTACCATTCAGACCGCCACGGGCTGTCGCTGCTTTAGCGCATCTAAGATCATTGGTCCCAACTGCGACACGCGCTCAGCGTGAAATTATGTCTCCGTCAATGAGCGACACTGGAAGCGTATTTAAGCCGCATCAACTCCCCTCTAAAATACTCCTCCTCTTCGATGTGGCATGCTGTTGTTCGCGCTCTTGACGCTGCTTAAATAGCGGCCTTAATCAAAACGCATCATTTAGGCGTCTTCTTGCCTTTTGTGCGTTTTTTCGCAGGATTTCGCTACAAAATAATGAGGTGCGTGTAGGGAACACGAATTCGCAAGTCGTATAGGGTAAATGACTTAACATGGCGGAGAGGGGGGGATTCGAACCCCCGATAGAGGTGTTAGCCCCTATAACGGTTTAGCAAACCGCCGCCTTCAGCCACTCGGCCACCTCTCCGGAGTTTTTGCGGCTTCAAGTATTGTATCAGTGTACGGCCATTTACAGCAGCTTGCTTTTCCGCTGCTTCCTTACTTTCCAGGACTGTGATTCTCACGCTTGGAATGACCAGAAAAATTGCGGGCCGTCGGCATTCGGACTTCAGAGGGAATATTGACGAATACGTTAGTCCACTCAGACGAGTGCGCTTGTGAAGAGAAATTACTCCGCGGCAGGTTTACGATAGCCGCCGGTCAATGACATCCAGCGGATCTTCAACGTGTCGATGCCCATATAGAAGCCATCGCGCCACGGATGGACTTTGGAACGCTCGTCATTCCCCCAAGCCACCGGCACTTCTGCAACTTTCAGTTTCAAATGGTGGGCCAGGTAAATAATTTCCGCGTCAAAGCCCCAGCGATTGACCTTCTGCAGAGGAAAGATCATTCTGGCCGCGCGCTGCGTGAATGCCTTAAAACCGCATTGCGTATCGTGGTAAGGGAAGGTCAACACGGCGCGCGTGAACAGGTTGAAGGTGCGTGACATGATCTGCCGCTTCAGGGGCTGCCGCTGAAATTGCAATGAAGGATCAAGCCAGCGTGATCCAATGGCCACCTCTGCGCCTTTTTCCAGCGCGGCAAACAGCTTGGGAGCTT
>Ga0105245_10003977_pt1 | contig 13145 bp, 13 predicted proteins | sample KBSM54metaG_FD_81523 | JGI IMG/M metagenome (GOLD analysis project Ga0105245, IMG submission 81523) | Miscanthus rhizosphere microbial communities from Kellogg Biological Station, Michigan, USA - KBS M5-4 metaG | ecosystem: Host-associated > Plants > Roots > Rhizosphere > Soil | place... | reverse complement strand
TTGGGCCGACCAGTCCCTGGCATTGGGCGCCACTCAATCCGCTCGCCGCCGTCGTGCAGGCCAAGATCGAACTTGATTGCCGGCCTTGCCACAAGCCGGTCTGCCGCCTCGTGCATCACCGCTGCATGCGTGAAATCCGCACTGAAACCATCGTTCAGCTGGTACGCGACACGCTGGCAAGAGGCATGCCGCACGTGCCCGCGGGCTAGCCGCGGGCCCTGCCCCGCCATAGATTTGTCGGCAAGAAGTCCGATGAATTGCGCTCGGGCACGCCGTTTCGGAGACGCCATTTTGGCCGCCGGTTTCGACCAAAAGCAGGACGCCCTTCAACGCACGCCTGCAGCGCTCGGCCCGGTTCCCGGATCAACCGGAGCGAGGGCGCGGCGCCTGCTGAGCGCGAGCCTGTTCAGACCACTGTCGCTACGCGTCGCGCTGGCGTTGCTCGTGTTCAGCGTGATGCTGCCGACCGCGATATTCTTCGCGATCCAGTACCGCGCGGCGATCGGTGAAAAGCAGAACGAGGTAAAGTTGCAAGGCCGTGCTTTGGCGCGCGACATCGCCAATGACGTCACTTACGAGATCGAGATCAAGCGTGTGCAACTGGCGGCGCTTGCGTTGTCGAACCGGCTGCGTACCGGCGACTTGGCCGGATTTTACGAACAGTGCAAGGCGGTCGAGCAGACCACCGCGGGGTGGATCGCGCTCTATCGCGCCGACGGCGCGCAGCTCTTCAATACGCGCACGCCGCTGGGGCAAAGCCGGACCTCCTCGCAGATTGCCGAGACCGTCCAGCGGGTCTCTCGCAGCGGACGGGCAGAGACGAGTGACCTGTTCGTGTCGCGCGTCGGCAATGATTTCATCATCTCGGTCCTGTTGCCGGTTCCCGGCGGCGAGTATGTGCTTGGCGGATCACTACCAACCGAACACCTGTCGAAGGTCCTGCGCCGGGTCGTGCCGGAAGACTGGATCGCAACTCTCGTTGATCGCAACGGCGTCGCCATGGCGCGCAGCCGCAACGAGCAGACGATCGTCGGAACCAAAGCGTCGGCTGATCTGTGGGCGCGGCTGTCCGCGTCGAACGAAGGCTGGACAGAATCAAAGCCGGTCGACGGTAACGACTCGTATACATCATGGTATCGCCTGCCGAACGACTGGACCGCGATCGCGACGGTCGATCGCGCGGTTGTGCAGGCGCCGCTCGTGGCCTGGCAGCGCGATCTGCTGCGCGGCCTTGGCGTCTTCTCGTTGCTCGGCATCCTGCTCGCCCTGATCGTCGCCAACTGGATCATCGGCTCGATGCGCAAGCTCGAGACTGCGGCGGCCGACGTCGGCACCATGCAGGTGTCCGAACCGATCTCAACCCCACTCACCGAGATCAACAAGCTCGGTGAAATTCTGCATCGCGCGTCGCTGGAGCGACGCCGCGGCGAATTGGCCAATGCGCACCTGGCGGCGCTGGTGTCCTCGTCAGGTGATGCGATCAAGAGCATTGATCTCGATGGACGCGTCCTGACCTGGAACGCCGGCGCCGAGGAACTCTACGGCTACAGCGCCGACGAGATCATCGGCAAGCCGCTGGCGATGATCATTCCGGAAGAAGACATCGGCGACCTTGATCGCAAGATAGCAGCCGCCCGCGCCGGCCGCGCGATCCGCTTCGAGACCCGACGTCGGCGCAAGGATGGCCGCATCATCGAGATCTCGCTCAACGCTGCGCCAATCCGCGACAGCGGCGGCAACGTGATCGCCGTATCCACGATTGCCCACGACATCACTCAACGAAAACGCGACGAAGCGCACATGCAGTTCATCATGCGCGAGCTGTCGCACCGCTCGAAAAATCTGCTGAGCGTGATTATCTCGTTCGCCAGGCAGACCTGGAACCAGAGCAGGGACTTTCACGACTTCGAGCATCGTTTCGCCGGGCGGCTGCATGCGCTTGCGCGATCGCACGACCTGCTCGTCCGGCAAGACTGGCGCGGCGCCGGGCTCGAAGGGCTGGTGCAGGCGCATCTTGCGCCATTTGCCGGCGACGATCTCTCTCGCCTCGACGCCAGCGGACCCAACCTGTTCCTCAAGCCGGACGCCGTGCAGAACCTCGGCTATGCATTCCACGAGCTCGCCACCAACGCCGCGAAATATGGCTCGCTGTCGCGTCCCGACGGCAGGGTCACGCTGCGCTGGGACCTCGTGACCTCGCCGGCAGGCGGGCGCATACACATCTCCTGGACGGAATCTGGGGGTCCGCCTGTCACCCCGCCCGAGCGTCGTGGACTCGGATCGATGCTCACCGGGACCATGACCGAGCGCGCGCTTGGAGCGACGGTGGTAGCGCGTTACGAGCCGTCGGGGTTCATGTGGGAGATCGACATTCCAGCCGAGCGGATCCTGCGCGACGACCTGGGAACGACCGAAAGCGCGATGCTGGAACCGCGCTAGCGCGAGCCGCATCGCTATTTTTCCGTTCGACAATTGCCGCCGCCCCAAACGTGCCGCAAAAAAGTCGGCTGCCGGGCTTATGAACCCGCGCATCACGTGGGGGACGCGAGTGCACAGAGCAGCAACGGTGGCGGCGGGCTGTGTTTTGCTGGCGCTGCACAATCCGGCTTTTGCCGAATCCAAAAATGCCGAACCTGAATCGGCTACCTTCTCGAGCCGCAAGGACAACAAGGATGGCTCGTCCTCGTTGACATTCGGCGCCAGGATTCCAAGTGCCGTTGAAACGAAGGTCGGTGTCGATCTCGGGCTCACGGCCCCTGCCGACGTCGAGACCGATCCCGCGAAGGTGGTGGACAAATCTAACGAGCGGGGTGCAGGCGCTGGCTGGGCGAGCATGGTTGTCCCGGCGTTCCCGTTCGGCTTCACCAAGGCCAAAGTCGATGCGCGCCTTGATCCGACGCAGGACCAGAGCAATTTTGGAATGGCAGTAAGCCGGCCCGTCGGGAACGGGCTGCTGATGACTCTTCAAAACAGCTACGCCGTCGGCCGCAGCGTGGCTCCGGTCCCCTCGGGCGTGCAGACCCGCAACCTGGAAACCGGCCACACAGTCCGCTTCGACATTCTGGCCACGTCCACCGCGTTCTCCGCCGGAACGAAGTCGTCGACCCTTGAGGAAAAAGCGCTGCGCGTGATCTCGGCAGAGCAAAAGATCGTCGGGCCGCTCAGCCTCACGGGCTCGGTCAGCGAAACGCCGACTGGAATTTTCGACAAAACCCTGAAGGCGGGCTTCAAGAAGACGTGGTAATGCGCGTCGTCACTGTGCGATGAAATCAGTGGTAGGCAGTTGCGCGTAGCTCGCCGGCGCCGGCTGGGCGTTTGTCGCCATGCGATCCTGTACCTGAGCCATCACCAGCGATGCCAAGCTGCCGGCGGCCGCGAAGCTGGCAAATCCGATCGTCAGTCCAATCAGAAATAAAACGACTTTGTTCGACATGGCGCCCTCCAACACGGGCACTTGGCATCAACACGGGCACTTGGCATCGCGGTACGTTAGTAAGCTCAACCTCTGCAAACTTAATGCAATCTGTCGCCTCCGGTTCCCATCTGTCACATGTTAGCAACAGGCGCGTAGCTTCCGCATATTCCTTCGCCGGATGTCATGGGCAAATCAGCGAATCGTCCGCTAGGATTCCGCCAGGGTTGGGGGAACTACCATGATGCTTCCGGCGTTGACCGGCTTGTCACTCATCGTACTTGCCGCGAGCACTCCGACCGCCGAGCTTGATCGCCCGGTGGCGCACCTCTCCGCGCAACAAAAGAGTGCGGCGGTGCAACCTCTGATACGGCACGCCACGGAGTGCGTGGCCAAAAGCGTCGCCGCCGATCCTCGTGCCCAGACTATCGATCAGCCCGGCGTACTGGGCGATCTCATCGTCGCCTCGATGCCGAACTGCGCCGAACGAATGCGCGCCATGATCGAGGGATTTGATCGGTATTTCGGGAGCGGTACCGGCGAGGCTTATTTTTCCGGCCCGTATCTCGATGCATTGCCGGGTGCGGTGAACGCACTGGCACAGGAACTCAGGCACTGAGCGTCAACCAATCGGCACGGCGTGCGTTGGTCCGCCGGGGCGTCTCATTCGCGGAGGCACACATGGCAGAACCTCACAAGCGCACGGCATTCAGCCACCTTCCCGCCGGCCTTTACGCGGTCATGGCTGGCTTCGCCGCTCTTTTCGTCATCGGAGCGTGGAGCTTTGCTGACGCTGGCTACGCCGATCTTACCCTCGTCGCAGTGACGATGCTGTTCATCGTCGCCTTGGTACTGCCTCTGACGTTGTTCCTCGGGGCCGGGCGCCAAAACACCACGCGCGAGCCCACATCACTCAAGGAATGGGTCAGCGGCGACTTCGAGGAATTGCAGGACAACGTGAAGAGCAGGAACGCGATGGTCGAAATTCTGCTTCCGTTGGGGGCAGTCTCGATCGGGATCGTGTTGATCGCGATCGTGATGCACCTCGTGCCGCATGCAACGGCTTAGCGGCTAGCTGCTGATCCGCGCAATCTCGGCACCGCAGGCCGCGAGCTTGTCTTCGAGGCGCTCGAAGCCGCGATCCAGATGGTACACGCGGTTGACCATGGTCTCGCCCTCGGCGGCGAGCGCCGCGATTACGAGCGACACCGACGCGCGAAGATCCGTGGCCATCACCGGCGCGCCCTTCAACTTGTCGACGCCCTCAATCGTGGCGGTCTCACCGTCGAGGTGGATATGAGCGCCAAGCCGCGCCAGCTCCTGCACGTGCATGAAGCGATTCTCAAAGATCGTCTCGGTGATGTGCGATGTCCCATTGGCACGGGTCATCAACGCCATCAGCTGAGCCTGCAAGTCAGTCGGAAATCCGGGGAACGGCTGCGTCGTAACATTGACCGGCGCAAGTCCATGGCCGTTACGCGCCACACGCAAACCGACGTTCGTCGACTGGACTTCGACGCCGGCCTGAACAAGTACATCCAGTGCTGACTGCAGCAACTCCGGACGCGCGCCGGCCAGAGTCAAATCACCGCCGGTCATGGCGACTGCCATCGCATAGGTGCCGGTTTCGATCCGATCGGGCAGAACGCTGTGCCGCGCGCCCGACAGTTTGGAGACGCCTTCGATCACAATGCGCGACTGGCCAGCGCCGGAAATCTTCGCGCCCATCTTGTTGAGGCAGTCGGCGACGTCCTTGATCTCCGGCTCGCGCGCGGCGTTCTCGATCACCGTGGTGCCGTGCGCCAGCGACGCGGCCATCAACGCCGTGTGCGTGCCGCTCACCGTCACCTTCGGGAACACGATCTCGTTGCCCTTGAGCCCGTTGGGCGCACGCGCGACGACATAACCGCCGTCGATCTCGATCTTCGCTCCGAGGCGCTCAAGCGCCATGATCAGGAGATCGACCGGACGCGTGCCGATGGCGCAGCCACCCGGCAGCGAGACGCGCGCCTCGCCCATCCGGGCGATCAGTGGCGCGATGACCCAGAAGCTTGCGCGCATTTTCGACACAAGGTCATACGGCGCGGTGGTGTCGACGATGCGCGCCGCCGAGATGTGCATCGTCTGACCCTGATACGCGCTGTCGCCGGCACGCTTTCCAGACAACATGATGTCGACGCCGTGGTTGGCGAGGATGCGCTGCAAGGTGATGACGTCGGCAAGCCGTGGCACGTTGTCGAGGATCAGCGTGCCTTCGGTCAAAAGGCTCGCGATCATCAGCGGCAGCGTGGCATTCTTAGCGCCGGAAATGGGAATGGTGCCGCTCAGCGGACGGCCCCCAACGATGCGAATGCGGTCCATGTCACCCCTCACCGCCCAGCGGCGGCGCGTTACGATCGCGCTGTTCTAGACCAATTTGCCCTTCAATATCGGCCAAAATAGCGGCGACAAACCAGCAAGGTAAATCAGTCTTTGCGCTCCGGATCGTCGGCAATGCGGGCAGAATTACGGCCTTCGTCCGCGTCTGCCTGGCCCGTTCCGGCCTGGGCGCGCCCCTTGGCCTGCTCTTTGCGCCGCTTCAAATTCTCACGCAGCGCCGAGCGCAGGCGGTCGGACCGGGAGTTCGAAGCGTCGGCCATGGCCCATGCTTGCGCCGATACCCCCCTTATGGCAAGGATCGCCGAATTCCACACAGGGTCTTGCGTGTTGCGTACCGCGATCCTTCGGGCGCTGCCGTAGCTCAGTGGTAGAGCACTCCCTTGGTAAGGGAGAGGTCGACAGTTCAATCCTGTCCGGCAGCACCATTCCCTCGAATCCATCGCGCCTCTGGTCCGGAGCCAATAACCAATGAAAATGATCAAGTTTGCAAAGTCCGCGCTGATGGCAATGGCTCTGCTAGCTTCGTGCATTCATGTGTCATCGGCGTTCGCGCAAACCCAAGGAAATCGTGTGACAACCGCTTCAGGCCTACAGATAAAAGACATCACCGTCGGCACCGGCGCATCACCAAGAGCCGGCCAAACCTGCATCATGCACTACACCGGCTGGCTCTATGTCGACGGAAAGAAGGACAAGAAATTCGACAGCTCGGTTGATCGCGGCCAGCCGTTCGAGTTTCCGATCGGACAAAGGCGCGTGATTGCCGGTTGGGACGAAGGCGTCGCAACGATGAAGGTCGGCGGCAGGCGCGAACTCATCATTCCACCTGCGCTGGGTTACGGCGAACGAGGCGCCGGCGGCGTGATACCGCCGAATGCAACCTTGATCTTTGAGGTCGAGTTGCTTGGCGTCAAATAGGCGATGAGCGGCGGGCGGCACCACTCGCCCTAAGGCAGCAAGATCACCGATCCCGACGTTTGCCGCGCTTCGAGATCGCGATGCGCTTGCGCGGCGTCGCGCAGCGCGTAGGTCCGCTCTACCCGCGTTTTCAGGACCCTGCCGCGCAGCAGCCTGAACAGGTCTCCGGCCGCAATATCGCGCAGCCGCAGATCGGTGAAGAAGAAGCCCATGCCCATGCGGGTGACGAGCTGGGCGCCGCGATGCGCCAGAATCCGGATGTCCAAGGGCGGCGGGGCCCCCGAGGCATTGCCGAAATTCACCAGGGTGCCGAAGCCATTCAAACAATCGAGTGACGGAAGAAACGTGTCCTTGCCGACCCCATCGAAAACCGCGGACACGCCGCCCGGAACAAGGCGGTTCACCTCGCGCACGAAATCCACCTCACGATAGAGGATGACGTGGTCGCAGCCGGCAGCACGCGCGGCCGCGGCCTTCTCGGCGCTGCCGACGGTTCCGATCACGGACGCGCCGAGGTGCTTGGACCACTGGACCAGAAAGCTGCTGACGCCGCCGGCGGCCGCATGGACAAGAATGCTGTGCCCAGGCTGCACCGGAAAGATGCGCCGAACGATGCACCAGGCCGTGAGCCCTTTCAGATACGCTGCCGCCGCGTCCTGGTCGGAGATGCCATCGGGGATCTTCACGAGGCGGTAGGCCTCGATCACCCGCACCTCGCTGTAGGCGCCGGGCGAATCCGCCATCCCGCTCGGGGTCACATAGACGACGCGATCGCCCGCTTTGAAATCCGCAACGTCCGAACCGACGCTTTCGACCACGCCCGCGCCCTCGTTGCCGAGGATCGTCGGCAATAATGTCTTGGTGTGGAGATAGAACCCGCCGCGGCGCAGGTTGATGTCGGCGTAATTGAGCCCGATCGCGGTGTGTCGCAACCGCACCTCACCCGGTCCGGGCGCCGGTACGTCAACGTCCTCCCACCGCAGGACCTCGGGACCGCCATTTTCGTGGATGCGGATCGCTTTGGGCACGACGCCTTTCCCGGCAGTTTTGCTATTCTTTGCAGATCAGCGCTCCATGGCCAAGCGCACGGACCAGCAACGATGACCGCGCAACGCAGCAATGAGTTCGGATTTGCGGCCGCATATGACGTGCCGATCCCGTATCTTGAGCGCATCCGGACGTACTATCAGGCACTCGGCTATGGCGCGCCCTACGAATGGGCGCACTATGCGGATGTTCCGTTTCATCGCCTGAGGAAGCCGCTCGCGCAATCGCGCGTCGCGCTGATCACGACGGCGGCGCCTTACCAGCCCGACAAGGGCGATCAGGGTCCCGGCGCGCCGTACAATTCAGCCGCCAAGTTTTACACGGTCTATTCCGGCGATACGGCCAGGGACCACGACCTGCGCATCTCGCACGTCGCCATCGACCGCGCGCACACCACGGCTGAAGATCCGGCCAGCTACTTTCCGTTGCCGGCATTGCGCCGTGCCGCGGCCGCCGGCCGCATCGGGTCGCTCACGCCGCGCTTCCACGGCCTGCCGACCAACCGCAGCCATCGCACCACGCTCGATGTCGATTGCCCTGAGGTTGTCGCGCGCTGCAAGCCCGACGCCGTCGATGCTGCCATCCTGGTTGCTAATTGCCCGGTCTGCCATCAAAGCGTCAGCCTCGCAGCGCGCGCGCTGGAGGAGGACGGCATCGCCACCGTCGTGATGGGCTGCGCCAAGGATATCGTCGAATATGTCGGTGTGCCGCGCCTGCTGTTTTCCGATTTTCCCCTCGGTAATGCTGCCGGCCGTCCGCGCGATCCCCAGTCGCAATCGGTCACCCTCGAGCTCGCGCTGAGCCTGCTTGAATCTGCGCCCGCCCCGCGCACCACGGTGCAGTCGCCGCTCGTATGGAGCGCTGACCCGTCATGGAAACTTGACTACTGCAATATCGCGCGCCTCTCGGCAGAGGAAATCAGCCGCCGGCGCGCAGAGTTCGATCATCAAAAGGAAATCGCAAGGACAGTGCGCGGAGAGACGACTATCAGCGAACAGCACACGGCGCCGGCTCGTTGATGTCTAAGAACGATCGTTTCGTGCCAAGCCCTCGTTGAACGAGTCTTCGATAATCCTGCGCACATAAAACTGGGGATCAGGATTCGGCGCCCGGCGCAATTCCATCCCTATCCGCTCCAAATACGGCTTCAGCGCTTCTTCAATGACGCCTTGCTCCATTCCGAGCCGGTGCGCGAGATCGACGATCATGCCTGCGCGTAGCGCGCCGTTACAACGTATCCAGGGACACGGTTCGGCATCCGCCAACAAGAATGCCAACAGACGATTCACATTCACAACATGGCGGACGGCCGGGAAGACCTTATACTTGATGGTGTCTCTAACCTTTGATGCCACTGTAAATCCGGACACTTGCGAAAGCGCGAATGAATCGAGCAGGCCCCAATCGCCGGCCAGTCGACCAAGCTCGAAGCGCATCGGACAGTCTGTGTCGTCATGACGTATCAATTGCGCAGATTTCGAACCGTACGTCTTGAGGGATTGGACCGCAAACAACTGCGCGTCCTTGTTCCTGATGCCAAAGTGAGCGGTCAGGAAGTCGGACGCTACGACATCGAGCGGGTACCCATAGAGCTGCAGATAGATGAAGTGCTCGACGTCGTCGGAGCTCCACTCTGCGCGATAGACGTGCTCCTTCACCCTTCGATAGCCGATTTCAGCAAGCGCCTTGGTAAGGGATGGCTCGTCGAACATGTGTGCCCCTATGGAAGAGTTTCCCCTGGCTTGGTCCCGTGTCGAAACGGAATCCTGGCGGTCACGAGTGCCGCGCGGAGCACTGCCGTTCTGACATCAACAGCGGCACATCCGTTGCAATAGGTGATGTAGCTCACACCGCTGATTTCATAGTCCAAAACACGTGCCCTCGCTCCACCCTGAACGACGGCGACATCCTTCGGCACCTGGTCGGAATTCAAGCGAATTGTGTCGAAGAATGTTGTCTTGACCTCCACACCGATGACCTCCTTCGTCTTCGGATCTTGCACTATGAAGTCGTAGAAGCGTGGGGTCTCAAAGCCGGGAACGTCTACCGCCACGGCTGAGCTAACGACGACCGAATAGCCATCGCGAAGATATATTTGTTTCGCGGCTTCGACGCCCTTTCGATGCTGGCGGTTGGGTTCGTTTCCACCGGCTGCATATTGCGCCCAGAGCTTCCAGTTGTTGTCAGCAGACGCATCCGACAGGACACGGCCATCATCGGAACCCGCGGAGGCGGCCAATGCCATTGGCGTCCATTGGCCGCCATCATGATGCCCCGCCGGCACACGCGGCTGATTGGGGTTGTAGTGACCACCACCATGCAGCTCGCCCGTAGCGAGTTCGGGTCTTGGCTGGCCGTCAAATTCCGAAAGCTTAGAAAATCCCATTCCCGGAACTTGGAACAAAACAAGAACATACGCAAGACTAAATTCCCATCACGCTGAATAGTCGGGATAAGTTTGCGAAACCAGCGCAAGCGGCCGACGATGCTTCCGGTGACGATGTCCCTGCACGCGATCGTCTGGAGGCCGATTGAGTACCTGCCGAGGATAATATGTCGACAGATCGATGGCCCGAGTTGAACTGGCAGGACTGGCAGGACACCGCGGAGACCCTGCATCGCTGGACGCAGGTGGTCGGCAAGGTGCGGATGGCGCTAGCGCCGGCCGTCAATCATTGGTGGCACGTGACGCTCTACGCGACCGCGCGTGGGCTGACAACGTCGCCAATTCCCTATCGCGGCGCGAGTTTCGCGATCGACTTCGACTTCATCGACCATGCCCTGGTGATCGAGACGAGTCGCGGCGCGCGCGAAAGCATCGCACTCAGGCCCTTGTCGGTTGCCGCGTTCCATGCCGAGGTAGTGGCGCGGCTACGCGCGCTCGGGATCGATGTCCACATCTGGACCATGCCCTGCGAGATTGCCGACGCGGTGCGCTTCGAGGACGACCATGCGCACGCGGCCTACGATCCGGAATACGTGCAGCGCTTCTGGCGCGTACTGCTCCAGGTGCACCACGCCTTCGGTGCATTCCGTGGCAAGTTCCTCGGCAAGGTCAGTCCAGTACATTTCTTCTGGGGTAGTTTCGATCTCGCGGTGACCCGCTTCTCCGGCCGCTTCGCGCCCTCGCATCAGGGCGTTGCTCCCAATACCGCGAACTGGGTGATGCGCGAGGCCTATTCGCGTGAGGTGAGCAGCTGCGGCTTCTGGCCAGGCAACGGCGGCTATGGCCGCGCGGCGTTCTACGCGTACGCCTATCCCGCGCCGCCGGGCTTCGACTCAGCACGCTTGCGCACGCCCGGTGCTTTCTTCGACAAACAGCTCGCCGAATTCGTTCTGCCCTACGACGCCATACGCCAAGTGCCCGATCCCGGTGAGGCACTCGCCCTGTTCCTGGAGGACACTTATGTGGCGGCGGCCGATGGAGCGGCCTGGGATCGTCCGGCGCTGGAGCGCTGAGACCCCGTCCTGGATTTGCGCCGGCGCCTTCCCGCCCCCTATACAGGTGGAATGTCTTTCCCTCGCCTCCCCCAATGGCGTGATGATCTCGCCGGCGGCCTCGTCTCGGCCGCGCTGGCCGTGCCTCTCGCCATGGGCTTCGGCATGTTTGCCTTCGTTTCCCTTGGCGACCAGTACTTCGGCTATGGCGCGATGGCCGGTCTCTACGCGGCCATGGTCGTCGGCATCGCCAGCGTCATCCTCGGCGATCGCACAACCACCGTTTATGCGCCCCGCATCACCACCACTTTCATCCTCGGCGGCCTCCTCTATCACCTCGTGCATTCCGATGCCGAGCTGATGCGGCGCGGCAACCAGGATCTGATCCTGCTGGCGTTCTATGCGATCATCCTGCTCGGTGGATTATTCCAGGCTCTGTTCGGGCTGTTGCGCCTCGGTTCGCTGCTCCGTTTCACGCCGCAGCCGGTGATGGCGGGTTTCCAGAACGCCGCGGCACTGTTGCTGTTTCTGGTCCAACTCGGCAACGTCAGCGGCTTCGATCAGACCGTCGCCTTCACCCGAGTCGCGTCGCATTGGCATGAGATCAAGCCACTCAGCGTCGCGGTGGCAGCGATCACATTCGTCGCCATGTGGAGATCCCGTGCTCTAGTCCCGAAAATCCCGCCGCTATTCGTCGGACTCGGCGCAGGGACGGCGCTCTATTTCGGCCTTGTCGCCCTCGGATTCTCATCGCATCTCGGGCCGGTGATCGGGATGAGCGACACCAAACCTGCCCTGCTCAGTCATTTCGGTTACGTACCGCAGGCCGGCGAGATCATTCCGCTCCTGCCGATCATCATCGGCGGGGCACTGGCGCTTGCCATCGTCGCAGCGCTCGACGCCCTGCTGTGCGCGAGGCTCGTCGCGTCCACAGCGGCCAAAAGCGGCGACGGCGATCGCCTGCTGGTTCGGCTCGGCCTCGGCAACATGCTCTCGGCCGGCGCTGGCGGCATCACCAGTGGAATCAATATCGGCGCCTCGCTCAGCAATCGCGCGTTCGGCGCCAAGACGCCCGCATCAGTTCTCATCAATGCTATTGCGCTGGTGGTCGTGCTCCTCGCCGCATTTCCGGTGGTGAGCTATCTCCCGCGCGTGGTGCTATCGGCTGCAATCATGGTGATCGCAGTTCAGCACATCGACCCCTGGTCGATCGATCTCGTGCATCGTATTCGCACCCATGCCGCCCGCCATCGCGGCCTGATGCTGCTCGATCTCCTGATGGTCGTTCTGGTCGCGGTGCTCGCGATCACCATGCACATCCTGGTCGCCGTCTTCCTCGGCATTGTCATCGCGATGGCGCTATTCGTGGTGCGGATGAGCCGCTCGAACATCCGGCGGTCGTATCGCTGCGATACCATCCATTCCCGCCGGGCACGCACACCCGACGAGATCGCGCTGCTCGAGCACAACGGCGCGTCCATTCTGGTCCTCGAACTGCAGGGCCCGCTGTTCTTCGGCAGCGCCGAAATGTTAAGTCGCGAGATCGACGACCTGGCAGCGCGCGATACCCGCTCGGCAATCCTCGACATCCGGCGCGTCACTGAAATCGACGCCACCGGTGCACGCATCCTTGCGGAAATCGCCGCAGCACTGAAGCGCAGCGATCGCGCGCTGGCGTTGGCACTCACTCGGAAAGGTGAAGTTGGCGCGCGCCTGCAGGAGGCTGGCGTGATTGACGCCATCGGCGCTGGGAGGATTTTCGACGATGTCGATCGCGCCATTGAATGGGCGGAAGATGAGCTGCTTCGTGCCAGGCGCGTTGCCGCCACCGATGCCGAGCTTCCACTCAGGGACGTGGACGTGTTGCGCGGCCTGCTGCCGCCAGGCATTGCGGCAATCGAGACGTACGCCAGCCGACGCACGTATCGCTCGGGCGAACAGATCTTCAGCC
>Ga0105245_10003975_pt1 | contig 13147 bp, 10 predicted proteins | sample KBSM54metaG_FD_81523 | JGI IMG/M metagenome (GOLD analysis project Ga0105245, IMG submission 81523) | Miscanthus rhizosphere microbial communities from Kellogg Biological Station, Michigan, USA - KBS M5-4 metaG | ecosystem: Host-associated > Plants > Roots > Rhizosphere > Soil | place... | reverse complement strand
GCATGGGCATCGCGTCGAGCTTCTCGTCGCACCCGGGCGTGAGATCGGTCAACTGAGTCCCGAATGGCGAGAGATCTACGCCGCTGCGAACGTGCACATTCGACCGCTCGAGTATCGCCTCCGCGTCCGGCCGCAGTTCCTCGCGGCACCGGCCGAAGTCTTCGACGCTCTGCGTCGCGACCCGCCCGATATCGTCATCGCAGACGACTGGCGCGGTCTCGCTTATGCGGCGCTTCGGTCGCGCCAGCTCTCGGTCGGGCTTCCCGACACCGCGTTCGTCATCTACTGCCACGCACCCGGGAGGGCTCTGACCGGGTCCGCCCGAAAGGTGCCGGACACGCTCGCCCGGTTCGGCGAAGATGTTGCCGAGCGTGGCTGCATCGAACTCGCCGACGCCGTGGTGAGTCCGAGTCAGTGGCTGCTCGACTGGATGCGAGGCAATCGCTGGCCCGTCCCGGACTCAGCACAAGTCACCCCCTACCTGTGGCAATCCGTCGCGCTCGGCGAAACCGCACCCCAAGCACCGGCGGGTTCGAGCCTCCGGCGCCTGACGTTCTTTGGCCAACTCCGTGAAGGGAAGGGCATTCGCGTCTTCGTCTCGAGCCTGCGCCGGCTGGAACCGAACCTGCTGCAGAGAGTGGAGCTCGTCTTTCTAGGACGAGAGACGCCGCGGTGGACCGCCGAGCGGATCCGGGAGGCCCTCGGACACGAGGTGGTGGAGCGCGTGTCGTCGATCCGCTTCGAGAGCAAGAAGGACCGTTCTGGCGCCCTGCAGGAGCTGTTGCTGCCAGGAACGCTCGCGGTGATGCCATCGCTCGTCGACAACTCGCCTAACGCAGTTTCCGAGTGCCTCGAGCACGGAATCCCATTCGTTGCGGCTCAGGTTGGCGGCATCCCGGAGCTCGTCCTCGAGGAGGACCACGCGAGAGTTCTCTGTCGGCCGACAGCCGACGATCTCGCCGTCGCCCTGACACGAGCCCTCTCGGGCCAATCGGCCTTCGCAGCGGCTCGCCCTGCTCGTCCTGGCCGGGCATCGCTCGATGCCTGGCTCGAGCTTCTCGAAGCGGTTTCCCCTGCGCCGCAGCGGCAGGCACCGAGCGCAACCCGCATCTCAGTCGTCGCTCAGGGAGACGAAAGCGTTCGCCGAGCACGGCGACTGGCGAAGTTGGCTCAATCCGTAGATGTGGACGTTGTTTCGGCCGAGTCGCGACGCAACGGCGTCGATCAAGCTGCGGCCGACTGGGTGGTTTTCCTCGATGACGAAGATGAGCCCGACGACGAGATGCTGGACATGCTCGTCGCCGCCCAGGCCGCTTCAGGGGCCGACGTCGTTACCGCTGCGACGCGCCCGGCGGACGAGCTCGACGCAGTTCAGCTGTTCCTGGGCGATCCGGGCGCCCTCGGGCTGGTTGAAAACCAGTACGGAGTCGTTGGGTTGGTCCGTCGCTCGCTTGCCGTCGCGCAGCCGAGCGGCGATGCGGCCGTCGACCCGGATTGGCCTCTGTTCGCTCGCCTGGCGCTAGGCGGGGCTCGCGTCGTTTCGATTCCACTTCCCCTGTCGGTGCACACGGGTCGCCCTGGCACGGTCGGCGACGTTCCCGGGGACGGACTCACGGTCCTGGAGGCATTCGAGGAGCGCGGAAACGGTTCGTTGGCTGACCTACCGCAGCTGGCGGCGACCCTTGCAGCTGCCTTGGAACGCCTCGAGTCTGTGAAATCGGCAGCGAACGTCGGGAGGCCCAGCCTTATCCGGCGTGGCGCTCGCATCTTTCACACGGAAGGAGTGCCCGGTCTTGCACGTCGCGCACGAGCACGGATCGGCCGCGCTGACGGGTAGCCTCTCCGACCCAGTGGGAGTCGGCGTCTTCGTCCTTGGGATGCACCGCAGCGGCACGTCGGCGGTGACTCGCCTCATCAGTCTCCTCGGCCTCGGGACGCCACCCGAGGAGGACCTCGTCCAGCCGACCGACAAGAACCCCAAGGGGTATTGGGAGAGCGAGGCGCTCGTCAACTTCAGTGAACGTGTCCTGGCCGCCATCGGTTGTCACATGAGCTGTCCGGTCGCTCTCGAGCCCGGCTGGGAGAACGACTCTCGCCTCGATTCGCTGCGTGAGGACGCGCCTCGAGCGGTTGGCGAAATCTTTCCTGTCACGCCGTGGGTCTGGAAAGACCCGCGTCACTGTCTGACGTTCGCCTTTTGGCGCAGCGTTCTGGCCGTGAAACCCGTCGTGGTGCTGGTCAACCGCAACCCGCTCGAGATCACCGTCTCGGCGCAGCGCATACGCAACGAGCAGGGCAAGATCTACACGCTGGCGCTCTGGGAGCGCTACCTCCGCGAGGCGCTCGGTCAGGTCGCGGGTCTGCCTGTTCTGGTCACGAACTACTCCGACGTCCTCTCTGCCCCGACCGACTGGTGTGCGCAGACACAGGCGTTCCTCGTCGGCGCCGGAGTGCCAGCGCACCCACCCGCGGAGGACGAAGTGGTGGCCTTCGTCGACACGACGCTGCGTCACGCGGCCTTCGATCGTGGCGATCTGCTGCGTGACCCCGATGTGTCCGAAGCGCAGCGTGCGCTGTTCTCCACGCTGACCGACATGGAGGGGGGTCATGCCAGCTTCTCGCCGCCCTCCCTGCCCGAGGAGACGCCGACGACCGAGGCTCTCCTGACGGAACGACGTCGCGCACTGGACATCAAGCATCAGCTCGACCTCACGCGGAGCTCGAGCTGGCGCTGGCGGATTAGTACGTCGAAGTATGCAGCTCCGGCGCGTCCCATCTACGCGCGCGGACGCCGCTTGTTCAGGACGCTCCAAGGACACTGAGATGGAGGACTCGCGCGAAACGCTGCACGTGCTGCACGTCGGTAAGACGGGCGGCACCGCTCTCAATCACGTGCTCGTCGAACATGCGGCGACTGCTCGCTATCGGCTGGTCTTCGGCGGGCATACCCTCGCGGTGGCGGACGTCCCGATCGGTGAGCACTTCATGTTCCTCATCCGCGACCCACTCAGCAGATTCGTCAGCGCGTTCAACAGCCGGCTCCGGGAGGGGAGACCCCGTTATCACTATCCCTGGCGCGACGAGGAGAAGGTTGCGTTCTCGACCTTCCAGACGCCCAACGAGCTCGCCTCGGCCCTGTCGGCGGATAATCGCTCGTTGCGTAAGCAGGCGGAAGCCGCCATGCATGGCATCGGGCATCTCAACACTGGCTATTCGTTCTGGTTCGGTGACGAGTCGGCGTTCGCCGCCCGCGTCTCCGACATCTTCTTCATCGGGTTCCAGGAGCGGCTGGACGACGACTTCGAAACACTGAAGCAGAGACTGGGGCTACCCCCGGGGGCCGAGTTGCCTCGCGGTGATGCAGCGCATCAGGCCCCCACAGGGCTCGACACCAAGCTTGGAGACATCGCGCAAGCGAACCTGGAGCGTTGGTATGCGCGGGACATCGCCTTCGTTCAACGCTGCCGTGAGCTCGCGCCTCGCATCAACACACTCAGGGTCTGACGGCTATGCGCGCTGTGTAGTCGATCCGATTGAGGAGGATCGAAACGTTGTTCTCCTGCACGTACTCGTCAACGGCCTGGCGGGCTCCCTGCCAGTAGGCGTAGTCGTCGATGATCAGGACGCCGGCGGGAGCGACCCGCGGGTAAAGGTGCACGAGGGCGTGCTTGGTGGACGAGTACCAATCCGTGTCGAGGCGAAGCAGCGCGATTTCCTAAGGTGCATGCTCCGGCAGCGTTTCCTCCACGGGGCCTTGGACGAAATGGATCTTCTCCTCTGGATATCCGACGCTCGAAACGGCCTCGCGCACCTGTTCGAGTGACGCAAATGCCCAGTCGTGCGAGTCACGGCTCGACCTGGCGAGCATGTCGGCGGCGCGCTCGCCACTGTGCTTGACGTCCTCCTCGCCCGGCTCGGTCATTCCCGCAAAGGTGTCGAAGAGGTAGAGATCACGGTTCGTGACACCCAGCCGGAGGAGCGTCAATGCCACCGCCATCATGCTCCCGCCGCGCCAGACGCCGGACTCGACGAGTGCGCCCGGAATCGGGCGCGACACGATGTACTCGACGGCACGCACGAGCGCGTAGATGCGCGGCGGTGTCGTCATGGTGTAGGGCGCGATGCGGCGGCAGAGCTCTGCATCTCCCTCGTCGAAGTCGATCGGCAGCGCATGGACTCCGTCGCCTGCCCCAGACCCGACGCGGTCGTCGTCACTATCCGAGCTGCGCCGTCCTAGCCGCTGCAATGCCAGCCGCGGATGAAGACGAAACCAGCGACTCGACTCCACTGCGTGAACACGCGCGCGCAGCTGTCGCAGCTCTTTCTGCAGGCGCTGGTTCTCCTGCAAGATGTCGTCATTGCCCCGCATCAGTCTCGGGTCCGACTCTAGCGGCGCCGTGCGAACATGCGCGCAAGCCGGAGCGCGAGAGCGTTCACCGACTCGTCGGCGACCGTTCTCGGAATCAGGAACGGATCGGTGTCCGGAGTTACCGGCCCGCGTGCGGTCGTAAAGCCGAGCGTGAAACCGGCCTCGCGCGCCGCGTCAGCGACGCGCCTGTCCGCCTTGCCGTGTGGGTAGGCGATGTGCTCCGGGCGTTCTCCGCTCGCCGCGGCGATGGCGTCCAGGCCCTCCTCGAGCGCTTCTGAGAGGCCTGGGTCGGAGAGCGACGGCAGGGCGTGGTGCCGGAGCGTGTGGAACCCCACGCTGCAGCCGGCAGCGACGATGGCGTGGACGTCCGGCTCGCGCAGGCCGCTGTCGGCCGCCGGCGGACCAGCCGCCGATCGAAGAGCGGCGACGACCTCCGTCTTGTGCCGAGGCTCGAGCCGCACAATCCCTCCGGTGAGGTCGAGAATCGCCCGCGGTGACCGTTCGAGCGCTGCGTCGACCTCGGCCGAGTGGACGTGCGGGATGCCATCCGGGGCGACGAGCCGCTCGTCGATCACTCGCTGAAGATCCTCCCACCAGAACGAGTGCGGTTCGTGGAGCGCAGCGCCACCGATGAAGAACGTCGCTGTCAGGCCCTCCTGCCTGAGCGCCGGCACCGCGTAGCGAACGTGGCTCGCCAGGTCGTCGTCGAAGGTGATCGCCACGGGGAAACGCCGGCCGCGGCGGCGTCCGCGCGTCGCTCCCAGGAGCTCGCCGGCAGGGACGACGCGGTAGTGGCGGCGAAGATGGCGCAGTTGCCGCTCGAAGACCTCGCTGGAAACGGCGGGGAGGATCTCCACGTCCGGATCTCCGCCGACGCCGCCGACGCGGTGGTAGACGAGCGCGACTCCTCTACGGGACGAAGACAGGCGGGCAAGCCAAGAAAGGAGGAGCGCTAGCATTGCCCCGGCCGTTTCCCGGAGGCTCGACACGGGGCCGGACACATCACTTCCAGAATGGCACACGTGCGGCCCGGTGCGTCAGACATGCAGATCGCTTCGATCCCCGACATTGCCAACCTCATCGCCGGGCGAGATGCTCCTGCATCCGCCGGTCGCAGCTTCGAAAAGCTGCGACCTGTCGACGGCTCAATTCTCTGCACGGTCCCGCGATCGGATGCGGACGACGTCGAGGCTGCCGTTGCCGCCGCGCGGTCGGCGCAACCGGGATGGGCGGCACGTACGCCTGTCGAGCGCGGTGAGGTCGTCCGCGAGCTCGCGCTGGCGCTTCAAGCCCGCAGAGAGGAGGTCGCTGCAATCGTCGTCGAGGAGACGGGCAAGTCACTCGAGCTCGCACTCGGCGAGGTCGATGCGGCGGTCGAGATGGGCTTCTTCGTCGCCGGCGAAGGACGCCGTCTGTACGGCCGCACGACGACGTCCGCGATGCCTAACCGGACGGTGATGGCGACGCGACGCCCGATCGGTGTCGCCGGTTTGATCGTCTCTTTCAACACACCGTTGCCGAACTACACGTGGAAGGTCTTTCCCGCAGTCCTCTGCGGCAATGCTGCAGTGTTGAAGCCGTCGGAGCACACATCCGCATCGGCGTCGTGGTTCGCGCAGCTCTGTCGGGAGCACTTGCCGGAGGGAGTGCTCAACGTCGTTCACGGCCTGGGTGAGGAGGTAGGTGCGCCGCTCGTCGAGCACGGAGGCGTGGATCTCGTCAGCTTCACGGGCTCGGCCTCTACCGGTCGGTGGATTCAGGAGCGCGCGGGACGCAGGTTGGCGAAGGTCTGCCTCGAGCTCGGGGGTAAGAACGCACTCGTCGTGTGCGACGACGCCGATCTCGAGCGAGCCGTCGAGTGGTCGCTCGCGTCGGCGTTCTCGAATGCGGGGCAACGCTGTGCCGCGGCGAGCCGGCTCATCGTGTTCGACGATGTGTACGACGAGTTCCGAGACCGTCTCGTCGCAGGCGCGCGCAACTATGAAAGCGGCCCGCTGATCAGCGAGGAGAGCCTGGAACGCATTCTCGGCTTGCTCGACGGCATGCCCGCGCTCGCCGGGGGTAAGCGGCTCGATCAGACGGGGTGGTGGCTCGCTCCAACCGTTCTCGAAAACGTTCCATCCGACCACCAGTTGTCGCGCTCGGAGCTGTTCGGGCCCGTGACGATTCTCTACCGCGTGAGCGACTTCGACGAGGCGGTCGAGCGCGTCAACGACTCGCCGTACGGTCTCACCTCGGCGATCCACACGGCGAACCTGCATCGGGCAATGCGCTTCGCCGATGCGGTGGAGGCAGGTGTCGTAGTCGTCAACGGCGGCACGCACGGCAGCGAACCGCACATGGGTTTCGGCGGTGTGAAGAGCTCGGGCACGGGTTGGCGTGAGGCGGGCGTCGAGGCTCTCGACGTCTATACCGAATGGAAGTACGTCAACCTGATCGCCGATCCGGCCAAGGTGTGAGCCGGCGCGTCGCGATTCTGGGTCCTGGCGCCGTAGGAGGCGTGCTCACCGTCCGGCTCGTGCAGGCCGGCGTCCCCGTCATCTGCATCGCCCGCCCCCACACGGCCGAGCTGATCAAGGCACAGGGACTGTCCCTGAGACAGGGCCAGAGCGTGCACACGGTGCGGCCGGAGGTGACGACCGAACTGCAGGAGCCGGTCGATTTGCTGCTCGTCACGGTCAAGTCGCCGTCGCTCGAGGAAGCGCTCGAACGCGTGGACGCGCGGGCCGCGACCGTCGTCCCGCTGCTGAATGGAATCGAGCACATGACGACGATCCGGGCGCATCTTGCGGGCAGCACCGTTGTCGGTGCCAGCATCGGCCGTATCGAGGCTTACCTGGAAGGTCCTGGGACCATTGTCCAGCCCACGCCGGGCGTTGTGATGACGGTGGCCTCTGATGCCGACGACGCGACCGTGGAACTGCTCCGGCAGTCGGGTGCCGAGATCCGGATCGGCGGCGACGAGGCGGCGGTGCTCTGGGAGAAGCTTGCGCGGCAGGCACCTGTCGCCGCTGCAACCGCCATCACCCAACGGCCGATCGGCGAGCTGCGCAGTGATCCGGAGTGGCGCCGCCGGCTGAAGGAGGCGATCAACGAGACGTGCAGCGTCGCTGCAGAGGAAGGTGTCAGGCTCTCGCCTGACGCCGAATGGGAGATCATCGACGCAATGCCACCGCTCCTGACAAGCTCGACCGCGCGCGACATCGCCGCCGGTCGCGTATCGGAGCTCGACGCGATCACCGGTGCGGCGGTGCGCGCCGGGCGGCGACTCGGCATCGCGATCCCGGTGCTCGAGTCGCTGCTCGCCGAGGCTGAAGAGTCATGCCGAGCATCGTTGCGCTGATTCCGGCGCGCTCGGGATCGGAGCGCGTCCGTGACAAGAACACCCGTCCGTTGGCCGGTCATCCGCTGCTCGCGTATGCGATTGCGAGCGCGCGCCAGGCCGGCATCTTCGACCGCATCGTCTGCTCAACGAACAGCGGGAAGATCGCGGCGGTCGCACAGCGTTACGGTGCGGACACGCCCTTTCTCCGGCCGGCAAAGTTCGCAACGTCGACGTCGCCGGACGTCGAGTGGATCACGCACGCGTTAGCGGCGCTCGAAGAGCATTACGATCTGTTCGCGATCGTCCGTGCGACGAATCCGTTCCGCGGTCCTGATGTGCTGGTGCGCGGGCTCGAGCAGCTGCTCGCGACCCCGGAGGCCGACTCGATCCGCGCCGTCGAGCTCGTGAAGCAGCATCCGGGGAAGATGTGGGTCCTGGAAGGGAAGACCATGCGCCCGTTGCTCGACCAGTCGCACCTTCACAGTGCATGGCACGCGGGCCAGTACCAGGCGTTGCCCGAGATCTACGTGCAGAACAGTGCGCTCGAGATTGCCTGGACGCGCGTCGTCTCGCAGACCGGGACGCGAGAGGGGCGTGTCGTCGCGCCATTCCTGACGCGCGGCCACGAGGGCTTCAACATCGACGACGAGGAGGACTGGGACGGGGCACGGCGGTTGCTGGATGAAGGCGAGGCCGTGCTACCAGAGGTCGAGCGTCCGTATCCTGCTGCGACATGAAGGTCGCTCGACTGGAAACGCTCTACTGTGATGCCGGGTGGCGTCCCTGGATCTTCCTCAAGGCGACGACGGCTGACGGCGGCGTCGGCTGGGCAGAGATCACCGATTCGCACGGCTCGCCCCGGGGACTCGCCGGCATCGTGGAAGATCTCGCGCCGCTCGTGGTCGGCCGCGATCCACGCGCGGTGGAGCGGATCGTCTGGGACCTCTTCCGCGCGACCCGGCAGAGCCCCGGGTCGGTGATCCAGAAGGCGATCGGGGGGATCGAGAACGCACTGCTCGACCTGAAGGCAAAAGCGCTCGGCGTTCCCGTCTACGAACTGTTCGGCGGCCCCACGCGTGAGACCGTCGACGTGTACTGGTCGCATTGCGGCACCACCCGCGCCCGCGCCTGGGAGGTGACGAACACGCCGAAGCTCGCCTCGTACGAGGACGTGACTGCACTGGGCACGGAAGTCGTCGACCGTGGCTTCAAGGCGTTCAAGACCAACATCGTCGTGCCCGGCGACGACCCGCAAGTGCTGATGCCGGGCTTCCAGGGTGATGGCCTCGAACGCAATCCTTCGCCGGACCTCGAGGCGGCTTTGGGCCGCTTGCTCGACGCATTTCGCGAGGGTACGGGTGGAAAAGCCGAGCCGATCGTCGACCTGAACTTCAACCTCACCGCGGAAGGCGTGCTCAGGATCGCACGTGCGCTCGCGCAACAGGGACTGATGTGGTTGGAGGTGGACGCATTCGACCCGGTCTCGCTCGCCGCAATCCGTGCAAACGGCGCCGTGCCGATCTGCTCCGGGGAGAACCTCTACACGAATCGCGGCTTCCGCCCGTTCTTCGAAGCCGGCGCCATGGACGTCGCCTCGGTCGACGTGATCTGGAACGGCTTCCACCAGGCGAAGAAGATCGCCGACCTGGCCGAGACCTTCGAGGTCAACTGCGCGCCGCACAACTACTACAGCCACCTCGCCACTTTCATCTCCGCCCAATGGTGTGCCGCCATCCCGAATGTGCGGATCCTCGAGGTCGACGTGGATGACGTGCCCTGGCGTGAAGAGCTCACGACCGCCGTACCCGAGATCTCGGGCGGCGCTTTGACGATTCCGGCAGGACCCGGTTGGGGAGCCGACGTCAACGAGGACGTGCTGCGGGAGCATCCGTGGAGCTGACGATGATCCCACGGGAAGAGTTCGAGCGTGCGCACGATGACCTTGCGCTGCTCGCCGACATGTGCCGCGTGAATGCACTAGTCGCCGTCAAACGTGCCGGGTCGGGACACCTCGGATCCAGCTTCAGCGCGATGGACGTCGTCGTCCACCTGTTCTACCGCGAGCTCAACACCGTCGAGGTCGGTTTTGACGATCCCGAGCGCGACATCTACTTCTCCTCCAAGGGCCACGACGTCCCCGGGCAGTACGCCGTGCTGCATGCGCTCGGCATGCTGCCTGCGGAGAAGCTGTTGAAGCTACGGCGCCTCGGGGGCCTCGACGGTCACCCGGACGTGGGCGTGCCCGGGATCGAGGCGAACTCCGGCTCGCTCGGGATGGGAATCTCGAAGGGCCGCGGCATGGCGTGGGCGAAGCGCTTCCTGCACCGTGGCGGTCGCGTCGTCGTCATGACCGGCGACGGCGAGCTCCAGGAAGGCCAGAACTTCGAAGGTCTACAGGCTGCCGCGGCGCACGCGCAGGGCAACTTATGGGCGATCGTCGATCGTAACGAGCTGCAGTCGGACAAGCCGACAGATGAGATCCTCGCGCTCGGAGATCTCGAATCGAAGTTGCGTGCGTTCGGCTGGCAGGTCACGTCGTGCGACGGCCACGATCACGATGAGCTGAGCCGCGCCTTCGGAGAGCTCCGATCGGCGGGCGACATGCCGAAGGCGCTCGTTGCTCGCACGATCAAAGGCAAGGGCGTCTCCTTCATGGAGCACCCGCGCGCGCTGGCCGAGGGCGGTGGCACCTACCGCTGGCATGCGGGCGCGCCCGACGACGAGTCGTTCGCCCGCGCGCATGCGGAGCTCGTCGAACGCATCCGGGCGCGTTTGCCGGACTTGCGTCTGGCGCCGGTAGAAGGTGTCGGTCAGCAGAGTGAGGGCGAGCCGGAGTCCGGTATCTCGACGCGCGCGCGAGTGAGCGACGAGTACGTCGCCGCTGCCTACGGCGATGCGTTGCTCGAGCTCGCCGAACAGCATCCCGAGCTCGTCGTGCTCGACGCCGACCTGGCGTCGGACTGCCGGATCCGGCCCTTCGAGCTTGCGCATCCCGAGCGTTTCCACGAGTCCGGCATCGCCGAGCAAGACATGGTCTCTACAGCCGCAGGGATGGCGCGCCAGGGCCTCCTGCCGGTCGTCAACTCGTTCGCCTCCTTCCTTGCCTCGCGCGCGAACGAGCAGATCTACAACCAGGCGAGCGAGCGCACCAAGGTGATCTATGCGCTCCACTACGCCGGCCTGATACCCGCAGGGCCCGGGAAGTCGCACCAGAGCATCCGAGACGTCTCATTGCTTGCCGCTCTGCCGAACATGGTCGTCGTTCAGCCGGCAAACTCGCAGGAAGCACGTGCCCTTCTGCGTTGGGCCGTAGAAGAGGCGAGTGAGAGCGTCGCGGTGCGACTTGCAATCGGGCCGTCCCCGCGCCGCATCGAGCTGGCTGACGCCGCCGTTGCGCCGGGGTGCGGCACTGTTGTGCGTGAAGGCAGCGATGCCGTCATGCTCGCGTACGGGCCGGTGATGCTGCACGAGGCGTTGTCGGCCGCAGAGCTGCTCGGTGACCGCCTGCAAGTCGTGAACATGCCGTGGCTGAACCGCGTCGACTCGCTCTGGCTTGCGGACCTCGTCGAGCCGTTCTCCGAGCTCTTCGTCCTCGAAGATCACGCGCCGGTCGGAGCGCTCGGCGACACGCTCAGGCGCACGCTCGACGATCGGGCGTGGACCGTGTTCGGCGTGGAGGGGTGGCCGGCCTGCGGTACTCCGCCGGAGGCGCTCCGTTACCACGGTCTCGACGGTTCGTCGCTGGCCGATCGGATCGCGCTCGCACTGCGCGCCCGCACGACCTCGTGACTCCGATCTGGCTCGTCCTTCCGGACCCTTTCTCCTCGCGCCTCTTCTTCGACACGGGAATCGTCAGCGCCCTTCGTGCGCGTGTCGGCGACCGGCTCGAGCTCGTTCTCGACGCGGGAGACCAGACCGCCCTCTGGAGCAAGCGAGTGGCAGGCATACGCATCATCAAGCCCGAGGATCTGATGAGCGCGCAAGGTCCCGAGAAGCTCTTGCGGCGCATCGATCGCTCGCTCGATGCGAGGATCGGTTTCTATCCGCTCTCCCTGCGCCAGAGCCTCAGGCACGGCTTCAACCGCGAACGCATGCGTCCCGGCCACCAGAACTGGTTTCTGGACTCCTCGCGAGCCGGATCGCTGCCGGACTGGCGCTTCCTCGACCACGCGATGACGAGCTGGCACTACGGCCGCTTGCGCTACGTGGCTCGGCCGCTCCTCGAGCGGCTTCGGCGTGAACGGCCTGCGATTGCACTGGCGAATACGCAGATGCAGTCCATCGTCCCGTTCGTCGTCGGCGCGCGCCGTACCGGGCTGCCGGTGGTTGGTCACATCGCGAGCTGGGACCACACCGTCGGCAAGGGAATCGTTGCACCCGGACTAAAGCGCTACATCGTTCAAAACGAGGTCATGCGGGCAGACCTCGTCCGCTACCACGGCGTCGCCCCGGAACGGATCGTCGTCACGGGCTGGCCGCAGACCGATGTGTTCCACCGCCGGAGGCCACGTGAGGAGTACGAACGCGTCGTGAGGGACCTCGGGCTCGAACCGGCCCGGCCCGTCGTCCTCGTGATGGGCAACACCCCGACGAACGCCCCTTACGAGCAGCAGTTCGTGGAGCGTCTGGTCTCCTGGTGGGACCAGAGCGGCGCGGCAGCCCGCTTTTCACTGCTGTTTCGCCCGCACCCGCGCGACCGGCAATGGCGCGAGCGTTTTGCGCCGGCGCTACTGCGCGAGGGGGCCGCGGTTCAGGAACCGAGCTTCACCGATCTCGACACGCTCGCCGTGCTGCTCCAACATGGTGACGTCGTCGTTTCGAATGCGGGGACGATTCTGCTCGACGCCCTGGTCAACGACAGGCCGGCGGTGTGCGTGCTCTACGACGAGGGCGCGCCGGCAGGCGAGAGTTGGGCCTGGCAGAACGTCAGCGGCGAGCACTACAAGTCGCTGATCGAGTCCGCTGCCTTCTATCGCGCCGAACGCTTCGAAGACGTCACCGCCGGGATCGAGCGCGCTCTGGCGCAGCCCGGCGAGCTGGCTGCGGAGCGAGCGCGTGCTGCCCGCGAAGTCGTCGGCGAGATCGACGGGCGCGCGGCGGAACGCGTGGCCGACGCCGTCGTGGCGGCGGTACGGTGAGAGCAGCCTCGATCGTCTCGGTCGCGGGCTCGTTCGTCTTCCTCGTGGGTGCCTGGATCGCAATGCCGTGGGTCTCCGGCGACACGCCGTTCGTGATGGACGGGAGCAACGCGTTGCTCACGTGCCTTTCGAACCACGACTACTCGGGCTGCGGTTTCACCGGAAAGCTCAACTACTGGGGGCTGATGACGCCGGTCGGCGACTGGCCGCTCCTCCAGCACGTCCCGGATCTGATCTCGATCGGGCTGGGCGCCGACGGGCATCCCGCGCGCCAACGAATCCTCCAACTGCTCAGCGTGGCCGGCGTCGTCGTCG
>Ga0105245_10003974_pt1 | contig 13148 bp, 9 predicted proteins | sample KBSM54metaG_FD_81523 | JGI IMG/M metagenome (GOLD analysis project Ga0105245, IMG submission 81523) | Miscanthus rhizosphere microbial communities from Kellogg Biological Station, Michigan, USA - KBS M5-4 metaG | ecosystem: Host-associated > Plants > Roots > Rhizosphere > Soil | place: Michigan... | reverse complement strand
GCGTTGCCGTGAATTTGTCTGCGGTGTCGTACTCGCCGAGCGTGGTGGCTTTCGCGCTGACCGAGACCGGATGCGAGCCGAGCCACTCGAACGCCAAATACAAAGTGTGGCTGCCGTGATCCATGGCGATCCCGCCGCCGGAGTAACGGCGTTCACGGCGCCAATCGGGCCGCCACTCGCTCACGCCGCGCGCGTGAGTGGTGCGGAACGTTTGCAACGTAACCATGTGAACTCGGCCGATGCTGCCCGAGTCGAGCAAACTACGAACCGTCTTGATGACCGGCGCGTGCTTGTAATTGTGGCACGGGAAGAACACACGCTTGGCTCGTTGCGCGTGCTCCGCCATGCTGACCGCTTCCTCGGTGGTAACAGCGATGGGCTTCTCGCACAGCACGTGCAGCCCGCGATCGAGCGCCGCGTGGGCAATCGCGGCATGGGCGTAGGGGGGCGTGGTGATGTCGACGAAGTCGATCCGGCCCGCCTCGGCTTGCAGCATCAGGTTGTAGTCCGCATAGATGCGAGCCTCTGGGAAGGCGGCTTGGGCTGCCGCTCGCCGGGCCTCGTTGCTATCGACGATGGCGACGATCTCGAAGTCGTTCGGGGTCTTTGCCCGCTCCGCATAGACCGGGGCGTGCCCCTTCCCTGCGATAAAGCCATAGCCGACAAGGGCGCAACGTAAGGTCTGGGTCACGCGAAACTCTCCTGAAAAACCGCGGCGTTTTTGCACAGCCGGCCCGATTCCAGTAACAAGCGACTCACCGAATCAGGCTCAACCACTTAACGGGAGTGTAAGTAGGGCGTGGGCTCCTGCTGTCAAGTTCAAGTGAGCTCGGGTGTACCGGTTTTGTGAATCCAGACATCGATTTTGGTAAAATAGTTGTTACCAAGTAAGCCGTACGTGGATTTTTTCCCTCGCTGAGACGCCGGCCTTCTGGTCACACTGCAAGCGCGCAACCGTCTCCGGCCCGACACGTATGTTTCAAGACGGGCAATGAGGACGGCATTGCTGCGACACCGGCCGTGTGACGTGAAGTGTCGATTCACAAATATCGCCAGAGGGGCTTCCGAGTTGCGAAGTAGGGCCTCAGGTTCCAGCGTTGACTCGCACTGAAAGAACCCGATGACTTCGCCCAGCCTCGAGCTTGAAAAAAAAGAGCCGCAACCAATCAGCGCAGCTGGTGACAGCGAGAGCGCCGCCTTGATGCGCAATCTGTTTTCGTTGCTCGGCGAAAAGTGGACGCTGCTCGTCCTGGCCGCGCTGCGCACCGAACGCCGGCGTTTTAGCGAACTAAAGCGCGAGATCACCGGTGTCTCGCAGCGCATGCTGGCACAAACTCTTCGCGAGTTGGAACGCGCGCACTTCGTCGATCGCGTCGTGCTTTCGACGACGCCACCACGCGTGGAATACGTGCTCACCGATCTCGGCAAGGGGCTTTTCCCGCACCTGCGCGCCATGAAAGAGTGGGCGCTGCTGCACGAGCACCAATTGTTCGGCTCGCCGTCCGCAGAAGCCTCGCATCGCGCGTGAACGCGCCTTCAGCGCGTTGCGTTTTCTCGCCGTGAGCCCGCGCCGAGGCGGCGCGCCGCGTTTGAAAAAGTGTGAAGTCTGCGGGCTTTCACTGGACGCGCGCCGGCCTGCCACCAGGTTACCTGGCAGTGCGAGTTCGAGCTTGGCCCTACCTAAAAAACGGCGGGCGTAATTCCGCAATTGCTACGGCATGTTACAGCGGATCTAAAGAAACTATGGCAACTGCCCGTTGCTAAGCGCGAACCACGCTCTATAAGCTGCGTCGACCCCTAGCAGGTAGTGAAGTTTTCCATGGCAACCGCAACCGTTGATTCGATCGAGAGCGCCTCAACTGCTGTCCAACCTGAAGCCAAGAGCAAACGTAGCCTCGTCATCGGGCTGATCGCTGCGGCGGTCATTGCAGGCGGCGGCTACTGGTACGTCGCCCATCACGGGCTCGAAGATACGGACAACGCGCAGGTCGACGGCGACGTCGTCTCGGTCCCGGCACGCGGCGGCGGTGTGGTCACGAAGGTGCTGTTCACCGAAAACCAGCGCGTCAAAGCCGGTGATCTGCTGGCAGAGATTGACTCGGCGCCGGCACAAGCTCGCCTGAACCAAGCCGAAGCCAACCTGATGGCGGCAGAAGCCCAGGCAGACGCGGCCGACGCAACTGCACAGGTTTCCGAAACGAATGCCATCGGCGACAAGTCGGTCGCCGATGCCTCACTGATCACGGCGGCGGTCGGCGCGGCTTCGACCGGAGATCAAATCAACGAAGCGGCGGCGCAGCTCAGCAGCGCGCAAACCAGCTTGGCACAAGCTCAAGTCGATCACGATCGCGCGCAACGCTTGCTCGAGACGGGCGCCATCTCCAAGGCTGAATTCGACCGTTCGGACACGCAATTCAAGGTCGCACAATCCGCCGTCGAGGCCTCGAAAGCGCGTCTCACCTCGATCAAAGCCAACGCCGCGCAGGCGCAGAGCCGCGTCGCCGAAGCCAAAGCGAAAGCCAAAGTTTCCAACGACGTCGGCACGCAGATCAAGCTCGCGCAAGCCCGCGCCAAAGCCGCGCACGCGCAGGTCGATACCGCCAAAGCCGCACGCGATTTGGCCGCGCTGGATCTCAGCTACACCCGCATCGTCTCGCCGAACGATGGCGTGGTGTCGAAGAAGAGCGTCAACGTCGGGCAAATGCTGGCCCCGGGCCAGAGCATCGTGCAGCTCGTGACGGACAAGCTGTGGGTGACTGGCAACTTCAAGGAGACGCAGGTCGAACACATGCGCGTGGGTCAACCCGCGCACGTGGAGGTCGACGCCTTCTCGAGCCTCAAGCTCGAAGGCGAAGTCGAGAGCTTCTCCGGAGCGACCGGCGCGAAGTTCACGCTGCTGCCGCCCGACAACGCGACCGGCAATTTCACCAAGGTGGTGCAACGCTTACCCGTTCGCATTCGCCTACACGACGTTCCCCCGGGGTTCGCCTTGCGCCCGGGCATGAGCGTGGATCTCACCGTCGATACCCGCAAATAACCCGAGAAAAGGCCAGTCATGGCGCAGTCAGCAGTGCCCACCCCTGCCTCAGCTCTCCAGGGCGGCAGCAAATGGGCGGTCGCGGTCGCCGTCGCGCTCGGTGCGTTGCTCGAGGTCGTCGACACCAGCATCGTCAACGTCGCATTGACGGACATGCAGAACACCCTCGGCGCCACGCTGAGCGAGGTGAGCTGGGTCGTCTCGGGCTATGCCGTCGCGAACGTGATCGTACTGCCGCTCACTGCCTGGCTCGGTGATCGCTTCGGCAAAAAGACGTACTTCATCTTTTCGCTCATCGGCTTCACCGTGGCCTCGGTGATGTGCGGCATGGCCACCACGCTGCCCTTGCTGATCATCGCGCGCATTCTGCAGGGCTTGATGGGCGGTGGCTTGCTCGCCAAAGCGCAGGCCATCCTGTTCGAGACCTTTCCCAAGGAAGAGCAGGCCATGGCGCAGGCCTTCTTCGGCGCAATCGTGATCGCCGGCCCCGCCATTGGCCCGACTCTGGGCGGCTACTTGGTCACGAACATCGGTTGGCGCTGGATCTTCTTCGTCAACGTGCCGCTCGGTATTCTCGCGGTGTTCATGTGCCTTGCGGCGCTGCCACCGGATAGCGAACACAAGAACACCTCGCGCGTCGATTGGACGGCAATTCTGATGCTGGCGGTGGGCCTCGGCTCGCTGCAAAGCTTGCTGGAAGAGGGCAACTCCGAAGACTGGTTCGAATCGCGGCTGATTATCGCGCTGTTTTGCTCGGCGATCCTCTCGCTGGCTGCCTTCGTGTACCGCGAACTGAAGAGCCCCATCCCGGTGGTGGATTTGCGCGTGCTGCGCTACCGCTCGCTCTGGGCCGGAAGCATTCTTTCAGTCATCGTCGGTATGGCTTTGTACGGCGCGCTGTTCGCGGTGCCCATCTTCGCGCAATCGATCATGCACTACACCTCGGAGCAGACGGGCATGCTGCTGCTGCCGAGCGCGCTCGCCTCGGCCGCGACCATGATTTTGGCCGGCAAGCTGATCCGCAAGGTCGACGCGCGCGTGGGCCTGGTGTTCGGCGCCTTGGTTTTGATTTCCGCGGTGATGATGCTCAGCCGGCTCAGCTCGGATACCGGCGCCGATGACCTGTTCTGGCCGCTGATCATCCGCGCGGTCGGCACCGTGTGCATGTTCTTGCCGCTGAACATGGCAACGCTCGGCCCGATCCCGAAGCAGGATATCTCGAAAGCCTCTGGGTTCTTCAACCTGACGCGGCAGCTCGGCGGCAGTATCGGTGTCGCGCTGCTCACGCTGTTGCTCTCGCAGCGGCAGGCCTTTCACCGCACGGTGCTGGTGGAGAAGATGGCCAGCGGCGATCCCGGCGTGGTCGAGCGCATCAACTTGCTGACCGCGGGCTTCGTGGCCAAGGGCGCCGTCTTTTTCGATGCGCAAAAGCAAGCGCTCACCGCCTTGAACGGAGCCGTCAACCGCGAGGCGGCCGTGATGTCGTTCAACGACACCTTTTGGGCTACCGGCGTGCTGATTCTAGCGTTTTTGCCGCTCGTCTTGCTGCTCGGCAAAGTCGACAAAAACATCAAAGTCGAAGCGAGGCACTAACAGCGAGTATTACTTGGTCACTTCTGTCCGACCCGAAGCGTTTCGGCTGCGCAGAGGCAGTTTCCAGGGCAGGCGCGCCGCAAAGTAGGGTCGATCCTCGGCTCGACGCAAGGTAGCTGGGCGCCGGGTGCGCCGGTTGCTTCTTGTGGCATATCGCGACTCGCGCCGATCGAGATCTGCCATCCTTTGACTGATCAAGTAGTACTAACCCACGCGGCAAATCGTCGCACTGGGCTCGCACGCGCCCTGCCTCTGCTAAGTTCGCGGCGTGCGAAATTTGGATCGCGCGCGCGAAACGAAGACGCCAGCGTCGGTCGCCACGGCGCCGAAGATTGGGCTCGCGTGGCTCGTCAAGCTGCGTTGGGGCGCCATTCTCGGGCAGGTGAGCATCACCGCGCTGGCCGTGTTCGCGCTGCGCGTGTCGTTGCCGCTGCCGCTTCTGTTCACGCTCATCGCCCTCACCGCCTCGAGCAACGTCGCGGCGGCGGTGTGGCTTCGCCGGCGCGACCCTTCACCGCACACCGTGGACGCCATTTTGGTGCTCGATGTCGCTACATTGACGGGGCTCTTACTGTGCGCGGGCGGCGCTTCGAATCCGTTCAGCGTTTTTTATTTGGTTCATGTGGCACTCGCCGCGCTACTGCTGACGCCGCGGCGGGCGTGGTTCGTGGCGGCCCTCACGTCGCTCGCGTTTGGCTCATTGTTCGTACTGCCATCACACACCATCGATCCACACGCGATGCACATGCACCACGGCGCGTCCTCCTTGCACCTGCAAGGCATGTGGCTCGCCTACACGCTGGCGGCGGGCTTCGTCGTCCACTTCGTGTCGCGCGTAGCAAGTGCCTTGCGAGCACGTGAAGAACAAGTGTTCGAATTGCAGCGCGCGGCCGCTCGCTCCGAAAAACTCGCCTCATTGAGCACGCTCGCGGCCGGAGCCGCGCACGAGCTCGGTACGCCGCTCGGCACGATTGCCATCGTAGCCAAGGAGCTCGAGCGCGCACTCGAACTCGCGAAGGAAGAGCCCGCCCTCATCGCCGACGCACAGCTGATCCGCAAAGAAGTCGGGCGCTGCCGGGACATCCTGCAGCAGATGGCCGCCCGCGCCGGTGAAGGCCAAGGGGAAATGCCGGCTCAAGTGAGCCTGCTCGGTGTCGAACAGAGTTTGGCCGAAGCGCTCGGGCCGGACGCGAAGCGCGTCAGCTTCGAGCCCACGCGCGGCTCGGAGGAGCTCGTCGTCCCGCAACGCATCTTGGTTCAAGTGCTCAAAAATCTGGTGCGCAACGCGTGCGACGCACACACCGAAGCGGGTCAAAGCGCACCCGTCATCTTCGCATCGCGTGTCGCTCAGGGCCGAGCGGAATTCGAAGTGTCCGATCAGGGCAACGGCATTCCCGAGCCGGCGCTGGCGCGCGTCGGCGAGCCGTTTTTTACGACCAAACCAGCCGGGCGCGGCCTCGGCTTGGGCGTATTTTTGGCGCGCGCTTTCGCGGAAAAAATGGGCGGCGAGCTCTCGATCGCGGCTCGACCCGGCGGCGGCATCCGCGCGCGCCTGACCTTGCCGCGAAACCTGCTCGAGGCGAGGGACTGAAACATGACTGAGCTCCCGGACGCACGCTCGGTGTTGGTCGTCGACGACGACGACGTATTCCGAACGCGCCTAGGCAAGGCCTTTCTGGATCGCGGCTTCGAAGTCCAGAGCGCGCGCAGCACGGAAGAGGCCATCGAGCTCGCGCGGCGCGACAGCCCGGAGCTCGCCGTGGTCGATCTGCGGATGGCCGGCGCATCGGGTCTCGACGCCGTACGCGAACTGCACGCCATCGATCCCGCAACCCAGATCGTCATGCTCACGGGTTACGGGAGTATCGCCACTGCCGTCGAAGCCATCCGATCCGGCGCCGTGCATTACCTGAGCAAGCCGGTCGACATCGAGGAAATCCTGGCGGCCTTCGCCGGCGCGAAGAGCGCATCGCCAGCATCGGGCATCGAGGTGCCGAGCCTGGCCCGCGTCGAGTGGGAGCACATTCAGCGGGTGCTGCAGGACTGCGACGGCAACATCTCGCAAGCGGCTCGCCTGCTCGGCCTGCATCGGCGCAGCCTGCAACGCAAGCTTTCGAAGGACCCTGTACGCAGGTAAATATCCGTAAGCAAACGACAATTCCCGCCTGCAAAGCTGTGTTACGGTCGCGCGCGATGCGCTCATCGCCGCTCGAGGGCCTCCTCGTTCGCCTCGGAGAATTTCAGAATCGCCGCCCATTGTTGGTGGTGTTGTTCGTGTTACTCACGCTCGTGCCGACCGGCTACCTGGCGTCGCGCTTGTCACTGCGCACGGCATTCTCCGAACTGCTTCCGGACGACAAGCGGAGTGTGATCGAGGCACGCCGCATCTCCGAGCGCTTGACGTCCTCATCGACGTTGAGCGTGGTCGCCGAGAGCGAAAACATCGACGCGCTGAAGCACTTCGTCGACGCGCTCTCGCCGGAGATTCGCAAACTCGACAAATCCCTGGTCACGGCCGTCGACGACGGCACCCGCGACGTGCAGCAATTCTTCCGCGCGCACAAACACCTGTACGCCGAACTCGAGGACATTCAAAAAATCCACGACGACGTCGTCGACCGCTACGACTACGAAGTTCAAAAGAAGAGCGGCATGAACCTCGGTGTCGACGACGAAGCCGAGGACAAAGAGGACGTCCCACCGCCGCTCGACGCTGCCGCACTGGAAGAGAAATTCAAGAAGAAGATCGAAGCCGCTCAGAAGAAACAGCTCGGCACCGACGGCTATTACATCGGCCCGTCCGAAGGCAAAACCTACGGCGTGATTCTGGTTCGCACGCCGCTCGGCAGTATGGACGCGCGAGCGTTCGAGCTGCGCGCACAAATCCAGCAACTAGTGCGGCAGATCCGGCCGGAACAGTGGGATCCGAAGCTCACCGTGGGCTACAGCGGCAACCTCGTGACTGCCGCCGAACAGCACCGCGCGATCACCCATGATCTGACGCAAGTGGGCCTGCTGGGTATCGGCATGATCTTGGCCGTAGTGCTGCTGTTCTTCCTGCGCTTGCGGGTGCTCGTGTGCATGGGGGTGACCATCGCGGTCGGCTGCGTGTGGGCCTTCGCCGGCGCCTATTTGAGCATCGGCTACTTGAACACCGCGACCGGCTTCTTGGTCAGTATCATCGCGGGCAACGGCATCAACTTCGGCATCATCTACATGGCGCGCTACATCGAGGCGCGTCGCGCTGGCGCCTCGATTCCTGACGCGGTCTTGATTGCACACCGCGAGACGCACACGGCCACGCTGGCGGCAGCGGCAGCCGCCATGGTGGCGTACGGCTCGCTCGCCATCACCAATTTTCGTGGCTTCAAGCACTTCGGCGTGATCGGTGGGCTCGGCATGCTGCTGTGCTGGCTCGCCACTTACTTACTCTTGCCGGCCATCTTGGTCTCCACCGAGCGGCTGAGCCCGATGTTCAAACCCGAGACGACGTGGCGCTCGCGCGCGCGTGGCTTCTATGGTTATCCGTTCGTCTGGCTTGCCAAGCGTGCGCCGCGTGGCCTCGCAATCCTGGGGATTCTCAGCGGGTTCGTGACCATCGGCATGGCCGTGCGCTACTTCGCGCACGACCCGATGGAGTACAACTTGCGCGAGGTCTTCAAGGGGCGCGCGCAAGCTCAGACGCAAGCCAGCCAGCTCGCGAGCCAAGTCGACAACGTCGTGGGCCGTGCCGGGCAAGACGGGCGAGCAATCGTCGTCGATCGTGTCGATCAGGTCGAACCTCTCGTGAGCGCGCTGTTGAAGCGGCGAGATGCGGCCCCTGCCGCGCTAAAACCGTTCGACAAGGTGGTCACCATCTTCGATCTGTTGCCCAAAGATCAGGCAAAGAAGGTCGAACTGTTGAGCGAGATCCGCGACCGGGTGGATCGCGGACACAAGCGCGGCTTCGTCACCGAGGCCGATTACGCGCGCATCGGCGAATACATCCCAGCCAAGGTCGAGCCCATCGGGATGGAAGATCTGCCCGAAGGCATTGCGCGCCCGTTCGTGGATCACGAAGGCAAGCGCGGCCGCATCGTCTACATCGTGCCAGCCACTGGACAGAGCGTGTACGACGCCCACTACCTGCAACGTTGGGCCGACGCTTTCCGCGAAACGCACCTGCCGAACGGTGACGTGATCTACGGCTCGGGCGATCCGGTCATTTTCGCAGACGTGTTGCAATCGATCCGCGACGATGCACCGAAGGCGATTTTCCTCAGTTTCGCCGGCACGTTGCTCGTGGTGTTGATCGCGTTCCGGGCGCGCCGCGCCGGCTTTTTGGCCCTCGGCGTGCTGGTCATTGGGCTCTCGTGGTTGGTCGCCTTCTTGGATCAGAAGGGCATCAAGTTGAACTTTCTGAACTTCGTCGCCCTGCCCATCAGTGTCGGCGTCGGCGCGGATTACGCCCTCAACATCATGAAACGACGCGAACTCACCGCCGATCTCGAGCTCGAAAAGGGCCTAATCGAGACGGGCGGCGCGGTCGTGCTCTGTTCGTTGACGACGACGCTCGGCTACGTCGCGCTGATGTTCTCCAGCAATGGTGCAACGCAGAGCTTCGGTCTGGCTGCAGCAGCCGGGGAGATCACGACCGTGCTGGCGGCGGTCGTCCTACTGCCCGCGATCCTGTTTTGGATGCAGAAACGTCAGGCTGCGCGTCGCAAATCCGCCGTGTAGTGCTACGCCAGGAGCGTTGATCGGTTCCGACTCGAGTTTTCGACGCTCCTCGGCGCAAAATCGCGCACGCCGGTTGCTGCGCGACGTGCCGTGGCTGCTCGCGGCCGGCTGCGTGTGGGGCGTCATCGTCACGCGCCGCGCCTATGAGCTCACCGAGAGCCCGATGCGCCTTTTGTTCATCGTGCTGCTGCTGATCGTGCTCGCGGCGTCGTCGCTGTGGTGTTCGGCGCGCTTTGCGCGCAGCAGCTTGCGCTTCGCGCCGCTCCTGTTGCTCGCAGTGTTCGCCGTCAGCGAATGGCGCGCAGCGGCTCAACACCGAGAATTTCTCGGCACTCCGCCCACCCACAGCAGCGGCCCGAGCCTCGGGTCGTGGCACCCGGTCACCACGACTGATCTGGTCGAACGCTACTACTCGCTGCCTTCCAAAACGCTGCGTGTCGATCGCCTGCGCGTGAGCTCGCTCTCGGATATCCACATCTCGCCCGCTTTACCGGCCGCCTACTTCGAGCAGGTGCTGGCACAACTCGATACGGAGGCGCCGGATGTGCTGCTTTTGACGGGCGACTATGCGTCGACGCCCGCCAATCTGGAGCTATTCGCAAAGCGCTTCGCGGGGCGCCTCCACGCGCGCGTTGGAGTCTTCGCGGTTCTCGGCAATCACGACTATTGGGTGAACGCAGAACGAACGCGCGACGTCTTGCAGGCACTCGGAGCCACACTCGTCACCGGCCGTTGTGAGCACCTGCCCGAACGGCTCGGGAACATCGCGGTGTGCGGTACGGACGCGCCGTGGGGCCCGGCGCTCACCACGCCGCTGGAGCGGAGTTCGCTGAACCTCGTGCTCAGCCACACTCCGGACAACGTGTTCACACTCGCCGAACAGGGTGCGTCGATCATCTTCGCCGGACATACGCACGGCGGTCAGATCCGGCTGCCAGTGCTGGGCGCAACGGTCGTGCCCTCGCGCTTCGGACGCCGTTTCGACGAAGGACATTTTCACCTCGCCGGAGTCGATCTTTTCGTGTCGGCTGGGATCGGCGCCGATTCGCCCCCCATTCGCATCGACTGCCCGCCGGAAATCTTGGTCCTCGATTTGGTGCGCGATCCCTAGACGATTGGCGCACCGCCCGAGGGCCAAGTCGAGGGACGTCGAGCGGGTCCGATTTTGTTCGGCACGGTGAAATCAGCGGGTTTCTTACGGACGTCTTGATTCAACCGGCTCTCGAGGCGCACCCTCGAGGGCAAATGAACTGGCTAGGAGGCTGTTTGGTTGGGGTGGCGCTCTCGGTGGCAGCTTGCGGCTCGGATAAGAGCGGCGCGGCTGCTGCAAGCGGCGGGGCCACTGGCACTGGCGGCGCGACGAACCACGGCGGCGCAACGAACGGCACGGGCGGCAAAGGCACGACGATGCCCATCACCACGGGCGACGTGTTCGGGACCGTTCACACGGGGAGCTACAACCTGGGCCCCGTCGATTATGCGGAGACCCAGTACCACAACGCGTGTGCCCCAAAAGAAAAGTATCCCGCGCAGATCCAGGCTGCTTATGGGCCCTATCTGGCGGGGGTCGACAACAGCGTCGGTGGCGACGGCAGTTTGTGCGACGCCTGCGCGCTCGTCACTTCACGGCTCGGCAAATCGGTGCTCGTGCACATCGTCACGTATGGCGTGTCGAAGGCGCCCGGCAATCTCGACCTGAGTCCGGAAGCGTACGATGCGATCTACGAGAGCGACCCGCAAGGCACACCCGATGTGCCGCGGCCCATGACGTGGCAGCTCGCGCGTTGCGAAAGCCAGGGCAACATCATCATCGAATATCAAACCGGCTCGAACCCCTATTGGACGAGTTTTTGGGTGCGCAATGGCAAGCTACCCATCACTGCGGTGGGCACGAAGGCCAGTAGCGAGAACAGCTACTCGGTGCTCACCCGCACGCCAGATGGCCCTTTTACCGACAGCAACGGCGTCGGCACCGGCAGCTTCGCAATTCAAATCTCGGGCAGTGACGGCACCGTGCAAATGCTGAATCAAACCTTCACGACAGCCAAACCCGGCTCGATCGTGGAGACCACGATGCAGTTTCAGTGACGCATCACTGAGCGGGAGCGCCGGCTTCGTTACCGGCGCCGGAGCTACTCAGCGTGTCCTGGACGCAGAATTGCTGTGCATAAAACTTGAATCGATCCTCGGCCACGGACTGGTAGCAGCGGGCATACTTCGTCGGATTTCCGCACGCCGCCGCGAGCCGGAACGGCACACAGGCAACCGAGTCGAAAGCGGCGTCTTCGCAGGCGTTCGAGGCCTCGAGGGTCGCGTTCCAGCAGCCAGCACAAGAATCGATTGCACAGTCCTCGCTCGCCTTCGTCTTTGCTCCGCACCCCTGATCAGAGAGATCACCATCGATCAGCGCGACACAACCGGAAACGTTGGCACTCCAACGGTTGTTGGAATCGAGCAGAATCGGGGCGCGCGACGCACCGGGCCCCGCATTGAGGATACAGCTCACGCACGCGGAGTTCGCTTGAACCTGAAAAGCGGCGCAGGTCGTGTCGGTCGCGGCGGGGTCAACACAAGCCGCGTATTCACCATCGACTTGTTGAAGCGTGCAGGCCCCGCTGACGGGCATCTTCGGTGGTAGCCACGCCGGCGGCATCCAGCCGTCAGCCAACTGCGGAGAGCAACTCGTCGAAGAGCCGCCTGTGCCGCCCGAACCGTTGAGCAAAGTGCCTGCCGGGCCGCCGCCTGCAGCTAGCGTGCGATCCGTGTTGTCCGATCCGCCACAAGCCACGTGAGCGAGGCCCAGCGCCAACAACGAGGTGCGGGCGATCCACCGCCCAGAGAGCATCATCCGCTGTCTCATCGGCGATGAAGCTAACAGCGCGCAGAGCCGGCGCAAGTCAGAGGCCTCGCGCCGCAACCGCAGCGCGAGGAAAACCCAGCGATTTCAGCCGCCGCCGATGATGCCGAGAGCAGCGAGCGCGGCAGCCGCGAATTGTGCGATGGGCATGACCGGGCGGGCTTGCGCCTGATCGAAGAGGCCCTTCACGAACGCGAGCGCGACGTCGACTTGGTCCACCTGGCAGAGCAGCAGATCGCCGGGTTCGAGGCTGGAGATCGCGGCGGCAATGGCCGGCAATTCACCGGATTTTTGCAGCACGCGGCGCGGCGGTCGAGTCGCTCGCGTGAAGCCATCACGCATCATGCGAATGATCTCGCCATCGGGACGACCGCGCGTGCACTGATCTTCGTAGATATAGATGTCGTCGAAGAACGAACCGATGATCTCGGCTTGGCGCAAGATGTCTTCGTCCCGGCGATCGCCCGCGGCCGTGTACACGACCTTGCGGCGACGATGCGGGATTTTCGAGATGGCTTCGTTCAGCGCCAAGAGCGCCGAGGCGTTGTGCCCGTAGTCCAAAATCACGGTCGCATCGCGGTGCGTGAGCACGTTGAAGCGCCCGGGCGTGGTGCCGAGATCGCTCGAGAAGGTTTGGATACCGAAGCGCAAGGCCTCGATCGAGAGCCCGAGCCAGAAGCCCGCGGCGACCGACGCCAGCAAATTCTCGACCTGAAAGCCGATGCGCCCGCCATGGGTGAGCGGCAATTGGTCGACGTGCGCCACGCGACGCTCTTCTTTGCCGTTGCACAGCACGATGTACCCATCGCGCACGGTGACGGCTTTGCCGCCCGCAGCCCGATGACTCGCGAGGCGCGGCGCATCGGCGTTGCGGCTGAAGAAGATGACGGCGCCGCGGCACAAGCCGGCCATGGCAACCACCAACGGATCATCGGCGTTGAG
>Ga0105245_10003973_pt1 | contig 13150 bp, 12 predicted proteins | sample KBSM54metaG_FD_81523 | JGI IMG/M metagenome (GOLD analysis project Ga0105245, IMG submission 81523) | Miscanthus rhizosphere microbial communities from Kellogg Biological Station, Michigan, USA - KBS M5-4 metaG | ecosystem: Host-associated > Plants > Roots > Rhizosphere > Soil | place... | reverse complement strand
GTGGCCGAGTCGAGCGAGCTGCCCCCCGAGCGCCTGGCCGAGCCGCTCGAGGCGCTGGAGGCCGGGGCGACACCCGAGCTCGTGCGGCTCGGCCTGTGGGTAGCTCGCGAGTACTGCTCCACTCCCGCCCGCGGGCTCGAGCTGGTGCTCCCCCCGGGCGTGGGTCGGGCCGGGCGCGGCGCCGCGGCCCGCACCGAGGTCCTGGCGAAGCTGACTCCTGCGGGCCGCGTCGTCCTGGAGGACGGCACGCGACTCGGGCCGATCCAGCGCGCCGTGATCACTGCGCTCGCGGGCGTCGAGGGCGAGCTCGCTGCCGGTGGGCTCCAGGCCGCCGGTGCCGATCTCGCCGCTCTTCGGAGGATGGAGGCGCGTGGGATGGTGGAGCTTCGGACGACGCAGCGCGCGCGGCGTCCCGCGATCGTCGACGTGGGCGCCCGGTCGAGCAGGCCGGCGCTCAACGCCGCGCAGTCGGCGGCGCTCAGCTCGATCACCGGCGCGATCGACCGATCCCAGCACGCCGAGCTCCTGCTCCACGGCGTGACCGGATCGGGGAAGACGGAGGTGTACCTGGCGGCTGCCGAGGCGGTGCTGGCCCGCGGCCGCGGCGCGATCGTGCTGGTTCCCGAGATCGCCCTCGCGCCGCAGACCGTCTCCAGGTTCGCGTCGCGGTTCGGCGACGGTGTGGCCCTCCTTCACTCCAGGCTGTCGGCCGGCGAGCGCCGCGACGAGTGGCACCGTCTGCGCTCGGGCGAGGCGATGGTCTGTGTCGGCCCCCGGTCGGCGGTGTTCGCGCCGGTTCGCGATCTCGGGCTGATCGTGGTCGACGAGGAGCACGATCCGTCCTACAAGCAGGAGGGGGACCCGCGCTACGACGCGCGGGAGGTGGCCGTGCGGCGCGCGCAGTCGGCCGGGGCCGTCCTCGTCTGCGGCAGCGCGACGCCGCGCCCGGAGAGCTGGGACCGCCTGCCCCGGCTTGAGCTGCCGGAGCGCGCCGACGGGATCGCGCTGCCCGAGGTGGACGTGCTCGACATGCGAACGACCTCGGGGGAGAGCGGCCCCCTGCACGCGCAGACCGTCCAGGCCCTCAGCCAGATCCGCGATGTCCGCGGGAAGGCGATCGTGATGCTCAACCGCCGCGGCTGGTCGCCGTTTGTGAGCTGCCGATCGTGCGGCAGGGGGTGGGGGTGCCCCGAGTGCGACGTCTCGCTCGTCGTCCACAAGGGCTCGGGCCGGCTTCGCTGCCATCACTGCGGTCACTCCGAGGCGCTGCCGGAATCCTGTCCCGACTGCGGCTCGGTCACACTGGCCCGTCACGGCGCCGGGACCGAGCGCGTGGCGGAGCTGATCGGCGAGGCGGCGTCGCCGCTGCCCGTGTTCCGCCTGGACTCCGACAGCGCCGCGCCGGCCGGCGCCCATCTCGACATCCTGCGGCGGTTCGAGGCCTCGGACGCCGGCGTGCTGGTGGGCACGCAGATGGTGGGCAAAGGGCACGACTTCCCGGACGTCGTGCTGAGCGTCGTCCTCGACGCCGACGCCACGCTGCGGTTCCCTGACTTCAGGTCGGAGGAGCGGACCTTTGCGCTCGTCGCCCAGCTGGCCGGGCGCAGCGGACGGGGGCGGAAGGGTGGCCGGGTCCTGGTCCAGACGCTGGCTCCCGAGGCGCCCGCGATCCGCCATGCGGCGATGCACGACACGGCGGGGTTCCTCACCACCGAGCTCGAGCGCCGCCGCGCCCTGGGGTATCCGCCCTACTCCCACCTCGTCCGGCTCGAGTTCGGTGCGCCCGAGTCGGCCCGCGCTCAGGATGCCGCCGAGACCGCCCACGGGCGGCTCGCCGAGGTGCTTCCGTCTGACGTCCAGATGCTGGGGCCCGCGCCGCGGTTCCGGCTCCGCGGCAAGCACCGCCGCCAGCTCCTCCTCAAGGCGCCCGAGCGCGAGGGGGTCGTAACCGCGGTCCGGAGCGTCGTCGACGAGCTGGCTGCCGGTCGGACCCTGCGCGGAATCTCGCTGAGCGTCGACGTCGACCCGCAATAACGCTCGCCCGCGGACGTCTAGACTCGAAAAACGATGAGCGAGGAGGCGGAAACCACCACCGTCCGCGACGGCGAGCCGGTCGAGCCGGAGGGACCGAGCGACGAGCGAGCACAGGCACTCGCCGAGGAAACTCTGCGGCGCCGCGATGCCGCGCTCCAGCACATCCGCAAGTTCGGCGACCCGGTCCTCAAGTCGCGGGCCTCCGAGATCCGCTCATTCGGCCCCGGGCTCGAACGCGAGGCGGAGCGCATGGTGGCGATCATGCACGACGCCATCGGCGTCGGGCTGGCGGCCACCCAGCTGGGCGTGATGCACCGGCTCCTCGTCTTCCAGGCCGGCCCCGACGCGACGCCCACGGCGATCGCCAACCCCGAGATCGACTGGCTATCGAGCGAGGTCGTGGTTGCGGAGGAGGGGTGCTTGAGCCTCCCGCGCGTGTCGGTGGACGTGGAGCGCCCGCTCTTCGCTCGGGTCCGCGGGGTCGACGTCACCGGCGAGCCCATCCAGATCGAGGCGTCGGGGCTCGAGGCCCGCGTCCTCCAGCACGAGATCGACCACCTCGACGGCGTGCTCATGCTCGACCGGACCGCGCGCGATCAGCGCAAGGCGGCCCTACGGGCGCTGCGCGAGGGAGGCTCCTACAGCCCGACCGCGGAGGAGCCGGCGGACGAGGACCCGGCGCCCGCCGCGACGAGTTGAGGGTCGCGTTCCTGGGCACGTCGGAGTTCGCCGTGGCGGTGCTGCGGCGCCTCGCGGACTCGCCCCACCGGCCCGCGCTCGTCGTCACGCCGCCCGACCGCCCGCGCGGCCGCGGCCGCCAGATGGCTGCCCCGCCCGCAGCGGAGGCCGCATCCGAGCTCGGGCTCGAGTTGCTGCAGACCGAGAGCGTCAACCTGCCCGATGCCGTCGAGGCGATCCAGGCGACGCGCCCGGAAGTGGGCGTCGTCTGCGCCTTCGGGCAGCTCATCAAGGACCCGCTGCTTTCCGAGCTGGAGATGCTGAACGTGCATCCTTCCCTGCTGCCGCGCTGGCGGGGGGCGGCGCCGATCGAACGCACGATCATGGCCGGCGATCGCGAAACCGGCGTTGCCATCATCAAGGTCACGGCCGGTCTCGACTCCGGGCCGATCGCGCTCAAGCGGGCGCTCGAGATCGGGGATGGTGAGGATTTCGGTGCCCTCTCGGGCCGCCTCGCCGAGCTCGGGGGCGAGTTGATCGTCCGCGCGCTCGACCAGCGCGCGGCCGGCTCCCTCGAGCTCACCGATCAGGACGACTCCGAGGCGACCTACGCGCACAAGATCTCCCCGGATGAGCGGCGCTTGAATCCGTCCCGGCCGGCGCGCGAGCTCGAGCTGACGGTGAGGGCACTCAACCCCCACATCGGCTGTTACCTGGAGCTCGACGGCGGCGAGCGGCTCGGCGTTCGCGCCGCGCGTGCCGAGCCCAACGGCGAGCTGGAGCCGGGCCGGCTCGCGGCCAACGGCGGGCTGCTCGTTGGATGCGCGGAAGGCACGCTCCGCCTCGAGGTGGTGCAGCCCGCGGCGCGGCGGCCGATGCCCGTGGAGGCGTACCTGCGCGGGCATTCGCTGCCGTCGCTGGCGGAGTGAGCTCCGCCCGCGACGTCGCGCCGCAGCGCCGGGCGGCTTACGAGGTCCTGCGCCGCGTGTTCGAGCACGAAGCGTGGGCGGATCGCGCCCTCCCCGCCGCCGCAGATCGTCACGGTCTCGACCGTCGCCAGCGCGCCCAGGCCCAGCGCCTCGCGTATGGGGCGGTGCAGCGCCGGGGAACCAGCGACCACCTGATCGCCGAGCTCGCGGAGCGCCCGCTGAGAAAGCTCGACCCGCCTGTCCTCGCTGCGCTCCGGCTTGGCCTCTTCGAGCTGGTGTTCTCGGATGCCACCCCGGACCACGCCGCGGTGGACGAGGCGGTCGAGCTGGCCAAGGGGTCGGGCGGCAGGCGCCGCCAGGCCGGGGCGGGCCTGGTCAACGCCGTCCTGCGCCGAGCGGCCGCCGCCGACGACCTGCTGTCCGGCCTGGAGGACGCGACCCCGGAGGGCGCCGCGGTGCTCCACTCCTGTCCCGAATGGCTCGCGAGGCTATGGTGGGAGGAGTTGGGCGAGCGCGACGCGCGATCGCTGCTGGCGGCCATCAACCAGCCCACGGAGACCGCGCTCCGCGTCAACACGCTGAAGGCCGAGCCCGAGGCGCTTCTCGGGGAGCTGAGCGACCAGGGCGTCGAGCGGCCAGAGCCCGGGCTCCTGGGCCCGCCCGAGGCGATCGTGGCCGGGGAAGGGCTGACCGACGAGCTCGCGCTCCGGATCGACCGGGGCGAGCTCGTCCCGCAGTCGCGCTCGTCCCAGGCGGTCGTCTCGGTGCTCGACCCGCAGCCGGGCGAGCAGGTGCTTGACCTCTGCGCCGCCCCGGGGATTAAGACCACCGCCATCGCCGCCAGGATGGCCAACCGCGGAAACGTGGTCGCCGTCGAGCGGGATCCCGGCAGGGCCGGCCAGCTCGGAGACCTCGGCGCCCGGCTGGGAGCAACCAGCGTCACCGTGATCGAGGGGGACGCGGCGGAGCTTGACCTGGGCGGCGGCTACGATCGCGTACTCGTGGATCCGCCCTGCTCAGACCTGGGGACGCTCGCCTCTCGCCCGGATGCCCGGTGGCGCAAGTCGCCAGAGCTGATCGAGCGAGTGGCCGCCGTCCAGGCTGCCATCATCGACCGGGCCGTCCGTGCCCTGAGGCCCGGCGGGACGCTCGTCTACTCGACCTGCACCATCTCCCGGCGCGAGGGCGAGGACCGCATCGCGCCGCTCGTTGCCCGCGGCGGGGTGGAGGCGGCCGACCTCGCCGCCTCGGCTCCAGAGCTTGCCTCGACTCATGACGCGCGATTCCTCCAGGTGAGGCCCGACCGCGATCACACCGACGGCTTTTTCATCGCGCGCCTGGGGTCGACCTAGGTGGAGGCGGGCGAGGAGACCCTCAAGCGGCCCGCCTGCCCGGGTTGCGGCGAGCCCTGGCTGCGGCCGACGCAGCTTCCGGGTCGCTTCCGGTGCGTCTACTGCCTGCGGCGCTACGAGCTCGTCTCCCAATGCCCCAACTGCGGCGAGCACCAGACGATCGTCCGGATGAGCACCTCGCAGGACATGCTCTGCCAGCATTGCGGCCACTCGATGCTTGCCCCGGTGTGAGCGCCCGGTGACCGCCCGAGACCTCTTCGGGGAGCGCCACGTGGCGCCGTCGATCCTCTCGGCTGACTTCTCGAAGCTCGGAGCCCAGGTCGCCGAGGTCATGGAGGCGGGTGCGCGGGTGATCCACGTGGACGTGATGGACGGCCACTTCGTGCCCCCGATAACCATGGGGCCGCTCGTGGCGTCCGCGATCGCCGACCAGGTCCACGATGCCGGAGGTGGGATCGACGTGCATCTGATGGTCGCGCGCCCGGCGGATCACGTCGAGGAGTTCGCCCGCGCGGGCGCCGACTGCATCACCGCCCACTTCGAGGCCGACCCGAACATTCACCGCACGCTGGGAGCGATCCGGGAGGCGGGTTGCCTCGCGGGTGTCGCGATCAACCCGGGAACGCCGGCGGTGGCGGTGAGCGAGCTCGGTCCCTACGCGGACGTGGTCCTCTGCATGTCGGTGAATCCGGGGTGGGGCGGCCAATCGTTCATCGAAACGTCTCCGGAAAAGGTGCGGCGGATCCGCGACATCGCCTCGACGCCCGTGATCGAGATGGACGGCGGGATCGACGCGGACACCGTCGGCAACGTCGCCCAAGCGGGGGCCACCCTGTTCGTTGCCGGCTCGGCCGTGTTCGGCGCCCCCGACCCCGGCGAGGCGTTTCAGCGCATCGCGGCGGCCGCGCACGCCGCCTAGCTCGCCTCGTCGGCGGCGGCCAGCCGCGCCTCGATCTCCTCCGGCGAGCCGGGCTCCACCACGTCCTCCGGGCGCGGCTCCTTCGGCGGGTTGCGATACAGCACGTACAGAAGCGCGCAGAGCAGCGCCGCGGCTGCCGCGAAGCCGACCTCGACCCGCCGGAACTCGCTCGTCACCGGCAGCAGGTTCCAGGCGATGAAGCCGGCCGCGCACACGACCCAGCGGGCGGCGGCGGCGCGAGCCTGGCCCTGGGCGAGCGCGGCCTGGTTCAGCGTTCCGGAGGCGAGGTAGAAGCCCATCCCGGCAGTCACGATCAACAGCCCCAGCCGGTCGTAGCTGAACTTGTTCCCGAAGGCGATCTGCATGAGCTCCGGCCCGGCGATCGCCACCACCAGGCCGACGAGCGCCGCGAAGCCGGCGATCGCGCTGACCGTGACCCGGATCGACATTCGGAAGGCATCAGCGTCGTCGGCCGCGTCGCTCGACCGCAGCCGGGTGAGGTGCGGCAGCAGGCTGGTCGCGACGGCCTGGAAGAGGACCAGCGGCGCCCGGGCGATCATCAGCACGTTGAAGATGAACCCCGCGGCCGCGGCGCCCTCGGAGGCGCGGACGATGAGCGGCCCGGCGTTCAGGAGGCTCTGCTCGCTGACCATGATCAGGAACACCGCGGCCGCGAATCCGCCGCCACGGGCCAGCGTGAACTGAGTCTCGTCGTCGCGTGCCTGGGGAGGCGGCGCCGTCCTCTGCGAGACCGCGCGCCCGGCGAACGCGAGCGGCACGACGGTCAGGCTTAGAACCGGCGCGGCGACGATTCCCAATGCGACGGCGGTCTGGCCGTTGGCGATGCCGACGGCGACGGCGAGCGCGAACGACATCCGCGCCGTGGACTCCGCGAGCAGCAGCGAGCCGTAGAGCACGAACCGCCGGCTGCCCGCCAGGAACCCCCGGGCGAAGAAGCTCGCTCCGAACGCCAGGACCGCGGCGACCAGGATCCAGTAGAGCGTCGCGCTGCCCGAGAGCAGGTCGTTCTGGATCGGGTCCCGGAGCAGGAGGGCCGTTGCGGCGAACGCCAGCGCCAGCCCCAGCTGGATCGTCGCGGCGACCCGCATTGTCCCTCCGATCGTCTCGCCCCGGGCCTGCCGGTCCGCGATCGTTCGCGAGAGCAGCTGCTCCACCGGGCGGAAGAGGATCGAGATCGTCACGAAGACCGCGGACCAGAGGACGACGATCTCGCCGTACGACGTCTTGCTCAGGTTGTGGGAGGCGAGCGAGAAGTAGACGTAGGTCAGGAGCCCCGCCGACCCGACCCCGAGCGACAGCATCGCCGCGGATCGCCCGAACCGCCTCGTCTTCGCCGTCGCTACCTCGCGCGCCATAGCGCGGGGACGGTACCGGCGGCGGTGGCCACCTAGCCGCAACGCGCTCAACAGCGGGGCGTATCATTGGTTGACTGACCAGTCAATCGGGAGGCCTCGCAGTGGCCACAGACCAGGATCGGATCCACCTCCGTCGCGCCCTGGAGCTGGCGGCGGGCGGGCACGGCAGGGTGAGCCCGAACCCGATGGTCGGCGCGGTCATCGTCCGCGACGGACAGGTCCTCGGCGAGGGCTTTCACGCCGAGCTCGGTGGGCCGCATGCCGAGGTCGAGGCGATCGAAGACTCGCGCGCCCGCGGGATCGACCCCGCCGGGGCCACCCTGCTGGTGACGCTCGAGCCGTGCGCGCACCACGGACGGCAGCCTCCCTGCGCCCATGCGATCCGCGACGCCGGCATCGCACGCGTGGTCATCGCCTCCGACGACCCGAGCGCGAAGGCGAGCGGCACGGGACCGACGATCCTGCGCGAGGCAGGCGTCGAGGTCGAGTTCGTGGACGGCGCGGAGGCCGACGCGGCCGAGCTCCTCAACCAGCCCTTCCGAAAGCATGCGCGGACCGGGCGGCCGCTGATCGTCATGAAGTCAGCAATCACGCTCGACGGCCGGGTGGCGACCGCCGGCGGCGATTCGCAGTGGATCTCCAGCGAGGAGAGCCGCCTGCTGGCACACCGCTGGCGCGCCGAGGCCGACGCCGTCTGTGTGGGCATCGGCACGGCGCTGGCGGATGATCCGCGCCTCACCGCAAGGGAGGCTGGGACCCTGCGCCAGCCGACCCGGGTGGTGTTCGACTCCGACGCCCGGCTCCCGCTGAACTCGCGCCTGGTCGAGACGATCGTTCAGGCACCGCTCGTGGTCGTCGCGTCGCCGGCGGCGCCCGAGAAGCGCATCGCGGCGCTCCGGGATGCGGGCGCCGAGGCCGTGGTGGTTGGTGGGGGACCCGCCGATCGGGTCAAGGCCGGTCTCCGGGAGCTTGGGAGCCGCGACATCACCAGCCTCCTCCTCGAGGGCGGCCCGACCCTCGCCGGGGCCTTCCGCGACGCGGACGAGATCGACGAGCTCCGCCTGTTCATCGCCCCGATCGTGGTCGGCGGGATGCTGGCCCGCCCCCTGATCGCCGGCAACGGGGCGATGATGCTTCCGGATGCGACCGCGGCGACCTCGATGGACTGGGAGCGCTCCGGCGACGACCTGCTCATTCGCGCGCGGCTGAGGGATTGGTGACGGCGTGTTCACGGGGATCATCCGCGAGATCGGCACGGTCGAGGAGGTGGAGCGGACCGCCGACGGCGCGCGCCTGCGAGTGAGCGCCGGGGTCGCGAGCGGCCTGGGCGCGGGCGACTCCGTCTCGGTCGACGGGGTCTGCCTGACCGTCACGTCGCCGGGCGACGACGCCTTCGAGGCCGACGTGATGAACCAGACGCTGTCCGTGACCACGCTCGGGACCCTGGTTGCCGGCGGCCGGGTCAACCTGGAGCCCGCACTGCGGGCCGGCGAGCCGCTCGGGGGCCATCTGGTCCAGGGCCACGTCGACAGCACTGGCGAGGTGACCTCCGCGACCGAGGACGGGTTCGCCCGCCGGTTGCGCGTCGCGGTCCCCGAGGGCCTGCGGCGCTACGTCGCGGAGCACGGCTCGGTGGCGATCGACGGCGTGAGCCTGACCGTCGCCGCGTTGACCCCGGACGGGCTGGAGGTGTCGCTGATCCCGGAGACGCTCGAGCGCACCACTCTCGGCACCCTGGTTGAGGGCAGCGAGGTCAACGTCGAGGTGGACGTGGTCGCCCGCTACGCGGAACGCCTCGTGCAAGGCTTAAATAAGAAGTGAGGAGTAGCCAATGAGCGAAGACCGAAATACCGGCAACCCTGCCGCCCCCGGACGCGTAGCGGAGGAGGCGGCAGGCAATGGTGCGACGGGCAGTGGCGTCTTCAGCCCGATCGAGGAGGCGATCGAGGAGATCCGCCGCGGGCGGATGGTCGTCGTCTGCGACGACGAGAACCGCGAGAACGAGGGCGACCTCACGATGGCTGCCCAGTTCGCGACGCCGGAGGCGATCAACTTCATGGCCAAGAACGGCCGCGGGCTGATCTGCCTGTCGCTGACGGGTGAGCGGTGCGACGAGCTCGGGCTCGACCTGATGGCCGCGAAGAACGAGTCCCCGTTCAACACCGCGTTCACGATCTCGGTCGAGGCCCGCGACGGGGTGACCACCGGGATCTCGGCGGCTGACCGAGCCCGCACGATCCAGGTTGCGATCGATCCCCACTCGGGCCCCGACGACCTCGTCCAGCCGGGACACGTCTTCCCGCTGAAGTCGAAGGACGGCGGCGTGCTTGAGCGTGCCGGCCAGACGGAGGCCGCGGTCGACCTCGCGCGGCTGGCGGGCCTGATCCCGGCCGGCGTGATCTGCGAGATCATGAACGAGGACGGCACGATGGCCCGCGTGCCGGACCTGGTGCCGTACTGCGAGCGGCACGGCTTGAAGATGATCACCGTCGCCGACCTGATCGCCTACCGGCGGCGGACCGAGCGGCTGGTCGAGCGCGTGGTCTCCACGAAGCTCCCGACGGCGTTCGGCGAATTCATGGCGGTCGGCTACCGGTCGCTCGTCGACGAGAAGCACCACCTCGCGATGGTCAAGGGCGACGTGCGGGGTGTCGAGGACGTCCTGGTCCGAGTCCACTCCGAGTGCCTCACCGGCGACGTCTTCCACTCGCTGCGCTGCGACTGTGGCGAGCAGCTCGAGGCGGCGCTCGCGATGATCGAGCGCGAGGGCGCGGGCGTCCTGTTGTATCTCTCACAGGAGGGCCGCGGGATCGGCCTCCTGAACAAGCTGCGCGCCTACCGCCTCCAGGAGGAGGGGCTCGACACCGTCGACGCGAACCTCAAGCTCGGCCTGCCCGCCGACCTGCGCGACTACGGCATCGGCGCCCAGATCCTGGTCGACCTGGGCCTGACGAGCATCCGCATCCTCACAAACAACCCGAAGAAGATCCACAGCCTGGAGGGGTACGGGCTGTCGGTCACCGATCAGATCCCGATCCAGGCGGTCCCAAATCCCCACAACGAGGACTACCTGCGGACCAAGCGCGAGCGCCTCGGGCACACGCTCCACCACCAGGGCCTGCCGCTGGACGAGGAGCTGATCCACTCCGAGCAGCAGCGCGAGCCCGAGGATGGCTGACGGGCTCGCCGAGCAGCCATTCGCCGAGACCGAGCGCGACCGGCTCGGACGCTGGGAGTTCGCGATCTGCGTCGGCACCTTCTACGGGGAGCTCGCCGAGCGGTTGACCAACGGGGCGATCGAGGGCTTCGACGACGGCGGCGTCACGCCGGCGTCGGTCCACACGTTCGAGGTCCCAGGGGCGTTTGAGCTCCCGCTCGCCGCCAGGTGGTGTGCCCGCTCGGGCCGCTTCGCCGGGGTCGCATGCCTGGGGGCCGTCATCCGCGGTGAGACCGACCACTACGACTACGTATGCAACGAGGCCGCACGGGGAGTCCAGGACGTCCAGCTCGACACCGGGATCCCGTGCGCGTTCGGCGTCCTCACCTGCGAGACGATGGAGCAGGCGATGGCTCGGGCCGGGGGCGACAAGCGGGACCAGGGCAAGCACGCCGCGCACACGGTGATGCGCATGGCGCTGCTGCGCGACGCGCTGGTCCAGGGCTAGCTGGGCCCCGCTACCATCACCCGTCGCAATGGCCAAGGTCTGTCACAGCTGCGGCAAGGGGCCCGCGTTCGGGAACTCCCGGAGCCACTCGATGGTCGCCACCCGGCGCCGTTTCGACCCCAACCTGCAGAAGGTGAGGATCAACGACGGCGGGAGCACCCGTCGCGTCTACGTCTGCACGCGCTGTCTGAAGGCCAACAAGGTCGTCAAGGCCGCGTAGCCGCTTCGGCGGGATAATCCCGGTCCGGTGGCGGCCGACACCTCCATCGAGCGCTTTCGCCGGGTCGTCCAGGCCGCCTATACGCAACTCGCATCACGCAGGCAGGAGGTCAACGACCTCAACGTCTTCCCGGTCGCCGACGGCGATACGGGGGACAACATGGCGCTGACGATGCAGGCCGTGATGAAGGAGCTCGACCGGCTCGACGGCCAGCCGATCCCGGCCGACCGCGACGAGCTCGTACACGCTGTCGCCCGCGCCGCCCTCATGGGCGCGCGCGGGAACTCCGGCGTGATCCTCAGCCAGATCGTCCGCGGGGCGGCCGAGGAGCTCGCCAGCCGGCCGGGGGAGCTCGTCGACCCGGTGCTGGTCGCCGCGGCGTTCGCGCGCGCCGCCGATGCCGCCTATGAGTCCGTGCGCGACCCCGCCGAGGGGACGATGCTCACCGTGATCCGCGAGATGGCCCACGCGGTCTCCACCCACCTAGCCCACATCGACCGCCAACGCCTCTCCGGCGCCGTCGGGGACCAGGAGCAGGACCAGCTGCTGGCGGACGTGCTCGAGGTGGCCACGAAGGCCGGGGAGCGCGCGGTGGAGCGAACGCCGGGGCAGCTCGACGTGCTGGCCGAGGCCGGCGTCGTCGATGCTGGGGCGCACGGCCTGGTCGTGATCCTGGCCGGGATCGTGGCGGGATTGCGGGACGACTTCGACGCGCTGCCGGAGCTCCCGCACCACGAGCCCGCGCGCACCACGCGGCCGCACCACTTCGACAGCCGGTTCCGGTACTGCACCAACTTCATCGTCACCGGCACCGGCCTCGACACCCGGTCCTTCGTCCCCCGGCTCGAGGAGATCGGCGACTCCGTCCTCGTGGTCGGCGACGAGGCGACGCTGAAGATCCACGTCCACACCGACGAGCCGGAGGTGGCGGTCGCCGTCTTCGAGGAGGTCGGACACGTGCAGCGGCTCGACGTGGCGGACATGCGCGAGCAGATCGCAGCGCGGGAGGCGCGCCTTCACCCCTCCAAGTCGGGGGCGCTGGTGGTCGCGGCCGGCGACGGCATGCGCTCGCTGTTCGAGGGGCTCGGCGCCCACGTGGTCGACGGCGGCCCAACGCTCAACCCGTCGACGTACGAGATCCTCGCCGGGATCCACGAGGTGACCTCCGAGGAGGTCCTCGTGCTGCCCAACTCCCCGAACGTGATCCTGGCGGCCCAGGAGGCGGCCAAGCTCTCGGAGAAACCCGTCCGGGTGGTTCCCAGCCGCTCGCAGCAGGCAGCCCTGGCAGCACTCGTCGAGCTGGCGGGCGACGAGGACGCCGCGACGAACGCCGAGCTCCTCGAGGCTGCGCTGGCGGAGATCCGCTCCGGTGCTGTGGCACCGGCCGCCCGGGACGATGCCCAGGGGCGCTTCGTCCGCGGGGACGCGGTGGGCTTCGCCGAGGAAGCCGTTGTCGCCTGGGGCGGCGCCGGGTCGACGCTGTCGGCGACGATCGAGCGCGTCGCCGAGGATGCTGAGATCGTCACGGTGATAGCGGGAGACGGAGCCCCGATCCCGCTCAACCAGCTCCCGCTGGAGCTGCCGGACGGGCTCGAGCTGGAGCTCCAGCACGGCGGCCAGCCCAACTACTGGTGGCTGATCGCCGCGCAGTGACATTGGTGGACGAGGCCGGATAGGTTTGTCCACATGAGTGCCTCGAAACCGCTCCTGTGGCACATCTGGATCTCGCACTACAGCGAGAAGGCGCGCTGGGCCCTCGACTTCAAGCGGGTTCCGCACCGGCGGCGTGCGATGCCCGGCGGATTTCACATGATCGCTGCCCTGGCGCTGACCCACGGCGAGGTCTACACCTTCCCCATCCTGGAGCTCGACGGCGAGGTGATCAGCGACTCGACGGAGATCATCGGCGCTCTCGAGCGGCGCCATCCGGAGCCTTCGCTCTACCCCGAGGACCCGGTCGAGCGCCGCCGGGCTCTC
>Ga0105245_10003968_pt1 | contig 13153 bp, 14 predicted proteins | sample KBSM54metaG_FD_81523 | JGI IMG/M metagenome (GOLD analysis project Ga0105245, IMG submission 81523) | Miscanthus rhizosphere microbial communities from Kellogg Biological Station, Michigan, USA - KBS M5-4 metaG | ecosystem: Host-associated > Plants > Roots > Rhizosphere > Soil | place... | reverse complement strand
GGCGTCCGTGCACACCCCCTCCACGGCCAGTCTATTCCTGCGTGGAAATGGCAGACTTGGACCACATTGGAGAAGCAGGGTGCCATCCTCGATCACTTGTTTGGCGGTCACAGCGCTCAGTTGGCTCCGTAATTCATCTCTACCCGCAAATTCGGGCTCGAGTAGCTTTTCCAGGAGTTCCCTTTCAGGGGCGCTGAGCGGACGGAATTCCGAGTCCATTGGAGATCCTGCGGCTAAGTCCAAGGGTACCGCTTTGTGATGAACTCGGGGCAGGTCGGCGCTATAGTCGAATCGTAGACTCTGTCCGACTTTTTCCGCCCCTACGGCGTCTTTACGTACGGAGCCCAAGAAATTGGAGCGATGAATTGATCTTCCGCGAAGTCGAAGATCCAGACCTGATCGCCAAAGCGCGGCGCGGGGATGTGGAGGCCTATAACCTCCTGGTATCCCGATGGGAGAAGCGTGTCTTCAACTATCTCCTCAGGCTGGTCTCGAATCGTGAAGATGCCATGGATGTGAGCCAGGACGTGTTCTTGAAAGCCTACCAGAGCCTGCCCAAGCTGGACGATCCAGCCCGCTTCTCGGGATGGTTGTTCCGGATCGCACACAACGAAGCATTCTCGTTGCTGCGGCGCAAGCGGCCGGAAACCGAGCTGGCCGGCGAGCCGCGGCCCGCTGACCTGAATCCGCGGCTGCTGCCGATCGAGCTTTCGCTGGCAGTCGAGACGGCTCTGGGCCGGTTAAGTCCCGACCAAAGGGAAACTGTGCTGCTGAAGGTTTACCAGGGCTTCAAGTTCGAAGAGATGGCCGAAATCCTGGAGTGCCCGGTGTCCACAGTGAAATCGCGCCTGTATACTGCGCTCGATCTGCTCAAGACGACGTTAGCTCCCATGCAAAAGGCTGCTTTGCGAGGTGAATCATGAATTGCTCGTTTTTTGATGGAAAGCCCGAATTGAAACCCGACTGGAAGGCCTTCGTGCTGCGCGAACTGAACGCAGATGATGCCCGCCAGGCGGAAGCGCATCTGGCCACCTGTTCGATCTGCCACGAAGAGGTGGCCACGCTGCGCTTAACGCTCGATACCCTTTCAACGCTGCGCGAGGAAGAGATGCCTCGGCGGATTGCTTTCGTCTCGGACAAGGTTTTCGAGCCGCGCTGGTGGCAGCGCGTATTTAGTCCCACCTTCGCTGCAGGTGCTCTAGTTGCTGCTGCAATCCTGATCCACGGCTTTATCGGGACCAGTCAAAATCAGGTGGATGCTGCCGTGGCGAAGGCGGTCTCGCAGTTGGAAACCCGTCACATGCAGGAGATTCAGGCGATGTACGAACACATCGAAGTGCGGGATAAGCAAGTCAACAACATGTATCTGAGTAACGCAGCGTTAATTCGCTAGGAGATTCTGCCATGAAAGCTATGAAATCGTTGGTTCTTCCTTTAATCCTGGTCTCCGCTGCGTACGCCGCAGCGGGGGAAACCCCGCGGGTGAACCGGGTCCAGATGGAAATTGCGGAAAAGAGCCTGGACGCTACGCTTCAGCACTTCTGTTCCGACAATACACGCACCTTGATCGGACTCTCTCGCGGGGTCTATTTAGAAGGTGTGGGCGTAGTGCTGACGGCCGAAGTCATCATGGTCAGCCCGCCGGTCTCGATCATGAAGCCACTTCCGACCAAGGAAGAAATTGTGCAGATGCACAAGACAAAAGTCGCGCGCGTGCCGGAGCTAAAGAAGGTGTTGAAGGACGCTCTGGTGTCCGCGGCTGGCGCGCTGGCCACGGTACAGCCCGATGAGCAGATCGTGATCGCGGTGATTATTCCGAGATTCACGTTTGAAGATGCCACCGGCGTACCGGTCCAGGTCACCCTGCAAGCCTCGAAGAGAAAGCTGCTCGAATCCAAGGGCGCTGCCCTGGACGCCGTGATTAAGATCACGGAAGACTAAGTCGTCACGGATAAGTATAGATGCGTCTGGGCGAGATCCTCATCGAGCGGAAGCTCATCACTCCGGACGATCTTGCCCGCGCGCTGGATATTCAGAAAGAACGTGGCGGCGAGAAGCTCGGCAAGATCATGGTGGATCTGGGCTTCATCGCCATGCGCGATTTGCTCTCGGCCCTGGCGGAGCAGTTGCACGTTCCGGTGCTCACTCTCGAAGGCCCGCCCGCGGTCTCACCCGAGCTCGAAAACCTCGCCCCCCGATTCTTGCGGCAGTTCCGCTGTCTCCCTGTTGCCTTGCACGATCACACGGTCACGCTCGCCATGGCCGATCCGCTGGATTTCGAGACGCGCAATGCGGTCGAATCGTCCACTGGACTGACAGTGTTGGCCGGGATTGCGCTAGAGCAGGAAATTCTCGACTCGATCGACCGCTACTACGGTCAAACGGCCAAGAACGAAGCCGAACTGGCTTCGCCTGTGGGCGAATCGGAGGATCTCGAACACCTCCGTGACATGGCCAGTGAAGCGCCCGTGATCCGGTTGGTGAATGCGATGATCGGGCAAGCGGTCGAGCAGCGCGCCAGTGACATCCACATCGAGCCGTTTGAAAAAGAATTTCGCATTCGTTACCGGATTGACGGCGTCCTGGCGAATCAGAGTTCGCCGCCGCGCGAGCTGAAAGCCGCGATTATCTCGCGCGTCAAGCTGATGGCTCGGCTGAATATCGCCGAACGAAGGCTCCCGCAGGACGGCCGCATCAAGATCAAGACTCTCGGCCGCGAAGTCGACTTGCGCGTTTCCACGCTGCCGACTTTGTACGGCGAAAGCGTCGTCATGCGTTTGCTCGATCGGTCGGCTGGCGATTTCTACGATCTTGAAAAGCTTGGATTCGACGATCATATGCTGCGGCGCATGACCTACTACACGTCGCTTCCGCACGGCATCTTTCTGGTCACAGGTCCAACGGGTAGTGGTAAATCGACCACGCTCTACTCCGCGCTCAAGCGCATCAATCAGACCGACAAGAAAATCATCACCATTGAAGATCCCGTTGAGTACCAGATGGACGGGATCAATCAGATCCACGTCAATACGCAGATCGGGCTGACGTTTGCCGGGGGCTTGCGCCACATCGTGCGCCAGGATCCCGACGTCATCATGATCGGCGAAATCCGCGATCAGGAGACTGCCGATATTGCGATTCGCGCCGCGCTCACCGGCCACTTCGTGTATTCGACGCTGCACACCAACGACGCGCCCAGCGCCATTACGCGCCTGACCGATATGGGCGTCGAGAATTATTTGCTGACGTCATCGCTGGTGGCGGTGCTCGCACAACGGCTGGTCCGGGTGATCTGCCCGCACTGCCGGCAATCCGCGGGCGAAGTGACCGCGCCCAATGGCGATCGCATTCAAGCTTTCCACGGCGCGGGATGCGAGCATTGTTTCGGAACCGGATATCACGGCCGCGTCGGTATCTTCGAGCTGATGGAGTTGAACGAAGAGCTGCGTTCGATCATCATGCGAAATGAAGACGCCAGCATCATCACCGCGGCCGCCCGCCGTAACGGGATGCGCAATCTGCGCGACGATGGTTGGGACAAAGTCGCTCGCGGTGTGACCACTTCGGATGAAGTCATCCGGGTTACACAAGAGTTTTAGGATATGGCGACGACCTTCTTTTTCCGCGCCGTAGCCTCGGACGGCAAGCCGCGCACCGGCACGCTTACTGCGGAGAGCGACAAGGTAGTCGCGAGTGAACTGCGCCGGCAAGGTCTGATCCCGGTATACATCGGGTTGGATAAAAAGAGCGGCGGTTTCGAGATCAAGCTGCCGTCGTTCGGCCGCAGCCACCGCAAGGACGTGCTGTTCTTCACTCAGGAACTCGCGACGCTGCTCAACGCGGGTGTGCCGCTCGACCGCGCGCTTTCGATCGTCGCGCAGCTTACCAACCGCGGCGATTTTCGGGCCGTGGTTATGGATGTGATGCGCATCCTCAAGGGCGGAAAATCGCTGGCCGAAAGCCTAGCGACGCGCCCGTCGCATTTTTCGGAACTTTACATCAACATGGTTCGCGCGGGGGAGGCTTCCGGGTCGCTGGCCCAGATTTTCGACCGTCTGTCCGAGTTCGAACGCACCCGCGACGACCTGCGCGGTTACATCGTCAGCTCGCTGATTTATCCCATCTTGCTGAGTCTGGTCGGCCTGGGATCGATTTTCGTGCTGCTGAATTTCGTGGTCCCGCGCTTCGCCCTGATTTTCTCGGATCCCCGGATGAAAATCCCCACACCGACCCTGATCCTGCTCGAGGTCAGCGCGATCGTGCAAGCTTATTGGCTGCCTGCGGCCATCGCGATGCTAGCGGCGCTAGTGCTGTTTCAGATTTACATTCGCACCGTGGCGGGCCGCCTGTGGTGGGACACCATTCGTCTGAAGATGCCGCTGCTCGGTGATGCGATGCGCAAAGCCGAGACTGCTCGCTTCGCCCGTGCCATGTCGACGCTGGTCGCTGCCAGCGTGCCGCTGGTGCAATCGATCGGCATTGCGCGAGGGATCTTGAATAACCGCCGAATGGCCGGAACACTGGAGCAGGTCGCGCAAGGCGTGAAGCGCGGTGAGGGAATCGCCGGGCCGCTGACCCGCGCCGGAGAGTTTCCACCGCTGGCGGGACATCTTCTTACCGTAGGCGAAGAGACTGGACATCTGGACACCATGTTCAACCGCATGGCGGATATTTACGACGGCGAAACGCGAACCGCCATCCGGCGTTTCACGGCGCTGTTTGAGCCGATCATCATTCTGGTGATGGGTCTGGTGGTAGGGAGCCTGATCATGAGCCTGATGCTGGCTATCACGAGCATCAACGACATTGCCATATGAAAACCAGCCATATAAAAACCAAACGCAGGAAATCAGAACGAGGCGTCACGCTGATCGAAATGCTGGTGGTAATCACCATCATTGGCCTGATCGCCAGCCTGGTGGCGGTGAACGTCATCCGCCAGGGTGAAAGCGCCAAGCGCACCGCCGCGCGGGCGCAGATCGGCATGTTCATGAACGCGCTCGGCATTTACAAGCTGGACACGGGTCTTTATCCGCCGAACACTGTCGGTCTCCAGGCCCTGCGCGAAAAGCCGGCCGAGATGCCCAACTGGGCCGGTCCCTATCTTCCCAAGGACGTCCCGATGGACCCTTGGGGTCGGCCTTACGAGTACAAGTACCCGGGCGAACACGGTGAAGATCCCGACATCATTTCGCTCGGCGCCGACGGACAGCCGGGCGGCGACGGGAACAACGCGGACATTGTTAGTTGGAGCAATAAGTAACACGTGTACCACCGCACGCGGATCCGGAGCGCACAGATCGCGGCGGCCACGCCGATGAGCCATGCTGCGGCCGCGATCCGTTGTGCGCGAAGTAATGAACGCGGCGTCACGTTGATTGAGGCGCTGATCGTAGTGGCGCTGATCGCGTTGATCGCCGGCTTGAGCTATCCCGCAGTCGGTTCGGGACTCGACACGCTGCGGCTGCGGTCCACCTCGGACGCCATGGTCTCCTTCCTGAATATCGCCCTCGATCACGCCGACCGCCGCCAGCAGGCTGTGGAGGTGATCGTTTCTCCCCGTGAGAACACAATGCTAAGCCGCACGGCCGATTTAGGCTTTTCGCGCAACCTGGAGATTCCGGCGCAGGTCCATATTGTCTCCGTGCTTCCAGCACTTCCGAACATGATCGATCCAGGCGAGCCCCGCCACTTCCTGCTGTATCCGGGCGGCTCAGTGCCTGGAATCGGGATCGAGATCTCGACGCTTCAGGGACATAAGCGCCTGGTCAGCGTGGATCCGGTTACCGGCTCGCCTCGATCGGAGCTCGTGCCATGAGAACGCACCAACGCGGCTTCACGCTTCTGGAAGCGCTGGTCGCGACCATGATCATGGGCATTGCCGTGGCCGGCATCCTGGAGGCGCTGGCAGCGTCCTCGCGCAACGTCATCCGGCTCACCCAGGCCGATCGCGCCGTGCTTCTGGCGCGAACCAAGATGGACGAGCTGCTGGTTAACGATGGACTGATTCGGAAAGCTGATTTGGGCGGCCCCTTTACCGCGGCCGAAGCGGGGGCCATGGCCGCCGGATGGCGGGCGCGCGTGACGCCCATCGAATCCGCTCCCGCGGCGACGGAGCGCAATTGGGTGATCGATCGCATCGAACTCGAAATCTGGTGGATGGATGGAGCTACGCGCCACAGTTTTTCTCTCGAAGGCTACCGCAGGTCGCTGTTGCCGCCAGGAGAGGGGATTTAGGTGACACGCGGGCGGCACGCCGGGTTCACTTTGATGGAGCTGATGATCTCCATCACGATGGTGGCGGCTATCGCCACAGGCATGCTGTTGGCGATGCGCGGAGGCCTGCTCTCTCTGAATAAGACTCAAACCCGGCTGGATGAGAATCGCCGGGCCCTCGGCGTACAGCGGATTCTCTCCTTGCAACTCGCGGGCGCAATGCCGGCTCGCACTGGATGCAGTGGCCAATTGAGTCCCTATGCCTTTCGCGGCACCAACTCGGCGCTCCAGATGGTGAGCACGTATTCGATCGCCGAAGGCTCGCGCGGCGCTCCGCGCATCGTCGAATATCAGGTTGCCCCGGATGAGGGCGCCACTCTGAAGTTGATCGTGTATGAACGTCTCTACGCTGGCCCAGCGAGCACCGCCGGATTTTGCGGCGAAGGTGTTGTCCTCCAGGGATCGTCGCAGCCCTTTGTGGCCGCGAATCACTTGGCGTATTGCCGGTTTTCCTATTTCCAGATGAATCCGGACACGCAATTTCGCGGAGGTAGCTGGATCGGTGAATGGGGTGCGCCCACCATGCCCTCCGCCGTTCGCATCGAGATGGCCCCGGCGGCTCCCGATCCCAACCGGCTGCCGATGGTCGCCATCACCGCTCCGCTGTATGTAAATCGTTTCCTCGATGAGCTGCACTACGATGACTACTAACAGCCGGCGGCGCGACCAGACGGGTGGCGCGTTGCTCACGGTCCTGTGGGTCTCGGCCGCCTTGGCGGCCATCGCCCTGTCCGTATCCACATCCATTCGCGCCGAGACGGATCGGGCCGGCACGGCTGCCGATGGCCTTCGCGCCATGTATCTCGCCACCGGGTCGGTGGACCGGGCCACACAGTGGCTCTTGTGGGGAACCGGCTCCGATCAGTTCTTTGACCGCCATCAGTACAGCGAAAAATCTCGCTTTTACTTTTCATATCCCAGCGGAGACGTCGTGGTGGAAATGACCCCCGAGGCCGCCAAGCTCAACATCAATCAAGCTTCGGGGGATGACTTGATGCGCCTGGTGACCGCCTTGACCGGCGATCCGCAGCGTGCAGCGCAGGTGAGCGCCGGGATACAGGCTTGGCGTGGTGGTGGTGGGCCCGCTGCTGCCGACTCTTCGAATCAGGCGTCTGCTTCGACTTTTCAGCCGCGCGGCGCGTCTTTTGAAGAGATCGAGGAATTATTGCTGGTGCCGGGGATTACTCCAGAACTGTATTACGGAAACTACGCGCCGGAGGGGAATCGCTTGTCCCCGCGCGGAGGCCTGCGCGAGAGCTTATCTGTTTGGGGATCGAACGGTCCGTTTGACGCGAACGCGATCAGCCCGGCGTTGCTTGAAACTCTGGGCGCTTCGCCCGCGGGCATCGCCCAACTGATGCAGCGGCGCGCCCAGGCGCCCTTTCGCAATCTGGCCGAAGTCGCCTCCTTCGGCGTTCCCGTCGATCGCCTGGAAGTGAACGGAGAACATCTCATCTGGAACATCCGGGCCACCGCGCGGCTGCGCCGGCCGGACGGCTCGCCGTCTGAAGTGGTCCGCTCCGCATCCGCCGTGGCGAAGCTAGTTCCTCCGCCGCGGAATCGATTGCGCGACCCGGTCCAGCTGCGAGTCTTGCGATTTTACGAAGATGCGTGGTCGGAGTTCGCGGCTGCCACGCCCGCGCCTTACACCGGGAAGAAATTGCCATGATCCCCGCCGGACTCAGAAAGTGGGCGGCGATCGGAAGCGGGGTGGGCTTGGAAATCGCGGGAGCGCGGGGCAGCGAATCGCTGCGAATTTCCGCCGTACGGATGAGACCCCAAGGCGCGCGCGTCCTGGGCGGCTTCACCGTCGAAGATTTTCAGCATCAGCCCGCGGCGGCCTGGGGAGCCGATTATGCTGCGTTCCTGGGCAAACTGGGAATGCGTCATGTCGCGGCCAACGTCGTGCTGCCGCGCCACGAAGTGATCATCCGACAGCTGACGATGCCGGGAGTTTCCGGCAAGGATCTGGCCGGCGCAATTCAGTTCCAACTGGACGGACTGCATCCCTACAACGAAGAAGATGTGGTTTCCAGTTGGACGCGGCTGGAGAATTCATCCACCGTGCTGGTGGCGATTGTGCGCGGTGATGTGGTCCAGCGCTACGCCACCCTGTTCGCGGAAGCCGGTATCAAGATCGCCGGATTCACATGCTCGGCCGCGGTGACGTATTCGGCTCTTCGGGTGTTCGGCGGCACACCACCCCCTGAGCTCCTGGCCTACGAAGCCGGTGAACGCGACCTCGAAATATATGGCGAGAGTCCGTCCAAACCCGTTTTCTCGGCTGCTTTTCCCATACAGGAAGGGGTCGAGTTGGAACGCGCGGCGGCGCTAGCCTCGGCCGAACTTCGCTTGGAGTCGGCGCCTGCCATGCTTCCTCTACAGGAGATGCTGGGGGCGGAGCCCGCGCTGCCTTTCGCCGCTGCGCTCGGTTCCGCCTGTCCACGTTCCTGTCTTCCGCTGAACTTGCTGCCGGTCGAGCAGCGCCAAACCAGCTCGCCCATGGTGTGGGTTCCTTCCACGGTCTTGGCGGCGCTGGTGCTGCTGGCGTTGGGTGCCACGACGGCTTTGCCGGGATTCGAGAGCCGCCGCTATTTGGGCGAGATCAATGCGGAAATCGCCAAAGTCCAACCCGCTGCCGCGCGCGCCGCGGCGCTCGATCGCGACATCGACTTGACGCGCAAGCGCACCCTGTTGCTCGATGGATTCCGCGCCCGCAGCAAGGCCGACATGGACGTGTTGTCGGAGATGACGCATCTGCTGGCTCCGCCTGCCTGGCTGACCTCGCTCGATCTCAACGGCCAGCAGGTCGCGGTAGCCGGCGAGACCGATCAGGCCGCGCTTTTGCTCAAGGCGATCGATGCGTCGCCGCAGTTCGAATCTTCCGAATTTGTGTCGCCACCACAGCGCACGGCTTCAGGCGAGATATTCCGCATCCGGACCACGCGCGAGGCCAGTCGTCAGGGAAAACTTCCATGAGAAGCTCCGCATGAGAAAACTGGAACCGCGCGAAAAGAAGGCCGTGATGATTCTGGGCGTGTTTCTGGCGCTCAGCGCCATCGTGTTCGCCTATGAATTCTGGCCGGCCGGCACGCTCCCGGTAGCGGAGGCGTCTGCCCAGTCCGTCCCGCAAATGGAACAGCGCCTGGCGCGGGTGCGCGAGATAGCCGCGACGGTTCCTGGAAAACAGGAGATTTCGAAGAAGGTCGCGGCTGACCTGGAGACTCGCGAGAAAGGGTTAATCCGTGCGGAAACCGCCCCCCAGGCCCAGGCGCAGGTGGTAACAATTCTCCGCGATCTGGCAGCCTCCGAGTCGCTGATGCTCCGCAACTACGAGCTGGGCGCTATTACCCCTTTCGGCGACGATTACGGCGCGGTGAACGTCTCGATTCAAGTCGAGTGCCGCATCGAGCAGTTGCTTAATTTCCTGGCTGCCCTGGCCGCGCGGCCCGAACTGATCGCGACGCGCGACTTACGTGTACTTGCCGGCGATCCGAAGCAGAAAACGTTGAATGTCCGCATCACCGTAGCGGGCCTGGTGCCCAAGAATTTGGCGCCAAAGAAGGGAGCGTGAACCCATGAACCGCAAGATCCTGGCTCTGAATCTCGCTCTGCTGGCGTTGTTGGGAACGCTCGGATGGATGCTGCGGGCGCACTGGCGTGAGACGCGTGCCCAGGAGCTGGCAACGCTGGCGAAAGCCGCGCGGGCCAAAGCCCAGCTTCCCCCGCCCTCGCCCACGCCGCCTGAAGCCGTCGTGCCTGCCAATTATCTGGACGTCGCACAGAAAACGCTGTTCTCGAAAGATCGCAATCCGAACGTGATTATCGAGACTGCTCCACCGCCGGCGCCAAAAGTGGAGGAGCCACCGCCGCCGCGCCCCGAATACTTCGGACAGATGGGGATCAACGAGCCGGTCGCCATTCTAAGCACCGAGAAGGGCCAGAAAGGCTTTCGTGCGGGCGACAAAGTGGGGCCTTTCAAGCTGGTTGCATTCGATCGCGAGAGCATTACCTTTGAGTGGAAAGATAAAACGCTGCGCTATCCACTCGAGGAACTGAAGCGCAAAGAAGTCGTGCAGCCGCAGGCCGGGCTGCCTCCCGTGCCTACGGGCCAGGTTGCTTCCGCCGGTCCCATCATCGGCATTAGCACAAGCAAGGATCCGGTCCTCGGGCCGTCTAACGGCGGAGTCCGCGGATGCGTCACAGGCGATAACAGTCCGGCTGGCACAGTGAAGGATGGATTCAAAAAAACCATTACTCCTGGCATGTTCGGTCAGATGTGTCAATGGGAGCCCATTCAATGATCAAGTTGCGCAAGATGAAGTTTCTGATTTCGATCTCGTTATTGGCTGCCCTGGCAGTCTGGCAAGCGCCGGCCCAACAGCCGCCCGCGCAGCAAGCACCCGCTCCGCAGGCTCCGGCACAGCCGCCGCCTGCGCCCGCGCCGCCACCTCAGCAGCCTGCCCCGCAGACGGCCGCACAACAAGCGCCCGGGCAACCCGCCGGACCAGCAGCCCCGGTCGCCGGCATCGTCATGAACCTGCAGGATGTCTCACTCACCGAAGTCATCGATCAGCTCGCGCGCAAGCTCAACCTCAATATTCAGATCGATCCGCGGGTGAAGGGCACAGTGACGCTTAATACGTATGGCGAGACACGGAATCTGGATCCGCGCAATGTGCTGGACATGATCCTGCGCGTCAATGGCTTCGGAATGATACAGGAAGGCGAGATCTACCGCATCGTTCCGCTGGCGGACGCGGTGCGCCAGCCGCTGCCATTTCAGGTTAACGGAAAGGATATTCCGGCCGACGATCAGCTCATGCTCAACTTGGTTTTCTTGAAATATGTCAACGTCGATGAGCTGAGCAAAATCATCCAGGAGTTCACCGACCCGAACGCCGTTATCAAAGTGTATCCGCCCGCGAATCTCATGTTCATTCTGGACAGCCGCCGAAATATGCGCCGCCTGATGGACTTGGTTGCGCTGTTCGATAGCGATACCTTTGCCGGAGAGCGCGTCCGCCTGTATGATCTGCACAACGCGCGCCCTTCTGACCTGGTCAAGGAGCTGGATAATATCTTCAAGTCCATTTCGCTCGACAGCAAAACCTCCGCGGTGCGATTCCTGGCGGTTGATCGTATCGGAACTCTGATTGCCGTCGCCCCGAACCCGGGCGTGTTCGACACTGTCGAAACCTGGATCAAGAAACTGGATGTAGTGGTTTCCTCAACTGCCGGTGTCATCGATACCTACGTCTATCACGTGCGTTATGGCCGCGCCGAGTGTCTGGCCATGGCGATGAACCAGTTGTACATGCCCGCTGGCGCTGCGGGAGCCTACGGATACGGCGGTGGCGGGTATCCCGGGGCCTACGGTGGCGGCTATGGCGGCGGCTATGGCGGAGGATACGGTGGTTCGTACGGCGGAGGGTACGGCGGATCCGGGGGAGGCTCTTTCGGAGGTGCCAACAGCGGATACGGCAGCCAGAACAGCTTCAATAACGGGTTCGGCGGCACAGGCGGAGGCTGCGGGATGATGAGCGGGATGGGCGGTATGGGAGGCGCGATGGCGGGTGGATATGGATACCCGTCCTTCGGCGGTTATGCGGCGCAAACGCCCGTCACGACAGCCGGACCGTTGGGGTTCGTCCCCTCCGGTGCTGCTGCTACGCCTGCGGGTACGCCAGCGCCCGCTGCTGCCGCCGCTGGGACCAGCCAGAGCCAGAGTCCGCCGCGCATCGTCGCCAATCCTCTCGACAACTCGCTCCTGATTCAGGCTGATGCCCAGCAGTACCAAGGCATTCTGAAACTGCTTAAGGAACTGGATGTCATGCCGCGCCAGATTCTGCTCGAAGCCAAGATTTATTCGGTGGTGCTGAGCGGCAGTTTTTCGATGGGTGTGAATTACCTGTATCAGAAAGTCAGTGGAAAGGATCGCTCTCCCGTGGCGAGCCTGGTGAATGCCACTACGCAGTTTTCGGCCGGGATGGTGGTGGGGCAAGCCAAAGAGCTGCTGGCTTTCTTGAGCCTGACCGACAATGCGGCCAACGCCCGCGTAATCTCTGAGCCCAGCCTTATTGCCACCGATAGTATTCCGGCTTCGATTAACGTCGGCGCGCAAGTTCCCGTGCTCACCGGTACCGTCATCACGCCCGGCGGCGGGACCAACACGCAAACCCAAGGGATTTCCTCGCATGATACCGGCGTAACGCTGCAGGTGAATGCACGCGTGAATCCCAGCGGTATTGTTACGCTCATCATCGATCAGGAGGTCAGCAACCCCACCAGCACTACGACCTCCAATATCCCGACGCCATCGTTCGACCAGCAGGTGGTGCAAACTCAGATCACCGTGCAGGACGGGGATACCGTTGCCATCGGAGGCCTGATCTCGGAAAACACGAATAGCGGATCTTCAGGTATTCCTGGTTTGAACCGCCTTCCTTATGTAGGTGGCTTTTTCGGCAACAAGACCTACAGCCATGATCGAACCGAGCTGATCATTTTCATGACCCCTCATGTCATCTACGACGCCAACGATCTTTTGGAAGCCAGCCAGGAGCTCAAGGCCAGCGTCCGCAAATTGCGCAAGTATATAAACTAGCAGCGGATATCCTGCTTGGGAGCCGATCTAGTACCGTACCATTCACGCCCGTTTTTTCTCCATTCGGTCGCGCCCAGCCGGTTTTCGATGCTAAAGTTTGTTTCCGAACCCGTCGAGTGTTATCAATTGAGACAGTCTCTCAGGCGAGTTTCAAGCCTCGGGCAGGAAGCGCAAGTATCACTTTTTGCTTGACTTGAACCGCCGGAGGGTGGTATCTATATTCTGACTGCGTCCAGGGTGTAACAGCTTTTGCAGTTTTTTTGGCGGCAT
>Ga0105245_10003966_pt1 | contig 13155 bp, 7 predicted proteins | sample KBSM54metaG_FD_81523 | JGI IMG/M metagenome (GOLD analysis project Ga0105245, IMG submission 81523) | Miscanthus rhizosphere microbial communities from Kellogg Biological Station, Michigan, USA - KBS M5-4 metaG | ecosystem: Host-associated > Plants > Roots > Rhizosphere > Soil | place: Michigan... | reverse complement strand
GTTTGTAGCATCCGCGAATCTCAAGCCCATGGCGCGTCAGTTGCTCCAAGACCGCACGCCCGCAGCGTATGCAGGAGTCGAAGGCTATGCCCGCAAGCACGCCCAGGAAGATGCAGGCGCGCTGGCATGGTTGGTGGCGGGCTACGCGCACATTCTCGACCATGACTACGCCAAAGCGGTTGATACGCTGAGCCGGGCCAAACTGAAGGCGGGCGATCTGGGCGATTACGTCAATTACTACCTAGCGAACAGCTACTTCCAGACTGGACATTCCGCGGAAGCCGCAGCGGTCCTGGTGGGATTCGATAAGGACTTTCCAGATTCTTTATTGCTTCGCGATGCGCGGGTCCTTTATGCCAATGTGCTTTTGACCGATAGCCGGGCAGGGGAAGCAGTTGCCCTTCTGGAAAAAGACCGACAACCTCTGCGGGCTGAAGTGGAGTTCGCTCTTGGTCGCGCTTATGCAGCTTCAGCACAACCGGCGAAGGCGATCGAGGTTTACCGCAACTTGTATTTCACCATGCCACTGAGCACGGAGGCGGACCAAGCTGATGCCGAACTTAAGAAACTGGCCAGCACAGGTTCGGTCCCACAGCCTAGCTTCAACGATCGCAAGACTCGCGCTGATCTACTGCTCAAAGGAAAACGGTATGGCGACGCGGCCAGCGCCTACGAGGATCTGTTAGACCAGGCGCCTGCCCAGGAACGTCCTGGACTGCAGTTGGCTGCGGCATCGTCAATGCGGCGTGCCGGACGAAACAAGGAGGCCAAGAAGGCGTTGGAATCGCTTTCCGGCTTGCCCGCGGGATTAGAGGCTGAACGGCTTTTCAATCTCGGCGAGATCGCCCGTTCCAGCAATGACGATGAAACTTTTCTCCGCTATCTCGGTCAACTGCGGCAAACGGCTCCGACAAGCTCCTGGCTTGAGCAGGCATTGCTCGCAGCCGGGAACATCTACCTGCTGAAACCGGACTATGACCACGCCATCGATTTCTATCGCGAACTGCAACAGCGTTTCCCGGCAGGTAGCCGCGCGGCTTATGCCCACTGGAAGGTAGCATGGCTAAGCTTGCGGCAAGGCAGGAATGTGGAGGCCAAGCAGGAATTTGAACAGCAAATCGCGCTATATCCCGCGTCTTCGGAGGCTCCTGCGGCTTTGTACTGGCGCGGGCGCCTCGCGGAAGAAGACAATGACGCCCCGACTGCGCGGGCGTTTTACCAGAAAGTTTCCACACGGTTTCAGAACTATTACTACGGCGAGATGGCGCGCCGCCGGTTGGCGAAAGTCAAGAAGGACGATGATCCCGTCCAGATAGCGTTGTTGGATCGTATTCCATCGATCGAGGCCAATTCGCGCGTGACGCCTGATGAGGTCCCAGCCGACAACGTGCGGGTGCAGAAAGCGCAACTGTTGGAGAATGGAGCTCTCGTCGACTTTTCCGTTCGCGAATTGCAGGCAGCGGCGAATGAAGAAAAAGGGAACTGGCTACCAGCTGAGACTGCTCGGCTCTATCAGGACATGGGACGGTATGACGTTGCCATCGACGTGCTGAAGCGCGCCGTGCCTAACTATTTTGCGCTCGATCTCTCCAGCTTGCCGCGGCCTTATTGGGAGGTGCTGTTTCCTAAGCCATTTTGGCCCGATTTGAAGCGGTTTTCCTCGAACAATGCGTTGGATCCTTATATGGTAGCTTCGTTGATTCGACAGGAGTCGGCGTTCAATCCCAATGCGGTCTCTCGCGCGAATGCTCTTGGGCTGATGCAGTTGGTCCCCAAGACCGGCAAGTTGGTAGCAAAGCAGGAAAAGGTTCGACGCTTCTCGGCTACCCAGCTTTTTACTCCTTCCATCAATCTGCAACTGGGCACGCGCTATTTTCGCGGAATGGTCGACAAGTTCGGATCGTTTGAGTATGCGCTGGCGGCTTATAACGCCGGGTCGGACCGCGTGGACGACTGGCTCAAGTTGGGGAAGTACCGTGATCCGCAGGAGTTTGTGGAGTCGATTCCGTTTACCGAGACACGAGAGTATGTGCAGGCGATTCTGCGGAATGAGAACGTTTACCGGCAGTTGTACGGAACGCCTTAGCGGAGTCCCTCGAATCTCTGTGGTGGGAGAACCTCTTAGCCACGGAGGATCCTGAAATCACAGAGAGAAGCCATGCCTCCATTGCAACGCGCGGCCCGGCGTTGCGCCCTTGCCACTGCCTCAACAGATTCCTCCCCTTGGTCGGAACGGCAAGCGGCTCAGGGGAGACGTAGCGAAACTACCTCCCTCCGCCGGTATTCGCTAGGCGGATTTTTCGGCCGGTTGTGACTTCGAAAAGAGGACTTCGATTACAAGCAGGCCTGCGCCGACTACGATTGCGCTGTCGGCCACGTTGAATGCCGGCCAGGGATAGCTTCCAATATAGACCAGTAGAAAGTCGACTACCCGCCCCGTGGTCAGCCGATCCCACAAATTGCCCAAGGCGCCACCCAGGATCAGGGCGAGCCCTACCCCCGTGGTGGTCATGCTGTGGCTGTTTCGCCATAGCAGACCAAGCACAATGACCAGCGCGACCATGGAGAACAGCACCAGCATTCCCATTTTCCATTGCGAGGGAGAATCGGCGAACAGGCTGAACGCGGCACCTCGGTTTTCGACGTGCGTAATGTAAAAGATATTGTTGATCACCTTGATGGTGTCATGCAAGGCGATGTCTTTGGCCACGTACCACTTCGAAATCCGGTCGAGGCACAGCACCATCAAGGCGACCAGGAAGTGGAAACGGCGCATGGCGTGGGCATTGGTCATGTACATAAAAATGGTAACAGACGGATTGGATGTAGCCCGTGGCCCGAAAGGAACATTGTTTATAGGATGCGGTTGGTGGGGTTTTCCGAAACTAGGTCGGCACTTTAAAGATGAGATATCCACCCAGAAGACCAAAGATGATGTCAGGCGACCAAGCCGCGAGCATTGGCGGCAACTGGCTTACGTTGCCCATGGCTTCAAAGAGGCTGGACACGGTGGTATAGACGACGGCGATACCAACCGCGGTTGCAATGCCGGCAACCGCTCCCCTACGCCCGGAGGAAACCGAAAAGGGGACTGCTAGCACGGCCATGACAAGCGCTATCGCCGGATAGGCGAACTTCTTTTGCAGCTGCACTTTCAGCCTCACCACATCGAATCCGCTGCCTTGCAGATCGTGAATGTAGCGCTGTAACTCTTCATAATTCATTTCCGACGACTGCTTCACTTCTTTCTTGAAGTAAGCGGGAGTTTCGGTCATAGCGGCAAACGTCGAAACATCGAAAGTACGGTAGTTCTCGATCGCGCTGCCCTGAAAATTACGTTCCCATCCCTGAGTACATACCCAGCGACCTAACCGTTCGTCCCAGTTGGCACGTTCGGCGTAGATGCGATGCATGAGTTGAAAACTTCCTGGCTCGAACTGGAAGACCGAAAGATTGCCGAACTGGTCGCGATCCGAGTCGAAGAATTGATAGTAGTAAATAGTTGACTGCTGGCCGAAGATCCACTTGCGATCGGGATTGAGGTAGGTTTGCGGCGGCTTGCCTTTTATCAGGTTGCGCAGGGCGTCCTGACGTTTGTTCGCATGAGGAAGATAAACCTGGTCAAAGAAGAAAAGACCCATCGCGAGCGCCGACGAGGTGATCAGCACGGGGATGATGATTCGATACAGGCTGATGCCTGTGGCCTTCATCGCCGTGATCTCGTTGGAGCGCTGCATCAGGCCGAAGGTGATTAGGACTGCCAGAAGGATGCTCAAGGGAGCGATGTTATAGATGAAATACGGAGACACGTTCAGAAGGTAGGCGCCGACGACAAGCGGAGAAATATGATTGCGCAGGATGTCGCCGATCAGTTCAAAGACGGTGAACACCAGGAGCAACACTACGAAGGCGGTGACGATCATTCCCAGGTAGACCACGAAGTCGCGCAGAACGTAGTCGTCGAGAATCATGGGGAAGCGCGCGCTGAAGACTCTGCGCCGGTTCGAAGCTCTCTCGAACGCATCTTCGGTACGGGTGGGAAGCGGCAGCAGACCGGCGCCATCCTTGAGGCGGCGGAACGGGTTCCAGGTTGTGCGCAAGGATCCTAGCTCGAACGGTCGGTGCTCAACCCGCCAGAGTAGAAATGCTCCGCCTAGAAAGAAGACGATGTCGGCGAGCCAGCCGCCCAGTCCGGCGGGAATTTTGCCCTGCCGCGCGAGGCCGACGCCAATCAGCGAGACGGAATAATAAGCAAACACCAGAAGGATAGTCAGCACGAAGCCAGCTGATTTGCCGCCCTTCTTGGAAGAGAGTCCGAGCGGAATGCCTACCAAAGCCAGCACCAGGCAGGCGGTGGGGAGCGCCAGGCGACGATGGAATTCCATGAGTGCCAGGCGACCGGTCTGTGGAGTTGCGTGATGCGACTGGTCGACCAGTTCCCGCATGCTTAGCTGCGAAAGGGGAGCAGCTTCTTCATCCTGCCTGACGGGTTGAGGCAAGGAGATTGGGATGTCGGTTTGCTGAAAGGTGGAAACCTGGTAGTTGTCCGCCGATTTCGGAATTTCATGCATCGACCCATTGCTCAAGTGGAGATGCAGGGCAGTTGGCCCCTCGGGCAGCAGGACGCCTTGCTGCGCGACCGTAATTCTCGGTGATGCGGGAACTGTCATGTCGGCAATGAAAACGCCCTTCCAGATGGCGGCGTGGGCGGCGCTTTTTACGTCCTGTACATAAAGCACCAGCTTGGGGAAGCCTTCATAAAAGACACGCGGCTGAATTTCGAAAGAAGCCTGGGAAGTTTTCAAGCGGTCTTGCAGGCGTCCCAGTGCAGCCTGAGATCGGGGAGCAATGTATACGCTGTTGGCTACCGCGAGCAGCCACGCGGTCACTGCGAAAATCGAAATGATGCGAACAAAGGTGGTGGCGCCGATTCCGACGGCACGCATGGCAGTGATTTCACTATCCGCCGAGAGACGGCTAAGGCCGATAAGGATGCCCACCAGCACTCCCATGGGGAGTGTGTAGGTGAGGGCGACAGGCACGGTGAAGAAGAAAATTTCCGCAACACTGGGCAGCGGGGCGCTGTTACGCACGACCAGTTCGAGGATGCGTGCCAGGTCCCGGGTAAACAGCACGAAGGTGAAGACGGCTACGCCGATGAGGGCGTGCGAGGTCACTTCGCGCAATATGTAGCGGGTCAGAATCCGCATGGGGAGCCTAAGGCGATGGTAGCACGGCGAAAAGAGAGGTTTGCGCGCGGAGGTACCCGTTTTAAAGCTCCGCTTGCGGGGATTTTGCGATGCTCTGGTTAATGTTTTTTCCAGTCGTCTTGATTGGAGGTAAAAGAGTTGCTGGCTTTTTTTATCCCAAGGCCCGCCCAAGCGGAACTTGAACGGGGCACCCTCTCTTGCATTAAAGCTCTCGATTCCTTAGCTGCAGAAGGGTGAAACTTTGTGGCATCGTACATTCGTTCCGACGGTGGGGGCCATCTTAGGGGAGCGTTCATTTCTTTTTACAGGAGCCTGATATGCCGAACGAAACTGATCGAGAGAATCCGAGCGGCGGCCCGCAATACGAGCAGGGAGAAACTACAAAGAAACGGCCCAATCCATTCGGCGAGCAGGAGTCACAAGGCAACGAGCAGACACGTCGCGCCCCTGGCAGCGGGCAGGAATATCAGGGCAACGAACCGGAGCAGAAGCGGGCACCGGGAATTGAAGAGGATGGCAATACGGACGGCGAGAGAAGTCGCAAGTCTGCCTAGCTGTCGGATAAGAAAGCCTCCTCATAGGGTGAGGAAGCTATTGTTTTAGCTGCGGCTCGCGGCCTAACTATAAAGTGGATGCTAAAATCGAAGAGGTCAGACATCGGTCCTACGCGACACGTTCTCGCCAACCCCGCCAGGTCCGGAAGGAAGCAACGGCAACGAGCTCTTGTGTGTGCAGTGGGCCGCCGGTGTCTGACTATTCTTTTTGTCCCTTCTGCTTTTTCGTATTTCTACGGTCATTTGCGGACAAGAGTGTCTGATCTACAGGAACGCGAGTGTGGGATTGGTGAAATTCCCGATATTGGGGAAGACCGAAGGCAGATCGGCATTCTGCACTCCGAACCAGGTCGCCAGCGTCGCACCGTATTGATCGAGTGATGTGGTTGGAATCCAGCGGCCTTCGTCACCGAGATCGTCGGGGCCTCCAGGGGCTAGCGTCGGGAAGGTGCCGTACAGGTCGCCGCCTTTCACCGCTCCGCCAACGATCAGGTGATGACTTCCCCAGGCGTGATCACTGCCTGCGTTGCTGTCCGGCAACAGGGTCCGCCCGAAGTCTGACAATGTGAACGTCGTAACCTGCGGCCCTACGCCGATTTCGACCGTTGCCCGATAGAACGCGCCCAATGCCTGGCTCAGTTGGGTGTACAGGCGATCCTGTTGTGCGAGTTGATCACTGTGGGTATCGAATCCGCCTAATGAGACGAAGAAGATTTGCCGCTGCAGTCCGAGAGCGCCACGGACTTGAATGATCTGCGCCACCTGTTTCAGCTGGTTGGCGATATCGGTGTTGGGAAATGCCGTGGCCAGGGTGGATCCAGAGGCCAGCGCATCGGCCAATACGCGCCCTTGTTGCAAGGCGCTGTTGGTGGCTGCGCTGGCTGATTGGATCAGGGAGATACCGGTGTCGAAAGTCAGCAGGTTTTGCAAGGCGGCGAAGCGAGCGTTGGAACTTCCGGAGCCGCTGAAGCCCGCCAGCACTTGTCCAGCTCCACCGCTGGAAGCGAGCGGGCTGGTGGCAATTCCCTGGCAGAAGACCGATTGTCCGGCCAAAGAGATGATCATGGGAAAGTTGCTGCCCGCCAGCGATTGCACTTTGTCGGCGGTGCGTCCGGCCCAGCCGGTCTGGGCGTTGGCATCGAAGGTGGCAGTCTGCATTTGGCCCTGTTGATCTTCGTGGGAAAACAAATTGTGGGGGAGGGAAGCGCCGTTTAGATTGGAACGGGTCGTGGGTGCGATGAGAGTTCCAACATTGGCAAGGATCGCCGCATGCTGGCTGTTGAATAGCGATTGGAATTCCACCATGCGGGGGTGCAAGCCATAGGGCGCTCCAGCACTGGGCGGCACAATCGGAAGCAAACTATTCTGCGGAAGAGCGAGTGTCGCCCGATTTCTCTGATAGCCGGCGTATTCGGTCACGCCGGTCGGGATCACCAGATTGTTAGCATCGTTACCTCCGAACAGGAAAACACAAACCAGCGCCTTATAGTCGGAGGCGGATTGCGCCATCGCGTTCAGGGCTCCGAAGCGGCTGAAGCTGGCGGCGGTGAAACCGGCGGCTGCGGTACAGCATGTCTTCTTAAGAAATTCTCTTCTGGACCACATGGTCGGCTCCTTAGTGTTGGACCTGAAATTGGGATGAAGTGCCTATCAGATACAGCGCCGCCTTCGCGCGCTTTGTGGTGTCCGGGATGGCTGACACGGTGGAGATCACGGTGTTACGCATGTCGGCGGAAATGTTGCCGTGCATCATGATGGAGGCGATGTTATCGACGAGCACGGTTGGGTTTCCGGCCAGGGCTACGAAAGGTGCAATGTTTGCGACGTTGGTCCCGCACGGCGTTCCATAGACCCAAGTGTTGACGAAATTGATCCGATTGATGGTGGTGCCGGCGTCGAGGATTTCAAACTCGGGGCCGAGCAGGTTAGTACCGTCGATGACATGGTCGGGATGGAAGAAGTTGAAGACCGACGGAGAAAAGAAGGGCGGTTGTTTCATGGTTGTCGCGTAACTAGCAAGGCAATCACCCTGTCCTGTTCCATTGAGCGCCTGAATCACGTTCATCATGAATTGCACGGGCTCTTTTAGCCTTCCGTCGGCGGCGTCAACCTGGGTGGGATCGTCCCCTCGTCGAGCTTCGGGGTCGAGGTAGATCGCCCGGATGACTGAGCGAAGATCGCCGCGGACGCCTCTTCCGTTATCGTTGAACACCGCTGCTATGCGTCCGACGTATTGCGGGCTGGGGTTGCTGGTGATCAGGTGCTGGATGAGCTGCTTGCTGACAAATGGCCCGACATTGGGGTGCTGGAAGATATTGAGAAGCGCTGCCGTCAGGTCTCCCCGGGCGGTGCCGGCTGCTGGCAAGATCACTCCATTTAGCAGCTGTTTCGAACCTGTGTCGTGGTGGTCATCAAAGGGAATCATCGGTCCGCTATAGTTCTCGGGGTTAGGGAAACGCGCCGTGCTCCCGGCTTTTGTGGGATAGGTCCACCCAGTGAAGACGTGGGCAAAGCCTTCCACAGTGTCCTGGTCGTAGGTAGGGATGGGATTGCCGGAACTGTCGAGTTGGGAAGTTCCGTCCTGATTTAATTCGTTAAGCCCTATGCTGAACAACTGAAGAACTTCACGAGCATAGTTTTCGTTAGGAGCGGTGCCTGTAAGCGGATTTGGTTTGTCATTGTTCACCATGTCCAGGTAGTTCCCCATGGTTGGACTCAGGGTTACATCGGTGAGCAAGGTTAGGAAGTTACCGAGAGCGTCCTTCATAAACATGTTTTGCCAGAGCACAAAGGCGGAGGGCTTATTTATCTTGTTGGCTGAGGCCACCATCATCTGAGACAGCGCGAAGGCGACGCGCTGGCGAAGGTGATCGCTGTTGTGCAGGGCATTCAGGAAAAATCTGGCTTGCACTGCATCCACGCCGTCATTTGGGCCAACCGGAACGAAAATTGAAGGGCCATTCGACAGCTCTGAATCGAGGCGGTTTGCGATTCCTTGCCGCCTGACCAGCGTGATCAACGCTGGGTTAGGTCCCCATGATGACTGTTCCAGAAAACGGGCCGCGATACTGGCGCTGATGACATTAGGCGGGGGAGGGGCTGCTACAACCAGGTTTAACATGCCCGACGAGGCGGAGCCTGGATCGGGATTTTGCACCGATACCTTGACGGTTCCGGCTAAGGTTGCACTTCCCGTGGCGCGTAGCTGGGTTGCGGATATGAAGGTCGTGGTGAGGAACTTGGTTCCCCACACGACAACTGAACCGTTCACAAAATTGGTTCCGGTAGCGGTGATGGTGAAATTTCCCATCGGAATACTGGCGGGGGAGACCGAGGCCACCGTGGGCACCGGGTTCTCCACCGTCACGCTGGCGCTAGCGCTCACAGTGGAGTCAGCGGCGCTGGTAGCCTCAACGGAAATGAAGTTGGGGGAGGGCAAGGCTACCGGAGCTTGATAGAGTCCGGTTGAATCGACTTTGCCGATGGTGGCGTTTCCGCCGGCGATGCCGTTTACTGACCAGGAGACGGTTTTGTTGCTGTTATTGGAAACTGCCGCTGAAAACTGCTTTTTGGCGTTCACTCGCAATTGCGTACTTGCTGGGGTGACCGTAACCTTAACGGCGCCGGGGGATGGCTTGTCTGACGTGCTGCTCGTCCCTAAGCGAGAAACGCCGCCGCAACCGTTCAAGATCGCAATTGCAAGTACCAGTCCGCAGAGCGGAGCACACGAACGTACAGGAAAATTGATCTCTGTCTTGGGCATGACTTGTGAAATCTCTTTTCCGGCCGGAGGTAGCGTGTTGTGATGGGGAGATTAGAGATTTGTCCTGAATTGGAACAGGTGCCTGTCGTTCCATATTGAAACTGGTCGATCGAAGCAGAGCGATGCGGTGACCGGCCACGCACAACCGTGGCGGCCGGGCGGCAAAAAAACGAGAACCGAAGAGGCATGTGCTTGTACTCCGGTAACCGGTGGCCGCCCAAAAATAGCTTGGCTTGGAAGCGGGTCGCCTCAGATGACACCTGCCAATGCGGCTGCGCCAGTTGAACATTGCGAGCCCGTCAGTCAAAATAACGGATTCGGTATGCAGGCAGAGGAGATCACTGAGTGAGCCAACTTGTGCGCGCGAAGATCAGCGCTTTGGGAACCTACGTTCCGCCCCGTCTTTTGACCAATTCCGATCTGGAAAAAATGGTCGAAACCTCGAATGATTGGATCGTCGAACGGGTCGGGATTCGCGAGCGCCACATCGTGGAAAAAGGTGTCGCTACCAGCGATCTGGCGACAGCCGCCGCCAAATGCGCATTGGAACAGCGTGGCCTCGGTGCCAACGAAATCGAAGCGATCGTTGTGGGCACGGTGACCCCCGATATGCTGTTTCCGTCCACCGCGTGCCTGGTACAGAACAAGCTGAGAGCAAAGGGTGCGTGGGGCTTTGATATTTCGGCGGCATGTTCCGCCTTTGTTTATGCCTTGCAGGCAGGGGCGCAATTCATACAGAGTGGAGCTCATAAGAAGGTGCTGGTAATCGGTGCGGATGTGATGTCTTCGATCATCGACTACACCGACCGGAATACCTGCATCCTGTTTGGCGATGGAGCGGGTGCCGTGATTCTTGAGCCTGCGGAGGATGATACGGTCGGCCTGATTGATTTTATTCATGAGATCGACGGCTCGGGAGGCTGCTCTCTCTACATGCCGGGGGGAGGAAGTTTGAACCCATCCACGCATGAGACGGTCGACAAGAAAATGCACTACGTTCATCAAGATGGGCAAGCGGTATTCAAGTACGCAGTGCGGAAGATGGCGGAACTGTGCGAGAAGCTGCTATCGCGCAATGGGCTGAAGCCGAGTGATGTCGACCTCTTCCTGCCTCATCAGGCTAACAAGCGGATCATTACCGCGACCGCCGACCGGCTTGCCATGGATCCGAAGAGCGTCGTGATCAATATCGACCGCTATGGAAACACCACCGCGGGAACTATTCCCCTCGCCATGGCCACGGCGCGCGAGGAAGGTCGGCTTAAGAAAGGCGATCTGGTCCTGCTGGCTTCGGTGGGAGCCGGATTTACCGCTGGCGCTACCTTGATGCGCTGGGCCTTTTAGCTGTTGGGTTTCTTGGGCGCCTCATAAGCCTTTTGCAGATATCTTCTGGCCTCTTCGAGAGCACCCTGAGTGTTGTCATTGGTCTGGACGGCCTGCCGATATTCATTGGTGGCGCGCTCGCGCTGCCCGGTTACGTCAAAAATCTTGCCTAGCTGAATGTGGCTCCAAACTTCAGTCCAGCGTGGATCGCCGTCTCCGTTCAACGAGTCACGGTAGGCGTTGGCGGAAGCCTGAAAATTCCTCTGCTGGAAAAAGACCTCGGCAATGCGGTAGTGCGCGAGCGAGCTGTTCTTATTGACGTCGAGGGCTTTATTGAATTCGAGCAGAGCACCGGCGAGGTCTCCCTGCTGCACCATGGCTTGGCCGCGCTGGATTGAAGCGCGCAGCTTCACGTCGGTTGAGTTTTTCAAGACGTGATCATCAGGGTCGACCGATATACGGCGCGGTTTACCAAAGGTTTCGACGGTGAAGGCAGAGTTGGTGCCAACGACTTCGATCCGTTTGCTCTCGGTCTTTCCGTCGGTGTCGATCTTAAGGTCGACCGGCATGCGGAAGAGGTCGAGATCCTGAGAGATTTCTCCCACCACACGGAAGCCTTTGTTATTTCCGAGGCGATAGACCGTGTATTTCGTTTTGAATTCAGGAGCGCCAGTTGAGTCGAGCCATTGCGAGAAAAACCAAGTCAGCTGATCGCCAAAGTTCTGTTCCGCGATTCCACGGAAGTCATCCAGCGATGCGGACTTCCCCGCGAACTTGGTGGCGAAGTCCCGCATAGTTTTGTCAAACTTCTGGTCTCCAACGACCCAGCGCAGCATGTGCAAGATCATTGCGCCTTTGTCGGTGACCAGCGATTGGAATTCCGGGGAGAACATGTCCATCTTACCGACGGTTGAGAGTGGTACGGTGTCGTAGGCAAGCGCACCTACTGACATGTCTTTTACAGCTTCTTCGAGACCTGCCGGTCCGGCGGCGTTTTCAATGTAGCGAGCCTCGGAGTAGCGGGCAAAGCCGGAGTTCAGCCACCAGTCGTCGCGCGAACTGGGGCTAACCGACACCCCCCACCACTGGTGGGCGATGTCGTCGGCGAGCAAGCGATAGTTCACCCGCTCGGTGATTGCGCGTCCAGCCAGCGCAGCAATCTCAGGCGCCCATGCGGTCGGAACAGTATCATCGGGAAGCTCGATGACTTTGAGGGTGGTCGATGGCGCCGTGCCGTACAAAGTTACGTAGTAAGTAAATTCTTTGACGGCCGTCTCGGCGTAAGTCTTGGCCATGTTCTGGTGAACCGGCTTGAAGTAGACGTGCAGATCGACGCCGGCTTCGTCACTTTTAAAGTCCTGGAAAACACCTGCGACGATAGTTCCGGGGAAGCTTGGTTTGTCCCAGCTGAAATTGAATGTCTTGGTCGGGACCGCACCTGCGACAGGCTTTTTGGGCTCGGAGGTTGTTCCTGCTGATTCCTTGCCGCTGCCGATGACGATCATGTGCGCGGGAACGGTCACGCTGATGTCTGCAGTAAAGCGGTTGACGCCATATCCGTTTACCGGAAACCAACGTCCCGCATAAAGCAGGTAGCTGGTTTCGTCATCGATGGATGCGAGCTTCAAACCCTGTACCGGACTATCGTCGGCGGAGGAGAGCTCCCCTTCGTATTCGAACGTCAGGCTTGTGGAGGTGTCTTTCTTCAAACCGTTTGGTAGCTGTACACGCACCGTGGAGTCCTGTGTGACTCGTTCCGCATTCAGAGGTTTGTTGGCAGTGTCGAGTACCTTGGTGACACGCAGTGCGTTGTTTAGTTCGAAGGTAGCGACGCTCAGGTCGTCGAGAGCGGTGAACTCGACCTTGGATTTCGCCGCCAGCTTGTGGCTGTGAGGTGATAGTTCAGCGTCAATCTTGTAGTGATCGACGCGCAGACGCAGCTTATCAGCGGCCCATGAAGGAATGCTGGTAACTATAACCAACAAAAAGAGATAGAATAATATGGCCCGACGGTCACGCCGAGTGCTGAAGAGCATTACTTGCTGTCTCCTGAAAAGTCGCGTCAACAGTATGATGAGGATTGTTACGCAAAAGATGCTGGTAGCACAAGGGTTAGGGAAGCCTTCAACCACCAAGCGACGAAGGCTACGAAGGAAAAACATCCTAGCTTTTGGAGTGCAAAAGCGAAAGCGTCATCTCCGCGGCGCGATCTGCGGGATGAATCCCAAATGGTAAGTTTCCGGCCAGTTTAAGTCTTACATCTCGGAGTTCATTGAGCATCTTCGCGCGCGCCGGACCCTCCGCC
>Ga0105245_10003965_pt1 | contig 13155 bp, 8 predicted proteins | sample KBSM54metaG_FD_81523 | JGI IMG/M metagenome (GOLD analysis project Ga0105245, IMG submission 81523) | Miscanthus rhizosphere microbial communities from Kellogg Biological Station, Michigan, USA - KBS M5-4 metaG | ecosystem: Host-associated > Plants > Roots > Rhizosphere > Soil | place: Michigan... | reverse complement strand
CGTGCCGATCGAGGCATAAATGCCGTATTTTAGGCCTTTCCCGTGAATGTAGTCACCGAGCGCTTTCATGCCTTTCGGAAACTTCTTGGGGTCACCTTGCAGATCACCTCGAGCATCGCGCGTGGCCGCTGACCAACAGTCGTCGATCGTCAACGTGTCGTAGCCTGCGGCAGCGAGCCCAGTGCTCACGAGTGACTCTGCAACGCTTTCGATCACCTGTTCGTTGACGCCTTTGCAAGCGAACTTGTTCCAACTGTTCCAGCCCATGGGCGGCCTCGGGCCTGGCACGCCGGGACTGCTGCCGCCACCCCCTCCCGAACTCGAACCCCCTCCCGAACTCGAACCCCCTCCCGAACTCGAACCCCCGACGCTGCTCCCTGAGCCCGAGGTTCCGGCAGCGTTGTCGGCCCCGGCCACGCTCGACGCTCCACTGACTGCGCTCGCGCCCCCAGTCTGACTCCCACCCGCCGCAACGCCACCGGCGCCAACGTTACCGCCGGGCCCGGCATCAGGGACCGCTGAGCCATCTAGACTCGAGCCTGCCGAGCCGCAGGCGGCGAGTAGACTGGTGCCGCCGATGACCAACGAGAGCACGCGGATTCTCGACATTCCAGAAACCCAGTTGTTCGACGTGGTCGGAACGAGGCCACCTTTCGACACGAGTAAGGCGACGTGAGGTCGAGTACGAGCTTTTCCGGAATTTCCCTCGCCTCGAAGACAGCAATGGCTTCTACGAAGCCGAGGCAGGCCGTACGAATCGAATGGTTCTCGCTCAGATCGCGTCGGGCTGTCGTTTTGCGACCCAGCCGAAGCACCTCGATACACTTGAATCCACGTGACGATGCGCCTTCGCTCAGAGACAGACGCCCCGGCGGCCGACGCCGGCGCGAAGCTGTACTCGCCCGCATTCTTCCGCGACGAATCGGAGTTCATCGCGGCGTTGAAGGCTGGGCGCTCGGACGCCCAAGCTGAGCTCGTACGCCGGCACTACAAACGGGTGGCCGCGGTGATGCACCGCGTGTTGGGCGACGACACCGATCTGGAAGACGTCGTTCAAGACGTGTTCGTCAAAGCCATGCTCGGAGCGCACGCTTTTCGCGGCACGAGCGAGAACCTGGAAGCTTGGGTCGTGGGTATCGCCGTGTTCTCCGCGCGCGGCCTGATTCGCCGGCGCACGCTGTGGCGTCGTTTTTTCTCCGCGGCGCCAGCACCAGAGGCAGCCGAGCCCACGCACACCACCAATCTCGAAGACGTCGACGCAGTGCGGCGCATCTACGCGGTCTTCGACAAGTTGCCCGCCGACGAGCGAATCGCGCTAGCCCTCACGTTGATAGATCAAATGGCGCTCCACCAGGTCGCTCTAGCTTGTAACGTGTCTAGCTCCACCATCAAGAGGAGACTGAAAAAGGCGCGCAAGCGTTTCGAAGGGCTCGTTCGCTTCGATCCCGTTCTGCGAGAGTTGTCGGAGAGGGAGCACCATGACGACGAATAGCAGCGCTACGACCGTGGCTCGCATTCGAGATACCTTGGACGCAGCCCGCGAGCGGCGCGGTATCCAAGGTGGCGAACGGGAAGGGCGACGCATCGTCGAGGCCTACACCATCGCAAAGCTTTCGCGCGCGCGCCGACGACGCTGGACGGCTTCGATCGGGACGCTGGCGGCCGCAGCCGGAATCGCGTTTGCGATGTACGCACTGCGCCCGCAACGCATTTCGTTCGTGGTGGGCGCAGCGCACGAAAACGGCGTCGAGAATCATTGGTTTCGCACGCGCAGCGAAGACGTGAAGCTCGACTTCTCGGACGGCACGCACGTCGACCTGCTACCAAACACGCGAGCCCGAGTGGCTGATTTGACTGCAGAAGGGGCGAATCTGACACTCGAAACCGGGCGGGTCAGCGCTCAAGTCGTGCCGCGGCGAAATGCCAATTGGGCGATCGTCGCGGGCCCGTACACGGTGCACGTGATCGGGACGGCTTTTCAAGTGCACTGGGAGCCTGAAGCTGAGCTCCTGGAGGTCACCGTGGAGCACGGCATCGTCGGCGTGACCGGCCCCGTCTTGGAAGGTTCGCAACGAGTGAAAGGCTCGCAGCGGCTCACGGTGTCCTTGCCAGAGCGACGCGCAACGATCACCGAAGATACGGCGCCACCACCTCCCCCTCCTTCTGCTCCCGAGGAGCAGAAGCCGACATCAGACGTCGACGCCGCAGCGAGCGCAACAAGCGCAGCAAACGTCGAGGCAAATCCCGCGCCCTTTCCCAGTTGGAAGTCGCTGGCGAAACAGGGCCGCTACCGCACCGCGTTGGATGCAGTCAATCAAAGTGGTTTCGATCAAACATCGCGCTCGCTCGGCGCGGAAGACTTGCTTTTGCTGGCCGACGTGGCCCGCATGGGGGGGCAGCCCGAACGCGCGCAGCCCCTGTTGCATACGTTGCGCACGCGCTTTCCAAAGAGCCGTGCCGCGAGCATGGCAGCGTACACGTTGGGGGCGAGCGCGTTCGATCAGCGTCAAGCCTTCGCAGACGCAGCCAATTGGTTCGAAACCTACCTCCGCGAACAGCCCCGAGGCGCGCTGGCGCGAGAAGCGCTGGGGCGATTGATGGAGGCTCGAGAGCGCGCCGGTCAAATCGAAGCAGCCCGTTCTGCGGCACAGCGCTACCTCGACGCGTATCCCACCGGTCCCCACGAGCAACTTGCACGGCGTTTGCTCGCTCATTGAGCGCCCGGTCTACAGGGAGCTCGCGCGGTCGCACTGGGCTTTGCTAGTCTGGTGTAGATGCGGTTGGTTCGGGTCGTCGCGCTCGCCACGGGCGTGGCCAGCGCTTGCGTTGCAAACGTCGCCCGGGCCGAGGAACGCGCCACCATCGCGATCGTGCGGGAGTTCGAAGACCCCGCGCTAGTGCGCCAATTGCGCATCGAAATCATGGCTCTCGGCTACAACGTCACCGAGATCGCGCCTGCCGCCAGCGGGACCCCCCTGCCGATGGAGTCGCGCCAAGCACCGGCCTTCGGCGCGGTCCTATTGCTGACCTCGACGGAGGGCAACGAGGTGGTGCAAGTTTGGGATGAGCCAAACGAAGGAGGCGGCCTTCTGTGTCGCGCTGTCGAGAACGCGACCCCCGACGTTCGCGTGACGGCATTTCGCGTCGTGGAACGCCTGCGCTCGGCGCTCGCCGAACGCCGCACAGCAGCCGTGGCGCCCGTGAAGCCCGCTCCGCAAGCCAAGCCCAACATGCGCAGCGCGCCGCCTCCCCCGGCTCGCGCAGTGGCGTCGGCTTCGTGGGCCGCGGGGCTGCGTCTCGCAGAACTGACGAGCCCTGGTGGACTCGGTCGGACATCGTCATTGGTTCCATCGCTCGAAGTGCTGGTTGGTCACACCTGGGGGTTTGCCGCACTCGGCTTCGTTCCGCTCGAATCGAGCGAGGTTTCCAGCGCCGAAGGCAGCGCGCGCGTTCGGATTGGCATCATCGGAGCAGGGCCCACGCTACGCCTGCAAGCAATGGGGACTCCGTTGCAGCTCGACCTGGGCGCGGGCGGGGGCGCCGTGATCATGGCCATGAGGGGGACGGGCCGCCCGCCTTTCACGAGCCTCTCGGATGTCGCGTCGTCGCCCCTGATGTTTGGCTCGGCCTTCCTGAGCTACGATTTCGGTGCGGTGGCGCTCTCCAGCGGCGTCTTGCTGGGGGAGCCGTTTCGTACCGTCGAGGTCCGTTTCGCCGATCACCGAGTAGCGACTTGGGGCCGACCGTTCGGCGCCGCACTACTCGGCCTCACGTTTCATTCGCGGTAGCGGAGCGACCTGCATCCGCGGAGCAAGGTGTTGGTACTGCTTTCGCCAAGTGGGATTAGAATGGTCTCATGCGGCATCGGTCGGGCAACTCGAGCTCTCGCTTCGCCGGCCTGGTCGTCGTGCTTTTGGCATTGGGCTCGTTCCACGCCTGCGATCCGATCGGCACGCCCATCGGTGGGCCCGAGGCGGCCGGCACCGCGAATCTGGATGCCGCCGCGGGGGGAGCTGGGGGCAACGTGGCTGCAGGCGGCGACGCGCCTCTAGGCGGCGAGTCGGGTCAAGGCGGCGCGACGGATCAAGGTGGCGCAAACAGCGCCCCCGTGTGCGGCGACGGCGTGAAAGAGCCCCCCGAAGTGTGCGACGACGCGGGTAACCTCAGCACGTTCTTCGGCTGCAGCAGCGCGTGCGACGCCGTGCTCTCCGCGATGTGCGGCGACGGTGAAGTGACGCCACCGGAAGTTTGCGATGCTCCACCGGCGTATTGCAACCAGTGCCAGCAAGTCCTCGGAAGTTGTGGCGACGGCATCGTGCAGTCGATCGAAACCTGCGACACCAAAGGCGAATCGAAGACTTGCAACGCGAATTGCACGAAGTCGGTGTGCGGCGACGGAGTCTTGAACCACAGCGCTGGCGAAGTCTGCGACGACGGCAAGAATGACGGCGCGCTCGGCGGCTGCAAAACGGACTGTAGCGACTTCGTAGCGAAAGCCTCCGATGCCAAGTACCATTCCTGCAAGGATCTGCGCGCGGCTCTCGTCCAAGTGTCGGGCGCCGTCCCCGCTTCTGGCGTCTACTGGTTGTTGACGAACGACAACACCACTCCTTACGTTGCCTTCTGCGACATGACGACGAGCAGCGGCGGCTGGACTCTGATCTTGAGCGCCGTCGACGACAACTTCAGCTACGACGACGCGCGCTGGAGTGACGCAACGCTCGAAAACGAACAGAACTTCAACTGGGTGAGCGGTTCGAGAGCCAAGTACCGCTCTTACTTGGAAGTCGCCTTCGACGCGCTGCGGACGAGCGATGTCGACGATTTCGGCGCTGGATTCGAGGTCGCAGTGACGGAGCCCAATGCGCAGCTGCTGTTCGGCTCGAACGCGGGCGAAGGCGTCGGCGTGATCGTTGGCCAGGGGCCGGCCTCCTTTTCAGCCTATTTCGATGATCGCTCGGACGGGAACGATCGAGCCTGGGGCTGTCGCGATTTCATCGGCGTCGGGCTGAACCTACGGGCGGCTTTTCATATCACCCCCAAAGCAGATTCACTCGGCACGAACCTCGCCAAACGCTGCGACTGGGACGGCGGAGCGCGCTTCGGTCAGCGCGTGAACGCTTGCCACTTCTCACCGCAGAATCTGGATTGTGGGGGCGACCACCAGGGGCAGGGCTGGGGCAATTTCGCAACCAAGGGCAATTCCTCCGTATTGACGATCCGGCAACTGCTGTGGGTTCGCTGAAGCGACGAGCGCGGCATCGGCCCCGGTCGAGCAGTGTCGGCTCCCGTCATTTTCATGACCCCGAAGTGGTGCTCCAAAACAACTGACCAAACGGAGACTACACCGAAGAAAGTGGCTCGTTCGTCCTCGCTAGCGGAGGGATAGCCCCGATGGTAGCGTCGTTGGTTCGGCACAGGAGCGCGTGTATTGAAATCTGCCACGAGTCCCTCGAAGCCGAGTCGATTCAGTCCGCGCCGCGCACTTGCCGCCCACGCGTTGCCGCTCGTGGTCGGCACCGCTCTGTTCAGCCTGCCAGGTTGTTCGTTCTTCGCCCCATCATACGAAGAGTTTGCGCGCGGTGACGGCGGCGCGCCAACCGGAGCGGGAGCCGCAGGCCTGCTGGATAGGGCAGGAGCATCAGGTCAAGCCGGAGCGCAGAACTCCGAAGGTGGGACGGCATCCGGAGGGCAAGCGGGGCAGCAAAACGCCGGGGCCGGTGGGAGCGACGCTGGCGCGAGTGCAGCCGGCGCGAGCGCGGCTGGTACGGGCGGCGAATGCGGAGCCGAGATCTGCAACGGCAAAGACGACGACTGCGATCAAGTCATCGACAACGGCTGCCCCAGCGGTTTCACGCGTGGCTTCGTCACTCAGGAACCGCCCATCGGCGACAGCGCGGGGGGGAACGCCTTCGCACAGAGCTGCGACGACGACGAAGTCGCCGTTGGTTTGCAAATCGCGTTCAGTGACGTGCTCGACCAAGTCGCGGTGCAATGCCAAAAGTTCTCACTCGTGGTCAAAAAGGGCGTCGTGCCCTACCAATACAGCATCGCAATGGGCGCTAGTCGTCTATTGCCCCCGCACCCCGCTACTACCAATGATTCCGTGCAGTCGATCAGCTGTGCTCCCGGCCAAGTGCTGGTCGGGCTCGCGCTCGCCGATCAGTCGTTCGGCACGAATTACATCTCGATCACTCGCATCTCGATCTCTTGCGCGGAACCGGTCTTGAACCTCGACGCCGCCACCCCCGAGATCGAGTGGCAGAACGCCACCGAGATCGGTCCGGCCTACGGCTCCGGCTTCAAATCCGGGAGCGCGCAATCGAGGACCCTCACGTTATCGTCGCCTCGCCTGGCTGTTGGTTTCGACGGATCCGCCGGGCTGTCGGTGGATCGCATCGGGCTCGACAGCAGCTCGATCCAGATCACCCTAAAATAGCAGCCAGCACGGCTACTCCCGCCGAGGCTCGAGCCGAGCGCGAGCCTCGCCTGCGGTTTCGTGAGCCAGTATTTGGCCTCTCGATCCACCTCAGCACGAGTATGACCATCGCCAACGATCTGAAGCGACTCGGCTGGAAAAAAACAATCTACGTGTCAGCGGCGCTGCTCGGCGCGCTTGGATGCGGCTCGCCCAGTTCGCGGAAGGGAGGTTCCGCGACGACCGACGGCAGTTCGAGCAGCGGCGGAGATGGCCAAGGCGGCAACGGCAACGCAGGCGCCGGCAGTGGAACCGGCAACAGCAGCGGAGCACTCGCATCCGAAGGAGGAACACTCGATGACGGCGGCACTGCGAACACCGTGGCCGGCAATAGCAGCGGCGGCACTCCAAACCCAGGCACGCTGAGTTGCTCTTCACCTGCACTCGCGGCCATTGGAGACAATCCACCGTCGACGCCCATCACGGTCGGTAAGCCGGATGGCGTTGTCAGCAGTATGCCCGCAAAAAATCGCCCTTTTTTGGTGAAGGCCGGTGGAAAGCAGGAGGCGCTACTCACCGGTTATTCGGAGAGCGCGTGGCTCGCCCTCGTGCCGCATCAATCGCCGCGCGACCTCGGGTTCAAGTGTCCCGCAGGCGGCGGCACGACCAAAACTTGGGACCCCAAAAATCCCGACGTGCTGAGCTGCGGCGGGAAAACATTCCCGAACCCCACAGACGGGCATACCACCGTGTCCGTCGACGTGCTGAGCGGCAAGACGGTCGCGGTGCCGGTGTGGAGTGTGCCCGGTGGCGGCAGCGCGTATGTCCAGGAGGTCATCGACCTCAACAAAGCCTTCTTTTTGTACGGTGCGCTGGACAAACTCGCGTCCGCCTACGTGGCCACGAAGGATGAGCGGTACGCGCGGCGCATCGCCCTCACGCTGAACGAGTGGGCCAAGTACGTACCGGATTACTTCTTCACGAGCACCAATTCCGGGACGCCGATCACCGTCGCACAGGCCAAGGCGCAAAACTTCAACGTGCAGCGCTTCAGCGATCACAACGGCATCGCGCATGAGCTCGACGCAGGGCCAATCGACGCGCTCGACGCCATTTATGACAGCCCCACGCTCGCGCAATTGGCGACCGAGCTCGGCTCGAACGTGAAGCAAAACATCATCGACGACTACTTCATGAACGAGCTCGATTTCATGCTGAATGACCCGCCGATCGAGGTGCACACGGGCGGCAATCTCTCGTTCCCGTACGTGCAAGTCGCGCGGCTCGCCACCGTGCTCGGGCGGCGCGATTTCATCGAGTGGCTCGATTCGTATATGGAGCGCACCGCGCTGAACCTCACGCGCGAAGGCTGGTTCCCGCAATCGATGACTTACGGCTGGGACTACCTCACGACCAACCGGCAGGTAGTGGCTGGCATGAACGGCTTCTTCGGCGTGTGGAAGGCGTCTAGCCCCGAGGAAGTGAGCGCGCAACAACTGCTCTCGGTTGACGACACGCTCCTTTCGCGCGGCATCGCATCAGCCACCAGTGTGGCCTTGCCTGACGGCAATACGCCACCGGTCGGCAACACGAGCCTCGTCTATGGCGTGACTCCGCGCACGCAAACCATGAGTGCGCTGATGCCCGCGTATGGGCACGCCGCGCTCGGCAACGGCACGGGCGATCAGCAAACGCAAGTCAACTTCGATTGGGAAGACTCGAACAATCACATCGAAGACGACCTGCTCAGTTTCACCTTGTTCGCGGACAAGAGCGAGCTCATCGGCGAAATTCGAGACTCACGCATGCCCGGCCGCTCGTTTACGGAGTCCACGTTCGCGCACAACACCGTCGCCATCAATCGTTCGACGCAGAAGCGCGGCAACAACCAAGACACGGGCAACATCGGGCACGCCTTCAGCTCCGGAAATTTGCTCGAGTTCGAGGCGAACCTGAACGGCGTCTCACTGGCCGAAGTGGACGGTGCGCGGGCCTACATCGGCACGGCCGATCGCTATCAACGCCTCGTCATCCTCGACACCGTCGATCCTGCGCATCCTTATGTCGTGGATTTCTTCCGCGTGAAGGGCGGCACCGTTCACGACTATTTCCTGCACGGCGCGCCGCGCTTCGACGAGGTGATCACTCCCCCGGATTCGTCCGTGCCGCCCGCGACCAGCAACTTGAATCTCAAGGCCATGACCGGCGCTTATCCGTTGCTCGAGGGCGGCGAAAAATGGCTCGATCCGCCGAACAATGACCCCTGGTACGGCGCATTCCGCGACGTCTGGACCGCGCACTCGAGCGGCCAGTTCGACGTGACCTTCAAAGAGCGCTCGGGCCAGCGCGGAACGCGCATCTTCATGGTCGACGCCGGTGATACGGACGTGTTCGTCGCGAAGAGCCCGAATCCCTTTCGCGACCAATCACCGGCCCCGACGGACCAGAGCGCCCTCTATGGCTATTGGCGCCCCTCGCTCATGGTCCGACGGCGCGCGACGACCGCCGTCGATAGCACCTTCGCGGCCGTGATCGAGCCGTTGAACGGCGCCTCCAGCATCGCGAGCGTCCAAGCGATGCCATTACAAACGCCGGATCCGGATCGCATCGCACTCAAGATCACGTTCACGAGCGGGCGCGAAGACGACGTGCTCATCACGCTCAAAAATTCGGACTCGACGAGCAGCGCCGATACCGAGCAGATCGCGACCCAAGACGGCACTTTCTCGCTCAGCGGTCGGATCGGTATCTTCTCGAAGAACGGCGCCACCACGCGCGCGCAGCTCATCACTGGCGACCGATTCGTGTACCCGGGCGGCTCGGTCACGCAAGCTCAGGCGGCCTTCACCGGGACGATCACGAGCGTGCTGCGACAAGCCAAAGGTTGCACCGACAACGCCTTCGTCACCGCCGCCGTCATCCCCGCGGGTGACACCCTGCACGGCCGTTGGATCCGGCTCAATTTCCCGACCTACGACGTCATTCCCGACGGCACGAAGTACCCGTTCGGCCTCAAACAGCAGACTGGTTTTACTCAGCTCTATCAAATCGATCGCGTCGTTCAGCGCGACAACCAAACGTACATTCTGCTACTGGGTGATCCTGCGCTCGCCATCGAGAATGGCCAAGCGCTCGAGCGCGCGCGCCCTTTCCGAACCTTCAGCGGTCCCGTGACATTCGAGATCGGGCTCAGCAAGAGCCAGTGAGCTGCCTTGCCGAAGCTAAACCTCTCCCGGCTGCCCACCGAGCGGGCCGTCGCCGGGGCCGTTGGGCGCCTGGTCCGCCGGCAGCAGGGAGACGACGCGAAACAGGTCGGTGCGGCGGTCGAGGCGCGGCGTGACCGAGCCGCCGGCGCGGGCGCCCTGGAGCGCGTTGAGATCGACGTCGCAGATCAGCACCGTCTCTTCGTTGGAGTCTGCTTCGGCAGCGATGCCGTCGCGGGCGAACGCGAAGTCAGAGGGCGTGAGCACTGCGGCTTGGCCGTAGTTCACGTCCAAATTTCCGACGTCAGGCAGATTGCCCACGTTGCCCGCCAGCGCGACGTACAGCTGATTTTCGATGGCGCGCGCCTGAGCGCAATAACGAACGCGCAGGTACGCCTGCCGATTGTCGGTGCAGAACGGCACGAACAAGATCTCCGCGCCGTCGTCCGCCAAGTAGCGCCCCGCTTCGGGGAATTCGATGTCGTAACAAATCAAGACCCCGATCCGGCCTTTCGGCGTATCGATCGCGCGCAGCGAGTGACCACCCGAAATCCCCCAGGATTTCCGCTCGCTGGGGGTGATATGCAGTTTCGGTTGGCGGACGATTTCGCCCGTCGGCAAACAGACGAAGGCCATGTTGTACAGCTTGTCCCCTTCCAAAACCGGGTGGCTGCCGGCAACTAGCGTCAGCTGGTAGCGCATCGCAAGCTCGCGCATCAAATCGGTGAAGCGCGTTTCGAAAGTGGCGAGCCGGCGAATGCCCTCCAGCGCGGAGAGCGGCTCGTCCTGCGAGAGCAGCTGAGCCGAAACCAGTTCGGGGAGCAGCACGAAGTCCGCTTTGTACTCGCCGGCAACACCGACGAAGTAGCTCACCTGCCGCGCAAAATCCTCGAAGCCCGAGATCTTTCGCATTTGGTATTGCACGCAAGCGATGCGCGCCTTGCGATCACTCACGAGTGGGCGTCGATATTCCGGGTTCAACCACTCGACGAGGCTCGCGTGGTTGTGACTGAGCGGGTCCGGCAAATAGTGCGGCATCACGCTGCGCAGCGTGAACTCTTCGCGCAGCTGAAAACTCAGCACTTTGTCGCGCAATTCCCCCGCGGCGACGCGCTCCGCGTATTCGTAGGGCGACATTTTCGCGGCTTGTTCGTGGTAATTCCAGAGCCGTCCGCCAGCGATGATGCGCCGCTTGTTCAGGCGTTTGCACAGTTTGCGGCGCGCTTCGTAGAGGGCCGCGCCGACGCCTCGACCGTGGAACTCGGGGTCGACGTACACGTCAGCGCCGTACAGCGTGTCCGCCTGGGGATCGTGATTGGTGAAATAGCCGCTATCGGTGATGCCGGCCCACGTGTGATCGCGGAGTGGATTCGGTCCGAGATCCACGATCAACGAGGCGACGGCGCCGATGACTTTGCCGTCGATCTCCGCCACCAGCTGCCCCTGCGGAAACACACGCTGATGACTGATGAGGTGGCGCTCACCCCAGACCACGTCTTCTTCGGCCAAGATCGGGTACGCGTCTCGGTTCATTTGAACGAGACGCGGCACGTCCGAACGCGATGCCTCACGAATGCTAACGGGCGGCTGACTCATGGTTACGAGGTTAGCGCTTTTTTCCGCTCTTCCGCAGGGCCGAGCAGTGACCCGAGCGTGACAAGTGGCGTTTCTGGGACAACGGTGCTCTATTCGACCGATGCGCACTCGAGTTCGAATCGCGATGGGCGTAGCTTCAATTTTGGCCGCAGCGGTGAACTTCACCGCGTGCAGTTCATCGTCGAGCGGCAGCAAGGTCGGCGGGAACGGCGCTTCCGCGGGTGACATGGGAGCCGCCGCATCGAACAGCGGTGGCAACTTGAACATCGGCATGGGCGGCTCGAGCGCGGGCGGCGCACAAAACACCGGTGGCCTCACGAACTCCTGCGCGGCAGATGTATCGACCGCCAAGCTCGTCCCGCTCGACATGTACATCATGCTCGACATCTCGAGCTCCATGCTGGAGATGACCTCCACGAAGACCAGCAAGTGGGATGACGTGAAGGCCGCTCTCGAGACCTTCTTGAAGGATAGTTCGTCAGCCGGGCTCGGGGTCGGGCTGCAATACTTCCCGCTGCTCAAGCCAGGCGCGCCCAGCTCCTGCACGGACGACGCCGCGTGTGGCGACAGCGGTCCGTGCTTTTTGAAGTTCTGCCGCGCCGTCGCAGCCGCGGGTTTTGGGCTCGTCCCGTGCAGCACCGGCGCTGATTGCCCGACTGGCGGCGGCCCCTGTACTGACCTCACCGAGTGCTCGCTCAGTACAGACTACGTGTGCCCCACCGTCGGCGCCGATTGTGGGCAAGATGACGCCAACAACGAGCTCGGGAAGTGCCAGCTCGCCACGACGCACAGTTGCGAGCACGCCACGAGCTGTGACGTCGCCACTTACGCCACCCCTGCTGAGCCGATCGCCACTTTGCCCGGCGCCGCTGCCGCGCTCATCAAGTCGATCGACGCCACGAAGCCGTCGGGCAACACACCCACGGCTGCGGCGCTCGGCGGCGCGATTCAACAAGCCACCACGTGGGCCAAAGCACACCCCGATCACCGCGTGGTCGCCGTCATCGCCACCGATGGTTTGCCCACCGAGTGCGACCCGACGGACATCAACCAAGTGGGCGCGATCGCGGCCAAAGGCCTGGCCGCCAACCCCAGCATCGACACCTTCGTGATTGGCGTGTTCGGAGCCGCGGACGTCGCCGCGGGCGCTCCGGACAACCTCGATACCATCGCCAAGGACGGCGGCACGAAGAGCGCCTTCATCGTCGATACGACCAAAGACGTGACCATGCAATTCTTGGCCGCGCTCGACACCATTCGCGGCGCCAAGCTCGATTGCGCCTTTCAAATCCCGCAACCATCGAGCGGAGAAGTCCTCGACTACTCGCAGGTCAACGTCCAAGTGTCCGTCACCGGCCAACCTGACACGCTGCTTTATTACGTGGGCAGCGCATCGAAGTGCGACGCCACCACCGGCGGCTGGTACTACGACAGCGATCCCGCGGTCAGCAACCCGAAGCAGATCATCGCCTGCCCCACCAGCTGCACCGCCTTCCAAGCCGCGAAAGACGCGTCCGTCAAAATCGCTCTCGGCTGCCAAACCATCGTCAAGTAACCACGCAGGCCCGCGCTACACGCACACCCGCGCGGCTGATTGGCTGCCCCGCACCTCCTTCGTCATTGAACGACCGGCGTGCTCGCTCCGCTGCGCCGCCGGGCCCCCCTTGCGCCGGGTCCCCCGGCGCGGAGGCCCCCCTTAGCTGCGCGCTCTTGGGGAATTCCAACATCCAAACGCGTGTTGAGACTTCAACATCCAAACGCGTGTTGAGACTTCCTCATCCGTCAACACTGCGACAGCTGAAAAATGCAGTGTGAAAATAACCGAGACTGTTTGGTTTTCAGGCTGAGGTTGTAGGGACGCGCGGGGTGTGATCAAAGCGAGAAATGGGTACGCGAGATCCGATCGACCTAGAGGCACTGGCGGCGGAGGTCGCCGAT
>Ga0105245_10003958_pt1 | contig 13171 bp, 15 predicted proteins | sample KBSM54metaG_FD_81523 | JGI IMG/M metagenome (GOLD analysis project Ga0105245, IMG submission 81523) | Miscanthus rhizosphere microbial communities from Kellogg Biological Station, Michigan, USA - KBS M5-4 metaG | ecosystem: Host-associated > Plants > Roots > Rhizosphere > Soil | place... | reverse complement strand
TCGTCATCGCCGCCGCCGCCGACCAGGCTGGCGAGCTCGTCCTCGGAAGGGCGCGTGCCGATCGTGGCGGTGATCGTCTGGTGCTTGCCGTCGCGGATGATCTCGATCGGCGCCCTCGTGCCCGGCGTCAGATTGGCGACGAGATAACTGAGCGTCTGATCGGGGGTCACCTCCTTGCCGGCGACGCGGACGACGACATCGCCCTGCTTCAGGCCGGCCTTGTCAGCGCCCTGGCCGGGTTCGATCCGCGAGATGAGTTCGCCCTGGTTGGCGGGCAGGCCCCAGGCGCTGGCGAGATCCTCATTGATCGCCTGGATGCCGATGCCGAGATAGCCGCGCTTGATCGCTGAGCCTTTCATCATGAGGTCAATGATCGGCTTGGCTTCTTCGGCGGGGATCGCGAAGCCGATGCCGACATTGCCACCCGATGGCGACAGGATCTGCGAGTTGATGCCGATGACGTTGCCGTTCAGGTCGAACATCGGGCCGCCACTATTGCCCTGGTTGATCGAGGCGTCGGTCTGGATGAAGCGGTCATAGGCGCCGCCCTGGCCGGTGACGCGGTGCAGCGCCGAGACGATGCCGGCGGTGACGGTCGAGCCGAGGCCGAAGGGATTGCCGATCGCGACGACCCAGTCACCGACGCGGGCGCGAGTCGAATCGCCGAACTTCACGAAGGGCAGCCCGGTCGCGTCGACCTTGAGCAGCGCCAGGTCCGACGATGGATCGCGACCGATCAGCTTGGCGGTATATTCCTTGCGATTGATCAGGATCACCTTGATCGACTCGACCGTGGCGCCTTTGGCGCCGGCCGCGATCACATGATTGTTGGTGACGATATAGCCGTCAGGCGAGATGATGAAGCCCGAACCGAGCGACTGCGCCTCGCGCGTGATCGGCTGGCCGTTGCCGCCCTGATCGCCGTTGAACTGGCCGAACAGGTCGCCAAACGGCGTGCCCGCGAATGGATTGGCCTGTTGCTGCACGGTGACGCGCTGCGTGGTCGAGATGTTGACGACAGCCGGCTGGAGCGTCGCGACCATGTCGGCGAAGCTCATCGGCGCGCCGGCCTTGGGGGCGGCGGCGGCGATGGCGCCGGGTTCGTTCTGCGCGGTCTGGCCTGCAGCGGGTTGATCGAGCGTCATGGCCGCGGCTGCACCGCTGAGGAGCAGGGCACCGGTGATGGCGTAAGCGTAGCGCACTTGAATGATTTCCTCTCGTCTGCCGATGGCGACAACCGTCCGTGTTACGGATGGTTGCTGAACGGCGATTGAATATGAACCGTTTGAAAGCCTGCGTGTCAGCGGCCTCCCTGGAATTCCTTCAGATACCCGTTATTGGGCGACATGATGATCGCGGTCGATCCGGTAGGCGGCGCACCTTCGGAGCCGAGGAACGTCTTCCGATAGGACTGCATCGCCCGGTAGAAATTGTAGAATTCGGGATCCTGATTGAAGGCGGTCGCATAAATGCTCGACGCCTGGCCTTCGGCGTCTGCGCGGATGATCTGCGCGTCCTTATAGCCTTGGGCGCGGATCGTCAGCGCCTGTTGCTGGCGCGCTGTCTTCATCCGCTGCAACGCCGATTGAAGCGGGCTGCCGCTCGGCAGGTCGGCATGCTTGATGCGGACATCGACGATCTCGACGCCATATTGCGACGCGAGCTTCTGCAGCCGGGCCTGGATATTATCCATCACCTGGTCGCGCTCGGGCGTCAGCAGCGCCGCGAAGGGCTGGTTGCCGAGTTCGTTGCGGATCGATGTGCCAAGCAATGGGCGCAGCTGGTCGGTCACGCCCTGTTCGGTGCGGGCGGTCACCACCATGCGGAGCGGATCGATAATCCGGAAACGGGCATAGGCATCGACTTCGAGCGGAAGCTGGTCGGACGAAAGCACCTGCTGGTTGTCATAATCGACATCGAGGATACGCTTATCGACCCAGACGATCCGATCCATGAACGGGACGCGGGCGATCAGCCCGGCGCCGGTGCTGCCGAAACGCTCATTGGGCTTGTAGGCGTTGACCGTGCGGATGGGCTGTTCGAAGCGCAGGATCACCACCTGCCTGGTTTCCGGCACGATCGCGAAGGTGGTCGCGAGCAGGATCAGCGCAAGCAGCGCCACGATGCCGATCGTGACCGGGTTGCGGAGCAATGACGCGCTCATTTCTGGTTTCCATTCACGGTGATATCCGGCTCGGCAAGCTTCTTGCCCTGCGAGAGCGGGAGGTAGGGCAATACGCCGGGCGTCTCGACGATCGTCTTGTCGGTCTTTGCCAGCACTTCCTCCATCGTCTCGTAATACATGCGGCGGCGGGTCACGTCGGGCGCAAGCTTGTACTGGCCATAGATCTTGTTGAACTGCGCCGCCTCGCCCTGCGCCTTCGCGAGCAGCTGCTGGGCATAGCCCTGCGCCTGGTTGCGCGCTGCCACCGCATCCTGCTGCGCGGCGGTGACGTCCTTGAAAGCGTCGTTGACCGCCTGAGGGGCTACGGCGCGGTTGATCGCGACACCCTGGACGAGCACGCCCGATTTATATTCGTCGAGGATATGCTGCATCCGGCCCTGGACCTGCGCCTCGATCTTCGACCGGCCAGCGCCGAGCGCATCGTCGAGCTTCATGTTGGCGACGACCTCGCGCATCGCGCTTTCCGCCGTGGAGCGCACGGTCGATTGCTGGTCGAGGATCTGGAAAACATAGTCTTCGGGGCTGTTGATGTTCCAGCGCACCGAGAAGGACAGGTTGATGATGTTCTGGTCGCCCGTGATCATCAGGTTTTCGGCTTCGCCGCCTTCCGGGAAATTCTCGGTGCGGATATTCTGCACATCGACCTTTTCGACCGCTGCGATCGGCGCGGGCAGGGTCATGCGGACGCCGGTATCAAGCGTGCCCGCATAGCGGCCGAACATGGTGACGACGCCGCGCTGCTGCGGCCCGATCTGGTGGAAGCTGGTGAGGAGTATCCAGAGCGCGACGATCAGCCCGACACCAAGCGCCCAGAGTGCCCGCGGGCTGGGGGTGCCCGGAATATGCGGCCGCCCGCCACCCAGTCCGCCACCGCCGCCGCGGGCGCGGCGCAGGAATTCGTCGAGCGCGCTTGGGCCGGCGCTGCGCGGGCGCCCCGTAGGCGGCGTCGACCAGGGGTTGCGCGGGCCACCCCCGCCGGACTTGTCGCCGGATCCCCCACTGCCGCCCCCACCGCCGCCGTTGCCGCCCTTGTCGTCATTGCCCGAGCCGCCGCCGCCCCAGGGGCTTTTCGGAATATCGGCGTTATGGATGGTGAAGCGCTGAAACCAGCCCTGAAGGATCGTCATTCTTCTCTTATAGGTGCGTAGGGCTACGAAAAACAGTGGCAAGCGGTCAGGACGGTCCTATCTGCGCAAGGATGACCGATACCAGCCTGATCGACGCCGCCCTTTCCCCCATCGCCGGCAAGCGCGCCACCGCGCGAATCGAGGGCGATCGGGCAAGCATCATCCTCGACGTGACCGGGCTCGACGGTCCGGCGCGCGAGGCGATCGAGCGCGACGTGAAGGCGGCGGCCGAGGGCGTGGCGGGAATCGCGACGGTGCGGATCGCCCTCACGAGCCAGCGGACGCGGCGCCTGCTGATCGCCGTGGCGAGCGGCAAGGGCGGGGTCGGGAAATCGACCGTTTCCGCCAATCTGGCGATCGGCCTGCAGCGCCTTGGCCGGCGGGTCGGGCTGGTCGACGCCGATATCTATGGGCCCTCGCAGCCCAAGCTGATGGGCGTGGAGGGGACGCGACCCACCGCGAAGGACAAATTGCTCGAGCCGGTCGCGACGCCGTACGGCGTGCCCCTTCTGTCAATGGGCCAGCTCGTCGCCGCCGATCAGGCGATCGCATGGCGCGGGCCGATGGCGGCAGGCGCGCTCGGCCAGCTGGTCGATGCCGATTGGGCGGCGCAGGATACATTGGTCGTCGATCTGCCGCCGGGCACCGGCGATGTGCAGCTGACGATGATCCAGAAGCACAAGCCGGCCGGCGCGGTGATCGTGTCCACGCCGCAGGATCTCGCGCTGATCGATGCGCGCCGGGCGATCGAGCTGTTCGTCAAGGCCGGGGTGCCGATCATCGGCCTGGTCGAGAATATGGCCGGCTATGCCTGCCCGCATTGCGGCGAAGTCTCGGACCCGTTCGGGCGCGGCGGCGCCGAGGCGGCTGCCGCCGAGCTCGGCATTGATTTCCTCGGTCGGATTCCGCTCGACATCGCGATCCGTTCGGCGTCCGATGCGGGCACGCCCCCCGCCGCGCGGAACGGGCCGGAAGCGCTCGCGTTCACAGGGATCGCCCAGCGGGTGTTCCACTGGATCGAACAGGGAGGTTAGGATGCCACTCACCAGCGATGCCGACATCAAGGCCCTGCTCGAAGAGACGAGGACGATCGCGCTGGTCGGCGCGTCGGACCGGCCCGATCGGCCGTCCTACCGGGTGATGCAGACGCTCCAGGCGCATGGCTACCGCGTGATCCCGGTCAATCCGCAGATCACCGGCGAGCATATCCACGGCGAGTTCGTGTTCCGCGATCTGAATCAGCTTGGCGATCCGATCGACATGGTGGATATCTTTCGCAATTCCGCCGCGGCGAGCGAAGCGGTGGATCAGGCGATCGCGGCGGGGGCGAAAGCGGTATGGATGCAACTCGGCGTGGTCAATGAGGAAGCGGCGGCGCGAGCCGAGGCGGCTGGGCTCAAGGTGGTGATGAACCGTTGCCCGGCGATCGAGCTTCCCCGCCTCGGGGTCGCGAGGATTACCAACTGAATCGGGCAGGGGGGACGACGCGATGCTGGCTCTGGTGTTGATCATCGCGGGACAGTCCGCCAGCGTGGAAACCGCGGTCGCGCATTATCAGGCCATCACCGCGGCAGGGCCGCATTGCGGCACCCCCGACACTTCCACCGACATCATTGTCTGTTCGCGCCGCAATGCCGATCGCTATCGTTTGCCGCTGATCGAGCCGTCTTCCGGTGACCCCAAGATCCAGGATGTCCCAGGCGAACGTGAGCGGCTGTCCGCGCGGACCTCGAACTGCCAGGAAAAGTCGCTCTTTCTGGTCGGATGCGGATCGGTCGGGGTTGGAGCAAAGGCCGGTTTCGGGCCGGGCGGCCTGTATGGCGCGAGGCTCCGTCCGCTGGCACCTTAAGCCTCGCAACCTATTGATAGCTAGGTGGTTGTTCTAACGGATGGGCTTAACAGGGAACAGTCCGATGCTTGCGATCACGATCTTCTTGCTGGCGGCCGCTCCCGCCACGCACCATGTCCGCGCCGCGCATTCGACGCGGATCGTCCATCACGGCCATGTGCCACGCAAGGCGCGCCGGCCGATCGCCATGACCTCGGCGAAATTGCACGTGTTGGCCGCCGACGCGAAACCGCGCTCGCCCTATCGCCTTCCGCTCGACGTCGCGCCGGAGCCGAGCGCCAAGGATATCGCGCTCAACGAGGACGGGTCGCGTTGCGCCTTGATCGGCCAGACCATCTGTCCGCACCGGACGCGCACGATCATCAGGATGGGCGAGGCTTCGCCCGTCAAACTGCCGACTGAAGCGCCGCACTAAATATCTTCCCTCAGCAACATATCGGGTACCGAATCGTTGTGACTCCGAGTGGGCACGACAGGGACTGGTTCGATGCTTTCGCTCACCCTTTTCATGCTGGCGGCGCTGCCGGCAGTTGCGCCTGCGCGTGTTCCGCGCCCAGTCGAGATCGTCAAAATCGCGGACCAGAACCCGGAAGCTCCCAGGATATACCGGCCTTTCTCGACGACCTGGAGCTCACCGCCCGCTGTCACCGCGCCACCGCGGTCTCCCTACCGCATACCGGTCATGTCCGCGATCAATCCGACAGCGAAGGACCGCGCCTTTGACCAGGATGGCAGGCGTTGCGCATTGATCGGTCAGACGATCTGCACTGATCCGCCACCGATGATCATCACGATTGGCGAGGAGCCGTTCGCCCTCCTCCCCGGGCTGGGGCCTCGGTAAAGCCGCGTCAGGCCAGGATGTGCATCCACATCGGCTGGCCGGCCAGACTCTGTGATCCGCGGAGCTTCTCGAGCGCTCGGGCGACCGACCGCTCCGGCCCCTCATGGGTGACGATCGCGACCAGCACGGTCCCGTCGGCCATCGCGCCCCGCTGCATCAGGCTTTCGATCGAGACGCCGGCATCGCGCATCGCCGCCGCAATCTCCGCCAGCACGCCGACCTTGTCGCTCACGGTGAAGCGCACATAGGCGCGGCCGCGGCGTTCGCCGGTGTCGGCGGTGGTCGGCGTCGCCAGCGCGTTGACCGGCATGGCATAGGCCGGGCCGAACTCGCCGCGCGCAATGTCGATCAGGTCGGCGACGACCGCTGAAGCGGTCGGGCCGTCGCCGGCACCAGCGCCCTGAAACAACAGCCGGCCGACGAAATTGCCCTCAGCCACCACCGCATTGGTCGCGCCGGTCACATGCGCGAGCGGATGGCGCATCGGCACGAGATGCGGGTGGACGCGCTGGAACAGCCCGCTCGCATTGTCCTCGGCTATGCCGAGCAGGCGGATACGATAGCCAAGCGCCGCCGCTTCCGCGATATCGGCGGCCAGCACGTGGCGGATTCCGCTGGTCGCGACCTCGGTGAAGGCAGGGCGGGTGCCGAAGGCGAGGCTGGCAAGGATCGAGAGCTTGTGCGCCGCATCGACGCCATCGATGTCGAAGCTCGGGTCAGCCTCGGCGAAACCAAGGGCCTGCGCCTCGGCGAGGACTTCGGCGAAGTCACGGCCTTCCTCCTCCATCTTGGTCAGGATGAAATTGCACGTGCCGTTGAGGATCCCGTAGACGCGCGCGATCTCGTTCGCGGCAGCGCCTTCGCGCAGGCCCTTGATGACCGGAATGCCGCCGGCGACCGCCGCCTCGAATTTGAGCGCCACCTTGGCAGCCTCGGCGGCCTGGGCGAGTTCGAGGCCGTGATGCGCGAGCATCGCCTTGTTGGCGGTGACGAGGCTCTTGCCGCCCGCGAGCGTCGCCCGCGCGAGCGCGAGTGCCGGACCGTCCGAGCCGCCCACGAGTTCGACCACGACATCGGCGCCCTCATGATGAGCGAGCGCATTGGTGTCGTCGACCCATTCGAACCGGCTGATATCGACGCCGCGATCCTTGGCGCGGTCGCGCGCGGAAATCGCGACGATCTCGATAGGGCGGCCCGCGCGGCGCGTGATGAGAGCGTTGTTCGCATCGATCAGCCGGATCACGCCGCCACCAACGGTACCGAGCCCGGCAAGGGCGACGCGCAAGGGTTTGGTCATTGCTTTTCCACTTCGTCACCCCGGACTTGTTCCGGGGTCCACTGATCGGCAGGCACGGATGCTGACGTTCAATGCCGCGCTAGCGGAGGGGTGGATGCCGGAGCAAGTCCGGCATGACGAGAAATTATTTCTTCACCAGCCCGATCTCGACGAGCCGCTCGTGTAGATAGTCATGCGCCGTGATCGGCGTCGGGTAACGATTGGGGTTCTCCGCCGTGATGCAGCTCGGCAGCGTCTCGATCAGGAAATCGGGCGCCGGGTGGAGGAAGAAGGGCATGGAATAGCGCGAATGGCCGCGCCGCTCGGGCGGCGGGTTGACCACGCGGTGAGTCGTCGAGGGCAGGACATGGTTGGTCAGGCGCTGCAGCATGTCGCCGACATTGACGACCATCGCGCCTTCGGGCGGGCGGATGGCGAGCCATTTGCCGTCCCTGTCGAGCAGCTCGAGCCCCGCTTCCTCGGCGCCCAGGAGCAGGGTGATGAGGTTGATATCCTCATGCGCCCCGGCGCGAACGCCCTCGGCGTCCATGGGAATCGGCGGATAATGGAGCAGGCGCAGGATCGAATTGCCGTCCTCGACCGCATGATCGAACCAGTTGGGCGCCAGCTTGAGGTGGCGCGCAATGGCAGAGAGCAGACGGTCGCCAGCGCGGTCGAACGCCTCGAACAGTTCGAGGAAGACGGATTTGAAGCTCTCGGGCCGGGTCGGCCAGATATTGGCCGGCATGTCGGCGGCGAAGCGGTGATCGGCCGGGAGCTCGCGGCCGACATGCCAGAACTCCTTCAGGTCGACATGCTTCGCGTCCTTGGCGATCTCGGTCTTGAACGGCGTATAGCCGCGCTGGCCGCCACCCGCGGGCGTGAAATAGCTGCGCTTTTCTTCCTCAGGGAGCCCGAAAAACGCTATGGTTTCAGCCCAGGCGCGATCGATCAGGTCCTGCGGCACGCCGTGATCGGCGATGACCGCGAAGCCGAAGCGTTCGAACGAGCCGCCAAGCGCCGCGGCAAAGGCCTCGGGGTCAGCGGCCTCGTCGTTCAGCGAGAGGGCGGGGACCTGGGCTGAGGGAGTATCGAGCATCGGCGTGTTCCGTACGCATGTGTTCCACAAGCGCGCGAGCATAGACCCCCGCGCCTGCCACGTACAAGGTCAGCTGACCGTGATCGTCCCCTTCGACTTGTCGCTGCCATCGGGTGCAAGATCGAGCTTGAAAGGCTTTTTCTCGTTGGTGGTGCCGACCAGGCCATTGCCGCTGGTCGATACCGTGAAGCCCGCCGCACTCAGCTTCTGCTGGAACCAGTCGCGCACGGTGGCGGCAGGCGCGGGGCTTGCGAAGCTGACCCGGACGGTGCCGCTATCGTCGTCATCGCCGGCCTTGCCGCCGTCATGCGCGTCGATGTTCATCGCCGAAATCGTCGAGCCGGGATAGAGATGCACCCCGTTCATATCGAAATCCTTGGAGTCGAGGCGCAGCTTGGGCAGTTTGATCTTGCCCGAAAAGCCCGGTGTGTTGATCGCCACTGCGCCCGTATTGCCGTCCACGCTGGCGACGACATTGCCGTCGCTGTCGCTCGAGTTGAACGAAATTGTGGTGCCGCCCTTCGATCCGTCACAGGCGCTGAGCATCGCGGCGAGGAGGAGCGGGGCCGCCAGGGAGCGAAACATCCATATCTCCTTGGTGAATTACTAATGTAATACACTAACGATATGCCCGCATGCCGTCAAGCTTTTCCACGCTTTCCGGGGTGACCTTGCGGGCATCATCTGCAACAGGCGTGGCCATGACCGCAGTGCAGCAATCCGAATCCGCCAACACGGCGCCGATCGGCTTTCGCGAGTTCGTCGTGATGGTTGCGTCGCTGATGGCGCTGGGCGCGATCGGCGTCGACACGATGCTGCCCGCGCTGCCGGCAATCGGCGCGCGGCTGCACGTGGCGGCAGAGAATGAGCGCCAATATATCATTTCGATCTATCTGATCGGGCTGGGCATTGGGCAGCTGATCCACGGGCCGCTTGCCGACCGGTTCGGCCGCCGCCCGGTGATTATCGCAGCACTTTCCATCTACGGCGTCGCCAATGTGGTGGCTGCCTTCTCCGCCAGCTTCCCGCTGTTGCTCATGGCGCGGCTGTTCGGCGCCGTCGCGGTGGCCGCGACTCGGGTGGTGACGATCGCGCTCGTGAGGGATTGCTATTCGGGCCGCGCGATGGCGCGGGTGATGAGCCTTGTCATCATCGTCTTCATGATTGCGCCGGTGATGGCGCCCAGCCTCGGCCAGTTCATCCTGTTGTTCGGGTCGTGGCGGCTGATCTTCAGCATCATCGCCACGCTGACCGCGATCGTGCTGATCTGGTTCGCGTTTCGCATGCCCGAGACTCTGGCGGGCGAGCGGATGCCCTTTTCGATCGCGCGGCTCGTCACGGGATATCGCACCACCCTCACCGATCGCTGGTCGCTGGGCTATATGCTGGCCGCGACGGCGCTGCAGGGCGCGCTGTTCGGATACATCACCTCGGTGCAGCAGGTCGTCACCACGGTTTTCCATGCACCCGGCCGTCTCAACCTCGTCTTCGCCGGGACGTCCGGGATGATGGCGGCCGCGAATTTGCTCAATTCGCGCGTGGTGATGCGGCTCGGATCGCGCTTGTTGTCGCACAGCGCGGTCGTCGTCCTGATCCTGCTCTCGGCAATCAATCTGGTGACTCAGCATCTGGGTGGTGAGAGCCTGGTCATGTTCATCGTCCTCCAGGCGCTGACAATGGGGTGCCTCGGCCTTGCCACCGCCAATTTCTCGGCAATGGCAATGCAGGACATGGGCAAGATCGCCGGCACCGCCTCGAGCGTGCAGGGGTTTTGCAGCGTTACCTTCGGCGCACTGATCGGCACGATGATCGGCCAGTCCTTTGCGGGGACGACAGTGCCGATGCATCTCGGTTTCCTGTGCTGCGGGCTGGTCGCGCTGGCGATTGTCGCAGTCACTGAACGCGGTCGCTTGTTCCGGCCGGCCTGACCCGCTTCCCTCTCTTCATCGCAGCCCGACGGAACCCTTCACCTCGTCCGCCGTTCGCCGATGTGCTAGGGTGTTCAGTCGGATATGGAGGTGTAGCATGACCATGGGTGGCTATCAGGTGCCTGGTGAAGGCACTGGAGACGACGGTTACGACGAAGAGGGCTATGACGAGAGCCAGCGCGCGGAAATCCTCGAAGTCACGCGCGACGGCCCCACCGACGGCACGATCCTGACTGATCTCAGCCCGGACATCGGCGCCGATGATGACGACGACGACCTCGAAATGGACAGCGACGAACTCGGCCAGGAAAGTGACGATGCCGACGAGGATGAGGACGACCTGACCGAAGACGCGCTTCAGGACGATCTGGACGACGACGATGTCGACGAGGACGATCTCAGCGATGCGGACGATGCCGCGCTGAGGCCCTGACCCGGACCACACCAGGGCGGAGGAGGCGGATTGACCGCTTCCACCCGCGCTGCATAGGATCACCGGCGGAACCGGAGTGACCGCCATGCCGACTGATCCCCGTATCGACGCCTATATTGCGCGCCAGGCAGATTTCGCGCGGCCGATCCTCACCCATATCCGCGCGCGGGTCCACGCCGCGTGCCCCGACGTGACCGAAACGATGAAATGGAGCCGGCCATTCTTCGATTATCACGGGCATCCGCTGGCGATCATGTCCGGCTTCAAGGCGCATGCGAGCTTCGGTTTCTGGCGTCGCGATGCGCTGACGACGGGTTTGGAAGGCGATGCGATGGGCCAGTTCGGGCGCCTGACCTCAGTCGCTGACCTGCCCGACGATGCCGAACTCGATCGCCTCGTGCGCGAGGCGATGGCATTGGTCGATGCGGGGGGCGGCGCGATCAAGCGCAAGCCGCGACCGCCTAAACCGGAAGCCGAGATACCGCCCGAACTGGCCGAGGCGCTGGCGCGGGACGATGCCGCGGCGGCGACCTTCAACGGTTTTCCGCCGAGCTGCCGGCGCGAATATTGCGAATGGGTCGGCGAGGCCAAAAGGCCCGAGACCAAGGCGAAGCGTGTCGTCGAGACGATCGCGCTGCTCCGCGAGGGCAAAAGACGGAACTGGAAATACGAGAATTGCTGACCGCCTGAGGCGGTAATTTCGCGCTTGCCGATCAGTTCTTTCATGATATGGTGTAACGTCACCAATTAAGGGAGGACATGATGAGCGCACGCGCAATCGCAATCCGGTCGCACACGAACAGCGACTTCGAACCCCTTTCACAGCTGAACATCACGCCGCTGATCGATGTGATGCTGGTGCTGCTGGTGATGATGATCCTGTCGATCCCGACAATGACCCACAAGGTGCCGCTAAACCTCCAGCCGCCCAGCCTCGTCCCGCCAAAGATACCGCAGGTGATCCACATGATCGATCTCGATGCCAGGGGCGCTGTCGCCTGGGACGGCTCGCCGGTCGACACCGTGGCGCTCAAGGTGCGGCTCGACGCGGTCAAGTCCGATCCGAACGTCGCCGTGCAGATCCGCGCTGATGCGGCCGCACGCTATGAGCGGTTCGACCAGACCCTGGCGGTGATCGAGGGCTCGGGGATCACCCGACTCGGCTTTATCGGCAATGAGCGATTCAAGGATTTCGACGCCCTGAAATAGGCCGGGAAATGCGGCGGGGTGGAACGTTGCGGCGAAGCGCGGCGTTGGGGGGACCCGATCCGTCATGAATGAGGCTGTTGCCCTTGCGCTCCTTCGCCGCACTTTCGCTGTTGCTCATTGCGGGCTGCTCTTCCGGCAAGGATGTGGCCGCCAACCGCACGGTCGACATCAACGCCGCCGCAGTCGAGGCAAAGAACAGCGTCGATGCCTATGCCGCCAATGCGACGGCGGACGCGGCCCCGGTGCCGGCCGGGAACCCGGCCCCGTTGACGCCCCCGGCACCGGGAACGCCGGGCGGCCTGCCCGACGACCGCACGCCCGTTTCGGAGGCGCCGTTTACGCCCGACAGCGCGCAGGGTGCGGCCAATGTCGTCCAGACCTATTATGCGCTGATTGGCGAGGGAAAATATGCCCGGGCTCGCGCACTATGGGAAAATGGCGGCATGGCGTCAGGGGTGACTGCTGACGCATTTGCCGCGCGGTTCGCCCGCTATTCGGAATATCATGCCAATATCGGCGCGCCCGGCGATGTGGATGCGGGCGCCGGCCAGCGTTACGTGACGGTGCCGGTGCAGATCTCCGCACGGCTCAAGCAAGGCGGCGGCGCCGAATATCAGATCGGCAGCGTCACGCTCCACCGCACCGGCGATATCGACGGCGCGACCGCTGAGCAGAAAAGCTGGCACATTCGCAGCATCGACTTGAAGCCGGCGCCGACAGGGCCATAACACGGCGCATGCCGACGCTTCTGCTGCTGATCGCCTCCAACTGCTTCATGACGATCGCCTGGTACTGGCATCTGAAGGGCGGGATGACGAAGCCGGTCTTCGTCGTGATCCTGATCAGCTGGGGCATCGCCCTGTTCGAATATTGCCTGGCGGTGCCGGCGAACCGGCTCGGCTACGCGTCGGGCTGGAGCGGCGGGCAGCTGAAGGTCGCGCAGGAGGTGATCACGCTTATCGTCTTCGGCGTCTTCATGGTGACGGTGCTCGGCGAACCGCTCGGCTGGCGCCATCTCGGCGCGTTCCTGTGCCTCATCGGCGCGGCTTCGTTCATGTTCGCGGGGCGTTAGAGAGCGGACGTCGTTACCCGAACCCCAGGACCTAGCTGCCGCCATTCTTTCTTCTTCCTTCCCCGGCGAAGGCCGGGGCCCAGTTGGGGGACGCTGATGATCGGCGTTGCGGGCCGTTACTTCTGACATCCCAACTGGGCCCCGGCCTTCGC
>Ga0105245_10003957_pt1 | contig 13177 bp, 9 predicted proteins | sample KBSM54metaG_FD_81523 | JGI IMG/M metagenome (GOLD analysis project Ga0105245, IMG submission 81523) | Miscanthus rhizosphere microbial communities from Kellogg Biological Station, Michigan, USA - KBS M5-4 metaG | ecosystem: Host-associated > Plants > Roots > Rhizosphere > Soil | place: Michigan... | reverse complement strand
GGCTGTCCCTGGGGACACGGTACACTGTGGTCCCGAGGACCAGTTTCTTCTCTTGGGTTTGCCACTTTTTTGGGGAAACGACGTTAAAACGCGGATTAACCTTCTCCTAGTTCTACACGTCTTATACCCATAACTTTGGCTTTGGGGTTATTCTGCCCTCATACGCAAGTGATGTCAACTCGATCTATGTACTCAGAAAGCAATGACTTAGATGAAACAAGACATCCTGCACCTGCACGTTGAATGTGTAACTTCTTATTAAGGTAAAAAGGATAAAAAAAGCTCGATTATTTAGTTTTTCCTTAATTTTTTTTCAAGCCAAAAAAGCGATGCAATGGTCTTTGCGTCAATGATTTTGCCCCTTGTCGCCATTTGAACTGCTTGCCGCAACGGGAAAAAGCGCACCGCGATGCGCTCATCTTCTTCCGGTTGAGCAATACCTTTTTTGAGTCCGCTGGCCAGATACACCGTCATGCTCTCATCCAAAAATCCTGGGCTCACATAAAAGAAGAGCGCCTTCTGCCATCGTGAAGCCGTATAACCGGTTTCTTCGATCAGCTCACGCTTGGCGGCGGCAAGATGGTTCTCGCCCGGATCAACGCGCCCCGCAGGCAGTTCCCACATGCGCCTGCCTGCTGCATAGCGATATTGGCGCTCCAGCAGAACCAGTGGCGTGCGTCCGGAATTATCCAGCGGCAGCACGACGATGGAACCCGAATGCCGGATCACGTCGCGTCGCGCGCGGACGTTGCCGGGTTCTTCAACTTCGTCGGTCATCACGCTGAAGACTGGGCCACAAAAGGCGATCTTGGAAGAAATTACGCGAACCATTGAGCTGGATTTTTTGCGCTTTGCAGGCATGTCAAACAATATAAAGTCTCTGTCCGCCAAAAAACAAAACCTTTGCAACACGGAGAAAAGGAGGCAGCGGAGAAATGGAAGAGGAATTGGGAACCGAGAGGATGTCGCATTCAATATGAATCAGGTTGAGCAGATTCGGTCTGTTACAGGATGAGCGGATTCGATCCCACGCGCCTTTGAAATTAACCCTCCTCCGCTTCCTCCTTTCCTCCGTGTTTCAAAGATGTTCGTGTTTCAAAGGTGTTCTGCCATCTCTTCTGATATTCTCGCGTTGAATGGCACACAGGCGCTTCGGCAAACCGACGATCACGCTGATCGGCGCGGGCAATCTTGCCCAGGCGCTGGGGCCAGCGCTCAAGACTGCGGGATATCAGATTGATTTTGTCGCTGCCCGCGAAACAGCATCATCACGCAGGCGCGCTGCGATGCTTGCAGGAACGCTGGAAGCACGCACACAGTCGCTGAATGATGCCGGGCCAACTTCGGACATTTTGTGGATCTGCCACACCGACGACGCGCTGGCGGAAACAGCAAGGCTACTGGCGCGTAAACCCGGATGGGCAGGCAAGGTCGTACTTCATTCCAGCGGCGCGCTCACCAGTGATGTGCTTTCGCCGCTGAAGCGCAAAGGTGCGAGCACGGCTTCCCTGCATCCCATGATGACGTTTGTTCCCGGCGCGACACCAAGAATGGAAGAAGTGCCATTTGCTGTGGAGGGCGATACTCGCGCTGCGGCCGTTGCGCGCAGAATTGTTCGCGATCTGGGCGCGGAAAGTTTTGCCATCAAGAAGAGGGCCAAGCCGCTATATCACGCACTGGGATCGTTTTCTTCCCCGCTGATTGTGGCCGCACTAGTCACGGCGGAGCGCGTCGGTCGGGGTGCAGGACTCAGCGCCAGCCAGACCCGTCGGGTGATGGCTCCCATTCTGCGTCAGACTTTCAAGAACTATGCTGAACGCGGCGCAGCAGCAGCCTTCAGCGGGCCCATCAAGCGCGGCGACGTGAACACTGTTCTTCGCCATTTGAAGGAACTCAAACGCGTGCCCGGAGCGAGTGAGGTTTATCGTGCGCTGGTTAAGTCGGCGCTGATGGATTTGCCGGCACTCAATCGCAAAGAACTCACGAAATTGATTGCAGCGCCATCCCGAAAAAGCCGCTTGTAGTGCAGTTTAACTTCGATCTACTTGTGGCACAGCGAGGAATGACCCGCTCTTCATGGCTGTTCCTGCGCGCCGATCCAATTTCCAACCAGGTTCATCGCCGGATGAAGAGACTCACCTTTCATGCCATGTTGCCAACGCGAGTCAATAATGAAAATTGGTTCTGATGATTGTCTCAACGTCGATCGGCTGCCCATTGACCATATAAGGGCGATACTTCCATTGCCGCACCGCCTCTACTAACGTATCATCCAGGCCGGCCCCAGCCGCCATTGTCAGGCACACCTGGCTTATGTTCCCGCTCTTGTCGATTACAGCCCGCATCTCGACCATGCCGTCAACCTTATATCGCCGGGCAATGCCGCTATAGACCGGCTCAACATTGCGGATTTTCTTTCCTTCGGTCACACTGGCTGGTTGTAATGGCAGGCTTGGGTTGGGCAATTTCGATTGCGGGCAGGCCTCATCCGCCGTGTTGCGGGCATCGACTCGGGCAATGTAGTCACGCCAATAGTCGGGCAGCAAAGGCGCAAGGGGTTCATCTTTTGCGATGAAGACCTTGGTCAGCGCTTCGCGTAACTGTCTTTCCTGATTGAGGCCGCTGGTGGTGTCGATTTCAATCGAAACCCATTCGTCAGACTTGATGCGCCTGGCCAGGCTGGTTCTGTTGTCGAACACCAGAAGCTGCCTGGGCCCGTGCAGGAGCAGCTTACCTTCTTTCAATTCCACCTTGGTAATCGCGATCGGAGCGGCCAATGTCCACGGCGCCGGCGTTTTTTTGCCCGTCGGTTTTCCATGCGCATCGAACTTCAATTTGTCTTCCGCATTGAAATCGCGCAGCAACTGCTCTGTCCCGCTGTATTCCTTGCGCAACAAGTCTTCAAGACTCGGCGTGCCCACGCCGGCCCATGTGCAACAGAGAGCCATTGCAAAAAGCTTGGATAGGAATCGCATCGCCGGGAGTTTAGTCACTTTAACTTGAGAAACCAAGCATGAAATTTTCTTAAAGAGATACAGGCTGAATGCTCAACGCTGCGAAGTGCTGGGCGCTGATCGCTAGCGTTCCGTGAACAGATGCCCCAGCTTTTCTTTCTTCGTATTCAGATAGCGCTGTGACGCGGCATGCACCTCGACCTCACACGGCACGCGCTCCACTACTTGAATTCCTGCGGCTTCCAGCGCGGAAACTTTCTGCGGATTGTTGGATAGCAGTTTGACCTGCTTCAGTCCCAGAGCTTTCAAGACTTCGGCCGGCAGTTGGAACTCGCGATGATCAGCCTTGAATCCCAGCTCTTCATTGGCCTGCACCGTGTCCCTGCCCTGATCCTGTAACTCATAAGCCTGGAGTTTAGGCATCAGACCAATTCCGCGGCCTTCCTGCTGCTCATAAAGTAAAACGCCTGCGCCAGCCTGCGCGATCATTGAGAGGGCCATTTCCAGTTGCTGGCGGCAATCGCAACGCAATGATCCAAAGACATCTCCGGTAAGACACTGTGAATGAATGCGTACCAGCGGCGGAGCCGCGTGGATATCTCCCATCACCAGCGCCACAGCTTCTTCCTTGCGGCGGTCGGCGGCGGAGCCGGTATCGAAATGGCCTTCAAAGCCCATAATGCGGAAGTGTCCCCAGCGCGTGGGGAAATCGGCCTCAGCCATTTTGCGAAGAGTAAAATCAGAACTCACGCATCTATTATAGAGGGAGCGGTGGTAACATCCTGCTTATGGCATGGCGCTACCCAGAACAACTCTTGTACTCCTTTTTGATGCCGGAGCAACGTCTACTTCTGGCCCTGGAGATTACCGAGTTTGATCGGTCAATCAGAAAACAGAAGATTCAACGCGAACATCCAGAATGGTGCGAAATAGAAGTAATTAACGAAATCATCCGCCATGCGTTTAGGATCAAATCAGAGCCCATTCCAGAAGGACTAGAGAAGCATCTCCAACAACGTGTTGAAGAATGGCGTGCACGCCAACCCGATAGCGGCAAAGTCTAAAGCAATCTCGATAAATACATCAAAACATGATGTGCTCCACGGAGCAGCGCAGAGTCCGAGATGAATCTATTGAAACTCACCGTCTTATCGGCCTCATTCCTTTTGTGTTTATCGAATGCTGCCCATGCGCAAAGTGGTGAGCAGTCATCCCCCAACTCTCAACTCCCGACCATCACCTCGCGCTCGAATCTGGTGCTTGTGCCTGTACTGGTGAAAAGCAAGGCCGCGAAGATTGTCTTTTCACTCACAGCCGACGATTTTATCCTCACAGATAATGGCGTTCCTCAGCCTGTGCGGATTGAAGAAGGTGCGCTCGGGCAGCCCCTGGCGCTGGCCGTCATCGTGCAAACCGGAGGGCAGGGTACGGCACACCTCCGTGACTATCGCAACTTGGGGGCAATACTGGACGCGGTCATTGGTGGCGTGCCACATCGCGTTGCTGTGATCGCTTTTGACAGCAAGCCTCGCCTGGAACAGGATTTTACCGAGGATACTGACGCGGCTGCCGACACGATTGCCGACCTTCCCGACGGCGACACGGGCGGGGCCATTCTTGACGCGCTTAACTTCGGCATTCAGTCGCTGCGCAGTCAGCCACCTGCGTATCGTCGCGCCGTGCTGCTGTTCAGTGAGACCGCGGACAGCGGCAGCCAAACGAGCCTGGAAGACGCAGTTCGCGCAGTCGAAGAGACAAACACCGCAATCTACAGCTTTGGGTTTTCGACGACAGGAGCCGCCGTGAAGCACGAAACTTCAAAGCTGCCTGCGCCGGGAGGAACCGCTTACTCGAACGAACCCTACAAGCCAGGTGGCTGCATGAGCAAAGATCCAAAGGCCGACCCTGACGCACATGGCAAACGCGGCGCGCAGGCGCTGAACTGCGCTGGTGATCTGCTTCCGCCATTGCGGCTGGCGCGGATTGCCTTCCTCGCGGCGAAAGACGGCCTCAAACGCAACGTGCCTGAGTCCGTGGCGCAACTGACCGGTGGCGAGTACTTTGCCTTCAAAGACGCAAAAACGCTCGCCCAGCACCTGATCACGATCTCCAATGATGTGCCGAACTACTATTTCCTGAGCTTCCGTCCACAGTCGCTGCAATCGGGACTTCATGCGCTGGAGCTGCGAGTGAAAGACAGGCCAGAGTACAAAGTAAACGCGCGCAAGGGATATTGGGTGAATGCCGGGACGGAGCAACCGAAGAAGTAACCCTGCCCGCGATATACTGAAAGGTTCATTCATCTGTCCCGGAGGACGCATATGGCTTCATCCGCAGTGAGTTACGCCAGAGAAAACCAGCAGAAATTTTTGGGCGAGTTGAAAGACCTGCTTCGCATTCCCAGCGTGAGCACCGCGCCGGAGCACAAAGAAGATGTTCGCCGCGCCGCCATGTTCGTGGCCGACGAGCTGCGCCGCATCGGCATGGAAAATGTCGACGTTATTCCCACCAAGAACCATCCGCTGGTTTACGCTGACTGGCTGCACGCGCCTGGCAAGCCCACTGTCCTCTGCTATGCGCATTATGACGTTCAGCCGCCCGATCCGCTGAATGAATGGCTCACGCCGCCGTTTGAGCCTACCGAACGCAACCAGAATATCTACGCGCGTGGCGCCGTCGATGACAAAGGCCAGCTCTGGATGGAAATCAAGGCGCTTGAAGCGCTTATGCGCGGCCACGGCGGCAAGCTGCCGATAAACGTAAAGTGCATCTTTGAAGGCGAGGAGGAGGTTGGAGGCGAATCCATTGCAGCCTATATCCGTGCGCAGAAAACCAAACTGAAAGCCGATTTTGCTCTGGTCTGTGATACGGAGCTGTTTGCCCCGAACCTTCCCACTCTGTGCGTCGGCCTGCGCGGACTTGTTTATACCGAGATTGAAGCGGTAGGAGCGAAAACTGATCTGCATTCCGGAATGTATGGCGGCGCTGCTCCCAATCCATTTTTTGCGCTGATCGAAATCATCAGCAAGCTGAAAGATTCCAAAGGCAAAATCCTGATTCCCGGCTTCTATAAAGGCATGAAGGCGCCCAGCAAGGACGAACTCAAGACCTGGAAAAAACTGCCGTTCAATGAAGAGCACTACCGCAAGACTGAAGTCGGATCAAAAGTGCTGACCGGCGAGCCCGGCTATTCAGCTCTCTATCGCACATGGGCGCGCCCGACGCTTGAAGTCCACGGCATGCCCGGCGGCTTTACCGCTCCCGGCGCCAAGACCGTGATCCCGGCGCGAGCGTTCGCCAAAGTCTCAATGCGCCTGGTGCCCAACCAAGACCCCGATGACGTGCTGAAGAAGTACACCAAATTCGTAAAGAAGCTGACGCCGAAAGGGATTGAGACGAATATCAAAGTCTTCAGCAAAGGGCCGGCCTGCGTGGTGGGCACCAACAATCCTTTTATCAAGGCCGCAACCCAGGCGCTGCATGAGGTCTTTAAGAAAGATACGGTCTTTATCCGCTCGGGCGGCTCCATCCCCATCGTGACCGATTTCCAGGACGTATTGAAAATCCCCAGCGTGATGATGGGCTTTGGCTTGCCCGACGACAACCTGCACGCTCCCAACGAAAAGTTCCACATTCCCAACTTCTATCGTGGGATTGAGAGCATTATCGGGTTCTTTGAGAAGCTGGGCGAGTAGGACGGATCGGGTGATCGGGTGATCAAGCGGGATCGGGTGATCAAGGTTGCACGCCCCTTCGTCGCCAAGACGCTGGCGAATTTGAAGCCAGAGTGCTTACCGCTGATTTACGCGGATAAGCGCGGATCAAATCGTATTTCGATGGTTTGCTGGAAATGGCAGTTTGATGAGTGCCAGGTTTTCGGTCTTATTGATCCGCGATGATCTGCGTAAATCTGCGGTAAGCCCTTCACCTGCTTTTCTTCCCGTCTCTGCGCCGAGATCTGCTTTCCACTGGCAATGACGTGCGATTCCGGCGATCTCGGCGATCTCATCAATTCACCTTAATCCTTTAGCCCCTTGCACTCTGGTGTACCAATTCGCGCCTTAAGCCACCTTGATTCCCTGCACCATTCGCGCTACAGTTTGTGTAGCTCTCGCGATTCTTCCGTCCTCTTAAAAGATCCTCACAGGTGTATTTTGGCCATTGGCTGCACAAGCGGTGCGACATCCTGTGGTCTAGGGCATTTATCCACAACATATTGTGGGCTTTGCTCTTGACCCCCGGTAACTCTCTCGGTACTCTAACTGGAATGCGGGTTAGCTACTCCAGCCGGTAGCCCGAGAAGGAAAAAGCGCACCTGCCAGCCACAGTCGTGCGACCATTGGCCATTCCTGAAGGAGTAGGAAGTTGCTAAAACTTAAGAAGCTGCAAATCCTTGGATTCAAGTCCTTCTGTGACCGCACGGAACTCAAGTTTCCGGGCGAAGGCATTGCCGCCGTGGTGGGCCCCAACGGGTGCGGAAAGTCCAATATCTCTGATTCAATTTCCTGGGTACTGGGAGAGCAGTCCGCCAAGAGCCTGCGCGGCGTGCGCATGGAAGACGTGATCTTTGCCGGAACGCGCGATCGCAAGCCCACCGGCATGGCTGAAGTGTCTCTTACGCTGATCGATCCCCAGGTTTATGAAGGCGAGGTCAGCGCGCAGCCTGAAATTGACGTTCAGGATGACATGCCGTCGGAAGACGACTGGGATGAGGCTTCTGTCCGCGCCACTGCAGCTGAAGCCACTGAAGCGCACGTGGCTGAAGTGCAGCCCGGGCCACTCGACTGGAAAGAAGGCATGGAAGGCGAGCCGTCGGATGGCCAAGCGAGTGTCGCAGCGGAAGAAGGTTCCGCAGAAGCGTCACAGGAAGCATCGCCGGAAGCAGCAGCCGAACAGCCAACTTCGAACGAACCCAGTGCGCCCGACGCGCAAGCCGCGCAGACCAGCGGCGCTGTGGTCCTCAAAATCCGCCGCCGCAAATTCAAGCCCATGGCGTTTGCCAAGGGTGAAATCATGGTTACGCGGCGGCTGTTCCGCACCGGTGAGAGCGAATATCTTCTGAACGGCAAGCTCTGCCGGCTGCGCGATATCCAGGACATCTTTATGGGCACCGGCCTGGGGCCGGAGTCGTACGCCATCATTGAGCAGGGACGCATTGGGCAGATCCTGAGCAGCAAGCCGTATGATCGCCGCGCCATCATTGAAGAGGCCGCCGGCATTACCAAGTTCAAGACCAAAAAGCGGCTGGCGGAAGCCCGGCTGGAGCAGTCGCGGCTGAACCTGGCCCGCATCAACGATATTTTTGACGAAGTCACCAAGCAGATGAACTCGCTGAAGCGCCAGGCCTCCAAGGCTGAGCGCTATGCCCGCCTGCGCGACGAGATGAAAGAAAAGCTGCGCGTGGTGCTGGCCAGTAAGTTTGCCCAGATGGGCCGCGATGAAACCGGTCTGAATGATTCGCTGGAAGCCGTTGGTGAAGAGATTCGCGGGCATGCGGAAGCCGTAAGCGCCAAAGAAGCTGAGTTCTCGGAACGTACTCAACGCGGTTACGCCATCGAAAGTGAGATCTCGCACAACAGCCAGACCATGAACGCCCTGGCCGTTGAAACCGAGCGCGCTATTTCCCGCCGCGGCTCGAACCAGGAGCGGTGCGCCGAACTCGACGCGCGTTCCGCCGCCGCGCAGGCAGAACTCGAGCGGGCGCAGGCCCAGTTGCTGTCGTTGACTGAAGAGGTGCAGACCAACCGCAGCTTTGCCGAATCCGCAGCTTCTGAAGTTGCCGCAGCACAGCATGAATGGCAGTCGGCGCAGCAGTCTTCGCAGGATGCAGCTACTGCCCTTGCGGATCTTGAGCGCCAGCAGGAAGCGCGCCGCCAGAACGTAATGGAAGCCATGTCATCCGCCTCTCAGGTGCGTAATCAAGTAATTCAGGCGGAAGAGCACATGACCGCGCTGGATCGCGAAGCGATGAGGTTGGAGCGGGAAGCTTCTGCGGCACAGATCGATATTGAAAGCTTTGGCGGCAAGCGCGGACAGATAGCTTTTGAGTTTGAAACGATTACGCAAACCGCTGCGGCGCTGGGTACGCGCATCCAGGAAATTCGCGGGCTGATTGAAAGCAAGCGCAAAGAGGAAGAGGAAGGCAAGCGCAACCTGGATACTCTTCGCGCCGAGTACGCCACAGCGCTGGGCAAAAAGAGTTCGCTGGAGTCTGTCATTAATGAGCATGGCTACTCCACGGAATCCGTGAAGCGGCTGTTCCAGTCGAACGCCATGGGCCACGGCTTTACTCCCGCAGGAGTGCTGGCAGACTTTCTTGAAGTCGAAACGCGCTATGAAGGCGTGGTGGAAGAATTCCTGCGCGATGAACTGAATTACGTCGTGGTGAAGTCCTGGGATTCCGCCAACGAAGGCATGCGGCTGCTGCAATCTGATGTTGATGGCCGCGCGACATTCCTGGTGCATCCAGAAGACGCGCAGGCCCGGTTCTCGTTTGTCGCCAGTGACGCTCCGGCGCCCACTTCAGACAGGCACGAAGAACTTGTGTCGCTGAAGAACTGCATTCGCGTGCTGGATGGCTTTGGCCGGTCGCTGGAAGTCGTCCTGCCCAAGCTTCGCGATGGCTACATTACAGCGGACGCAAACATCGCGCGCAATCTGGCACTGGAAAATCCTGACGCCTATTTCCTTTCCGCTACCGGCGAATGCTTTCACAACGTGACCGTAACAGGCGGCAAGCAGCGCAAAGAAGGACCGTTGTCGTTGAAGCGCGAGCTGCGCGAAATAGGCAAGATCGCGTCCGACCTGGAAGCGGCCATCCGCAACGAGCAGGCGCGCGTGCAGACACTGGGCCGCGAACTTACGGAACTGAGCAAGCTGCTGAGCACTCTGGAAGAAGAGCGCCGTGAAGCGGAAAAACAGGCGCTTACTTCAGGGCATGCGCTCAAGCAGATGGAGTCTGATCTGGCCCGGACTGAGCAGCGGCTGAATACCTATCGCCTGGAGATTGAGCGGACACGCTCTGCCCGCAACGAAAAAGAACTCGTTGTCGCGGAAAAGCGCGAACAGGCGGAAGCGTTGGAACAGAAGCGGCAGGCGCTGGAAGACGAGATGAAAGTCGCGCAGCAGCGCGTAGTCTCATTGAAGACCGCGCGCGATGAAGCCGCACAGCACGCGTCCCAGGCTGCGGCTCACCTGGCCGTGGTGGAAGAACGCCGCCGCACGGCGGCATCGGCGCTGGAACGGATCGAGGCACTGGCGGCAGAAGCCAAACAGCGCGTTGAGTCATTGCAGACCCAAATCCACTCGGCTGCGGCTGAAAAGGTGCAGCGCGAAGCGGAGAACATGCAAATTGCCGAGCGCCTGGAAGCTTTAAGCGCGGAGAGAGCTGCGGCCGAAGCCACCGGAGTACAGCTACAGCACGAGTCTGATCAGGTTCGCGCCCGCATAGCAGAAATCGATCATGAATTGAAAGCAGCGCGCCTTGAACTGGACGCCGCACGCGAACGCAAGAGCGAAATCGGTACGCTGCTGGCCAAGTTGCAGTCTGACCTGGCCCACATGGCTGAATCCTGCTTGAACGAACTCGGCATCAGCGCCGACGATCTGCGCGCCAACACTGAGATTCTGCTGGTGGAAGGCGAGCAGCTTGCGCTGGACGAAAACGCTTACCGCGAGATGCGCACAAAGCTCGACAACATGGGCCCGGTCAATATGATGGCGCTGGAAGAGTTCAAGGAGACCGAGACGCGCCACCAGTTCCTGGAGACGCAGCGCAAAGATCTGCTGGAATCCATCGAGAACACGCAGGCCACCATCAAGGAGATCGACGAGTTCTCGCGGCAGAAGTTCCAGGAAGCGTTTGACCGCATCAATGAGAATTTCCAGTTCACCTTCCGCAAGTTGTTTGGCGGCGGACAGGCGTTTATGCGCCTGACGGACGAACTGAATACCGCAGAAAGCGGCATCGATGTAGTAGCGTCGCCTCCCGGCAAGAAGCTGCAAAACGTTCTGCTGCTTTCCGGCGGAGAGAAAGCGCTCACGGCTCTTTCACTGCTGGTCGGCATCTTCCAGTATCAACCCAGCCCGTTCTGCATATTGGACGAAGTTGACGCGCCGCTGGACGAAGCCAACATCGGTCGCTTTACGGAACTCATCCGCGAAATGGCCGTTCAAACGCAGTTCATCATCATCACGCACAGCAAAAAGACGATGTCGATTGCGCCGGTGATGTATGGAGTGACGATGCAGGAGCCGGGCGTGTCGAAGATCGTGTCCGTGAAGTTCGGCGCAGATAGCGGAGTACCGCGGGCTGCATCGGCGTAATCGTCAAAGCTACTATGCGCGACTGCCGCATTCAGCTCGCAATTTTCCTTGTTCTAGGACTGCATCTTGCGATTGCCGCGCCAGTTCAGGCAGATAAGATCGTCATCTTGAAATCTGCTCGCAGCATGACGCTGCTGAGCGGCGGCAAAGTCCTTAAGACCTATAAAGTAGCTCTTGGATCAGTCCCTGTCGGCCCTAAGCAGGTTGAAGGAGATCACAAGACGCCTGAGGGCGACTACGTGATCGATGCGAAGAACGCGCATAGCCAGTTCCATTTGTCATTGCACATCTCTTATCCCAGCGCGGCGGACCAGCAAAGAGCGCGCAGCCTGGGAGCGCGGCCCGGCGGCGCAATCATGATTCATGGACTGGCCAGGCCTTTTGCTTATTTGGGACCTCTGCACCGCCAAACTGACTGGACCGATGGCTGTGTCGCCGTCACCAACGCCGAAATTGAAGAAATCTGGAGGCTGGTTCCAGTAGGCACAAGGGTTGAAATTCGTCCGTAAGCTTTCCTCGATCTGGTACAAAACTTTTTCTCTTCGTCAAGCCATCATCTGAAAAACATTCAGCCGCAAACAGCGCACCGGACGTTGCGCGAATTTTGCCGGGTCAATATTTTTCGGTTAAAAAAAAATATTTTTCGGTGCTGGTTTAGTTTTTAGTAACCTGTACTACAAAGTCCAGCGAAAATCAATGCGCGAAAATCCTTGATTCATGCGGGTTTCAGCGCTTGTGCAATTCACGGCTATTTTTTGCGCAGTGCATTCATTTGCATGGTTTAAATTTGCAATTTCCACGGTTGACAAAAATAGTTGAGAGGCTAGAATACGTCCTCGCCCACGTATTTCTGCCATGACAAGTCAAAGCGCACAAAGCCGAATTCTTCTACAGACAGATTTTCCGGAGCTCACGCTCCATGCTCGCGGCAAGGTACGCGATTTATACAGTTTGAACGGACAGCTCCTGTTCGTCGCCACGGACCGCATCTCCGCGTTCGACTACGTTTTAGCCACGGGCATCCCGGAAAAAGGCCGCGTGCTCACGCAGCTCTCGCTTTTCTGGTTTGATTTCCTGAAAGACGTGGTGAAGAACCATCTGGTCACGGCCAGCGTGGACCAGTATCCCGCTCCGCTCAAAAAATATGCCGATGACCTGCGCGGACGCTCGATGCTGGTGACCAAAGCGCAGATGATCGATATTGAATGCGTGGCGCGCGGATATCTTTCCGGGTCGGGATGGAAAGAGTACCAGCAGACCGGCGCAGTCTGCGGCATCAAACTGCCATCCGGCCTCAAAGAATCAGACAAGCTGCCTGAACCGATCTTCACACCTGCCACCAAGGCGCTGACCGGCCACGACGAAAATATTTCGATCGAGGAAATGGCCAAGCGCACAGGAAAAGAGATGGCAGAGAAACTGCGCGATTTAACGTTAAAGATTTATAAGACCGCAGCCGACTACGCAGCCGGCCGCGGCATCATAATCGCCGACACGAAATTTGAGTTTGGCCAGACATCGCAGGGGCTCATCCTGGCGGATGAAGTCCTTACTCCGGATTCGTCGCGCTTCTGGCCGGCAGATAAATATCAGCCGGGCAAAGCGCAGGAATCTTTTGACAAACAGTTTGTTCGCGACTATCTGGAAGCGATCAAGTGGAACAAGCAGCCTCCCGCTCCGTCATTGCCGGAAGATGTTGCGCGCAAGACGAGCGAGAAGTACATAGAGGCATACAGGATTTTAGCGGGACGCGAGTTGCCCGCGGGTTGAGACGCCGATGGCATGAATGCGCTTGATTGGATCATTCTCGTAATCATGCTCTTTTCGGCGCTTCTGGCAGCGACACAGGGGTTCTTTTTTGAAGTGATCTGCCTGGCAGGGGCGGTGTTCGGGTTTCT
>Ga0105245_10003956_pt1 | contig 13182 bp, 16 predicted proteins | sample KBSM54metaG_FD_81523 | JGI IMG/M metagenome (GOLD analysis project Ga0105245, IMG submission 81523) | Miscanthus rhizosphere microbial communities from Kellogg Biological Station, Michigan, USA - KBS M5-4 metaG | ecosystem: Host-associated > Plants > Roots > Rhizosphere > Soil | place... | reverse complement strand
GGCCGCGGCACGACGTCGGTCGCGCAGATCGCAGAGGACCTCGAATCGCATTACGTTCTCACCTACACGCAGGCGCTCACCGACAAGGGCACGCTCCCGAAGCTCGTCGTCCGATCCACAAAGCCGGGCGCGCGTGTGCGATTCGGATACGCCGGCGGTCCGGCGACGAAAGACTCTGAAGTGAAAGACCTCGTCGTGGCGAATCACGCGGCTCCGAATCTCACCAACGATCTACACATCGCTCTCAAGAGCGACGAGCCGATCACGATTGGTGATGCTCGACACGTGAAGGTGCACGTTCTCATTCCGGTGAAGTCGCTGAAGTTCACGACGGCCGGCCCCGAGGCGAGCGGCGGATTCGTCGTCTATGTCTCGACCGGCGATCCCACCGGCAATGCGTCCGAGGTTGATCGGCAGACGAAAGAGCTGCGGTTTCCCGCGGAGAAGATGCCTTCCATCCTCGACAAGACCGTCGAGTTCGTCGTCGAAGTCGTGATGAATCCGGGGCGTACGCAGATTTCCGTCGGCGTGATCGACCAGCACTCGCAGCAAACCGGCTTCGCGAAAGCCGCAATCTAAGAGTTGTAGATTCCTGACGCCGCCTGTCACCGGCTGCTGTACAGTGCTTGCTGTCGCACCGAACAGGAGGCTCACCATGTCGCGTGTGCGCTTAGCGTTTTTCTCCGCCGCTTTGATCGTTGCATCGATTTCGACGGCCGACGAGATCACGGTCTTCGGAAGCAACAGCGCGCCGCGCTCGATCGACGTGATCGTCACGGACAATCGCGGCAATCACATCGCCGGCCTCGCGCGATCCGATTTTCAGATCCTCGAAGACGGCGTCGCGCGCGACGTGACGAAGTTCACGGCGCTGACGCGCGCCGCGGACGGCACCGACATCCAGCCGCCGCGCAGCATCCTCCTCGTTTTCGACGAGACGTCTATCTCCCTCGGCGCACGAAAAACGACCGTGAACGCGTTGCGGACGTTCATCGAGTCGCGCGTGCGTCCGATCGATCGCGCGATGGTCGTGACGGTCGTCGGCGTCGGCGGCGTTCTGCCGGCAACGTCGTGGACATCCAGGAAAGAAGATTTGCTGAAAGCGCTCGACGCGGCGGAGACGTCCTCGATCGGCAACAAAGGCTACGAGCGGCGCGAGACGGAGCGAAACATCCAGGCGACGATCAGCTACGCGATGTCCAGCGAAGCCGGCGGCAACACGACGCCGATCTCGTTCGACACGATCATGCAGAACGCGCGTCAATACGCGAGCGTGATGCAACAGGAAGCGCGCGCGACCGCCGGAGCGCTCAACGAAGCGCTCGGGTTCCTCGGCAGCGGGCCGGGAAAGAAGATCGCCGTCATCGCCGGAGGCGGTCTCTCGACGCGGCCGGGATCCGACATCTTTCAATACATGGAAGGCATTCGCCAGCAAGCGATCCTCGGGAATCTTGGCGTCAGCATCGCCCACGGTGCGTCGTTCGCGAATCCGACGTCGGAAGGATCGCGCTACGAGATCACCGACGTCGTTCGCGACGTCGCGCGAAGCGCGCGCGATCGCGGCGTCATCGTCTACGCGGTCGATCCCGACACGAGCGGCACCAGCATCGCGCAGGTCGAGCGTACGACCGCGCAGGACACGACCGAGGAGTTCGTCGGCGTGGCCGATCGGCTGAGCGGATACCAGATGTTGTCGGCGACCACCGGAGGATTGACGCTCACGGGACGCGGCGTATCGCAAATCACCGAGATCACCAACGATCTCGACACGCACTACATCCTCGGCTACACCCAAACGCTCAACTCCAAAGGAAAGTTGCCGAAGACGGAAGTGAAGCTGCTGAAACCGGGCCGCGTGCGGCAGGCATTCACCGGCGGCCCGGAGACGAGTGAAGCGGTGGTGCAGGATACGGTGATCGCCAATCACGCTACCGGTGCGGTGTGGACGAACGACCTGCAGATCGCGCTCTTCAAAGAAAAGCCGGAGCCGGATGCCGAAGGACGCCGCGTGAAACTACGCGTGCTGATTCCGGTCAAGTCGCTCAAGCTCACGCCGGAAGGGAATGAAGTGGTCGGCGGATTCGCGGTCTACATCTCGACGGGCGACGACCGTGGCAACGCCGGGCCGATCAACCGTCAGAAGTCGGACATCCGCTGGCCCGCAGACAAACTGCCGGAGATGATCGAGAAGACCATCGGATTCAACGTCGACGTCGTGATGAAGCCGGGGAAGAATCAGATCTCAGTCGGCGTGATGGACCGTCGATCGCAGCAGACGGGGTTCGCGAAGACGACGCTGTAGGTGGGTTGGCCAGACACGAATGTCTGGCCCACACGAACTATTTCGCGGTCGCGCGTTTCGCAGCCGCTGCAAGCCGCGCTTTGTACCGGCTCGCGGTGTTCTTCTTGATCACGCCGCTCTTCGCCGCTTTGTCGACGGCGGAGTAGCCTTCGGAAATCGTCGAGGGCTCGACCTTTCCTTCCGCGGAAGCAATCGTGCCGCGGGTCTTCTTGAGCGACGAGCGAAGACGCGACTTTGCCGCGCGATTCCGCTCGTTGCGCTTTTCGGCCTGACGTCGTTGTTTCTCGGCCGAGCGAGTATTTGCCATGTGAGTCCTTCTCCTTCTTAAAGGCTGCGCATTCTAACGCGTCTCGACGCCGAGTTTCTTCAGCTCGTCCCGCGCCTTGGCCGCCTCTGGCGACTTCGGGTGTTCGTGAACCACATACTGTAGCTGCACGATTCCCTGGGCCTTCTCGTTCAGGGCGATGTAGGCGTATCCCTTCTTCAGAAGCGCGCTCGGAACCTTGTCCGATGTCGGGTAGTCGGTGACCACTTTGTCGAACTGCGCGATGGCGTCGCCGTACTTCTTTTGCGAGTACAGACTCTCGCCGATCCAGTACGCCGCGTTGTCGGCGAGATCCGACTTCGCGAACTTCGCGACGAAGTCGCGGAAGCCGGCGATGGCGAGATCGTAGTTGCCGCGCTGATAGTCGCGATACGCGGTCTGGTAGAGCGTCGACGGGTTTTCCGTCGTGTCGGGAGCGACGGTCATCTCGCTCGACGAAAGAGGCGCCGGCGCGATCGCCAGTGTTCCCGGCGGCGAAGGGGGAAGCGGCGTTGCGGCGGCCGAGCGCTGTGCGGCGCCGCGCAGCTCGTCGATGTCGTGTTGCGCCTGCGTGAGCTGCTGCACGAAGCGGTCGACGCGATAGTTCGTCTGCTCGACCGAGCCCTGCGTGTTGTTCAGGCGATCTTCGATGGCGTCGACTTTCGTCACGAGCGTCGCATTCGACTTGAGCAGCGTCTGCGTCTGCTCGGCGATCTTGACGTTGACGTTCTGCACTTCTTCCTTGCTCGACGCCGTTCGCTTGAGCGCCGCAACCTGATCCTGCAAGTCGGAGATCTGGCTTTGCAGCTTCTGGATGTCGGAGCCGCTCACGCACGCCGTCGCGAAGAGCGCGACGAGCGAGAGGCGGGCAATGTTCGTGAGCGCACGCATCGTTTACTTTCCGACGATCACGAGATGGCCGCGGCGATTCTTCGCCCACGCCGACTCGTCGTGACCCGGATCGAACGGACGCTCTTCGCCGTAGCTCACCGTGCGAATGCGCGACGCGTCGACGCCGAGCGTTTGCAGGTACTCCTTCACGATGTTCGCGCGCTTGTCGCCGAGGGCGAGGTTGTACTGCTCGGTGCCGCGCTCGTCGCAGTGACCTTCGACGAGGAGGTTGTACGCGCGGCCGTCGCCGCTGAGCCACTTCGCGGAAGCGCTGAGCGCGGACTGCGCGTCAGCGGAAAGCGCGGACTCGTCGTAGCCGAAGAAGGCGTCGCGGATGAAGCCGCGCTCCTGTGCGACGCGATTGAGATCTTCGAGATTCGTCGGGAGCGGCGCTTCAGTGACGGCCGCTTCGGTATCCGTCTTCACGAAGTCTTTGTTCGTTTCCACCGGCGTCGGCGCGGTGGTGACAACGACAGGAACGGTCGGAGTCGTATCGACGGCCACCGGCGGATGGTCGTTGACTTGCGTCTTCTTGTGCGTGCACGCGGGGATCAGCACGAGTGCAATCACCGCGAGACCGCTGAAAAATACTTTCCACTTCTTACTCATGATCATTCGTCCCCTTTTGGATGATACCAATCACTCCAGTTTTTTCGACCAATCCGGCTCTTTGTTCTCACCGTCGAACGTGAGCTGCTGCAGGTCGGTTCCGTCCGCGCGCATCCGATAGATTTCCCATCGTCCGCTGCGATTCGATTGAAATGCGATCCAGTGTCCGTCCGGCGACCACGACGGCTGCTCGTTCGATCCTTCACCGGCGAGGATGCGGCTGTCGCCCGTGCCCGAGTTGGCGACACGAATCTGAAAGCGTCCGTTCACGCGTGACGTGAACGCGATCTGCTCGCCGTCAGGCGACCACGTCGCGTCGTCGTTCCATTCGCCTTCGAACGACAGACGCCGCACGTTCGTCCCTTCCGCATCCATGATGTAGATCTGCGGCGATCCGCTGCGGCCCGACGTGAACGAGATCTGCCGTCCGTTCGGACTCCACTCTGGCGTCGACTCGATCGACGTCGATGTCGTCAATCGCCGCAGGTTCGATCCATCGTCTTTGATGAGGTAGATGTCGGGATTGCCGTTCGTCGATCCGACGAAGGCGATGTCGTTGCCGACCGGCGAGAACGTTGCCGAGGTGTTCAGCGCGAGCGCGGTGTGAATGCGAATGCGTCCGCCGCCGCGGCGATTGATGATGTACATGTCGCTCGTGCCGCGCGCGAACGACGTGTAGACCATCCGCTCGTTGTCGGGCGACCAGCTCGGAAGAATCGAGAGCGCGTTGTGATACGTGATGCGCCGCTGATTGCCGCCGTCCCAATCCATCAGGTAGATCTCCCACACGCCGTCGCGGCTCGACGCGAACGCGATCTGCGAGAGGAAGACGCCGGGCTTGCCGTTGATGGCGCGCACCATGGCGTCGGCGATGAGATGCGCGGTCTTCGTCAGCGCTGTTACCGGTCCGCGATATTGACGGCCGTAGAGCTCCGTGTCGGCCGTGTCGGTCATGCGCGCGGTGACGATGAAGTCCTGACCTTCCTGACGAATCGTCAGTCGCACCGCCGCCAACGCGTTGATCCGCTTCAAGAGATCGTTCGTAACCGGCACGTTCGGCGGCAACGGCGCGATGGCGAAGACGCCGGACGCCGCGACGTCGCGCGCGAGCGGACCGAAGAACGCCTGATTCATTTGCTGGGCATCGATTCCGGCGGCGAGATCGGGAAACGGGATCGCGACGCGCGTGACGTTGACAGCCTGGTTTGCGCCGATCGTCGTCGTAATTTGCGTCTGCGCGAATGCGCTCGCGCTCAGCATCAGGATGAGTACGATTCGTATGATTTTCATTTGAACGCCAGGTGCACTCCGAGGAATGTGCCGTTGTAGGCGAAGGGAAGGGGAGGCAGCGGCGAGGTCTCCATCACCGCGCGCTGCGCGGCGCGATCGTAGAACGGATTGTTGCTCGGCGTTTCAATCTTCACGTCGCGAATGGATCCGTCGCGGTTGATGGCGAAGTAGAGGATCGTCGACGTGCCCGCTTTCACTTCGGGACGCGCCCAATGCTGTCCGATGAGGCGCGTCATGTTCTGGATGTAGAGCGTGTAAGGAAAGTCGCCTTCGAGAGAGGTGACTCCCGCGCCACCGAGAGGGACTTCAACGGCTGGTGCAGTGGAAGTAGGAACCACGGGCTGGGGCGCGGGCGCCGGATTCTCGCTCGGCTTCTTGGTTGATTTTCCAAACACCGAAGGCGGCGCGGTCTTCGGCTCCGGTTTGGCCGCGGGCTTCGCCAACACCGGCGCCGGTTCGTGGAGGACAGGCGCCTTCGCCTGTCCGGACAGGCGGGGCGCCTGTCCTCCACTCATCGGCACGAGGCTCACGGTCACCGTCGGCACCAACTGCGGCGGAGGCTGATGCATCGCCGCATACACGATCGCCACCGCCGCCGCGCTGTGAAGAAAAACCGAGAGTGCGACGCCGGCCGCAGCGCCCGACTCCAGCGTCTGCCGCTGGGCGAGCACCTCAGCGACTCGATCGTGCACCGTTCTCCCTCGGCTGCGTCACGATTCCCAGCTGCTCCACGCCCGCGCGATTCATCACATCGAGCACTGCGACGACGCGGCCGTACGGAACGCTTTGATCCGCCTCGAGCAGCGCACGCTTGATGCGCTTCGATCGCAACATCGGTCCGAGCGTGGCGTCGAGATTCGTGCGGCCCGCGGGCGATCCGTCGACGAACACCGCGCCGTTCGCGGAGATCGTCACCTTCGACGGCTGATTCGACGCCAGCTCGAGGCTGCGTCCTTCCGCCGTCGGCAGCTTCACGTCGAGCCCTTGCGTGAGCATCGGCGCCGTGATCATGAAGATGATGAGAAGCACGAGCATGACGTCGACCAGCGGCGTGACGTTGATCTCCGCCATGTCGGTGAGGTCGTCTGTGTCGTGCGCGATTCGAAAGGCCATTAAGTATTAGACGCCGTCAAGTGAAATTGCGTTCCGTCAGATTCAAGAACTCCAGCGTGAAGTCCTCCATCTCGCCCCGCGCGCCGCGCAGGCGCTGTACGAACGCGTTGTATGCAAGAAGCGCGGGAATCGCGGCGAAGAGGCCGGCGGCGGTGTTGATGAGCGCCTCGCTGATGCCGGGAGCGACGGCGGTGATCGACGTCGATCCGGTCGCGCCGATGGCCGCGAACGACGTCATGATTCCCCACACCGTGCCGAAGAGGCCGATGAACGGGGTCGCCGCCGCGGTCGTGGCGAGAAATGGCACGTAACGCGACAGACGCGCCGCCTCGATGCGCGTGGCGCGTATCAGCGAGCGTTCGACGCTGTCGAGCGAGCGAACCTTCGCGCCGTCATGCGCGACCTGCGCTTCGATCTCCGCGTAACCCGCGCGAAAGAGTCCGACGAGCGCGGAGTGGGCGAGAGGGCCGCTGGCCGACTGCACGTCGGCGAGACGCTTCGCCTTGCGGAAGATGGACACGAATCGCCGCGACGCATGCTCCGATCGATTGAAGCGGCGCCAGACCACGAACATCGTGCCCCAGGAGAGTATGGAGAAGAGGAGGAGAAATCCGAGGACGGTCTTGCCCACCCAACCCGTATGCAGGAACGCCGACCAAAGCTGCACGAGCCGTAAGGTAGCACGCCTTCGCGCACCTACGCGGCCGTCATCAACCGGTCTCGAAAGACGACGCGTCCCGTGACGAGCGCATTCGCTTCGAGATAGAAGCGGACGTCGTCAGCGCGAAGCGCGTGAATCGTGCGATCGCCGCCGCGGCCGGCGCTGCTGAGATAGCCGGTGTCGTCGCTGCGGATCAACAACACGTCGGCGCCGAACTCGTGCGGCAACGAAGCCAGCACGTCGAGATACTCGGAGGGCGAGAACGAGCGGTCGAGGATCACGCGCTCGATGTCGAGATCGATGTCCGACACCGCGTGCGCGAGCGTGTAGCGAAGCACCGTCATCGACTCGATCGTGATGAGACGCGTCGGCGAGTGGCTGACTCGCTCCCAATCGCGATCGGGTGTCGAGACCGAGCGGGCGAGAAGCGTGATGCGTCGTGGGTCGTTCATCGTCGGCGTCTCAGTGTGCGATTTGGATGAAGGTCGTGGCGAAGGCGACGAAGAACGCGGGCAACGTGATCGTGATGACGACGCGCCAGGTCTCGCGTCCTCCGCGAAGATCCGAAATCGTGTGAGTCATGAATTGCGACATGTCATTCTCCTTTTTGGGTGGAAGCGGAAGAGGTGAGCGGAATGGTGCGTGCGCCGAAGTCGTCGGCGGGGAAGAGGTCGAGCTCGACCTTGTTCGCTCCGAACTCGGCCTGTGTCGCCTTGTTCGATGCGATCAACTCGATCGAGCCTTCGGCCGGAATCACATACTTCACTCCGGCGTAACGAAACTCGGTTCCCGGCGCGCCGTTGAACTTGTACGACACCGTCTTGATGTTGCACGTTGGCTTCGGTGGCGTCGGATGATTGAACTGCAAGGTGATCTGGGCGGCGACGGCGGCGGCTGCGAGCAAGGTGTTCATTTCTGTTTCTCCCGGGACGGCCATACTCCAACGGCTGTACCATCGTTGGACGCACGATCAACTAACAGAAAGAAAATGACTTAGCAGTTTCTTCAATCCTTCGGTTGTGTTCAAAATTCATACAGGCGTATGATCACCGATCATGGGCGAGCCGCGCGGTCGCATTCTCATCGTCGACGACGACGAGCACATCCTCACCGGACTCCAGGCGCTGCTCAGCGACGAGTGGGAAGTTCGGACCGCCGCGACCGGCCGCGAGGCGATCACCGCCTTCGCCGAGACGTCACCGGACGTCGTGCTGCTCGACGTGCAACTCGGCGACACGCTCGGCACCGATCTTCTGCATCAATTCAAGATGTATTCGGAGACGACGCCGGTGATCATGATGTCCGGCGGCTTCGGCACGATCGAGCGCGTGATCGAGTCGATGAAGCTCGGCGCGGAAACGTTCCTCCAGAAACCATTCGAGAGCGACACGCTCATGCTCACGATTGAGCAGGCGACGCGGATGGCGGCGAAAGAGCGCGAGTTGATCGCTCTGCGACGCGCCGACGGTCGCGACGGCGATCGGCTTCCGGGCATCTCACCCGCCATCACCAATCTCAACGAAATCCTCGGCAGCATCGCGCGCGCTCCGTCGCCGGTATTGATCGAAGGGGAGTCGGGAACCGGCAAAGGCGTGATGGCGCGTCTCATTCACAACCGCTCGCCGCGCGCGCGATCGACGTTCGTCGATCTCAATTGCGCGGGATTGTCGAAAGAGCTGCTCGAGTCGGAACTGTTCGGGCACGAGCGCGGCGCGTTCACGAATGCGATGAACACGAAGCCGGGACTCTTCGAGATCGCCGGGGACGGCACGCTCTTCCTCGATGAGATCGGGGAGATGGAGCCCACGGTTCAAGCGCGCCTGCTGAAGGCGCTCGAAGAGAAACGATTCCGTCGCGTCGGCGGCGTGCGTGATCTGAAAGCGGACTTTCGCCTGATCGCAGCGACGAATCGCGATCTCAGCGCCGAAGTGGCGGCGGGCCGATTTCGTACGGATCTCTACTATCGACTGAACGTCGTGAGGCTACTGATGCCGCCGTTGCGCGAGCGACTCGAAGACATGCCGGTGCTCGTCGCGGAGATCCTGCGTCCGCTCGCGAAAGAGATGGGACGTCCGATTCCGAAAGTGAGTCCGCGCGCGATGAAGAAGCTGGAGTCGTATCCGTGGCCGGGCAACGTGCGCGAGCTGCGCAATGTGCTGGAGCGCGCGCTGCTCACGCTGCGCACCGACGAGATTCGGACCGAAGATCTGAACATCGAAGCGTCAGGCACGAGTGCGATCACCGCGGGCAAGAGTGGCGGACTTCCCAGCGAAGAGTGGGAGATTCAGCCGCTCGACACCGTCATCGAGCAATACGTCGGCGCGGCGGTGAAGGCTGCCGGCGGCAACATGCGCAAAGCTGCGCGGCAGTTGCAGATCAGTCCTTCCACCCTGTACGCGCGTCTGAAGTCGACCGAACGTTAACGCATTAGTTCAGGCAGTATGGCCTTAGTGGCTTATACTGCTCATGCGTTCAACGCTTTTGGATGACGGTCTTCGAATCATTACCTCTCGTCGATGGAGTAGTGGTCGCCAACGCGAGTGGCTCCATCGTGTTCTGGAGCCGCGCCGCCGAGGCGCTGTTCGGGTACGCGTCCGAGGAAGCGTCTTCACTCGATGTCGCGCGACTGTTCGACGCGTGGCCGGCCGCTCCGGCGACCCTCATCGCGCGCCGCAAGGACGGCTCGACGTTTCTCGCGGAAGTGACCATCGACTCGATCGACGACGCAACGTCGGTGATCACAATTCGCGATCGATGGGGCGACGAAGCGCTCGAGTCGATCGAGGAGCTCGACGACATCGGCGTGTTCGATCGCGATCTCGTCGGCGATGACCTGCGCTGGTCCGAGCAGCTCTTTCACATTCATGGATTGCCGCCCGCTCCGCATCCGCCCGCGCTCGAAGAACTGCGTGCGAGAGTCGTGGAAGAAGATCGCGCGCGTGTCCTCGCTACGCTCGATGACGCCATCCGCATGCAGGCGGCGCTGCGCGTCGACTATCGCTTTCGCCGCGGTGAAGGCGATCTGCGCAAGCTGCGCGTGATCGGAAGAGTCGTCGCCGACGAAACGGGTCGCGCGCTGCGTATCTATGGCAGCGTACGCGACATCACCGAAGGCGAGAGGCGCCGATGATTCTGATCGTCGAAGACGACGCCGACATCGCTGTCGGCCTTCGTGCCTTGCTCATGAGCGAAGGAGCGACCGTTCGGATCGCGGCGAGCGGCAGCGAAGCGTTGGACGAGACCGCACGCGAGCGTCCCGACGTCATCGTGCTCGACCTGCAACTCCCCGATGGCGGCGGCGCGCAAACTTACGAACAGATTTCGCGACGCTGGCCGCGCCTGCCGGTGGTCTTCGTCAGCGGAGCGGACGATCTGGGCGAGATCGCGCATCACCTGGCGAATGACTACGCAGCGTTTCTCTTCAAGCCGTTCGAGTTCGATCAGTTGCTCAGCGCGATCGAAAAAGTGACTAGCGCTCGGTAGGTTGGTGACCCTGAGAGGACTCGAACCTCCGACCCGCGGTTTAGGAAACCGCTGCTCTATCCACCTGAGCTACAGGGTCTAACGGCTGGCAGCTAGCGGCCAGCAGGACATTGCGGATGATAAACGACTGTCCCGCCACCCGCTGGCCGCCAGCCTTTCTTGGCCGCGATTTCGCAGAAGTTATTCGTAGGTGAAAAGCGTACTCTTCAGTGTCCTGGCGTTAGCTCTACTCTCCGGACCCGCGAAAGCCGATTGTCATTGGTGGCAGTTTCGCTGCGAAATCGAGGGCTTGCCCTCCGACGCGCCGCGAAAGGGAACGGTCATCACGATCGATCTCTCGACGAACACCGCGTATCTCTTCCAGGACGGGGAGCTGATTCGCAAGTCGGCGTGCGCGAGCGGCAGTGAAAAGATCCTCGAGAACGGCGACGACATCTGGATGTTTCGCACGCCGCGCGGACGTCTGCGCGTGCTGCGCAAGATCGTCGATCCGATCTGGCGCAAACCCGACTGGGCGTTCATCGAAGACGGCGATCCCGTTCCGCCGCTCAACTCCCCAAAGCGTCTCGTCAAAGGTCACCTCGGCAAATACGCGCTCGATCTCGGCGAAGGCATCATGATTCACGGAACCGACGACTCGAAGTCGATCGGACAGCGTGTCTCGCATGGCTGCGTGCGATTGCCGGCCAAGATGCTGGAGGCGGTCTACAAAGCGGCGGTTGTCGGAACGGACGTTTTCATCTTCGAAAGCGATCCGAAGCCGACCGTCGAGCGTCACAGCGATCTCGATTTCGGAAAGAGAGCTACTTCCCCTTCATCTTTGCGCGCTCCTGGTCCCGGCGATCCTGCAGGAGCGTCGACACAATCAGGAATACCGCTGCTGCGGCAGCAATGACGTAGCCGAACATCGCGATGGCCGGATAACCGAAGACGCGCCACGTCGCCGGCGCGCGCATCATCAATGACGACGCGACGAGCAGCGCGGCGATGACGACGCCGACGGTGATGCGATTGGCGATCTTGTGCATGCCGGCGAGAAACTCCTCCGCCTGCGTGAGCTTCATGCCGAACGTCAGTCGTCCGCCGGCGGTGAGATCGACGATCTCTCGCGCGCGATGCGGCAGGTCGAGCATCAGCTGATTCAAATCCAGCAGCGCGGGATAGAAGTTCCGCGGATTGAACTTCTGCCGCAGCTTCTGCGTCATCAGCTCTTCGCCGTACTCGCGGATCACTTTCTGCGGGTCGTACTGCTTGTCGAGGCGCTGCGTGATGGAGTCGAGATTCAGCAGCGTCTTCGCCAGCATCGCCAGCTCCGGCGGAACCTTCAGCTCGTTGTTGTTGGCGATGGCGATGACGTTGAAGATCAGCTGACCGGCGTTGAGCTGCGTCGTGTCGGCGCCATGAACGCTGGCCACGAGCGACGAGATCTCGTGCGAGAACTTGTCCTCGTCGAATCCTTCCTGCTTCTGCGACATGTCGATGCAGGTCGCGGCGACTTCGGTGCCGCGATTCGATGAGATCGCGAGCAGGAGCTTGATGATGTGGTCCTGCATCTCACGGTTGATGCGGCCGACCATGCCGAAGTCGAGGAGGACGACTTCGGGTACGTCGTCGATCTCGCGAATGAAGACGTTGCCGGGATGCGGGTCGGAGTGCCAGAAGCCGTCGACGCAGATCTGCTTGAGGTACGCGCGCGTGAGCACGCTCGCCAGCTCGGCGTAGTTGCGGTCGATGAGCATGAGCGGCGTGAGCTTCGAGACTTTCTCGCCGCGCACGAGCTCCGTCGTCAGCACGCGCGACGTGCAGAAGTCGTGGACGACGCGCGGAATGTAGATCTCCGGGAACTGCGCGAGGTTCACGCGAAGAGTCTCGGTGTTGTGCGCCTCCTGCAGGTAATTGAGCTCGCTCATCAGAGTGATGCGCGCCTGCTCGACGGCGCCGAGGAAGTTCATCTTGCGGCCGATGTCGGTGTGCTGCTCGAGGGTCTCGGCGATATCGCTGAAGACTTCGAGATCTTTGCGCACCTGGTCGCGGACGTCGGGGCGCTGCACTTTCACGACGACTTCGCGTCCGTCGCGCAGCGTGGCGCGATGCACCTGGCCGAGCGACGCGGCGGCGATGGGTGTGAATTCGAATGACGAGAACGCCTTCGAGATGCGGACGCCCAGCTCCTCTTCGACGATTCGCTCCACTTCCGCGAACGAGAACGGCTCGAGATTGTCCTGCAGCGATTCGAGCGCGGCGATGTACTCCTGCGGCACGATGTCAGGCCGCGTGGAGAGAACCTGGCCGAACTTGATGTACGCCGGTCCCATCTTCTTCAGCGCCTCGGCGAACGCGATGGCGCGCTGTTGCACGTCGGGCTCGATCGCCGTCTCCGCGTCATCCGGCAGAAGCAGCTCGCCGGGATCGAGCGTGAGTCGAAAGTCCTTGCGTCCGTAACGCGTGAAGAGGACGAGCAGATCGCGATAGGCGCCGATGTTCCGGGTCTTGAGCATGGCCGTGCCTGGTTAGTGCATGTGTCATTCC
>Ga0105245_10003953_pt1 | contig 13188 bp, 13 predicted proteins | sample KBSM54metaG_FD_81523 | JGI IMG/M metagenome (GOLD analysis project Ga0105245, IMG submission 81523) | Miscanthus rhizosphere microbial communities from Kellogg Biological Station, Michigan, USA - KBS M5-4 metaG | ecosystem: Host-associated > Plants > Roots > Rhizosphere > Soil | place... | reverse complement strand
CTCAAAAAGAGCGTAACGGCTTCGCCACTGTGAAGTCAATCAGCCGCGGCAGGTAGCGATCGCAAGCTGGGAGATCAAGTCTGTTTTTGCAGAAGAACGTGCATCGCATGCTCGGTGGAAACGTGTTGCGTGCATGCGTAGCCGAGCGTTGCCAGGTCGAGGCCGACAAATAAGTTCTCGCCAGAGCCCATCAGAATCGGACGAAACGCGAGATGCAGTTCATCAATGAGCTTCGCGCGGAGATACTGCTGAATCGTCGCCACTCCGCCGCCAATCCTTACATCCTTGTCCTTTGCAGCATCCTTTGCGTGTTGCAGGGCGGAGTGGATTCCGTCGGTAACAAAGTGGAACGTTGTTCCGCCTTTCATCTCAAGTGCTTTCCTCGGATGGTGCGTCAGCACAAACGTGGGCACGTGATAAGGAGGTTCTTCGCCCCACCATCCTTTCCATGCGTCGTCCGGCCAGGCGCCGCGCACAGGCCCAAACATGTTCCTTCCCAAAATCCACGCGCCAACGTTCTCCATGCCGCGCCGCGCCCACTCATCATCAACGCCAGTTGAGCCACCTTCCAACCCCTGCATCTGCTTGAATGTGCGAGTAGGAAAAAACCACTGGAACAACTCCGGGCCGCGGATTCCCAGAGGATTCTCAAGACTCTGGTTCGTACCGGCGGCATAACCATCAAGCGACACAGAATACGCACTGACCCGAACTTTTGACATATCTTTCAATATAAGTGCGAAGAGTAGAGGCGTCAAAAAGTCGAGCATTGGTACAGTTTGAATAGCATTGAAAGAAACATACTTGTCTTTATCAACGGATCGTCATCCCGAGATCCCGTCAATGAGGGCGCGCCGTCTTCAGCGCCCGAATAGGATCGAGGGACCTTTTGCTTTGGTAGGTAAACACAAGGTCTCTCAGGGCTACTCGCCCGCTGATAAAAACGCGGGACTCGCTTACGCCCTTCGAGATGACGATTTGTAAATGATTTAAATGAACGGAAAAACCTAAACTGTGCCACGACGCAAAATCGAGTATCCGTCCCCGAAAACAGGCTCTTTCTTTCTGTGGATCAATCAGAGAACCCCGTTCACAGAAAAACGGCCGAGAAAGATTCTCGGCCGCTTCAGTTTATTTGGATATGGAACTTATCGTGCCGCCGGTGTCGCAGTCGCCGCCACTGACGTTGCTGCCGCTTCCGCCAGAATGCGATGGTGAATCGTAAACAGCGCAAGCTCCAACCGGTCAGAAACGCCGATTTTGTCATAGACGTTCCGCAGATAGTTCTTGATCACCTGCTCGGTCGTGCCAAGTTGCGTGGCGATTTCCTTGTTCTTGTATCCCTGCACAATCAGAGCCACGATCTTTAGTTCTTTCGCCGTCAGCCGGTCGCGGACGCGCGCGCCCACCAGATCATTCTCCGCGGTCTCTTTGCTTTCCTGCGTGTCCTGCACCCAGGTTTCGCCTTTGCTGACCTTGCGCACGCACTGGACGAGCGCTTCGCCGCTCACGTTGCGGTAGATCACGCCGTGGACGCCGTTGGTCAGGTAGTGCCGTGAATCCTGCCCGGTTTCAGCAATCGCCACCAGCTTGGTCTTGAACTTTCTTGCCATCTCAACCACGGTGGGCAGGCTGGGATGGGTGTCAACGCCAAAGATCATGACCGTGGCATGAAACTTTTCCAGCGCCATCATCATTTTTTCGGTGTTTTCCGCCTGCGCCACAATGCGCAAATCGTCTTCCACGGCCAGTACTTTTGCCGCGCCGGTGCGGAAGATTGCCTGGTTGTCAGCCAAAATGATCTTCAGCATTTATTTGGCCCCTTTGCTCTTGCGGATAAATTTGTACTGGTCAATCACGCAAGCAACCCCGCTCTTGGATTTCTTTTTCTTGGTGGAATTTGAGTTCGCGCCGGCTGCGGCAGCCGCGCTTGCATCCTTGCGCACCACGCGCCCGGTGCAGTGGACTTCCACGTCTCCGGGCGTTCCCAGCACGTTGGCCGGCAAGGTTATGTCAAATTCAATGTTGGAGCCAATGGCCAGGTCCAGATCGGCCATAATATATACGCCTGCGGCGCTCATGTTTCCGGTGGTGGCGCCTTCATCGCCGCCCTTGCCGTGGATCTTGATCGGCAGTTCCAGCGGAAATCGTTTCCCTGTTCTAGCCTCTTCTGACATTCACTACACTCCTCAGCAAACGCCCCTTGCCTGGGGAATCAGGGCATTTTTAAACGATTGGAAAGTTGACGAATCAGCGTTATACCACGAAAACGCAAAGCAGAGTAGATGGTCTTCAACTTAGTTGGCCGGAAAAGCCCAATAAAGACGCTATAAAGTAAACGGCTGCCGGAGAGGATATGTCCAGCAGCCGTTCGAATCGAGCAAAAACCTTAACGCCCCGGGAAAAGCCCAGAAGCCTTAATCGCCGGCTTAGTCGCGGGTAAAAACGCCGGTGGCGGTATAACCCAGGACCAGCCCGATGACGGCCATCGCGCCGCAAATAGGCCCCAAGTGGTTTCGTACGTTACGTTTAACGTCAAGCCGCTCGTGTACGCTTTCACGCAGCTCCTGCACTGAATTATGCAATTGGCGGCGCTCGTCGGCAGCGCGTTTTTCCAGTACGTCAACGGGAATTCCTTCGGTCATGCTGTCCTCGCTTCATTCTGGATCCAGACCTGGTCCTGTTGCAGCACCTTCAGGGTGCGGGTGGGGGCCAATTTGGTGGCTTTAATTTCAGAATAGGCAAACCAGCCTGCTACGCCGCCCACCAGCATATAAACCACGGTCACAATCAGGCTGGCCCACAGCCACGCGTAGGCGCTGGGGACAAAAAACGCGTGCAGCAAGGCGATCAAAGCAAAGGTAAAGACGCCCCACGCGGAAACCAGGAACAGCGCAGCCACTACGGCCAGCGGAATCACCGCCTTCAGGCGGCTGATCTTTTCATCCATTTCCGCCTTCAGCATGCTCACCCGCGTCGTGACAAACTGCTTCAGCTCTTCTTTGGTCTCAGACAGGATGGTTGCAATTGATTTCTCAGTATGCACGTCTCGCCCTCCCGATTCTTAGTGCTATTCCGACCAACAAGCCTGCAGCTCCAGCCGCCAGCGCTGTTTGCACCGGATACTCCCGCACCGTCTGATTGGCTCTCAGGCGGGCGCGATAGTAATTGGTCCGCGCCTGCCGCCCCAATTCCACTGACTTATCCCTGGCCTGGATGCCCAGTTCGGCGGCTTTATCCTGCGCGGCATGGGCAATTTCCTGCGCACGGGCGGTGGCAGTCCGGCGCAGTTCTTCCGTCTTGACCATGGCGTTCTCTGCCAGGTTGGTCACGCGATCATATATCCCATGCTGCGCCAGGTTTTCCACGTTTTCTTTAGTCTGCCGCAAAATCAGCGCAATTCTGCCCGCGGCGGCGCCCAGTTCAGCGGCGCGCTCCTCCAGAGAAGACCTCCCAACGCTCTTGGTATCCAGCAGTCGATCCGGAGGCGTTGAAGGATAGGTATCAATATTGGGGATGTCTGAGCTGTTGTGCGTGCTCTCGGCCATAGTAGTTCCTCTGGGTTACTAGGATGTCGGATTTGGCCCGCGTGTTTGCAGGTGATGAGAGGGATTCGAGAGCTGCTGGAGCCGGCTTTCGGCAACTCTGCAAGAAGACACGGAGAAAACAGCCAGATTGCCAAAGTTGCTGAATTGCCCAAATTGATTTCCTTCCTCTGCTTCCTCCGTTCCTCCGCGTTTCAAAGGTTTTGCGTTAGTGTTCTGTACTCCGTTGTGAGATTTTGCTATCGGTGGATACTTGCTGGTGGCAGAGTAAAAAAGCTAAAGTCCGCTATCGGTCTCATTTTGCAGAAGTCTCTTACTACGGCAGTTCTTTACTTATGGCAGCACAAGGCAACGGAAACGAAAGGTTTGACGGCTGGATGCTCGTTCAAGAGCAGACATTTGTTCCCAGCTATCCAGTTCCCCGTGTGTCAGTATTTTCATTGTCGGTACTGGCCCACCTTGTGGTCCTGGCGATTCTCGTTTTCCGGCATGCAACGGCGCCCCACATTGTGCCCGCGAAATACATAGCAGTCCAGGCCATCTCCGGGGCAGCTCAAGTGGCGTATGAGCCTCCACCAAAAGGCGCGCCGCGGCCCAGCCCTTTTCACCAGCCACGCAGTAAAAAGAAAGCGCGCATACCAAATCCGAGTGTTGAGGGGGACGCTGCCGGAGTGGAGATTATCCGGGCCCACGCAAAACAGGCGACCGCTGGATTGATGATGGGGATCAAGCAGCGCCTGACCTATGGGTTCTCCACCATTAACTACCAGCTCGCCGTTCAGACCTCCGGCGCGATTCCTGTAATTTCGGCTGATGACCTTCCGCCGCGTTTCGAGCAATATCTGATCGTGGAAGTCACCATCAATATCGATGGCCGTGTGGCCGATGCGCGGCTCTTGAGTGGAATGGCAACACCCAAGATTGAACAAACGCTGCTCTCCGCGATCCGTGAATTCAAATACACTCCAGCCAAACGTGATGGCTCACCCATACCGTGCCAGATTGATCTGGTCATCCATATTCCCAGTTGATTTTGCTATAGGCCTTTCAAGACAGCATCGGATGGAGCGGCCGAACCTATTGTGTTTCCGGGTTTACTGTCTCCCGTTCACGACTCACTGTCCTCGTGCCGAGCACGTCATGCCCTCACCATTGCCGTGCTGAAGACGCGAGGGCGAAGGGTCTGCTCCGCTGCTCTTCAGGGCCACCAACCTAACCTGGTTTCCTCCGTGTCTCCGTGCCTCAGTGGTGAGATTTTGATTTCAATTTTTGCCTAAAACGCTCCGCCGCCACCGCCGCCAAACCCTCCGCCTGAAAAGCCGCCACCACCCCCGCCGCCGCTCCATCCTGACCCGCTGGAGCTCGCGCGAGGCGCTGAGACAAACGTCGAGCTTGCAGTTGTCGCCATGGAACCGAGGCTGTTCACAAAATAGAACGTGCTGAAACTCGGACTCGGGCCGTAGCCCTGGTACCACGTGGGCGGATTCTGGATGATGCCTTCAAAAGCCTTGGCCCAGCGATGTTCCACGCCCAGCGCCATGGCATAGGGCAGGAATTTTTCAAACGTGTCCGGAGGCATGCGCTTCAGCCGGTCGGAATCCACGCGATTCATAAATTCCTGGAAGCCCTTGATCTGTACTTGCGTGCGCGCGCCCTTCATGCTCGTCGCCGTAAGCTGTTTGCCGATAATGAGGATGATACCCACGGCAATCAGGCCGCAGCCGATGGCCATGGGTATGGAATTCAGGAAATCGGCAACGCCCATGACCTGGAGCGCCGCGTATGGCAGCGCCACCAGCAGAAATCCAAGCCCCAGGTATCCCGCGGCTGAGTCCGGATCGACCGTGTACATGCCCTTGGCTTTCAGCGCAGTCATGATTTCGGTCTTGATCATGGGCAGCGCGGTATAGAAATGATTGCGCAGGCTGGAAAGCAGCGTTACCTGACCGCCGGAGAAAACCTGCTGCAGCATCGCCCGTTCGTAGTCCGTAAGACCTTTCCAGTCACCCTGATCTTTCAGCAAATGAAATTCATAGTCCTTGGTCGTAGAGAGAAAGCCTTTGTGCTGCGTCTCCACGATTTTTACGTAGCCGCGCACGGCCATATCCACCAGCACAGAAGTTATGTCGCGGGGATCCACGCTGCCATCGATCAGCGTTCCCACTTCCGCGGGCCCCATCTTTTCCGGCGGCTCATACATGGGCGCAACGGAGATTCCCGGATCAGGATCTCGGCCTTTGAGCCACCACATGGGAAACATTACGGCAAAAGCCCAGAGCGGCAGCGTGAGCACAGGATTGCTGCGCACAAACCTGAAGAACCTTGCAATCGCACCGGGCTGATGCAACACTCCTTTTTCAATATAAATATCGGCCGTCAATCCGCCACGCATGGGCAAAGGATCTTTGGCTTCAACGGTTGCGCTGGATGCCATGATGGACGCAGAAGCATGCTCTGAAGATCCGTAAATGCCCTCAAAGGCCTGCGCGCGCAGCTTGCCGCTTGCTTCGGCAGGAAAGTAAATAGTCGCCGACGCTTGTTCAATCGGTACCGGCCAGTCATTACCGGTCACGTTCCAGTAGAACTCGTCGTGGTCTTCAAAAAACCGCGTGCCGTTGGCCACAGAGTACTCAATGTTCACCGTGCGCGTGGCGTCTATGGCGCCCGGCACAAAAACTTTTAAATGGAGAAAACCGTTGCTGGTCTTCTTCTCCACTTTCAGCTTGTCGCCATTGTCGTCTGTGACCGACAGCACCTTCACGAACAGCGTGTAATTCGAGCCACCAGGGCCGGGATAATCCACCGGAATGTCGCGATAAATACCGTGGTACTCGCCGTTGAAGACAAATGTGATCTGCTCTTCCACGCGCGCCGATCCATCTTCTTCCACGTGAATCGTGCTGTTAAATTTTGCGATGTGATAGTTGCGCGCCCACGCCGGCAGGCTGAGAGCGAGCAACAGCACCGTCAGAATCTTGGCGGCAGAAAAGGCCCAGCTTCGGGAATGGCCAGTGAGTTTCACTTGGCTTAGAACTTTACGGCCACGTTTTCGCGATCGGCGGGAGTTTCCATTTCAAAGAACTGCCGCGTGTGGAAGCCGAACATCCCCGCGATGATGTTGGTCGGAAAAGACTGGACACGCGTGTTGAAGTCGCGCACCACGGCGTTGTAGTAACGCCGCGCGTTCTGAATGTTGTCTTCAATCGAGTTGAGCGAACTCTGTAATCCAGTGAATTGTTCTGAAGCTTTTAGTTCAGGATAATTTTCCGCCACGGCAAACAAGCTTTTCAACGCACCGGTAAGCTGGCCTTCCGCCTGGGCCTTGTCCGCCGGTGTTGTGGCCTGCATGGCCTGGGAACGGAATTTGGCAATGTTCTCAAATGTCCCTTTTTCATGCGCGGCGTAGCCTTTTACGGTCTCCACCAGGTTGGGAATCAGGTCATGGCGGCGCTTGAGTTGAATATCGATATCTGACCAGGCTGAATCCGCGCGCACGCGCAATTGAACCAGGCTGTTGTACATGCCGGCCAGAATGAAGATTGCGCCCAGCACCAGTATCCCGATCACAATCAGACCCATCATCGTTTGCTCCTGGTAGTTCTCTGTAAAGAATTGTTGAAGCGGAAGTTATCACACTGAATCACTGTGGCGCAAATCGCTGGCCGGTAATAAAAGAGCCGGTGCTCTGATTATGGGAATCGGAAGGATTCCGCAGCTCTGGCTATGATTTCTTAAATCTTGATAAGATGTATCTCGCCCTGAAGTCCAGCTTTGTCCCTTGTTTCTCTGTAGTTACGGGTTTGCGACTATGGCATCGCTCATGCTTTGCAAAAACGCGTACATGATTGTTGAACACCATCATTCCTTTGTTCGTTCCGGATGTACTCCCTGTCCTTTGTTATCCCCCGGCCCTTTCAATTCGAGCCATAACAGTCAGGAGGAAAAAGAATGAGAAGTCTAAGGTTCTGGTTTGCTTTTATCCTATGTATTAGTTTGATCACTTTTGCGCTGCTACCTGCAGGCGCACAATCCACCGTAGCCACCGGAAGCATCCAGGGCACGGTCACAGATCCAAACGGCGCCGTCGTCCCTGGCGCGGCCATCACCATCAGCAACAAAGCTACCGGACAAGCAAGCAAGCTCACCAGTTCATCGTCTGGGAGCTATGCCTCAGGTGCGTTGATCCCTGGCGAGTATGAAGTTCGCATCGAAGCCAAAGGCTTTCAGACCCAGCTTCTCACGGTCCCGGTGCAAGTCGGAAACATAGCGGCTGGAAGCGCCAAGATGACTCTAGGACAATCAACAGAAGTTATAGAAGTCACAGGGTCTGCCGTAGCCATCAATACTGAGCAAGCCACGGTTCAAGGCGTGCTCAGCACCCAACAAATTGAAAATCTCCCCATCAATGGCCGCAACTTCCTTGATCTGGCCCAACTTGAACCCGGTGTGCAGATTCAGGATGGCGGCAACTTCGATCCTACAAAGAATGGGTTCTCCTCCATCTCATTTGGCGGACGCTTTGGCCGAACAGCCCGTATTGAAGTGGATGGTATTGATATTTCCGATGAAACTGTCGGCACCACAACGCAAAATCTTCCTGCCAGCGCTATACAGGAGTTCCAGGTCAGCCAGTCGTCGCTTGATCTTTCCACTGAGCTGACTTCTTCCGGCGCGGTCAATGTAGTCACGCGCTCCGGCAGTAACAAATGGCATGGTGAAGCCTTTTATCTCTTCCGCGACCACTCTATCGCCGCGAACGTTGCGAATGTTGATGTGCCATTCCAGCGCAATAACTTTGGCGGACAATTAGGCGGGCCGATTTTGAAGGACAGGCTATTCTTTTTCGTCGATGCCGAGCGGCTCAAACAGGACCTGATTGAGACCGTGGCTAGCGGCGGCGCATTGAGCCCAAACACCGGCGGTTTCAACTCGCCTTTCCGCGATACGAATGGCATAGCCAAACTCGACTGGAAAGCCAGCGAAAACGTGAAGGTGTTTGGCCGTTTCTCCTATGAGCAGAACAGCAGCACTAAGGGGTTCATTCCTAACAGCTTTCAGCCGTTTACGAACGTGAATCATACTCCGGTGTATGCTGCGGGCGTTGATTTCAACACCGGCACGTTTACCCACTCCGTGCGATTCGGGTTTACCAAGTTCCGCAACGGAATCACGGACGCCACAAAATCAGGCGTCTTTAATCCAGCGCCAGACTTGAGCATCACGATCGGCCCCAGCCTAACTTGTCTGGCTGGCGGCGTGGACCAATTCTGCTCCGGCAGCAACCTGCTGGCGCCACAACAAACGTACCAGGAGAATACGCAGGCAAAGTATGACGGCAGCAAGACAGTTGGAAAGCACGTTCTGCGTTACGGCTTCGGTTACAACCACATCCAGGGCGGCGGCTTTGCCAAGTTCTTTGCCTTGGCGCCGACGGTCAACTCTGATGGAGCTGTTCCTTGTAGCGCTGTGGTGACCACGGACTGTATTGCCAACATCTTTCCAGGTGGCGTAGCTAATCCTTTGAATTACCCCGCTGACCTGGTTTTCATGGGCAACGGGCAGGGCTTCTCCTCTGAGAAGCCGGCGTTCGGCTTGCCCGGCGGCGGTTTGGGCCCGGACAACCGGATTCAGTTCTATGGAGGTGACACCTGGAAGATCCTCTCGAATCTGACTCTCACCTACGGCCTACGCTATGTACGCGACACAGGACGCACCGATAGCGATTTAGGGCCGATTCCGTGTTCGCAGTTGGATCCCGGTCTGGCGGCGGGCCTCGCAGCGGCTGGCACTCCCTGCAATGGAAATATTCTTGATCTGTGGGGCTTAGGCTTAGGAAATCGTGTACGGGTGCCCGGACATAACTTCGGTCCTACGGCCGGCTTTGTCTGGGATCCTACCGGCAGCGGTAAAACTGTCATCCGCGCCGGCGCAGGCCTGTATTACGAGAACTCAATCTTTAACAACAACCTGTTCAACCGTCCCGGACGCCTGGCCCAGGGCCTCTTCCTCTCTGAAGCTGCCCCGTGCGCCGGAGGCGGCGCCACCGGCTTTACTCTGCCCAGCGGTTCACCAATACCCGCGGCAATCGATCCCACGGTGACACCCATTTGCGGTCAGCCCATGGGATTGGTCCATGCGCAATTGGCCCAACTCCAGGCTCTTTATCAATCAGATACGGCTTCGGTAGGAGCCGCAACCAACGCTGCGTTTATCGGCAACACACTGGCCGCAGGCGCCAACATCACCGGCATCAACATGTTCGCCCCCAACTACCAGACGCCCCGCTCAGTGCAGATGAACATCGGCTTTGAGCATCAGCTCGGCAAGGGAGTGGTGTGGAGCGGCGATTACATCAGGAACGTCGGCACGCACACGCTGCTGGCCATTGACGTCAACCATGTGGGTGACGTGCGTTTCTTTAACAAAGCAAATGCCCAGGCTGCGATTGCTGCAACCAATGCTGCCTTCGGCTGTGCCGATATAAACTGCGCTATCGCCGCAGGAGCAACCATCGCGGATTACGCGTCGAACGGCCTCGACTCCGGTACCAACCTCTGCGGCGGCGGCCCCTGTCCGGCTGCTGCTTTCCCCGGACAGAACCGGAATCTGGGCGTCAACCAGATGCTCTTCCCCTCCGGGCGTTCGCTGTACAACGCCTTCCAGACCTCACTGCGTGCAAACGTTCGCAACCCCTTTGCAGGCGTGAAAGCCATGAACTGGGTCGTCTCGTACGCGCTCTCGCGCACAGACGGTTCAGCGCTGGATCTGGACTTTGTAAACACGGCGATCGACAACAATCACCCGACCGCCTTCTTTGGCCCGAACGGGCTTGACCGCACCCACCAGTTCTCGTTCGGCGGGACCATGGATATTCCTCTTGGCCTGCGGTTCGGCGCTGTGGGTCACGTTTATAGCCCTCTACCCCAGAGCATGCTTCTGCCCGGTGGCGGTAATTTTGGTATTGGCGGCATCTTCCAGACGGACATCACCGGTGATGGTTCAGGCGATGGCAGTTCCGTTTATCCCCTCGGCGACCCGCTTCCCGGCACCTCGATCGGCGCCTTTGGACGCAAGGTCAAGACGGGCGATCTGAACAGCTTCCTGACCAATTACAACAGCAGCGTGGCCGGCGGTTTAACACCGGCTGGACAGACCCTTGTTAACAATGGCCTGTTCACGGTGCAGCAGTTGCAGGCCATTGGCGCTGATCTGCCGCAGGTTGCGTTGGCGCCGCAAGGCCAGCAAGGGTTTGGATGGCTCAAGACCTTTGATCTCAAACTGAGCTATCCCCGGAAATTCGGCGAGAACTTCACGGTTGAGCCGAGCGTTTCCGTATTCAACGCCTTCAACAATGCCAACTTTGACCTGCCAAGCAGCACCATTGGCGGGAACCTGAACCTCGCAAGCGTTCCTTGCACGCCCGGGGCGCCGGCTTCCACAAACAATTGCAATGGCACAGTCAACAGCACCACCAGTGTGGAGCACAATTTGAACCGCGTCCTGCCCGGATCAGGCGTATTCGATCTTGGCGCGCCGCGCGTGGTTGAATTTGGTTTGAAGTTGACTTTCTAGCTCGAATCCAAAATAGGTCGTTGCTTTCCGCCGCTGTGTTCGCAAGAACACAGCGGTTTTTCGTTCTATTGAAGTGAAAGTCGCCTTTCTACAGCAAGGCGTAAAATGGCTACGCGGAGGTTGCTCGTGCTGAAAATGGCGTTAAGCTATGTGGCGGTTCGCTTGAAGAATCGATGGCTGCTTATGCCGATGCCAGTTTTCATCTTCCTCGTGCGTGTTACCCGTTTTGGTCACGTGTGGATGGAAATCCAGCTTGCAGTTACTTTGCTTATACCAATGATTCTTTGGCCGAAAATTAAATATGACCACTGGAAAGCCTGACGCAGCAATTCTGAAAATCCGAGAAACGCCAACTCCAGAAACTACGATTGATCTATGCTAAGAATTTGCCGCGCCTTATTTTGCTTGTTATTGCTCCTGACGCCTTCTCTCTTCGCCCAGCAAAATTCCAGCGCCACTACGCCCGCCACTCAAGCTGCTCAACCGACTCAAAGTCCTACTCCCGCGCCTGAAGTTCATAAGCGGCGCTCCATTCCTGAAGTCGAAGACGCCATGGCCAAAGGCGAAGACCTGCTTTTTAAGAAGCATGACGCCCGCGCCAGCATTGATGAATTCAAGCGCGCCGCCAAGCTCGATCCCTGGTATGGACAGGCTTACATGCTGCAAGGCCTGGCGCAAATGCAGCTGCAGCAGTGGAGTGACGCGCAGTGGGCATTTGAAGAAGCTGCCAAAGTCGAGCCCGGCAATGCCAAGGCCTACCTGGGCGCAGGCTCCGCATTAAACGAGCAGAAAAATTATCTGGAAGCCCAGAAAGCGTTGCAGCGCAGCCTGGAGATCCGTCCGGACTCAGCCGAGGCGCATTATGAACTGGCCCGCAGCTTGTGGGGACTCGGCAAATGGCAGGCCGCCGAACCGCACGCGCGCCAGGCCATCGCGCTCAACAAAGACTATGCCGGACCGCACGCCCTGATGGGCAATATCTATCTCCAGCAAGAGGATGCTGAAGCGGCCCTGGCGGAATTCCAGGAATATCTGCGACTTGATCCTGAAGGAAGTCTTGCGCCTTCAGTCAAAGAAATTATTGCTCAAATCAAGAAAGCTTTGGGCAAAGAATAGCTGATTTCCCTCCCCTAATTTATTATGTCTTGCCTCAAGACCTTTCGCATTGGCGCAGCGTATAAATGCTCCCGGAGAAGTCATCGCTATAGCATCTCCTGAGTGACTGTATCCACTACGCATTCGCGGCTAATAAGCGATCCATCTCACTCCAGCGATGCGTCATCCTGAGGCAAGCCACACCCAACTACAAAGTGTTTCAGATACCGCTTTCGCGAAGCCGAAGGATCGGCCCCGCTGCACTGTAGGGCTATCCAGGACTGCTTGGATGATTGGCTGTCCTGAAGAGCAGCGGAGCAGATCCTTCGCCTCGCATCCGGAGCATGGTACAGGGAGCAGAGCATCGTGCTCGACTCAGGATGCGTATTGATGATGATAGAGATTGGTGATTTTGGCTGCAGCAATCCTACCACCGCTAGGGTGTTCCTCTCAAAATTAAGCACTATCAACACCCAAAAGGACGATTACTTGCGTACCGCGCCACACCGTCTGTTCCAAAGCGTAACTATTTGGTAATATCTCTCCACAATTCACTGATTTTGGGCCTGTTTCCCTGCGGCCTCGCCACTCAAATGAGCTCCGCCGTTTTTCCAAAGCGACGCGAAACGCCCGGCAACAGGGCCTTGCCGATCCTCACGTATTTTGAGTCTGACGCGCTTGCCGCGAAGTATTTCGTCGGAGTGCAGCGCTTTCGCCGCCTGCTGTTCAATCAGCTTTCAGCCGAGCACGCTGAAGCTGAAAAGATCGTCCTGGTTTCCAATGAGGATTTGGTGGAGCAGCATTACAACCAGCTTCGCGTTCCTAATACGCGTGTTCTCGCGCTTGCCAACTCGCGCTTTCGCGACCCGCGGAATGATGGGATCGTGTACGCCTATCTTCCTCATGGAATTCCTGAAGCTCTGCTGGAGCGCATGGCCGACAATGCTCTCGACCATATTCATCTTGTTCACACACG
>Ga0105245_10003952_pt1 | contig 13189 bp, 12 predicted proteins | sample KBSM54metaG_FD_81523 | JGI IMG/M metagenome (GOLD analysis project Ga0105245, IMG submission 81523) | Miscanthus rhizosphere microbial communities from Kellogg Biological Station, Michigan, USA - KBS M5-4 metaG | ecosystem: Host-associated > Plants > Roots > Rhizosphere > Soil | place... | reverse complement strand
TCCGGAACCAGAGGGCACCCCGAGGCCAGCGATCACCCGATGCACCGCCGACGCGAGACGGATCCCTGACCTGCAGGAAAGCCAGGCGCGCAGCGACCGAAAGCGGCTATCCTTTGCTGCACCGCAACAACGTGCAGCAGGAGCGTCCTTGGACAACGTGCAGCTACCCGTTCAACTGGCTCCCGGGAGCCTGTACCAACCCATCCTCCCAGGGTGGCAGCTGAGCCTGTTCAGCGTCAACGTCGGAGTGTCGTCGGACGCCGAGACGGAGAAGGCCGCGATCCAGCAGGTCGGCAGCTACGGCAAGCAGATCGGCCACCTGGCCGAGGCGCTCGAGATCGTCATCAAGCACCAGAAGCTGCTCGAATCAAACCTGTTGTCCGAACACCAGAAGGACGCGCTGCAGGTGTTTCTCGGAGACGTTGCGACGATACGGACCCTGAAGGCCAAGTTGGTCCCGGCATGATCGGTCGCACCACGTCGTGACCGTGACGTGCAGACAATCCGCTGCTGAATCGGGACGACATTCGGCACACTCGCACCCATGCGCATCGTCGCCTGGAACTGCTGTCGCGGCCCCTTCGAGAAGAAGCTCGCAGCGCTGGAGCAACTTGCGCCCGACGTGGCTGTCATCAGCGAAGCGTTCGAGCCGCCCAGGGAGACGGATCAGTTGCGCTGGTTCCCCTCCAACGCGTCACGCTTGGGCATTCAGGTGCGCGCTTTCAACGGCCACCGGTTGAGGCGTCTGAAGATCGCAGCCGACCTTCCCAACTGCGTGGTGCCGCTGCGCGTCATCGGCGGGGCGATCGACTTCAATCTCCTTGCGGTGTGGACCTGGCCCGCGCCGAGCTACACCCACGCGTTCCTGAATGGCCTGAAGGCATACGCGAAGTTGCTCGGACGCGGCCCAACCGTCGTCGCCGGCGACTTCAACGGCAACCCCGCGTTCGACAAGCCCACGGCGCGCATGAAATGGTGGAGCCAGGGTTTCGGGCTGCTGCACGATGCCGGCCTCGTCAGGGCCTATCACTGCTTTCACGACGTCGCCTACGGACGCGAGTCGCACGCTACCCACCATTTCCTGCGCAAGCCCGAGCGCCCCTTCCATATCGACTTCTGCTTCGTACCCACCGAATGGGCTGACGCTGGACTCAGCGTGCACGTGCCCGCGGCGCCCGAGTGGCGAGCATTGAGCGACCACTTCCCGCTGGTCGTGGACGCACTCGCCCAGAAGCAAGCGAACGCCGAGACGAAGGGCTACGGCTAGCGAGTCGGTCCGGCGAGCAGGGTCGCGATCTGCGCGTCGACCTCTCGCAGCGCGGCGTCGAACTGAACGATGCCCCGCGACACTTCGTCGCCGGTTCCGCTTCGGCAGGCGTTCTCCAGCGCCGCACACAGATCGCCGAGGGCCAGCGCGCCGATCGAGCGGGAGGACGACTTGAGCTTGTGGGCAATCGCGCCGATCTGGCGCGTGTCGTCCGCGCCACGCGCCGCGCGCATTTCGCGTGCGAGCCGTTCTGCCGCGACCCGGTAATTGGCCAGCAGGCGATGCACGACCTGCGGGTCATCGCCCACGAGGCCCTTCAGCACCGTCACATCGACTGCCTGCGTCGATGGTCCGGTGCCCGGCTCCTCCTGCAGCTCGGCGGGTATCGTCTGCGGGTCCAGGCGTGGCATCCATTTCGTCAGGGCAGCCTTGAGCAGACCGAGCTGCAAGGGTTTGGTCAGGTATTCGTCCATGCCGGCCGCCTGAGCGCGCATCGCTTCTCCGCGCAGCGCGTTGGCCGTCAACGCGAGGATCGGCATGCGTTCGCGCCACGTCGTGCCGCGCTGTGCCTCCTCGCGGCGTATGGTCTCGGCCAGCGTGTAGCCGTCCATGCCCGGCATGTGCAGGTCGGTGAGCAGCAGTGCATAGTCGCCGGTACGCCATAGGCGCAGGGCCTCGCCGCCGTTCTCGGCGATCTCGGCCGCATGGCCGAGCACCTCGATCTGGCGCAGGATGACTTTCTGATTGACCTCGTCGTCCTCGGCCACCAGGATCAGTCGGCCCAGCGCACGCGCCTGCACGTTGGTGGGCGCCGTCGGCTCGATGGCCATCGTCGGGTCCTCCCCGCCGTGCAGGACCTCCGGCGACGCACGCCCTGCCGCCACCGCGACGGCACGCATGAGCGACGAACGCCGCAGACAATTTCCGTCGACCGTCACGACATCGGTTGCGGCCATGCGCGCGCGCCGCCCCCAGCCGCGCGCGATCAGCAGATGGCGAACGTCGTGCGCGCCGGCGAACGCGGCATGCAACGCATCCAGCGCCGGCTTCTCGCCACGCGTGTTCTGGATCACGACGGGTCGAACCAACCCGCTCGCCACCTTCACCGCCGCATTCAGATCGGTCGTGCGATGCACACGCGCTCCCGCGTGTTGGAGGTGGACGCCCAGGTCGTCTGCGTTTTCGTCCGTACCGACGACGATGCAATCCAACCCGGAGACGTTGGAGTCTCGGCGCCGCGCCCCGCCATCGGCCGCCTCGAAGGGCAGCGTGACGGTGAAGACCGATCCTTCGCCCAACGCGCTGCGCACCTCGATCTGACCGTTCATCAGCGTCACCAGCCGCTTGCAGATCGCAAGCCCGAGACCGGTGCCGCCGAAACGCCGGGTCGTCGACACCTCGGCCTGCGTGAACGACGTGAACAGGTGCGCCAGGGTTTCGGGGCCCATGCCGATGCCGCTGTCTGCGAAGCGCATGATGAGGCGCGCCGGATTCTCCGTGGCATCGACACGGATCGACACCCGGCCTCGCTGCAGCGGCCCGCCGGCGCCGAACTTGATGGCATTGCCCGCCAGGTTGAACAGCACCTGGCGCAGTCGTGTCGCATCGGACCACACCATATCGGGCACCCACGGCGCGATGAACAGGTTCAGTTCGACATGCTTGTCGAGCGCGACCGGCAGCAGCGTGTCGCAGACGCTCTCGATCAGGTCGTGCAGCGCCACCGGGGCATGCTCGAGTTCCAGGCGCCCTGCTTCGATCTTCGAGAAATCGAGGATGTCGTCGATGATGCCCAGCAACGAAAACGCCGAGGTGCGTATGGTGCGCACCGCATCGGCCTGCGCCTCCGACAGGCGGCTGTGCGCGAGCACCTCGACCATGCCGATGACACCGTTCATCGGCGTGCGGATCTCGTGGCTCATCGTCGCGAGGAAGGCGCTCTTCGCGCGGTTGGCGCGTTCTGCCTCGTCGGTGGCCACCGCCAGCTCGCGGTTGGAGCTTTCCAGCTGCGCGGTGCGCCGCTGCACGCGCTGTTCGAGCTCCTCGTTGAGTCTCGTGACCTCGACGTTGGACGCTTCGAGCGCGTGGGTCCGGCGCTCGGTCTCGTCGAGCATGTTGTTGAAGGCATCGGCCAGAACACCGACTTCGTCGGCGCTGATTCTCTCGGCGCGCCGCGAATAGTCGCCCCGCGCGACGACGTCGCGGGCGACCTCGCCGATCGCAAGAATCGGCCGCGTGACGATCTTCTGCAACCACGACGAGACGAGCAGTGCCACGAACATCGCCACCATCGCGACGATGATCGCGATGCCCGAATAGCTCCATACGCGGTCGAGCAGCTCGTAGCGGGCACGCAGATGAATGGTGCCGAGCACCTGCCCGCGATCGACGATCTGCTTGAAGACCAGCAGCTCGCCGTTCTCGACCAGGGCGCCGTCCTGCATGGGCGCGCTCGGCAATGGCTGCGACGACGGCCCGGCGCTGTACGACGCGAAGACGCTGCCGTTCTTCGAATAGATCGCCGCCGCGCGGATGCCCGGTTGCAGGCGCAGCAGACCGAGGTTCTCCTTGGCGACGCGCGCGTCGTCGAACTCCAGCGCCGGGACTGTCGTGCGACCGAGCAGCTCGGCCTGCGCCGTCAGGTCGGCGATCCATCCCCGGTGGTAGGCCCGCAGGTCGTAGGCGATCATCGCGCCGAGCGCCACCACCACGGCCACCAGCGTCGTCAGCAGCATGACGACGAGCAGCTTGCGCCGCAGCGAGCCGCCGAAAGTCATGGCGCCCTCCCGGTGAGACTGCGCGCCACGCCGAGCAGGCGTGCGCTGATCCGCAAGCGACTGGCCTCGGCAGCCTGGGGCGCGATGTCGAAGCGGACCTTGTCGTCCACGACGACGAAGTTGATCATGGCGCCCAGCGCCAGCCCGCGGTTCGATTCGGTGACCACCAGCACGGGCTGGTTCTTCAGCGCAGCGATGGTGTCGGCGAGTCGAGCGTCTTCGCCGCTCGCGATATAGACGATGTGCGCATTCGAAGGTGACTCGCCGCGTGGCACCTGACGCACGACCAGCGATCGACCCTCGGCGGTCAGGCCGGCGGCGGTACGCGCAAGCTCGTCGGCGATCGGCTCGGCGGCGACGACAGCGACGACGATCGGGCTGTCGGGCCGCGCGAATGCCTGCCCGGGCCACTCCACGTAGCTCGCGAACTTGCAGATGAATGCCGCCTTGACCTTGTATTCGAGCGTCTCGGCGGCCGACTGCGCCTGGCACGTGGTTGCCAGGCCCGCGCCGAGCACCAGTGCCAGCATGTAAGCGATGCGGGGATGCATCTCGCTCAGAAGCGAAGCAGGCACTCGACAAAGACGGCGCGCGAGAAGGCCGTGCGAGTTGTCTTGGCGGTGAACTCGCCGTGCGACGGGCCGGTCAGGTTCTGTCCGGTGATGGAGACCTCGACATCCGGCCGCGGTTGCCAGCCCCAGCGCACGTCGACCGCGAGGTAGCCGGGAACGTTCGGCAACGACAGTTCGGAGACGTGGCGCGCGGTGACGTCGAGCTCCATCCGATGCGGCAGGTCGAACGACGATCGCAACGTCCACTGGTTGGACGGATTGCTGCCTTCGGCGGCCGCCACCGACATCGTGTCGGTGCTGCCAGGCTTGAGGTCGAGGTCTTGCAGCAGGCGCATGTATCCGGCGCGCAGGCGCCAGCTCGGCAAGGCCTGATAGCTGCCCCACATCTCGAGGCCGCGGACGCGGCCTTGCATGCCGTTGCCGAAGAACAGAAAAGTGCGGCTCGCCGAGACTTCCTGCGTGTGCAGGCGATCGTAGTCGGCGTGAAACGCGGTGACGGAGAACGACGCATCGCGCACCGGCTGCCCGCGGTAGCCCAGCTCGTAGACCTTCGCGACTTCCGACTGGAAGTCTGGTCCGCCCACTAGGAGGAACGGCGCTTGCGCCGGAACGAAAATGTCGCGATCGAAGCGCGATGGGGCACGCACCGTGCGCGACACGGCTCCCCACACCAGATGGTTCGTCGCCGGCTTCCAGGCCAGTCGCGCGCTGGGCAGGAATTCGCTGCCGGTGTAATCGTTGTGCTCCGCGCGTGCGCCGATGGTCAAGTGCCAGTCGGGAGCGAGCGTGATCTCGTCCTGCGCGAACAGGCTTCCCCACGCCTGATGGGTGCGTGGCGGGAGGAACGCCACATAGGGGCTCGTGCTGGTCACGTTGTCGACTGCGTACCGGTATTGCGCGCCCCAGACCAACGCGTGCGCCGGGCTCGGCCGCCAGGCATGTTGCAGCTGGAGATCGGCGATGTCGGCCTTGTCGGCGAAGGTCGGCGGAACGGTGCGCTCGATCCGGTCGTAGGTGAACTGCCCGCTGATGGTGGCGTCGCCGGCCAGGCGGCGCTCCCAGCGCCCGACCAGATTGGCGCCCGACACCGAGATCGTTCCGAGCGCGAGGGTGACGCCGGTGATCGAGAGCAGGCCGGGCAAGGGCTGCTCACGTTTGCCGGTGTAGGCGTCGCCTTGAAGGGTCACCTTGTCCGCCGCCTGGCCCCAGTCGGCCCGGAACCCCAGTTGCGTCGTATGAGCGGCGTCGTTCACGAAGCTGCCATCGGCCGTTTCGGTGTGCGAACGGTGGCTCTGCTTGGCGTAGATGCGGTAGGCGCCGTCGGCCCCCAGCGAGCCGCCATGGCGCGCTGCCACCTGCGCTTCCTGGTTGCCGGCGCCGGCCGCCACCAAGCCGCCCTGCGTCTGACCGGCGGACCGCGTGATCACGTTGACGACGCCATTGACCGCATTCACGCCCCACAGCGTGCCGCCCGGTCCGCTGATGACCTCGATGCGTTCGATGTCCTCCAGCATCAGGTCCTGAACATCCCAGAACACGCCGGAGAACAACGGGCTGTAGACCGAGCGACCGTCGATCAGCACGAGCAGCTTGTTGGCCGACGCACTGTTGAAGCCGCGCGCGCTGATAGCCCAGCCATTGGCATTGGCGCGGGCCACCTGCAGGTTGGGCGCGAGACGCAACGCCTCGGGCAGGCTGGTGACACCGGAGCGGCGGATCTCGTCGCCGGTGATCACGTACACCGACGCCGGCGCGTCCGACAAGCGCTCGGCGCGCTTGGATGCCGAGGTGATCTGGATGTTGCTGAGCTCCTCGAGGCTCAGGTCGGTCAACCTGTCGGCCGACGCTTCGGCCGCGGCCGGCGCCGTCGACACCAATGCAAGCGTAGTCGCCGCGCTGAAAAGTCTTTCTCGGTATCCCGAGCCCATTGATCCTCCACGGCCGACAGATACTGTCGTGCCCCACGGGGACGCACTGTACGAGATTCGGCGCGAGTGTGGGAATGCAAGGCCCGACAAGTTGCCGCCGCGCACGAGGCACCGCGGCCCGTATCGGTTCGACGCTGCCGATCACCTGCGTCACGCACACGACTTTTCGGCGCAGTAGGCTCGAGGCGGCATCGATTTGGAGCGGCCATGATCAAAGACCACGATCGCAGGCATCTCAACCTCGCGTCGCTCCTCGCGCTGGACCTGTCATTCGTGCGTCGCGCGGCCGACGAACGCGACGGCGATCAGCAAGAACTCGCCGCATTGCCCGATGCAGCCGCGTCAGATCACGCGTCGGCTTCGAAGCACCGGCATTGGTTGTGGACGATGGCGCGCCGTTGGAGCCGACGGACGCTGTCGACGTGTCGCGACGGGGCGGAGTGAGCCGGGTTGACGACGCAAGCGCCAACGCTGCGCTCGATCACGTACTCATGCGGCGCGTTGAAGAATACTTCTTCAGCGCGTTCAGTTCTTCCGCGATGGCCTTCGGGAAGCCTCTTCGGCCGCCTCGCTTCGAAGAGAACAGGCTTTCGAATACCTGCGCAGTCAGGACCTTGTCCGGCCAGCAGAGTGAAATGCGGTTCGCGATGCGCGGATAGTGCTCGCAAAGTTGAACAGGTCGTGTCGGGGCCGGCAATTGCTGGACCCACGCTTGCGCGAGGGGAGTGAGCACCGTGTCGACGGGCCTCAATGGCTCGCGGCGCGCCTGCCAGTCCTGAGGAGTCAGGGGGCGCTTGAAGGGCGACTCCTCGCCCGCGAGACCGAGCGAGCGGCCGGCGATCGCCGTCCCGAAGGTCGTCGATCCAAAGGTCGACTGGCGCTCTTGCGCAGGCTCGTGCTCCCAACCGAAGAGGTTCGTTGCCTTGATTCCCATTCTTGTGCCCCCAACGAGCGAACAGCGTAGGTGCTGTTCCAGGCAGCAGTGTTTCAGAGATGTCCCAAATGCGTTCCCCCACAGGTACGGGACGAACCACGGCCAGGCTGCCAACGAAGTCACGAGGGCTTGCCCCGTAGGAGGTTGCTCACACCATGACCAGCAAGCCCGCCAAGGATAGATTTGCCCACGTGGACTAGGATTTCTATCGATAGCGATCGTTTTGCGGAGACGTTCGGAGCGACGATGCCTCTTGGAAGCACAAAGCGCAGGCCCGCGCATGCGTTGTCTGACAGCGCTCCCAGGTCCACCGCAAGATCGGCCTGGAGCATGCGGTTCGGTGCGCACCTGCGCCACCTCGGCATGGACGTCATGCTGTTGGAGGCCATCAAGATCGGCACCACGCTCTATGAGCACGCGAGTCACCTGAGCCCCGAAGATGCGGCCGTCCTGTATGCGGCCGATCATGCGCCGGGCTATCCGCGCGCCGATGAATAGCCCGCCCCGCCGCGCTACTTCGAACGCGCCATCACGAGCATGATCGCGTCGACCTTCTGATTCAGCCGATCGAGCTGATGATCGATCGCGTCCAGCGCATCGTCCTGGTCGGCAGACGCAACCGACTGCTCGTCGACGGGTTCCGTGATGTCCCTGTGCAACAGCCAGAGTTCGCCGGCAATGACGGCCAGCGCCACCAGCACGGCCATTTTCCAGGCCCATTCCACGATTGACCTTGCCATATGACCTCTTCCGACACTGCCGAACCTTGCATTGTCGGATACCAGGGACCGGGTCTCAATGCCGCTTGAAGTACTGAACCTCTCGCTCGTGCTTCTTCGCGGCCTCGAGCGTAGCGAACGTTCCGAGGTTGCGCCGCTTGCCTGTCTTCTCGTCCTTTCGGAGCGAATACAACCGGTACTCGCCGGATTTGAGCTTGCGAATCATGGGTGCACTCCTTCGCCATCAATCTGCGCCGCTGAATTCGCGCTGTATGTCGGACAAGATGCAGCCCCGGCCACTCGAGGGTGAAGAAATAGGCGATGTCCTACGTCGATCGACATCATGCGAGCGGAGGATCGGTGTTCTACGGAGGCGCCCGTGTCCTCAAGTCTTGCCGGCGTGATAGCGGAGCAGCAGACGGTCGTGACCTTGTTGCTGGGTCGTGCCTTGCCTCCAGGGCGCTCCACACCAGAAATCGAGAAGGTGACCCGGGCCTTGTTCGGCCACCTGCGCTCGTTCGAGGACGTTGTATTACCGGTGCTGGGCGACTCGGAGTACACCGACACCACCAGGTCCGCCGCGCAAAGGCTGGCGGATGACCTGGCGATCGCCTTGACCGAGCTCCACCGCTCGGGTTCGGCCGCCTTGTACGAGCACTTGCGCGGCGCGAGCGCCCGACTCTTTGCGGCGCAAGCGCGCCTGCTGCGAGACCCGGTCGTGGTTGCGCGCATCGCGGCTGATCCTGACCTGGCGGAACTGGCGGAAGAACAATTCGCTTCGACGATGGGAAGCGATCTGATCGAGATTCTTTCGAGGCTCGAAGCAAGGACTGGCGACAGGAGATCGATCAAGCGCAGAGCCGCCGACAGAAGGTTGCGTGACAGGCGCGTGGGCGTACTGGGCCTCGGCACGTCAAGTTGCTGACCCTGCGAATCTGCGCGCATCCACAAAATTGCGGAAGGACTGGCCACTCCCACAGGTATCGCGATCCACGCAGTCCGGTTACAAGAGCACAGTGCCAAAAAAAAAGTGCCCTAAGCGACCGGGAACAAAGTTTGTCATTGGGTCCATCCAACCACGCGCCTGTGATGCGCGCGCAGATGTCGCTACACGCGTTCCTCACGCGGCTGGTATGGCTGTGCGTGGGGCCGCTGATCGCGTTGGCGATCTACATGGCCATCGAGCGTGTCCGCGACGTCCAGGGCAATCGCGACCGCGAGGCCGCCGCCACGGCGGCCACCCTCGCTTCCTCGATCGACCAGGACCTGAACGCTCGCGTCGGCGCCCTGAAAATGCTGGCCGCGTCGCCGCTGGTGGACGATCCTTCGCGCTGGAAGGAGCTCTACCAGGAAGCGCAAGGATTTCGGCAGAGTTTCGGCAGTCACGTCATTCTCGCGGACTTGAAGATGCAGATGCTCTTCAACACGCGTGTGCCCTACGGCACGGCGCTGCCCACGCTGCCCGTGCCCAAGGGGCGGGCTGCGGCACCGACGGCCCTGCAAACCGGACTGCCGGCGATCGGCGATCTGTTCCAGGGTCCGATCGCCAAGGAACCGCTGGTGGCCATCGCCGTGCCGGTGTTGCGCGATGCGAAGCCGGCCTTGCTCTTGCTGACCGTGTTCGAGGGCCGCCACTTCCAGACGCAAGTCGACCAGGCAGCGCTGCGCTCCGCCTGGTCGCTGGCCTTGCTCGACGGCAACGGCGCGGCGATCGCGCGGCGCGCACCGCCGGACGCCGGGCCCGCCGGAGATGTCGATGCCGGCGAACGTTTCGCCACGAGGTCCGCCGTGTCACCGTGGTCGGTCGTGCTGGACATTCCCCGAGCCAGCTATCTCGCTCCGCTATGGCAAGCCGCCGCCATGCTGGCGCTCATCGTCGTGGGGGCGACCCTGGCCGGGGTCGTCGGCGGCACCTTGGCCGGTCGCCGGCTCGGCCAGATGGTGACATCGCTCGCGCGCCGGTCGGCGCCCGGCGCGACGCCACCCGCCATCAAGGAAATCCGCGCGGTGCGCGAGTTGCTCGACGAGGCACAACAGAAGCACGAAGCCGCTGAAGCCACCCTGCGCAAGAGTGCAGCGCTGTACCAGAACACGCTCGACAACATGCTGGAGGCGTGTCAGATCATCGACTTCGACTGGCGCTATCGCTACGTCAACGCCGCCGGCGCCCGACAAAACCGCCTGCCGGCCGAGGTGCTGATCGGACGCACGATGATGGAGACGTATCCAGGCCTCGAAGACACGGACATCTTCGCGACGCTGCAGCGCTGCATGCTCGGCCGCATCGCCCAGCACGTCGAAACCGAGTTCGCCTTCCCCGACGGCGCGCGGAGCTGGTTGGACATGAACGTCCAACCTGCGCCTGAGGGGATCGTCATCTTCAGCGTCGACATCAGCGAGCGCAGGCGCGCGCAAGAGATGCATCGGCGATTGACCGCGCTCGTCGAATCGTCCGACGACGCCATCATTGGCAAGAGCCTGCAGGGCCTCATCACCAGCTGGAATCCGGGCGCGGAAAAGCTGTTCGGCTATACCGCCGCGGAGGCCATCGGCGCGCATCTGCTGATGCTCATCCCGCCCGAGCGCCGAGCGGAAGAGCCCACCATACTCGCCCGCATCGCGCGCGGCGAAAGCGTCGATCATTTCGAAACCGTGCGCGTGCGCAAGGATGGGTCGCGGGTCGATGTCTCTGCGACCATTTCACCGATCCGCGATGCCCAGGGCCATGTGATCGGCGCCTCCAAGATCGCGCGCGACATCACCGATCGCAAGCTCGCACAGGCACGACTGCAGGGGCAGCTGGACCGGCTCAACCTGCTGGATCAGATCACGCGCGCGATCGGCGAGCGCCAGGATCTGCAGAGCATCTACCAGGTGGTGATTCGCAGCCTGGAGGACCGGCTCCCGGTCGACTTCGCCTGCGTTTGCCGCCATGACACCGCCGACCACTCGCTGTCGGTCATCTGTGCAGGTGCGCGTGCCCCGGCACTCTCGATGGAGGAATGGTCGCGCATCGAGATCGATCAGAACGGGCTGTCGCGCTGCGTGCGCGGCGAACTGGTGCACGAGCCGGACGTCGACGCGGTCCCATTCCCGTTCGCCCAGCGGATCGCCGCGGGCGGCATGCGTTCGCTGGTCCTGGCGCCGCTGCAGTCGGAGAACCGCGTGTTCGGCATCCTCGTGGTCGCGCGCCTGTCGGACCACGCCTTCAGCAGCAGCGACTGCGAGTTCCTGCGACAGCTGAGTACGCATGTGGCGCTGGCAGTCCGCCAAGCCGAGTTGCACGATGCCCTGCAGCAGGCCTATGACGACCTGCGCCAGACGCAGCAGGCGGTCATGCAGCAAGAGCGCCTGCGCGCGCTGGGACAGATGGCCAGCGGCATCGCCCACGACATCAACAATGCGATCTCGCCCGTGGCGCTGTACACCGAGAGCCTGCTGGAACGAGAACCTTCGTTGAGCGAACGCGGGCGCAGCTACCTCGTGACGATCGCCCGCGCGATCGACGACGTGGCCGCAACGGTGGCGCGCATGCGCGAGTTCTACCGTCAGCGTGAGCCTCAGTTGCCGTTCGCCGAGGTGAATCTGAACCTGCTGGTGCAGCAGGTCGTGGAGCTCACCCGCGCGCGCTGGAGCGACATGCCGCAACAACGCGGCGCGATGATCGTCCTCGAGAGCCGCCTCGCGCCGGACCTGCCTGCGACGATGGGTGTCGAGAGCGAGATCCGCGAGGCGCTGATCAACCTGGTGTTCAACGCGGTGGATGCGATGCCGGACGGCGGCACGCTCACGCTGCGCACGCACCGCGCCGAAACGCGCGCCGGCAACATCGGAGCGGCCGCACGCTGCGTGGTCGTGGAGGTGGTCGACACCGGCACGGGAATGGCCGAAGACACGCGGCGGCGTTGCCTGGAACCGTTCTTCACCACCAAGGGCGAGCGCGGTACCGGCCTCGGCCTGGCGATGGTCTACGGCATCACGCAAAGGCATGGTGCCGACGTCGACATCTTCAGCGCCGTCGGACGCGGCACGACGGTGCGCCTGATCTTTCCGATTCCGACGCTGGCGCCGACCGCAACGGCGGCGGCCCTGGCGCCGCACGGTCCGACGGGCCGACTGCGCATCCTGATCGTCGACGACGACCCGCTCCTGCTCAAGTCGCTGTGCGAAACGCTCGAGCTCGATGGCCATGATGTCGTGACCGCGAACGGCGGCCAGGCCGGCATCGACGCGTTCATTGCCGTCGTATCGAACCATGCCTTCGATCTCGTGATCACCGACCTCGGCATGCCTTACGTCGATGGGCGCAAGGTGGCGAGTGCCGTGAAGTCGAGTGCACCCGCGACACCGGTGATTCTTTTGACGGGCTGGGGCCAGCGGCTGGTCGCCGAAGGAGACGCTCCTGCGCACGTGGATCGAGTGCTCAGCAAGCCGCCAAAATTGCGCGAGGTTCGCGCGGCGCTGGCGCAACTGGCGCCTCGACCCGACTCACCCTCCGTCGATGGGTCGATTCGGGGCCAGTCATGAGCGAGGAACACCTCGCCCGGCTGCTGGTCGTCGACGACGAAGCGGCACAGATGCGAGCGCTGTGCGACACCTTGGAGGACCACGGCTATGAGGTGGTCGGGCGCACCAACGGGCACGACGCGCTGCTCGCCCTGCGACAGGGGCCGTTCGATCTGCTGCTGGCGGACTTGATGATGCCGGGCATGACCGGCATCGAGCTGCTGCGGGCCGCATTGGCGATCGACCCCATGCTCGTCGGCATCATCATGACCGGAGAAGGCACGATCAGCACCGCCGTCGAGGCCATGCAGTCGGGTGCGCTGGACTACATACTCAAGCCCTTCAAGCTTCAGGCGATCCTGCCGGTGCTCGGGCGCAGCCTGACACTGCGCCGGCTGCGCCTGGAGAACGAGGCGCTGGAGCGGCGCGTGCGCGAGCACGCCGCCGAACTCGAGGCGACCAACCGGGAGCTCGAAGCATTCACGC
>Ga0105245_10003951_pt1 | contig 13190 bp, 13 predicted proteins | sample KBSM54metaG_FD_81523 | JGI IMG/M metagenome (GOLD analysis project Ga0105245, IMG submission 81523) | Miscanthus rhizosphere microbial communities from Kellogg Biological Station, Michigan, USA - KBS M5-4 metaG | ecosystem: Host-associated > Plants > Roots > Rhizosphere > Soil | place... | reverse complement strand
TTGACACGGATCGGGGCCGTTGCCTGTTCGGCGATTTTTGGGAGTAAACTTGTTTGCTGAGGTGCACGACATGAATCGCACAGTTAAGGTTGTCCCCGTTCTAACAATGGTGCTGGCGGCTGGAGTCGTATTCACCGCCGCATATCGCCTGAGCGCGCAACAAGCGGCCACGCCGGTGTCAGCCGAAAGCCGCGCCTTCAAGCCCGGGTCGGCGCCCGGATTAAAGGTTACCGATCTCGGACGATCCTCCGGGCACACCTATCGCGTCAACATGGTGAAAGGCGATGAAATCATTTCCGGCCTATTGGACTTTGCCGAAAAGAACCACATCAAGAACGGCCACTTCACCGGTCTGGGCGCAATCGACAAGGCGACCCTCCGCTGGTCCGACCCCGTAAACAAGACCCCCTCAAAGACTGAGATTAATGAGGAAGCCGAGGTAGTCTCCCTGGTCGGCAGCATCACGCAGGACAAAGACGGGAAGCCGAACGTGCATGCGCATACCGTTTTCGCGCTTCAGGATGGCAGCACGCGCGGCGGTCATTTGCAGAGTGCGCGGATAAGTATTATCGCCGAGATCTTCGTCACCGACGAAGAGAACTCGGGCGCGGTCACCAACGCCAGCCGGTAAATCGAAGCCCTTCTGTGGGCGCGCCCGCACGCGCCTACTTGGCCATGTTCGCCGGAATCGGCTGCGTGACTTTGCCGGTGGCGGCCCACTCGGCGCCGCGCGCGAAGGTCACCTTGAAGGTCTCTTCGGACGCCGCCGCGATGTCGTGCCCCAAGGCGGTGATGAACACGCGGCCGTTGCCGAACTGCGTGGTCCAAAGCATCGGCTCGTCGACCCCCGCTCCCGACATGGGCTGCTTATTACGCGCATCGGAGGCCTTCTCGTCATAGCGTGAGTGGTCGTCATAGGCGGTAGCCAGCACGTGATAGGTGCCATCCGGCTGCCACTTCAGGTTCGCGTACAACTCGTCGTTTTGCACTGCCAGTGGCGACTTCAGCCCCGCGGTGATCGGATGATTGGCATCCTTAATATCCACCGTGAAATCGTGGCGCGCGGAGTGATGACCCTTGGCCGGCCTCCAATTTCCCGCCGACATTTTTTCGTAGTCGGTCCAGCCATTGAACGCCGCGATCGAGAAATGATACAGGACCAGTCCCTTGCCCGAGCGGACGTAATCGGCAAAAGCCGCATTGGCGCGCTCACCCCACAGAAGCCCCGGCTGATTGCGTTCGAAATAATTCACAACCACCAAGTCGTAGGGCGCCAGAGTTTCCGGTCCAGCCCCACGGAACTCCTCGGTGACGCGAACCTCGAAGCGCCCGGTGTCTTCGAGCACCTGCTTCAGAATCGGCGTGGTTCCTTTCCAGTCATGGCCGTTCTGACCGGTGATGATCAGGGCCTGCAGTTTCGGCGGCCCTGCGGGGGCCGTGCCCTGCGCACTCAGAAGCGACGCGCCAAAAACGGTCACGAGTAGAAGTCGAGTAGCGTTCATAGCTGTCTAATCTATGTGGAACGATCGCGGCTGTCAACCGCCCTACTTGCCGGACTGATCCGCGAGTGGGAGCTGAAGCGTGATGCGATCGTCCGCCCCGACGACTTTAGTGATGTGTCCTTTGCCGGTGACGTCTTCGACCAAGTCAACGTGCCCCGGCCCGACGTTGATCTTTTTCCCTCCGGCGACCTCGAGTTCCGCGTGGCCTACCAGAGTGATCACATATTGGCGGCGCGGAGCGCGATGCCAATCGATCACATTACCCGGCGACGCCAGATGGAGCTCGCCCGAAGTAATCGGCAACAACTTCAAAACCCCGCCGGGGAAATCCATCGCTACTTCTTCAGAGTGCGTTAGGTTGTCCGGACCCGTGAACAGCCGCGTCATGAAGACCGGCTTGTGCGATTGAGCCAGGGCTACGCCCACCGATGGGGTGCCCGATGGAGTTGTCACGTGTCCGACGACCGCGCCCACCGTGAACGCGAACAAAAGCGCCAACATTTTGCGAGTCATACTTGTCTGCCTCCCGGCGAGCAAGTATATCAGGCGGAGGTGAGGCGTGGAGTTTAATCCAGTCCGAAAGTGACGATCAAGTCTCCCGCTGGAATCGAGACCATCTGCTTTCCATTAGCCAGATAGCTGATGGGCGACGCGAACACCGGTCCGTTGGCCGCGAATGTCCATAGTCGATCGCCGGTCGTCGCATTCAGCGCGAAGATCACGCCTTCAAGTGTGCCTCCAAACACCAGGTTCCCGCCGGTCGCCATCACGCCCCCCCAGGGAGGAGTCAGGACCCGGTGCTCCCACTTAATATTTCCCGTACCCGGGTCGATCGCCAGTACCTTGCCCCAACTATCCTCAGGCGCGCCAAAATTTTGAGTCTTGGCCCCACCCACTGCCGGATCGTAGGCGCCTGCGTTGGGCAGAGCTCCCGGCGGAAGCGGCCGGTCCGGCTCTTCAGTGGTCGGATGCGGCACCGCATTCTTCGAGAACAACCGGTGCTCCTCGCGCGCAAACACATACAGCCACTTGGTGAGCGGACTGTAGCTATGCGACATCCAATTCGCGCCGCCGTCGACACCCGGCCAGATGTGATCGTTGCCCTCAGGCGTCGGTTCATTTCCGGGAATCACTTCAGGCCGCCCGTTATCGTCGAAGCCGTTATTCCAGGTCTGCTTGACGAACGCCTTGGCCGTCAGAAATTTTCCGTTAGTGCGGTCGAGTAAATAATAAAAACCGTTGCGATTGGCCCACGCCAGCGTCTTTCTCATTTGGCCTTGGAACTGTGTGTCGAGCAGAATCGGGATCTGCGTCGAATCCCAATCGTGCAGGTCGTGCGGCGTAAATTGGTAGAACCACTTCAGCTTTCCGGTGTCCGGATCGAGCGCCAGCACCGAGCACGAATATAAGTTGTCACCGGCGCGATAGTCGTCGTTCAAATCCGGCCAGGGATTGCTGGTGCCCCAAAAAAGCGTGTTCGTCTCCGGATCGTACGATCCGTTGTTCCACGTCGTGACACCGCCCGTCTTCCAGGAATCGCCGGCCCAAGTTCCGAAGTTCGGTTCGCCTGGCTGTGGAATGGTGTTGAAGCGCCACAGGCGCGCCCCGGTCTTGGTGTCGTAAGCATCGAGGAATCCGTTTACGCCATGCTCGCCGCCTGCCATACCGACGATCAGCTTGTCTTTGACGATCAACGGCGCCCCCGGAGCTGCATACCCGCCGGCGGCAAGGTAATCACCCATCTCGGTCTTCCAAATCTCATGGCCGGATCTTGCATCGACGGCGACCACATGCATGTCGAGCGTATTCATGAACAGCGTATTGCCCAGCATCGCCAGTCCGCGATTCACTTTGCCGCAGCAATTATAGGTGCGCGCGGGGTTGCGATATTCGTAGCTCCACAACTGGCGCCCGGTCGCCGCATCCAGCGCATAGATGGCGTTCTCAGGACGCGTCAGATACATGATCCCATTGACCACCAGCGGCGTGGTTTCAAATTTTTCGATGTGCCGGCCTTGAAAAATCCACTTGAGATGGAGATTCTTCACGTTCTGCGCAGTGATCTGATCCAGGCTGCTGTACCGCCAGCTGTTGTAGCTGTGCGAATACATCATCCAATTGCCTGGCTCGTCCGCAGCCTTCAACAGCCGCTCGTAAGTTACGGGACCCTGAACCGGCGCCTGACCTTTCAAGGTGAAGGCCACCGCCGCGGCAAACACTGCGGCTCCAAGCCGAACGCTCCACTTATGCATTCTCTTCTGCGCCCCCCTTCAGGGAATTCAAGTAGCGCCTACATAAATAGCATGTCTTTCGCGAGCACTACAACTGCGCAAGACGGCACAGACGACACTTCCGCGGCCGCGCGGCAGTGTGCAAAGACCGCGCGAACTGCGGGAACGTCGTCTGTCCCGTCTTACGCGCCATCTGTTAGAATTAGCGTCGGATCGCGAACTTATCTGGTTCGACACTTCCATGCAGAAGAAAGGTTTCCAAATGCTCTACACTCGGCGGCTCTACACTCGACGTGATATTGGCAAGCTGGCGTTGACCGCTGTTCCCCTGGCCGCCCTCGCGGCAAAGCCGGAATCGAAGTACGGCGGCGTCCAGGTCGGCACCATCTCCTACAGTTTTCGCGAGATGCCCGAACCCAATAACTGTGAAGCCCTCCTCAAGCACATGACCGATCTGGGACTCAACGGCATCGAACTCATGAATGCGCCCGCCGAAACCTTCGCCGGATCTCCGGTGGTTCAAAGAATGCCCGCCGGCCCTCCTCCGCCTCCGGGGGCACCGCGCACCGGACCGACACCGCTCTCCCCCGAGCAGCAGGCCGCGCTAAAGAAATGGCGCTTGGGCGTCTCGATGGATAAATACAAAGCCCTGCGCAAAATGTACAACGACGCCGGAGTAGACATTTACGCTTTCAAGCTCGGCCTCACTATGGCCATGTCGAATGAAGAGTACGAATATACCTTCAACGTCGCCGAAGCGTTAGGCGCGAACCATCTCACCATGGAATTGCCCGAGGATGGCGCTCTCACCAAGCGCGTCGGTGAGTTCGCCGCCAAACGCAAAATGTACGTCGGCTACCACGCTCACACGCAGGCGACTCCCACCCTTTGGGACCAGGCGATGTCGCAATCGAAATACAACGGTATCAATCTCGACCTGGGACATTACACCGCGGGTACCAACAGCAGCCCGATTCCTTTCTTGCAGAAGAATCACGGCCGCATCACCAGCATGCACATGAAGGATCGCAAGTATGAGACGCACGGCGGCGAGAACATGCCGTGGGGCCAGGGAGACACGCCTATCAAGGAAGCGCTCCAGTTGATGAAGAAGGAGCACTATACCTTCCCGGCGACGATCGAGCTGGAATACAAGACCCCAGCGGGATCGAACGTGATGGCCGAGATGCGGAAGTGCGTCCAGTATTGCAAGGACGCTCTCGCGTAGCGAGTCGCCGATTACGCGGACTTCTTAGTGAGTCGTGAAAACGACTCACCGCCTTTTCGAAACGTAATGCCGTGGGCCTCCGGGCCGAGCCCGATGATCAGCGAGCCCACCACGAACGCGACCGCTGCGAGGCCTCCCATCGCTTGGGCATACGTGAAGTGTTCGCCGATCCGCGCCTCCAGATAGGGAGCGACTCCGGCCAGGAGCATCCCGATCTGATAGGCGAACCCCGGCACGAACCCCCGCAGATGCGCCGGCGTCAGCTCGTTCATGTGAGCCGGAATAATGCCCCACGCCCCTTGTACGCAGAACTGCATCAGAAAGCCGCCGAGGACCAGCAACGCAGTCCCGGGCGCGGCAATCCACAGCGGGATAATCAGCAGCGCGCAGAGCACCGCGCCCACCATGGCGCGGCGGCGTCCGAAAAGATCTGAGAAATAACCGATCACCAGGCCCCCGAGCGTCGCGCCCACCATCGACATCATGGTGGTCAAAGCCGCGGCCTGCTGTGAGAATTTCCGTCCCTGCATCAGGAACGTCGGATACAGATCCTGCGTCCCATGAGAAATGAAGCCCATCGCGGTCAACAGCAGCACCAGGTAGAGAAACCGCCGCCAGATCACGGGCAGGGACCGCACGTAGCTGCGCCAGTCCGTGCGATGCTCCTGCCAGGCCTCGGACTCCTTCACCCGCTTCAAAACGAAGATCGAGAGCAGCGCCGGCAATCCGCCAATGAAGAACATGACGCGCCACGCATAATCCGGATGCGAGCTGTGGATCGCGGGATACACCGTAAGAAACGCCAGCGCCGCCAGAAGATTGCCGATCGAGTAGCCCTGATGCAGCATCCCCGAGATCACTCCCCGCCACTTAGGCGAAATCGATTCCAGCGCCAGCGAAGCGCTCACGCCCCACTGTCCGCCCATTCCAATCCCGAACAGCATTCGCAGAATGAGAAACATCCCAAACGTCGGTGCCAGCCCGGAGAGCGCCGACGCCACGGCGTAAAATACGATGTTGAGCATCATCGGAAGCCGTCTTCCAAACCGGTCCGCCATCACTCCAAACAGCAGCGCCCCCACCGGTCGCATGGCGAGCGTGAGTGTAAGAGTGAGCGCAACCTCGGGCCGCGTCTTGCCGAACGCCCTGCCGATATCGGCGATCAGAAACGTCAGTACAAAGAAGTCGAAGGCGTCGAAGGTCCAGCCCAGGAACCCTGCGAGGACCGCGTTGCGCTGATCGCGTTTCTGCACGCTGATGGGAATACCGGTCGAGGCTGCCATTAACGCGACTCCATGACGCTGTAGTATACCCCAGCGTGCTCGCGCTGCGACCAAATCGGACTACCTCAGCGGAGGCGTAGAAACGGGAGCACGCCGGTGCATGGTCGCCTGCTCATAGGCGTAAGCGAGCTTGATCAACTGCGCTTCCGACCATGCCCGCCCGTAGAACGTGATGCCCACGGGCAGCGTGCCGCCGCGCGAGTAACCCATCGGCACATTAATTGCCGGAAAACCCGTCGTTGGCGAAAATATCTGGCTGTTGTCGCCAGCCGGCGTATTCAAATCCCCAATCAAGCGCGGCGGATTGCTCCACGTCGGATAAACGAAGGCATCCAGCTTCAGCCGGTCCATTGTCTTCACCACGGTTTCACGGAAATGCGCCCGATAGGCGTCGTCGCTTTGGCAAGCTTCCGAATCCGGGCCGTTCTCCGGTCCCTTTTCCGCATCCTCCAGCCGCTTCTGCACCGAAGGATGAAATTTTTCGGATTTCAGAATCGCTGCGAGATCCGCCATCGGAACTTGCCCCTGCCGATCAGCGAGAAAGTGATTCAAGTCGTATTTGAAGCCCATGCAGGGGAGGGGATTATTCTGCCGTTTGATTTCCAGTCCCTCGACCTTCGCCGGATCGATCACGGTTGCTCCCGCGCGCCGCAGATCCTCCAGCGCCGCCGCGAAAATCTGAACGATCTCCGGGTCGGTTGTATCCCGCTCGTACGCTTCGTGCAACACCCCAATCACCGCTCCCTTCAGCCCGTTCCGGTCGAGCGATTTGCTGTAATCCGGAATGGCGTGTTCCCTAGCCGCGGCCGTTACCGGATCTCGCGGATCTTCTCCCACGATCACTTGAAATACTTTCACCGCGTCTTCGAGCGTGCGGGCCATCGGCCCCGCTATATCGGCGCGCAGGTTCAGCGGAAAGACGCCAGCCCGGCTGGTCAGCCCCATCGTCGAGCGGATGCCCGCCAGAGCCTGATGCGATGACGGCCCCCGAATCGAGTCGCCGGTATCGCTGCCAAACCCGGCGAGTCCGAAGCTGGCCGCGACCGACGCCGCCGTTCCCCCGCTCGATCCCGCCGTCACCCGATCCAGCGCGTAAGGATTCCGCGTGTAACCCGGCAGAATCGAGCTGATCGTCTCCACCGGACTGAACGCCCACTCCGCCATGTTGGATTTCGCCAGGACAATCGCGCCCGCCGCTTTCACGCGCGCCACTTGAGTCGCGTCTTCTTTCGGTTGATACCCGGCAAACGCGAGAGCACCGTCGGACGTCTGCAGTCCCTTAGTTTCGAAATTGTCTTTGACGATCATCGGCACGCAGTGCAGCGGCCCAGTGAAGCCGGATTGCGCGAAGCGGCGGTCAAGTTCGTCAGCGTCTTTGGTTGCGTCGGGGTTGATGGTCACGATGGCGTTGATCGCCGGCCCGTTCTTGTCGTATGTATTAATTCGCCGCAGATAAGCATCCACCAGTTGCCGGCACGTCAGCCGCCCCTCGCGCATGGTGTCGTGGACTTGCGTGATAGTTGCTTCCTCCACTTCGAACGACGCGGCCGTTTGCGCGCCCAATAAGCCAGCCGACAGCAAGCCTGCGGCAATTAGACGAAATCCCATCCCAATATCCTGACAGAGCGTGACTTTCCTCGGGGGCGGCCCTAGTCCGCCCCGGATGTGCGCGTGAAGCCAACTTCCCGCAGTAGGTGTCGCAAAATGGCCCACGCGATTTGGTGACTCTGCATAAGATCGACTACAGGCACTTCTTGTTGGGTGCGAACGCTGTGCGATGGCGCACTCCGTGTAAATGACAGTCTGTTAAGGAGTTGGTCGGCCTACGGATTGCTTGGATAGTCGAGGGCTAAACCTAAACTCCCAGCCTGCCGATATGGCCCTTAGCGTGCTCTATCGCTACTGAATGTGGGCAGTTCCATAAATCAATCTTGGAGAATCACTCGAAATGAATACGGAAATGGTAGCTAAGGATTGCTGGGTCGCCGGCCAGCTAGCGGGGATCCGCATGCTGGAGCGCGAATTGGCCGAAGCGTTCAAGAAGCCCAACGCGCAGGCCAGTGCCGACCTGCGCCGTCGAGTTCACGAATTGAACTCGTGGCTGAACCAAGTTGACGACGCGCTAGCCGCTTAAGCATTTTTTCGCGGGGCACGAAAAAACCTGCGCGGACTCTGCCTGGATGCAAGTGCCAGTTTTGCCACTGCCACCGTTAAATTCTTGACAGGTTTGGTGAGCGCGCAAGGAATAGCCACAACCCGCTCTCAACTTTAGGTTCGTTGCGCCACGACAGTTGATGAGAGATGAAATCTATACAGGAACAGAGATTTGGTGAGCGCGGTAGGAATCGAACCTACAACCTACTGATTAAGAGAAAGTCGCTGACAGCGAATGAACCTGAGTATGCCTTCTAAACCCAGGGTGGGCATACCATTGGGCATACCTGCTCGCAAACTAATTCGATGCGCTAGCATACTTGATGAAGTCTCAGCTTTGGATTTCCCGAGGATAATCTTTCCGAACGTGCGAATTGATCGAATTGAGGTTCGGAGTACTCCGCCGGTGCGGCACTTCGCGATTGACACTAGCTCGAACATCGTAATCATCGCGGGGGCTCGGTATTCGAGCTTGCCATCCAACAGGTCGATACCTAACAAGAGCATCGCGATGGCCGCTACCGTAACAGTAGATGCCAGGAGTACACCAAAAACATATTTCATCCTGACCTCCTGCCGCGCGAAAAAACCGGCGTCCCGTGGCCGCTGTGAACATGAAAACTTCCTTTGTGTTTTCTCTGTCCGCTCACATTCTATATCGAACTGGAGACCGGCGGTTGTCGGTGACGCGAAGAATTTGCGCAAGGAGTTGGAACGGTTGCAGATATGAATCTCTGGAGCCATCGCTGGCGCAGCGGCCGCGCGGTACGAGAGGCATTAGTCGGGCAATCATCCGTCTATTCCAATATTGGACAGATTGCTAGGCGGCCCGATCCGTACTTACTCTGAGCCTCACCAGCCGAACTTGAAACCGGCTGCGTTCGGGTTCTATTTTGCGGTAGTCTGGTGCACCGGAGGTAATCCGATGCTGCTCCGGAAGCCAATCCTTCGGTCCTGCCTTGTTGCCACCCTAGTTTCAATCATTGTTGCGGGTCAAAGCCCACCACAACGACGCCGGCCCGACGTTCCCTATGTGCCAACTACGGATGACGCAGTCGTCGCCATGCTGAAGCTTGCGGACATTAAACCCTCTGACGTGGTCTATGATCTTGGGTGTGGCGACGGGCGCATTGTTATTGCCGCCGCCAAGAAGTTCGGCACTCGGGGCGTGGGGGTCGATATCGATCCCGCGCGGATCCGCGAGGCGAATGAAAACGCTAAGAAAGCCGGAGTAGAAAAGCTGGTCCACTTTGAGGAGAAGGATTTATTCCAAGCCGATATTCATGATGCGAACGTGGTGATGTTGTTTCTTCTCAATAGCGTAAATCTCAAGCTTCGCCCCAAGCTGCTCCGGGAACTGAAGCCGGGTACGCGGATTGTCTCAAACACCTTCGATATGGGCGATTGGAAGCCGGATAAAGAAACAGCCGTTGAAGGCACGGATGATGGCACATCCCTTAGCCAATACCTATACTTGTGGGTGGTCCCCGAGCCCACTGGAAAGTAAATCTTGTGTGCTCTCTTCACGCCTCATGACGGGCTTGGAAATTTGCAATGCCCGCCGACGCCTTAGCGCGAGGGTTTGTTCGCGGTGGCAGATAAGGCACAGTGTGCGCAAATTCTGAAGATCGCACTCTCCTCCACCTTCCACTACCGGCAGGATATGATCAGCGTCCCAAAGTGTCTTTCGCGTGAGCCGCTTGAGCCCCCATTTAACGAGAAGCCTCAGCCGATGGGTTCCGCGCGAACGGCGCAGTTCCCCGTAGGCAGCGCGAGTGTTGATTCGGCAGATCGCACAGATGCCTCGGTCCCGCTTCAGAACCTGCTCACGAAGGTAGCCAGGGTCGGAGCGGAGGCGCCATTCGTGTACGCACCAATCCGAGCAGAAAGTGAAACGCTGAGGCGGAACTTCGAGATTACACCAGCGGCAGAGCGCCCGGCCGTTCGTCCCTTTCGGCAAGGCGGCGCGATTGGCGAAGCCGCCAGGGATGGTCCTCGAGGTGCTCAAATGATTCACAACATATTTAGAATAAAATGTTTTGGGCGGTTTTTGTCGGATTTCTTTCCATTGGCTGAGTTTGATTCTAGATGGCCAGCTTACTCAATACCACCAAGACCTCGGCGACTCGCCCTAGTACGTTGCGGGTCTTTTCATTTGCACCGGAGGTTTTGGCGCTTTTGACGTTTGGGTTGTAGCCCTACTGGAAGTGTTACGAGCACATTGCGGTGGAACAGTTCCGTGAACTACCTGGAGCAGAGGCGTCGGCACAGCGGACTCCGCTTGACCAATAGCGAGGCGGAACATAAACATTCCGACCTGGCGTGAAGGCCATGGATAACTTCTATGCGAGCGCTTTGCCGTAGAGCGCGAGCAGTCGGCTCCACGCCTTTTCGGCCTGAGACTGGTTGTAGACGCTGGTGTCTGGCGGGCACCAGCCATGCTGCGCTCCCGCGTAGACCTCGATCTCCGCTGGCAGACCCGCTGTCGCGAAGGTGTCCTTCAGAACGTCCTTGTCAGTAGGCGATCGCTGATCGTCATTCGCCGCGATGCAGACGAGAAACTGCGCCTTCGTCTTCGCCGCGCGCAGATGCGGACTGTCGGGATCTTTAGTCACTAGATTTGCGCCGTGAAACGTCGCGACTGCACCGACGCGGTCAGGAACGGCGTATGCAGTGCGAAACGCGATGAAGCCGCCCATGCAATAGCCTTGGGTTCCGATCTTCTTGTTCTTAGCGACTGACGATTGCTGGTCGAGCCAGCCGATGAATGCTTTGGCATCGGTCACGCTGATGTCTTCTTTCGAGATGCTTTGCATCTGTGGCATGACCTGATTGATCGGAGTGGCCGCTCCCTGATCGGCAGTCGGGGCCTTCTTCAGGCGGTAGAACGGGTTCGAGACAAGCACCGAGTAGCCGGATTCGGCGAGACGCTTTCCCATCTGACGAAACGCCGGGCGCAGGCCGAAGATGTCGGGCCACATGAGAACGCCGGGCGCAGCTCCGGTTGACGGGTGTACAAAATAGGCGTCGGCGGTGCCGTCAGACGTTTTGATGGTGACTTCCGACTCGGTAACCGCTGCCGCATTCAGGACTTTGGGAAGCAGCATGGCTACGCCGGTGGCCAGAGTGATGCCGAATTGCTTGCGGGTCACCAGACCCTGCGCTTCAGCTTTTAAACGGTCCTTTTCAAAATGATCCTGATCGCACATAATCGCTCCTCTTAATTTGGATGTTTCCGCGATCTCCCCACTGGCAATGCCGGGGATTTCAAAAAGCGCCCGCCTTGTAGCGGGCAGATGACATCCGAAATTGTAACCTAATCTCAAGACCGCATAAAGCTATTGAGTAACCAGTGTCTCGGTGCTGGAGGGTGGTTTCTCGTTAGCGTTTGGAACCAGGGGATACCAGTCTGTTCGGCAGCAACTGAAGCAGCGTGGGGGGGCCTGCGACGGGAAATCGCCTCAGACCAGTCGGGCCGACGCGCGGACTTGCCAGTCGTTTTATCAATGTTGGAAAGACACTTAACAGCGGGCTGGTGAGTTGAGTGCCGAAAGAGCGGCCAAGCGCCAGGCGGAAGTTTCGTCGTGCGGTTATGCAGATATTGCGGGAGAGGACCGTTTGCGGATCACAAATATCTCCGCCGCAAGTTCGGACGGTTCGGCCAGCGTGGATGGCTTTCTTCTATAGAACGCTCCAAGCCTAGCCATTTCCGCCTCTTGTCGGGGATTCGCCTGCCCGCTCAGCACCACGATCTTGATATGTTCCAGCGATGGTGCGTCGCGAATCGCATGAAGGATAGCAATACCGCCGTAGCGCGGCAAATGCAAATCAAGAAGAATGACGCAGGGCTCAGGCTGTCGGATGCGTGATCGGTACCCCTGAACGAATCGAAGGGCCCACGATATTCAGTTACTTCGCTTGGCCCTGAACGAACAAAAAGAGGACTACGAATTAGAAATTCTCAAAGATGATGAAGTGGCCTGATGATCACGATTCGCGCCGCCTGCATAGTCGAAAACATTTTATCGAGAATGCTAAGACTATCAGAGTGCAGATTTTGCCGCTCGCCGTTTTCGAAACATTTTCTCCATACTATAACTCTCACGGGCGTGCCGCCGATTCACATTACGGTCGCCGAAGATAATCCGTCCGACGTGGCGACGTTACGTGAGGTCTTGGATCAGCTCGGTCTCGACTATGTTCTGACTGTGTTGGTGGATGGAGCGGAAGCCCGCGATTTCATCCTGAAAAGCGGCCGATTCCGCGATTTTTCCGCGGCTGATCTCATCTTTCTCGACATGAATATGCCCAAACTGAATGGGTTAGAAGTGCTTCGCCAAGTGCCCGACTCCGCAGAACTGCCCCTCTGTGTCCTTACGAGTTCCGAACGCGAGCGTCAATCGATCGAGCAACATTTTGGGCGCAAGAAAGTGAGTTATCTCATCAAACCTGTGACCTCGGAGCAGTTGCTGCAGTGTTTGCGATCTTACTCCCATCTGCGGCCGGTGGTCGAGAAGCTCACACATCACTAGCCGAATCCCGGGAGCCCTCATAGCGGCCTGATATTTGCCACTATCGATACCAAACTGAGTTCATGAGCTCGCTTAGAACAATCGTCCGTATCGGCGAGTCATCGTGTCCAACCCTGGATTATACGGGGGCATCTGCTCGGTGTAGTAGCTCAATTTAGGCAAAAGGCATCAGCGGGCAGGAAACTGGTGTCTCCGCCGATGCCCTAGGGCGCCTGGAGCGTGTCCGGCGCTCAAGGGCAATCTATCCGCATCCGAACGGC
>Ga0105245_10003950_pt1 | contig 13192 bp, 9 predicted proteins | sample KBSM54metaG_FD_81523 | JGI IMG/M metagenome (GOLD analysis project Ga0105245, IMG submission 81523) | Miscanthus rhizosphere microbial communities from Kellogg Biological Station, Michigan, USA - KBS M5-4 metaG | ecosystem: Host-associated > Plants > Roots > Rhizosphere > Soil | place: Michigan... | reverse complement strand
GAGGATGACAGGCCGCGACGGCTCGGATCCTCATTTCTTTATCCCGTCAATCGCGCCGTGGACTTCGTCGCCTCGCCAGCAGGAGCCCGATGTCGACCGCGAGGAGCGCCGCACTGCCCAGCCCTATCACCCAGTCGACGATCGGGAACCGGCGCTGCATTCGCGGCTCGACCGGCTCGCCCTCGCGGTGGGCTGGCTCGATCCTGCGAAGTCGCCGCGCGAGCAGGTTGCGCTCGACCTGGAGGCGCTGGCGGTAGACGGTCTCCCACTCCTCGAACGGCACCGAGAGTCGAGCGATCTCGCCGTCGAGCTCGGCCAGGCGAGACATGGCGGTTGCCTCGTCGACCTTGGCCAACGCCGTCAGTCGATCCTCGATCTTCTCGCTCTCGGCGCTCGCGGTCAGGTAGGCCGGCGACTCGACGAGCTTCGCGGCGATCGCGGCGCGCGCCCGCGCGACCCGATCCTTCGTGCCCTGGATCGCGATGTCGGAGGGGTAGACGAGGATGTCGAGGCCCGTGCCCTTGAGCTGCATGAGCCGGTCCGGGACGAGGTCACCCAAAGCCTTGCCGGCGACTGCGTCCAGGAGGCGGGGCGGCACGGAGAGGACGCTTGGCGCGGCCTCGCGACGGGTGTCGAGCCCGGCGCCGACGAGGACCGTTTCGAGGTCGGCGACCACCCGGTCGTAACCACCCGGCTTGACGATGACCGGCACGTGCGCGTCCTGCCAGCGGCGGACCAGGCTGTTGCCCTTGCGCACGACCGAGAGCGCCGCGAGGAACACGATCGTGACGGCCAGGACGAGCGTGAACGGATAGCCGCGGAGCACGGCGCCGACCAGCGCGCCGCCCCTTGGCCGGCGCTTCTCATCCGTGACGACCACCGCGCCAATCCCGATGAGCAGCGGGATGAGGGCCGCCATGGCCAGCATCGCCAGCCGGACCCACGTGTCGTCGACGAAGCTCGGGATCGGCACGAAGGCGAGAACGATGGTGGCGAAGCTGGGCCACAGGATCCCAAGGAGCGTGATCACCCACGCGAGCGAGCCGAGCGCCATCACCAGCAGGAACGCCTGCTTGCGGCCCTCGACCTTGCCGAACAGCAGGAGCGTCGCCCACCCGAGGGCGCTGTTCAGCAGCCGTCCCGCGAACCGCCCGAGCATCGCGAAGATCGAACCGAGGATCGCCATCGTGGCTGACCGTCACATCCAGCGCGCCAGAAGCGCACTCCGACCAGCCTCCGCTCGCTTGCAAACCGCAGACAGCCGCGAGCCTGAAAAAGGAAGGGGCCCCGGTTGCCCGGGGCCCCCTGCCATGCCTGGGAAGGCCTACTGTTGCTTGCGACCCCGCTGTGGCGTGACCACAACGAACGCTGCAAGAGCAATCGCGAGACCGACGATCAGCAGCCACGAGCCGTTGGCCGGCGAGGACTGCTCCCCGCTGACCGAGGCGGCCGTGTTCGGCTGGGTCGGTTCCGGCGTCTCGTGCTTGACTTCCTGTCCGAAGTTCGTGACGTCGTCGCAGACAGCGTCGGCGCCGCTTTCGGGAGCGCCTTCCATGTCATCCGCGCACGCCACGTTCTTGTAGAACCCGGCGTCCAGGTCGGCCTGGACGATCGTGTGCTCGGCGGTGCAGGTGAACGAGTCGCCCACCGCAAGGCTCGGCACCGGCGTCGCCGGGGTGCACACGAGGTTGGTCGCGTTCGGGTCGGTGACGATCACGCCGTGGAGCGTCACGTTGCCGACGTTGGTGACAACCATGGTGTAGTGGAGGACCTGGCCGACCGCCGTGTAGATCGTCTCGGTGACGTCCTTGGTGATCGCCAGCTCCGGGTTCTGGTCGCCCGGGGTGTCCTCGTCGTCGCAGACCTCGGCGGCGGGGCCGTCGGTGTCGTTGGCGCAGGCCGTGTTCAGGTAGATCCCGTTGTCGAGATCCGCCTGGGTGACGGTATGGCTGGCCGTGCAGTGGATCTCCTCACCCGGAGCGAGGTCCACCGGCGTGGCCGGCGAGCACAGGAGGTCGCTGACCTTCGGATCGGTCACGACGACGCCGTTGAGCGTGACGTTGCCGATGTTCTTGGCGACGATCGTGTAGTTGATGACGTCGCCGACCTCATCGTAGGTGGCGCCACCGTCGTCCTTGACGATCGACAGCTCAGGGTTCTGGCTGCCGGGGGTGTTCTCGTCGTCGCACGCCTCGTCGGCGCCGGCGCCTTCCTCACCCATCTCGTCGTCAACACACGCCGTGTTGAGGTACGAGCCGGCGTCGATGTCCGCCTGCGTGACCGTGTGCTCGGCCGTGCAGTTGATCTCACCCTCGGGCGCCAGGTCGGCGACCGGAGTCAGCGGTGTGCAGACCAGGTTGACCGCCTTCGGGTCCGTGATGACCACGTCGTGGAGCGTCACGTTGCCGATGTTGGTGGCCTTGATGGTGTAGTGGATGACGTCGCCGACATTGCTGTAGGTGGCGTCCCCATCGGACTTGACGATGTCCAGCGCGGGGTTCTGCTCGCCCGGGGTGTCGACGTCGTCGCACACCGGATTTGCGCCCGCCTCGCCGTCGCCGTTGTTGTCATCGGCGCAGGCCTGGTTGAAGTAGTGGCCGGCGTCGAGGTCGGCCTGGGTGACCGTGTGGCTCGCGGAGCAGATCACGAAGGCACCCGCGGCGAGCGACGGGATCGTCGTCTGGTTGCCGGCGTCCGGCAGGCAGTCGAGCCCGACGGCGTTCGGATCGGTGACCACGACATCGGTCAGGGTGACGTTGCCCGTGTTGGTGACTTTGATCGAGTAGCTGATGACGTCATCGACTGCGTCGAACGAGCCGGTGTTGTCAACCTTGTCGATCGCCAGGCCCGGGCATTCCACGAACGTGGAGTCGCTTGCGGTGCCCTGCCCGTCGTTGGTTGTCGAGACGGATGCGCTGTTGTCGTAGGCGCCACAGCTCGAGGCCGTGGTTGCGCTGACGACGTGGGCCTTGGTGCTGGTCTTGCCTGCCAGGCTGGTCGGCGAGAACGTGAGCTGCTGGTTGGGCGCGCTGCCCGTGACCGCCCAGCCCGCGTCGCTGTTGGCGGCGTCAAGGCTCCAGCTGACACCCGTGCCGGACGGCAGGCTGTCGCTGAACGAGATGCCCAGCGCCGTGTTGGCGCCGGTGTTGGAGATGGTCACCGTGAAGCCGATCTGGTCGCCGGCAGAGACCGACGCGTCGTCAGCTTCCTTGGCCACATGAATGGCCGCGGGCGCGACCTCGAAGCACTCGCTATCGGCGTCGGTGTGCGACGTCGGCAGGTACTCGGAGTCGGCCGCCGGGGTGTACTTGGCCCGCCAGCAGTAGGTGCCGGCCGCGGCAGCGGTCGAGCCCACCGTGTACTCGGGCGACGTGGCCTTGTCGTTGGCGATCGTGACAGGCGAGCCCACCTTGTGGGCGTTGTCCTCGATCGTGCAGCCGGCCGACGTGTCATCGGCGGGGCCACAGATGTAGAACTGGATGGTGCCCGTGACGGGACCGTGGATCCCGGACAGGTTGGCCTGGTCGGTCACCTTGGCGCCGAAGTCGGCCTTCGAGACGCTGGAGTCCGTCGTGAGGTCGGGCGGAACGCAGGTGTCGAGCGAGCCTAGGGCGAAGTCCTTGAGCTGGGCCTCGACCTCCTGGGACGAGCGCGTCTCGGCGAGGAACGTGCTGAAGCACGGGGCATCACCGCCGAAGAGGGTGCTCAGGTTGATGCCGCCCTCGAAGAACTGGCCTTCGGCGAAGCTGTGGTCGCCGTCCTTGTTGGTGAACGCCCACGGCGCCGTCTCGGTCTGGGCGTTGACGACTGCGCAGACGTCGAAGGCGCCGTCAGGGGTGCTGACGTCGCACTCGGTGCCGGCGGCGACGAGGGTCACGTTGTCGCCGATGTCGCAGCCGATCTTGCTGTTGTCGATGTTCGTGTCGTCGCCCGGCGGGTTCCACTCGTAGACGCAGATCCGGCTGACCGCACCACCGTTGGTGAAGTCGCTCAGGATCAGGACGTCGCCGTTCTTGTAGACGCCGTTGAAGGTGCCGTCGGCCTTCGTCGAGACGTTGTTCTGGAAGAACCAGTAGCCGATCTGGGCGTCGCCGGAATCGTCGAACTTGTCGGCGCCGAAGTAGACGATCGTGCCGGCCTGCGCCTCGTAGACCGAGGCGAAGACGTCGAGGAGCTCGTCCTTGTCCGGAGCGACGTCGGTGCCCGACCAGGCCCAGTCGCTGATGTCGTGATGGTCCTTCGACCCGCCGCCTTTGAAGTACGACGTGTCGGCGCCGTCCTTCTCGACGGAGCCGGGGATGAACAGCGTGTCGGACGCACCCGGCGTGCCGTTCTGCCAGTCGTCGCCCGCGACAGCGGCCTGGTCGACCGCGTTGCCGTCGAGCTCGAAGATGCCTTCGTCGTGGACCGCCGCGACGGGCGCGACGGAGTACTGGATGAGGAGCGAGAGGAGGAACGAGACCATCGCCAGGATGGTCAGTCGTCGGCGCCCCCGACCCGCTCGCACTGTGGCGGCCCCGCCGCCGGACCTGCTCGAGATGTCCATAGCCCCCTGATACCTCCCAGGCACTAGCGATAACCCCTCAGTGAGAACGAACGGAGCCCCGCGCGCCGGCACGGCGCTCGAGGCTCACCTGGATGAGTGCAAGGACCGCGCTGGGGGTCGTCCCCGTGAAGCGGATCGGCGCGTTCGTGGTTCGACAGCCACACGGACGATCGCAAGGCGCGGTGCCCGAAGCAATCGCTGAAACCCCCGTCACGCGATGGATCCTTTCCCCGAGGGGAAGCCCCCTGGTCCTCTCCCGGTCGACCGTCGAGCGAACCTCGTTTCGGTGAGCCGGAGCCCGGAGTCTGGGAGTACCAAAGTACTGCGTCAAGGGAGTTACAAGCTGTTGTCGCCAGATTGCACCAGGACCCCCCGAGTACTCAGGTCCTGAGATCAAAACTGGCGCCTGGTGGGTTACTCCGCAGCGTGATCGTTATCGGATCAATTGCATTCCGGTGTGGTTTGGTGATGTTGCCTGCGCGCAACGTGATTCGAGCTCGTTGCACAGTGGGGGTACTGCTTACGGCCCATCCCGGGTAGTACCTCTGTCGCTCCCCTAGGCTGGGGGCGATGCCGCGATGAAACCGAGCCCGTCCGCCGGGATCCTCCTCTACCGCCGTCCGGGCGACGGCCTCGAAGTGCTCCTCGCCCATCCGGGAGGCCCGTACTGGGCGCGCCAGGACCACGGCAGCTGGAGCGTGCCCAAGGGCATCGCCGAGCCGGACGAGGCACCGGAGGCCGTGGCCGCCCGCGAGTTCGCGGAGGAGACAGGCTTCGAGCTCTCCGCGGTGGCCCGCGAGCCGGACCACCTGCCGCTTGATCTTGGCGAGGTCACGCTCAAGAGCGGCAAGGTCATCCACGCCTGGGCGGTCGAGGGCGACCTCGACCCCGACCTCGCCCACTCCAACGAGACCGAGATCGAGTGGCCGCCCCGGAGCGGGCGGCGGCTGGCGATCCCGGAGGTCGACCGCGTGGCGTGGTTCGACCCCGACGAAGCGAGGCTGCGCGCGCATCCCGCCCAGGCTGCGTTCGTCGAGCGGCTGGAGGCGCTGCTCCGCTCGTGAGCGAGGTCCGCCAGCTCTCGGCGGCGGTCGCTCGCCGCTTCCTCGTCCTGCGCCACCTCCTGGCGCCGCCGCGGGGCCTGCCGGCGAAGCCGGAGAGCGTCCTGCGCGTCGTGGACCGGCTCGGGTCGCTCCAGTTCGATCCCCTCGAGGTCGCGGGGCGCAACCACGACCTCGTGCTCCTCGCGCGGATCGCGGACTACCGGCGCGAGTGGACCGACCACTGGCTGTACGAGGACCGGCGCCTGTACGAGACCTACAACAAGAGCCTCAACATCGTCCCGGTCGCGGAGCTGCCGTGGTACCGCTGGATCTGGGATCGGGCGCAGGTCAGGCATACCGCACGCGCCTTCGACGAACACGCGCCGCTGGTCGAGGAGCTGCTCGGGCGAATTCGCGAGCAGGGCTCGCTGCTCCCGCGCGATGTCGGGCCGCGCGAGGCGATCGACTGGTACTGGCGCCCGACGAACCAGGTCCGGGCGATCCTCGAGGCCCTCGCGGAGGTGGGCACCATCGGCATCGCCAGGCGCGAGGGCAACCTGCGGGTGTACGACCTCGCCGAGCGGTTGTTCCCGGCAGACGTCCTCGCCGATCGCCGGCCGGAGCGCGAGCAGCAGCTCCATCGGTTCCTCGCGCGCTATCGCGGCCACGGCCTGCTCGGTGCGTCAGGCAACCAGGAGCTGTGGGTCGGTGGGACCGGTTACGCGGCGGACCGGGCCGCGATGCGCGCGGAGCTCATCGACGACGGCCGCCTCTTCCCAGTCGAGGTCGAGGGCATCAAGGGCCAGCGCTTCGTCGTCGCAGAGGATCGCGCGTTCCTCGACCAGTCGGAGAGGGAGCTCCAACAGGGCGCCGCGCCGGGCGCTGCGGACCCCGCGGTGACCTTCCTCGCGCCGCTGGATCCACTGTGCTGGGACCGCGACCTGCTGCGCCGGCTGTTCGATTTCGACTACGTCTGGGAGGTCTACGTGCCGGCGCCGAAGCGGCGCTGGGGCTATTACGTGCTGCCGCTGCTGTACGGCGACCGGCTGGTCGGACGCATCGAGCCGAGGATCGACCGGCGCGCCCGGTCGCTGCACGTCCTCGGCGCCTGGTTCGAGCCCGGCTTCGATCCGCTGGACGCGCCGGGGTTCGTGGCGGCCCTGGCGGACGCGCTGCGGGCGCACCGCGACTTCGGCGATCTCGAGGGCATCAACCTGCCCCGCTCCGGGACGCTGCGCGACCTGTCGACCGCCCTCCGCGGGGCGCTGGAACTCCGCGGTGGCCCCCCGCGTCGCGGCTCGAACAGGGCGCCTGTGGGACGATGTGCGAAAGGATCACGACCGGCTCGCGCCCGCGCCCAGAGTGCCAAGGAGGCTCCCCATGGCTGAGGTCCGCACAGCGAACGTCGTCTGGACCGGCGACCTGGTGAACGGCTCGGGGATGATCACGTACGTGACGAGCGGCGTCTTCTCGCGCCTGCCGATCAGCTGGGCGGCGCGGACCTCGGAGCACAACGGCAAGACGAGCCCCGAGGAGCTCCTCGCCGCCGCCCACGCCTCGTGCTTCTCGATGGCGTTCTCGGCCCGCCTGGGCAAGAACGGCACGCCCGCGACGAACCTCGACGTTCGCGCCGAGGTCACGTTCGACCAGGTCGATGGCGGCTGGAAGGTGGCGACCTCCGTGCTGAAGGTGAAGGGCACGGTCCCCGGCATCGACAAGGCGACCTTCGACCGCCTGGCCGACGACGCCAAGGACAACTGTCCGATCTCCGCCGCGATCCGCGGCAACGTCGAAATCTCGGTCGAGGCCGAGCTCGTCGACGCATCGACGGCGCCGCCCGCCTCGCCGGCGGCGACCCAGGGCGTCTCCTGAAACGCTCCGGCTGACGCGATGTTCACCCGCTGGGGCGGCTTCGTCTATCGCCGGCGCCGTTGGCTGGCCCTGCTCGCCATCGTCGTCGCGGGTGGGTTCGGCTCCCTCGCAGGGACCGCGTCGTCGCATCTGACCAGTGGCGGCTGGCTGGACCCGACCTCTGAATCCGCACAGGTCTCCGAGCGGCTCGAGAAAGACTACGGGGCCGGCCGGACCGCCTTCATCGCGCTGTTCGAGTCGAGCGACCCGAGTGCGGACGCGACGTCCGCGGCGTTCCAGGGCGCCGTCTCGACGGCCCTCGCGCCCGTGCTCGCTGTCCACGGCGTCACCGGCGTCACCGGCTTCGCCCAGACGCAGGACCGGCGATTCATCAGCACCGACGGCCACAAGTCGTACGTGCTCATCGGGCTCGATGTCGACGAGGACCACTCGATCGGCCTCGTGGACCCGGTCAAGGCGGCGCTCGCGACGCCCGCCGGCTTCGACGTCAAGCTGACCGGCTTCGGCCCGATCCAGCAGGACTCCGCCCGCCTGTCCGAGCAGGACCTGGCGCGCGCCGAAACCGTGTCGCTGCCGATCGCGGCCCTCGTCCTGATCCTCGTCTTCACTTCGCTCATCGCGGCCGGCATGCCGCTGCTGGTCGCCGGCCTCGCGATCCCGACCTCACTCGGGATCATCAGCCTCGTCGCCCAGCAGACGGAGATGAGCATCTACGTCCTGAACATCGCGACGATGCTCGGGCTCGCGCTCGCGATCGACTATTCGCTGTTCCTGACCAGCCGCTTCCGCGAGGAGCTCGCCCGCGGCAGGACCGTCGAGCAGGCGGTGGAGCGAGCCGTCGGCACGGCCGGCAAGGCGGTGCTGTTCTCCGGCGTCGCGGTCGCGATCGGCCTGTCCGGGTTGCTCTGGTTCAAGGCCAGCGCGCTGACCTCGATCGGCCTCGGCGGCTCGATCGTCGTCCTCGCCTCGGTGCTGTACAGCCTGACCTTCCTGCCCGCGATCCTGGGCTTGCTCGGGCATCGCGTGAACGCGCTGTCGGTCGGCGGGATGCTGCGCCGGTTCGGGCTCCGGCGCGATGACGGGCACCCCCAGCGCTCCCGGTGGGAACGAGTCGCCCTCGGCGTCATGCGCCGCCCGATCGCGGTGCTCGTCCCGGTGCTCGCGTTCCTGCTGCTCGTCGGCTCGCCGTACCTGCGCCTCCAGCAGGGCATCCCGGACGCCACGGTCTACCCCGCCGGGGTGCCGAGCCGGGACGCCTGGGTCGCGCTGCAGACCGAGTTTCGCGCCGGCGAGACGACCCCGATCGTGATCCTCCTCGACACGAGGGACGGCCCGACGACCGAGGCATCGATCGCGGCGGTCGTCGCCGCGTCCGATCGCCTCGCCAAGGTCGATGGCATCGACCGGGTCGAAGGGCCCTTCTCGCTGACGAGTCCGGGCACCGGGGCGGCGATGACGCCGGCCGAGGTCGCCCAGGTCTACAACGCAGCGCCCGGGTCGCTGCCACCCGACCTCGAGGCCGGCATCGCCCGTCTGAAGGACGCCTACATCCGGGGCAATACCGTCCGCCTCGACGCGATCAGCCCCCTGAAGTCGTCCGCACCCGCCGCGACGGCGGTTGTCTCGCGCGTCCGCGCGATCGGCCTCGACCCAGCGCTCGACCCGGCGATCACGCGGATGCAGGTCGGCGGCGCGGCCGCAATCGGCGAGGACTTCCTCGTCTCCCAGTCGGATCGCACCCCGTGGGCAGTGGGCACCACCCTGCTCGCGTCGGCGGTGATCCTGTTCCTGCTCTTCGGCTCGCTCGCCATCCCGCTGAAGGCCGTAATCATGACCCTGCTCTCGCTCACCGCGAGCTTCGGGGCCCTGGTCTGGATCTTCCAGGAAGGCAACCTGCACGAGCTGCTGCGGTTCGAGCCGCTCGGCTACACGATCGCCGGCAACCCGATCATCATGTTCGCGGTCCTGATCGGCCTGTCGATGGACTACGAGGTCCTGCTCCTGTCGCGGATCCAGGAGGCCTACCGCCGGACCGCCGACAACGCGGCGGCGGTGGCCGAGGGCCTGGCGCGCACCGCGGGCGTCATCACCGGCGCGGCGGCGATCATGGTCACCGTCTTCGCCGCGTTCGCGCTGGCCGACACCGTCACCATCAAGAGCATCGGCGTCGGCATGGCCCTGGCGGTCGCGCTCGACGCGACGATCGTGCGCGTGCTCCTGGTGCCCGCGACGATGCGGCTCCTCGGGCGCTGGAACTGGTGGGCGCCCGGGCCGCTGGGCCGGCTCGCCGAGCGCTTCGGGTTCAGCCACGTCGAGGACGAGGAGGATCTCGCCGCCGCGTCCGGCCGCGACGGCGCCGATTCGGAGGTCGCGGCCGCGCCCGCCTGACCGCACACTGGTGTCGCGCACCTGAGGGAGGGCTCGAATGGACACCGCCGACCGCGAACCAGACCCCATACCGAACCCGCCGCCGAGCGGTCCAGGGGAACCGCCGCCGCCCGAACGGGGCGGGATGCGCGCCTACACCTGGGAGTGGGGCCGCGAGGACGACCGCCGGCCGAGGCTGCCCTGGATCGGCATCTTCCTGATCGTGTACGGGGCGCTGCTGCTGATCGACAAGCTCGGACCGCAGTACCTGCGCGAGGCGAACCTGCTGGTCCTGGCCGCGGGCCTGGCCTTCATCATCCTGTGGCTGATTCGACGCGGCACGTTCGCGCTGTATGCGGGCGCGTTCCTCACGGCTTCGGCCGTGCCTGGGCTGATCAAGAGCCTCGGCTATTCGGCGGGGACCGGGCTCGGCACCCTGTGCTACGGCGTCGCGTTCCTGTTCATCGCCCTGGTCCGGGTGTCGCGGGGCGGCGGCATCGGCTGGCAGGCGGTGATCGGCATCATCCTCGTCGCGCTGGGCGGGTCGGAGCTGGCCCTGCCCGACGCCGCCAGCCTGGTGCTGCCGGTGCTGCTCGTCGCGGTTGGCCTGCTCCTGCTGACGCGCCGGCGGGACTGAAGGGCTCGACCCTAGGTCGTGGCCGAAACCGCCGCGGTCGCCGATTCGATCGCCGCGGTCAGCCGGTCGGCGATCGCGATCAGCTCCTCGTCCGTGGTGACGAATGGCGGGCCCAGCACGATCGCGTCCCCGTTCGTGCCATCGGCGAGGCCGGTCCCCGAGTAGAGCAGCACCCCGGCTTCGCGCCCGGCGCGCAGCACCCGCTCGGTGACGCGTTCCGTGCGCGGGAACGGCGTACGGGTCTCGCGATCGGCGACGAGCTCCACGCCCAGCAGCAGCCCGCGCCCGCGGATCTCGCCGACGCTGGGGTGGCCGGCGAGCCGCTCCTCGAGCAGAGCTTTGAGCCGGTCGCCCTTGGCCGCCGACGCCTCGACGAGCCGCTCGTCCTCGAGGATCCGGAGCACCTCGGCGGCAACGGCCGCGCCGACGGCGTGGTGCGAGTAGGTGAAGCCGTGCACGAACCCACCGCTTTCGAGGACGGCGTCGCGGATCGCCCCGGACGTGGCCACCAGGCCGAACGGGAAGTACCCCGACGTCGCGCCTTTCGCCCCGACCACGATGTCCGGGCGGGCGCCCCAGTGGTCGACGCCGAACCACCGCCCGGTTCGCCCGAACCCGGTCATGACCTCGTCGGCGATGAGCAGGACGCCATATCGGCGACAGACCTCGGCGATCGCCGCCCAGTACCCGTCGGGCGGCACTGCCGCGGCCAGGGTGGCGCCGACGATCGGCTCGGCGACGAACGCCGCGACCGTCCCGGGCCCGGCGGCATCGATCGCCCGGTCGAGCTCGTCGGCGAGCTCGCCGGCGTCACCGAGGGCGTTCGCGCCGACCTCGCCGGCACGGTACGGGTAGGCGGCCGAGACGTGCCGGAACCGACCGAGCCAGGACTCGTACGGCCGCCGGAGTGGCTTGCGCCCCGACAGGTCCAGGGCGCCGAGGCTGTTGCCGTGGTAGCTCCCCCAGCGCGCAAAGACGATCCAGCGCTCGCTCTCGCCCCGGGCCAGGTGGTAGGCGCGGGCGAGCTTGAGGGCCGACTCCATCGCCTCGGAGCCGCCGGCGACCGGGTAGATCGCGGGCTCGTCGAGCGGGAGGTGCGGCGCGAGGGCGGCCGCGCAGCGCTCGAGTGGCTCGCTCGTGAATGCCGTGCCGTGGGCATACGCGACGTGCCTGGCCTGCTCGGCCATGACTCGCGCAACCGATTCGCGCCCGTGGCCGATCCCCACGACGACCGCGCCGCCGGCGCCATCGAGGTACGCCTTCCCGTCGGCATCCCAGATCGTTGCGCCCTCGGCCCGAACCGCGATCGGCAGCGCGGGGTCGGCGGAGCGGCGGAAAACGTTGCTCACGAGGCACAAGCCTAGTGGCTCCGAAACGCTAGGCGAGCGTTCGATGCGGTGGGAGAATGCGACACACGACCAGCGGCTGGAGGCGCCCCATGGATACATCGCAGGGATCGAGCACGCCGCGCGACCCGCTCGACCACCCCCTGTACCGGATCGCCCATCTCCACGGCGACCACTGGGTAACGCTGCGACCGGACCAACAGCACAGTCCGAAGTCGGATCTGCCCGGCGCGCCCAAGGGCGGCACGATCTATCGCTGCACCGAGTGCGAGGAATACGTCGTCATCGCCCCGAACTGAGCCTGAAAACGTCGGCCGCAGCCCGAGGGCCGCGGCCGACGCCGGATGCAGGGAGCAGTGCTACACGCGGCCGCGCGGGACCGTGTGGAAATAGGTCTTGTTGAAGGCGATCTTGCCGAGGTGCCACAGCGCGTTCGGCTTGGGCGGCTTCGGTGGATGCGCATAGTCGAACCGCAGCAGCGTCCCCTTTCCGTCACCCACCTCGAAGAAGCACATGACGCGGCCTTCGTACGTGGCGTGCTTGCCCTGCGGCTCGCGGCCCTCGATGTCCGCGACGATCCCCTCGACCACGACCGGTGCTTCGAAGTGCGCCGTGGAGCCGGCCTTTGACAGTGGCAGGTCGGTCGCGTCGCCCAGCGCGAAGACGTTCCGCCTGTCGGCAACCTGCAGCGTGTGGCGGTCGGTCGGGAGCCAGCCGCCCGGCGAAGAAGCGAGGTGCGAGTCGATGAGGAATTGCTGGCCATGGTGCGGCGGGACCAGGACAAGGAGGTCGTAGCCCAGCTCCTCACCCTCCAGGCTCGTGACGACCTTTCGCTCCGGATCGATTGCCTCGACGTTGAAGAAGGTGTGCAGCTCGATCCCCTTCTCCTCGAGGATCGGCGTCGCCATGTCGGAGACGGTCTCGATGGTGAAGGCGCGGCCGATCGGCGAGCAGAAGTGGACTTCGCTCCGGTCTCGGAGGCCGCGGTCACGGAGCTCCGCCTCGATCAGGAACGCCACTTCGAGCGGTGCCGGCGGGCACTTGTACGGCATCGAGGCGATGCCGACGACGACCCGGCCGCCCGAGAAGGCGTCGAGGGCGTGGCGAAGCTCGAGAGCCGCCTTCGCGGAGTAGAAGTGATGCGCCTCCTGGGCGAAAAACGGGATCTCGTCCGGGGTGATTCGAGATCCTGTCGCCAACACGAGGTAGTCGTACGGGATGATCGCGCCGCCCTCGAGGACGACCGTGCGGGCGGCCGCGTCGACTCGGACCGCTCGATCAACGATGAGACTGACGGGAGCGTCGAGCAGGCTGCGCTCGGGCCGCGCGAGGCGCTCCTCGCGTTCGCCGCCCATCGCGATGTACATGAACCCGGGCTGGT
>Ga0105245_10003948_pt1 | contig 13196 bp, 8 predicted proteins | sample KBSM54metaG_FD_81523 | JGI IMG/M metagenome (GOLD analysis project Ga0105245, IMG submission 81523) | Miscanthus rhizosphere microbial communities from Kellogg Biological Station, Michigan, USA - KBS M5-4 metaG | ecosystem: Host-associated > Plants > Roots > Rhizosphere > Soil | place: Michigan... | reverse complement strand
TCTTTTCGCACGTCGCCGGCGATTACCCCGTCCTTGATGTTGATAACGCGGTGTGCGTATTCGGCGATGTCGTGCTCGTGGGTGACAAGCACAATCGTGTTTCCCTCGGCCTGCAAACGATCCATCAACGCCATGATTTCGTTTCCAGTTTGGGAGTCCAAGTTTCCCGTGGGCTCGTCCGCGAGAATGATCGATGGCTTGTTCACGAGCGCTCGCGCAATCGCAACACGCTGGCGTTGTCCGCCAGAAAGCTCATTTGGCTTGTGCATCATGCGCGATTCCATACCAACCGCCGACAGCGCTTCCTTAGCCCGCTCTACGCGTTGCTCCGCCGGAATACCCGCGTATATCAAGGGCAACTCCACGTTGTGAAGGGCAGTTGCTCGGGCAAGAAGGTTGAAAGTCTGGAACACAAACCCAATTTCCTTGTTGCGGATGCGCGCGAGTTCGTCGTCATCCAATTCGCTTACCTGCTGATTGTTCAGCCAGTATTGACCTTTCGAAGGCGAATCAAGGCAGCCAATCAGGTTCATGAGTGTTGATTTTCCTGAACCAGAAGGACCCATGATGGCAACATACTCATTGCGCTGGATTCGCAGATTAACGCCGCGCAACGCATGAACCTGCTGTTCCGAGCCCATGTCGTAGGTCTTCCACAGGTCTTCGGTATAGATCATGCATGCGTCGGGTGACGCCGCGCCAAAAGGCTGGTTGATGCTGAGCACCTCTGCGGTTGCCATTCTCTTCTCCTTGCCCTCTTCCACCACTGCCCGCTCCGATCCAGCAGTCATCCTCGTATTGGACGAGCCACCCCGGCTTACGTTATGAGCCTTCTTCCTCCGCCTTCTTAGGGGCTGAGTTGTCGATTTTAACGCTGGCGCCGGGCTTCAAGGTACGGAGCACCTTATAGCTTCCGGTAATGATCTCGTCACCTGCCTGTAAGCCCTTGAGAACCTCGATATCTGTGTTGCCCGCAACGCCCGTTTCCACAGGCACAAACTCTGCCTTCTTGTTGCGGATTACAAACACACCCTGCACGTCGTCGCGCACTTTATCTTTCGCAGCAACTGAAGGCCCGGCCGCCTGCACTCCACCGCCATCGCCGCTCTTTCGCTCCAAGTCTGAGCTGGCGCGGACGGTCAGAGCTTGGATTGGGATCGTAAGAGCATCTTCACGTGTAGCGGTTGTAATCTTTGCAGTCGATGACAATCCGGGTCGCAAGTCTGGCGGCGGGTCTTGCACCGTTACCACAACCTTGAAATCCTTTGCTTCCTGGCTGGTCGATGCTTGTTGCGATGTTGCCACGCCTGTAGAGCGCACGATCGCGTTGTTGCCAATTTCGGTTACGACCCCGTGAAAGACTTTGCGCGGAATCGCATCAATTGTGACTTCCGCGCGTTGCCCAAGCTTCACATTTACGATGTCGGTCTCATCGACCTTAACTTCCGAAGTTATCACTGACATGTCGGCGATTGTCATCAGAGTGCTGCCCGGAGAGTTCTGAATACCGATAACCACGGTTTCGCCTTCTCGAACTGGCAGATTCGTGATGACTCCATCGAACGGCGCGGCATAGGTGGTCTTCTGCAGCACATCAGCAACCCGCGTCAGATTGGCGCGGGTCTGGGTGATGCGGCGTTCCGAAGAGTCTTTTTGAGCTTTCATTTGCGCGATGCGAGCCTCGGCTTGAGCCTGTCCCGCGGCGGCAGCCTCCCATGCTGCTTTTTTAGCGTCGTACTCGGCCTTCGCGATCAATGCTGCCTTGTACAGTCCGTCAGCCCGGTCATAATCGAGCTTCGCTCGCTCAGCATCGGAACGGGCTCGATTGAGGTCCGCCACCGAAGTCTTCATAGCCGCATCTGCTGCAACGGTGTCAGTCTGGGAAGCCTCCAAGGACGCCCGCGTGGCAGCTACATCGGCTGACGATTGCACGTTTTCAAGCTGAGCCAGCAATTGTCCTCTCTTGACTCGATCACCTTCCCGGACGTGCAGCTTCACGATCTTGCCGAAGGCATTCGCCCCTATGTTGACGTAAGTCTTCGGCTTGATCTCACCCGAGGCGCTCACGACCGAAGCCAAGCTTTGTCGTTGAGCTTTGCCGGTTTGAACCCTGACGATACCCTTCTGACTGCGAGCTACGAAAAAACCGACGACAATCAGGAGCACCAAAGCCACTCCTGAGCCAATCGCGATTTTTTTCCATGTTTTCATCGATTCCCTGCGGTCCTTCAGTCCAGCTGACCGGCGCAAAGTGCACCAAAGCGCTGCGAACTCCAGCGAGTTCTAGGCCCATACCACCAGGACGCTCGGAAAGCAGGGTGACAAGGTACATGCCACCAGATACGATCTAGATTGGGAGAAAGTTCCCAACGCCGCGACCCAGTGGCTTTGCGTCTGAAATGAATGCGCCGAGCGAGTTTAGCCATGGCCAACTCTTTGAATTATATAGCGCGTCATTGGCGGCGGAATGGCGTGCACCCGCTTTCTATTGCTGTCCCAGGCAACCCGTCTGACAATTGCAGAATCCTCTCAGAATGAGCCACTTATCCTTGCGTTGACGCATCCAAGAACATACAATATTGGCACCAAGTGTGTCTGTGAGGTAGCCCCGTCTATGCCGTACTCCGTAAGTCTCTGTTCGCGTTTTCGATTTCTGGTTACCTTCCTCGCGGTGTGCTTGGTCGCATTACTTGGGGTAGCTGCGTCAGCCCAGGACGGAAAGTCCACCAGTACCGATCAGCCGAGTTCTGCGGCTCCTGCGGGAAAAGATGCGAAGGATCAGGATGTTGACCCCCTCAAACGCCCGCTCAGCGACAAGCAGCGCAAAGAAAATACCAAGGCGCTGAAGCAAGAGCTCAGCAAGACGTACAAGAAGTGGCTTGATGAAGACGTTCGTTGGATCATCACCGACGAAGAGCGGGGTGCATTCAAGCAGCTCTCGAACGATGAAGAGCGAGATCAATTCATCGAAGCATTCTGGGCGCGCCGCGATCCAACTCCAGACACCGCAGAGAACGAATTCAAAGAAGAGCACTATCGCCGTATTGCGTACGCGAACGAACACTTCCCGGCGGGCATTCCTGGATGGAAGACGGATCGCGGCCGCACTTATATCGTCTTTGGTCCGGCCGACGAAATCGAATCGCATCCTTCAGGCGGAAGCTACGAGCGTCCGATGGAGGAGGGCGGAGGATCCACTTCGACCTTTCCATTTGAGCAGTGGCGGTATCGCTATATCGAGGATATCGGCCAAGAAGTAATCATCGAATTTGTCGATACTTGCATGTGCGGCGACTACCACATGACGATGGATCGTTCCGAAAAGGATGCTCTTCTCTATACACCAAACGGCGGCTTGACCATGTACGAGCAGCTCGGTATGGCGAGCAAGGCCGATCGGTTCATGGGAGGCGGCATGGAGCGTTTGGGCAAAGGACCGTTTAACAGCGATCTGCAAACCAAACAATTCGACCGTTTGGAACAGTACGCAAAGTTGAATCGCGCGCCTGCCGTCAAGTTTAAAGATCTTGAAGAAGTTGTCACGCACAAGATCAACGTCAACCTGATGCCATTCGACGTGCGAGCCGATTTCGTACGGGTCACCGGCGACACAGTACTCGTTCCGGTAACGATTCAAATAAAGAACCGCGACATCACGTTCCAGAACAAAGACGGCGTTGAGCGAGGAACGGTGAATATTTTCGGGCGCGTTACTTCGATTGGTGGAAAGATCGCACAAACATTTGAGGATACGGTTCAAGTCGATGTGCCGGCTGAATTGCTGCCAAAGACCGCCGAGAATTCGTCCGTCTATTGGAAGGCTTTGCCTTTGCGTCCGGGGCGTTATCGGTTCGATATCGTCGTGAAGGACGTGAACGGCGATCGAGTGGGCAATTGGAGTCGCGGAGTTGCTGTCCCTGAGTTTCTCGACGATCGACTCTCTAACTCTTCGTTGATTGTGGCCGATCAAATGGAAACGGTTCCCGCAAAAAACGTAGGAACGGGCAGCTTCGTAATTGGTACTACGAAAGTGCGGCCACGTGTTGCAGCGGCGGACGGAAAGCCTATCATCTTCAAGCGCAATCAGAAGGTGAATTTCTGGATGCAGGTTTATGGGCTTTCTGTCGACCAGAAGACAAACAAGCCCTCGGCTACGGTCGAATACAACGTAACTGACATCGCAACCAACAAGCAGGTGATCCACACGGTCGAATCGACGGAACAGATGGGAAATATCGGAGATCAGGTGACCTTGCAGAAGACGCTTTCAGCGGCGAATCTGCAGCCCGGTCTTTACAAAATACAGATCAAAGTGAACGACAACATCTCGAAGCAGACTGTCGACCCGACGGCAACTTTTAGCGTCGAGTAGGTTTGGCGTGGTTCTGAGGGTGGGTAAGAATGTCCCGTAAGATCGGGTTACTCGTGCTGGTGATAGCGCTGGTGATTCCTGCCGCTGCCGCGGGAAAGCCAGGCGCGATCTCCGGATACGTGCGGGATGCCACCGGCGTTCCCCAGATGGGGGCGATCGTGGAAGTTCTGAGCAGCAGCGCGACAACGCTGCGGGTTCTAACAGACGATCACGGATTCTACTCAGCTGATGGACTTCTCCCTGGCATCTATGCCGTCAAGGTTTCTGCCCCTTCATTTCTACCTTCCATCCGCGAGAAGCTCGGCCTGCGTCCGGGCGCAAGTCTCCTTGTGAATGTCACCCTGACTACGCTATTCGAGGCAATACAGCTGGGGCCGCTGCGTGGTCCTGCGGATGACGACGATTGGAAGTGGACGCTGCGATCCGTTTCGAACCGACCGGTTTTGCGTCTGAAAGACGACGGAACGCAGATCCTCGTTGCCAACAAGGAAGGGGCCGATGATCACGCACTCAAAGGAACCCTATCTTTTGTAGCCGGATCCGAGTCCGCCGGATATGGCAGTTCTTCTGAGATGAGCACCGGTTTTTCCGTCGAGCACTCAGTGTTTTCCACCGGTACCGTCGCTCTTGAAGGTAACCTCGGATACACGCAGGGCTCACCGACGGCAGTTTTGCGAACTTCTTATTCTCACAAGATGGCCAACGGTTCTGAGCCAGAGGTTGCATTTACTCTTCGACGGCTCGCCGCGCCTGATGCCAACCTACGCAATGCTTCCATGCAAGCGCTCTCGTTAAGAACGTCTGATCGTTTCACATTCGGAAACATTGTGGAATTGCAGTTCGGCAGCGAGCTGCAGACGATTCAATTTATGGGCCGCGTGAACGCATTCCGGCCTTTTGGTTCAGCCAGCGTCCACCTCAATCCTGACACCGTCGTTGAATACCAGTTCGCGAGCTCGCTGCCTGATGCGCGGCTCGAAAAAGGTTTCGACACAGCTCCAGCCGATTTGAGCGAATCCGAGCCCAGGGTGAGTATGGCCGGATACAGGCCGGGAGTGCAGCGAGCTCATCACCAAGAAGTCTCCGTATCGCGGCGCCAAGGGAATACCAATATCCAAGTTGCGGCGTTTTTTGATCGAGTGACTGATCCCGCCGTGACAGGTCTTGGAGACGTCTCGTCCGAGGGCGGCGATGTGCTACCTGACGTCTATTCGAGTTCATTTACGTATCAGGGCCGAGATTTGGATACGAGCGGTATGCGGGTAGTGCTTCAGCGAAAGCTGCTGTCCGACCTCACCGCGACACTGGATTATTCTTACGGTGGAGTGCTGGATCTGGCGCATCCCGACATTGAACTGCAGGACGCGCGACAATGGATGCGCGTCGAACGCCGCCATTCCGTTGCAGCCAAGCTCTCCGGCACCGTGCCTCGCTCGAAAACGCGCTGGATCGCGTCTTATCGTTGGGTGAATGGTAGTGGTCTGACGCCGGTGGATATGTTCAATGCCTCGGCGGGCCGAACGGATCCTTATCTCAACATCTTTCTACGCCAGCCGATTCCAGGGACAAGCTTCCTCCCCGGAAAAATGGAAGCAATCGTCGATTTACGAAATCTCTTGGCTGAGGGCTATGTTCCTGTGATGGGACAGGACGGACACACCGTCTATCTCGTGCAGTCGGCGCGCGCTGTACGCGGCGGCGTCGCCTTTACCTTCTAAAGTTTCTCCTACAATCTTCGTTTAACGACAACGCGGCAGACCCGCGCTTCGCGGATTTCTCATGGAGAGTATCGGGGTTGTTATGCGGTGTGTCGGCGCCACCAAGACTTTTTGGGGGCAGGGGACTGGCTTGTCGGGCGAACCGACTGAACTGTGAATGGTTTCATTGGCTCAGCCGCACTTTTCGGTGACGTGAATGACGTGACTCTCGCCAGCAACACTCGCTCGGGAGACGTTGACGGATAGATCAGGATATTGGCTTCGTCGTGGCGTAATGAGGAATCAAGGACATCGCCTTCGCGAATTTCTGCGGCACCACGTTTGAACTTTCCAACCAGCGCATCGGCTGTGTCGTCATCGAAGGCAATCCATCGAACCATGTGAACCTCGGGAGTGCGGGATGCTGCGACCAGTAAGGACGCTTATTGTACCGTGCATAGTGGGGAGACAAGAAGCCAATATTCAAGGCTGGACCTGTGTACCAAACGAATTCACATATCAAGCAGCACTCTGCATACGGCTCCGAGCGCCAGTTTCTGATGAGGGGTTGATGGTCAGGGTCAACCGCCCGTTTTGATGTTCACTTTCAATGGTTTAAGCATTAAACTCCCTTCTAATAGCTCCGAAAGTTGGAATTGAATGCCTTCGCACAGACTTTCTGCGCGAGTGCGTCATTTTCAAACCGTTGGGTACAAGGAGAATCGTCTTATGAGAGTGCGCCTACTCCCGGTAGTTGTTTTGGTTCTTGCGACCTGTCTACTTGGCCAGACGTTCCGTGGCACGATTCTCGGCACAGTAACTGACCAGAGCGGAGCCGTTGTGGCAGGTGCCACGATCACGGTGAAAAACACTGCGACCGGCCTGGAACGAGCAGCGCAGACCAGTGCAGACGGAAGCTACTCGATTCCCGAGTTGCCCATTGGGGCATACACGGTGACCGTAACTCAGGCAGGTTTCCAGACGTCGATTACGCGAGAAGTGACAGTCAACGTTGCCACGGAGCGGCGCGTTGACGCGCAACTGCATACCGGCCAGGTTTCGGAAAAAGTTGAAGTCTCCGGTGATCTTTTGCCCCAGGTGGATACGACGTCCGCGGTCATCGGTGGCGTCCTGACGAGCGAGACAATTGCTGATATCCCCATCAACGGGCGCGACTATACGAAACTCATCTATTTGAACCCCGGAATTTCGGGTTCTCCAGACCAGATCTCAGACTCAGCGGGATCGTTCGGTACATTCTCGATGAATGGCTCGCGCGGCCGTGCGAATAACTTTCTGCTCGACGGCACCGATATGAACGACGGATACCGGAACGATCCAGCCATCAATGAACCAGGAGTGTTCGGCGATCCAGCAACGATTCTCCCGATAGATGCGGTTGCAGAACTTCGAGTGCTTTCGAACGGCGAAGCGGAGTATGGCCGCAACAGTGGCGCGATCATCAACATCGTTACGAAAAGTGGAACGAATCAATTGCATGGATCGTTGCTCGAATACTGGCGGAGCGGACAATTAGGAGCACGGAACTACTTCAACTTCGAACCGAATCCAAAAAATTCCTTCTTGAACAACCAGTTTGGCGGTTCGCTGGGTGGCCCGATCATCAAGGACAAAACATTCTTTTACCTGAATTATGAAGGTCAACGAGAGTCGGGGAAACAATCGGGAACAAGTTGTGTGCCTGACCCGAGCTTCATCGCCACCACCGAACAAAGCATCATCGATGCCGGTGGTGCACTCAACCCGGTAACACAAGCATTGCTCGCAAGGAATCCCTGGCCGGTACCCAATGTGGCCGGAGCAACCAGTGACGGAACCAGTTGCTCTTCGTCCTTGGACCCAAACATCGACTATGACCTATCAACGGCAACCCCTTTTAAGAACCGCGTCGACAGCATGATTGCGAAGATTGACCACAACTTCACGCCGAATAATCTCCTGACGGGCCGCTACTACTTCGGAGACAGCGATCAGAGCTTTCCATTCGCTCAACTGGCTGCAGGTTTGCTGCCAGGCTTCAATACCGTTACGCCTACGCGCGTACAACTCGTTTCGCTCTCCTATGTAAAGGTTGTGAATACATCACAGGTCAACGAAGCGCGATTGGGGTGGAATCGATTCGCCGAAGGTTTCTTTCCAGAGGACCAATCTTTTAATCCGGCGGACATTGGCTTGAACACCGGTGTGGGTGCATATGAAGGTGGATTGCCGGCAATCAACGTTGGCTCTTTTTCTCAAATCGGAGCTACCAACGGTGTCCCGCGCAATCGCGTAGATTCCAACTGGCATTTCGTGGACAACTATTCGTGGAAAGCCGGGAAACACGACATGAAGTTCGGGTACGAGTTCCGGCGTACCACGATTATGCAAGTGATCGAGAACACTTTTCGCGGCAAGCTGAGCTTCAACGAAATCTCAGATCCGGATAACGAGGGTGTAAAGATTTCGCCTCTCGAAGCATTCCTTCGGGGCTTGCCTGATGGGGGCAGCCAGCGTCGCGGCAACACGCGCCGACACACGTATGAAAATAGCCACGGGTTCTACTTTCAGGACACCTTCCGCTGGACACCGCGCCTGACATTGAATCTGGGCATGCGGTGGGACTACTTTGGAGTCGTCGGCGAGAAAGATAACCTCTTCTACCGGTTCGATCCGTCCGTGCAGGATACGGTCAATGCAGGACAGCTTTACGACAAAGACTTCAATAACTTTGCCCCACGCGTATCGTTTGCCTACGACGTTACCGGTAAGGGACGAACAGTAATTCGCGCCGGATGGGGTGTTTTCTACGACGCATTCGCTCAAGATATCTTCCTAGGCCACTTTCCATGGAATTGCGGATTCTGTCCCGGACCCGCCTATACGGGGCACGGGCCTGGCACCATCGTCGGGTTGGGTTTACTGGGCGGCTCGTTGAGCCCGGATGCGCCTGTGTTTGATGAGAGCCCTGACGCAGTGGCGCCTCTAGGCGAATTTTTTGGCGCCAGCAAAAATCTTCCAACCCCCTACGTCCAGAACTTCAACGTTAATGTGCAGCAAGCGCTGGGCAGCAGGGCCGTTCTTCAGGTTGGATACGTTGGAACGAAGGGAACGAAATTGTTCCGTTTCCGAGACATTAACCAGCCGAGCCTGGCCCAGATCACCGCGGCGGACCTCGCTTGTGTGCCCCACCCCGAGAACGAATCCTTCTGTCCGTCCGGCTACGGGGTTCCCCGAGCATTTCCGGACGCGCCGCAGTTCTACATCAACCAGGAGGAATCCGCTGCAAGCTCTATTTACCACTCGTTGCAAACCACTTTGAGGATGAACAACTGGCGCGGGATTACTTCACAACTCAACTTTGTGTGGTCGCACGCGATTGACGACGCCAGCGACAGTGAGGATTTCATTCCGAATCAGGCTCAGCCCACCGACAGCCTGAATCCGGCGGGCGAGCGTGGAAATTCGAGTTTTGATATCAGGCGTCGGCTTACCTGGAACTTGGCCTATGAGCTTCCTAGGTTCGGCGGATCTCTCTCAAAACTTAAGAATGGCTGGGGCGTTGATAGTGTACTGAGTATGCAGGATGGCCAGCCATTTCACTTGAACTACTTCTTCGAAGGGGACTACTCCGGGGCAGGCCAAGGATTTGATCGTCCCGACGTGGTAGGGCCGATTACCTATGGCGGTCTTCCTACGAATTTCCTTGATTTAAGTTCCTTTGCCGCTCCGTGCACGTGGGGCAACACACCGAATGACGACACGACCGACGAAACAAACTGTGTGCCCGGTACACGCCACTTCGGCAACCTGGGCCGTAACTCTTTGCGAGGGCCTGCGTTCAAGGAGTTTAACTTTTCTATCTTCAAGAACACAGCCATTACGGAGAAAGTCAGTCTTCAGATCAGAGCCGAGTTCTTTAACATCCTCAATCATCCGAACTTCTCAAGCCCTATTCTGCCGAACTTCATTGCTGACCCGGGTGAACCGGATCCGGTGACTGGCCGACATACGGGCTCTTATTCACTCGCCGCCACTGGGGACGTGGGTATCGGCAACCCGTTCCTCGGAGGCGGTGGGCCGCGTGGCGTTCAGTTCGCCGCGAAGATCGTGTTCTAGAACTGAGCCAGTGCGTGCGAGACCTCCCACTAGCGGGGAGGCCTTTGGCGACGCCTGTTGCCCCACTTGCCTGATCGCTCGTCCATGGCCCCTGGTACTCTGGGTGCCTCTTGGTCTGCGTGGTAACCTCGAACTTCCTCCCCGAGTCGTTGTTTTCGTGAGATGGGTACTGATGCTCCGTCACCTGACGATCCTGCTTGTTCTCTGCTGCTCTGTCATGGCGGCTGACAGCAAGTCGGCGAAAATAAAGCCCGGAACTGTCCTCACCGTTACCACCAAATCAGTGGTCGCGCGCGACCTCTTCGAACGCGCGATGGTGGACTACGAAAATATGCACATTGAGCGTGCCATCGTTGGGTGGCGCGCAGCCGCCAACGCGGATCCGGACCTCGCGCTTGCCTACACGATGGTTGCGCTGAACATCGGCGATCCGCAGGACGCTCTCAGCGCACGGGAAAAAGGCAAATTGCTAATGTCAAAGGTGAGCCCCGGCGAGCGGCTCATGATCTCTTGGATTTCGAGTGTGCAGGAAGGGAACTTCATACAGGGGATTGCAGCAATGAATGACTTGCTCGCAATGTATCCCAAAGACAAACGGCTTCACTACGTGGCAGGAAATTGGCTGATGTATGTCGATGGCTATGAACAGTCCCAAAGAGTATTAGAGAAAGCACTCGCCATTGATAAGAACTATCCGGCGGCCCTGAATGACTTGGCTTACGTTTATGCACACGAGCGCGAGTTCGACAAAGTTTTTGCCGCCATGGATCGCTACGTAGCTCTATTGCCAAACGAACCCAACCCGCAAGATTCATATGGGGAACTGAGCCGGATGGCAGGTAATTTTGATGCTGCCCTTGAACACTATCGCGCCGCACTAAAGCTCGATCCTCAGTTTGTTTACTCGCAGCTTGGGGTCGCTGATACCTACGCTTTGATGGGGCAGTATGAGCAGGCCCGGGTCGAATATGACAAAGCCATAAAAGGCGCTGAAAATCCAGCCGACCGACTTGAGTACCGCATGCAGCGCGCAACGACGTGGGTGAGAGAAGGGCGTCTGCTCGAAGCGAATAAAGAGTTCCTGCGCATCGCTGATGAAGCCCATTCCCAGAACTTTGATTTTCATGAGGCTGAAGCTCAACGCCGTGTTGCGGAGTATCAGACTGACGATGCTGAAGCCTTGAAGTATCTTGAAGCAGCCGAGCAAGCGCTCGGACACAATGCGTCCATTGCGCAGTTGGATCGCGAACAGGAGTTGTCTAGAATTCTCCGATTTCGCGCAGTACGAGCCGCTCGAGCGGGCCAACGGGAACTATCAGCCAAAGCTCTCACTCAGCTCGACAGTCTCGCTTCCAGGACGCGTGACGGGGTCGTTCAGAGCTCGTGGCATGGAGCAGCTGGCGCACTCCTTTTTGAAGCCGGAAAATACAAAGAGTCGATCGCTCACCTCACTGAAGATCGCGACAATCCGTATTCGATGGCACTCCTGTCGCAAGCTTACTCGGAAGAAGGAGCTTTCGATGAAATGCATGCGGTTGAAGCGCGTCTCCGAAGTATGAACATGCCGACCATTGAACAGGCATTGGTAGTCCCCGCTGCGCGCGCTAAACGTCCACAGCTTTAACTGCAATATTCCACGAGACGCGTTCCATCTTCCGGGTCTGATTCCGATTCGAAAATCTGCTTCCCACGTGATAGGCTCTCCGTCGCGTATGGAAAAGGGCAATCCAGAGCGGCGTAGTTCTGCGCGGATCCCGGTTAGTGTGCCGGTCGTAGTGCGGGCGGGCGATGGCGAACCAGAAATCAGCGCTACCACGCGCGATTTGAGTTCCAATGGAATCTTTCTCTATGTGAACAAGGCAATGCAACCGGGGTCTAAGATCGAGATGGTGTTGATTCTGCCGCCGGAAGTGGCTGGAGGAGAACGCCGGTGGGCGTGCTGTCAGGCATCGATCGTAAGAATCGAGAACGGAGCGGACGCTCGCTTCGGGGTTGCCGCAACCATCGATAGCATGGATCTTCTTCCTGAACTTGAAGTGTGACTTGTCGCGGTTGCACCATTTTCGGTGCAAAATGAAGCGCGCCAATTTTCTCCTATTCGCAGCGTCAATCAGCATGGTCTGTGCAATAATGACCGCCTTTGATCGAAGCGTTGCTTCGTCGAATCGTATTTATAAGGTAGGCAGTGCTATGTGGATCGACAAACTATCAGCGGGCGTGTTGCGCGTTCAAACAACCATCGGGCCACGATACATCGGGCCTTCGTTTCGCGACCGCATCTTTCTTCTTTGGATCTTCCGCCACTTTGACAATTTGCCGCAACAGGTTTTGACAGGCTGGCAAGGGCGTTTCATCGATCGTCTGTGCGTTGAACATCACTTCATCACCATGCCGCAACAGAATTTGACGGAAGCACCGGTGATCGGAACGATCGAACGTCGTCCGGTGGGGGGCTCAGAAACGTTACCCTCCAACCGGCCTGCCGGCGCGGTGACGGACAGCGCAAGCTCCACCCCAATCGCAGCCGACGCGAGACAACGGAGTTAATCGGTGGAGACTGCCGCCTGAGAGCTTGAACGGGTTGGCACGGGATCGCCCGATGTGTAGCGGAATCGCCGTGCCACGTTCGTTCCTGGCGAGGGTTCTGCCTCGTTTTCGATCAGGTCCAACTGACGGGCCGACACCCATACGAATTGCTCTCAAACGTAGTTCAGACAGGCTTACATAGCTTGCGAGCAAGTGCTGACGTGCGTTAGTATCGATAGTCGCCTGTTCTGAAAACGATTCCACGGAACGGTCGCTCGGCCGGTCCGAAACGGCCATCGCCGAATCTTCCAGTAAGGTCTCACCCATCAGGGCGCGTAGCTCAATTGGCAGAGCAACTGACTCTTAATCAGTAGGTTGAAGGTTCGATTCCTTCCGCGCTCACCACTTTACAAGCCATCGCACAGCCTTTAGCGGGAAATGTAGCGACTCATTCTGAAACGGAGAGTGAAAGTCTGCTCATT
>Ga0105245_10003947_pt1 | contig 13197 bp, 11 predicted proteins | sample KBSM54metaG_FD_81523 | JGI IMG/M metagenome (GOLD analysis project Ga0105245, IMG submission 81523) | Miscanthus rhizosphere microbial communities from Kellogg Biological Station, Michigan, USA - KBS M5-4 metaG | ecosystem: Host-associated > Plants > Roots > Rhizosphere > Soil | place... | reverse complement strand
GCGAGCTGTTCCAGATCACGCACGACCACACGCTCGTGCAGACGCTGATCGACGAGGGCCGGATCACCCCGGACGAGGCCGCCTCGCACCCGCAGCGGTCCCTGCTCATGCAGGCCCTGGACGGCGGCGCGTCCCGTCCCGACCTGCAGCTGCGCGAGGCCCAGCTGGGTGACCGCTACCTGCTCTGCTCGGACGGCCTGTACTCGGTGGTGCCCGCGGACAAGCTCCGCGACGTGCTCGCCGCGGTGGATGACCCGGAGGACGTGGTCGCGCAGCTGGTCGACCTGGCCAACTCGGGCGGCGGCCCGGACAACATCACCTGCGTCGTCGCCGACGTCGTCGAGCTGTAACCGGGGCGGGCCGGCAGGCTGGCCGGATTCGCCGCCGGCCCTGCGTACACAATCAGTCCCCGCCGGTAGGCGCTGGTGATTATTAAAGGGTTACGAAATCGGGGGCGCGGGCCCCGGCGTCTCCCCGCGGCTCGGCTCCGGCGCGGAGCAGCCCGTACTGCACCCCGTCCGCCAGCGCCTCCCAGGACGCGGTGACGATGTCCGAGGACACCCCGACCGTGGTCCACTCCCCCGCGGCATTGGCCGAGGTGACCATGACCCGGGTGACCGCGCGGCTGGCGTCCCGGCCGTCCAGGATACGGACCTTGTAGTCGGCCAGCCGGATGCCCGCCAGCGCCGGGTAGGCGTCGGCCAGCCCGCTGCGCAGCGCCTGGTCCAGCGCGTGCACCGGTCCGACGCCGTCGCCGGCCGCGACGATCCGGTCGCCGTCCAGCATCAGCCGCACGATCGCCTCGCTGCGGTCGCCGTCCGCCCCGCTCTCGATCACCACCCGGTAGCCCTCCAGGCCGAACCAGGACGGCAGCTGCCCGGCGGTGCGCCGGACCAGCAGCTCGAACGAGGCGTCCGCGGCCTCGAACGCGTAGCCGCGGTGCTCGGCCTCCTTGACCCGGTCCAGGATCTCCCCGGCCAGGTCGGGCTGGCCGGCCAGGTCCAGGCCCAGCTGGCCGGCCTTGGCCAGCACGTTGCTCCGCCCGGCCAGCTCGCTGACCAGCACCTGCGGCTGGTTGCCGACCAGCGCCGGGTCGACGTGCGAGTACGCGTCCGGGCGCCGGGCGATGGCCGAGGCGTGCAGCCCCGCCTTGGTGGCGAACGCGGACGAGCCCACGTAGGGCTGCCGGGCGGCCAGCGGCAGGTTGGCCAGCTCGGCGATCCGCCGTGCGGTGCCGGCCAGCTCGCCGAGCCGTCCCGGCGGCAGCAGCTCGTGCCCGCGCTTGAGCTCCAGGCTGGCGATGACCGAGAACAGGTCGGCGTTGCCGCACCGCTCGCCGTACCCGTTGGCCGCGCCCTGGACGTGCACCGCGCCGCCGGCCACGGCCAGCACCGAGTTGGCCACCGCGCAGGCCGCGTCGTTGTGGAAGTGCACGCCGAGCCCGGCCGGGCTTGCCGCGGCGACCGCGGCAAGGATCCGGCCCGCCTCGTCGGGCAGCGTGCCGCCGTTGGTGTCGCACAGCACGAGAGTGTCCGCGCCGGCCCCGGCCGCCGCGGCCAGCACCTCGAGCGCGTAGCCCGGGTCGGCCCGGTAGCCGTCGAAGAAGTGCTCGGCGTCGAAGATGACCCGGCGGCCCTCGGCGGCCATCAGCGCCACCGACTCGGCCACCATGGCCAGGTTCTCCTCCCGGGTGGTGCGCAGCGCCTCGTCGACGTGCAGCGTCCAGGCCTTGCCGACCAGGGTGACGATCGGGGTCCGCGCGGCCAGCAGGGCGGCCAGGTTGGGGTCGTCCCCGGCGCGGCGGCGCGGCGGCCGGGTGGCGCCGAACGCGGCCAGCTGGGCGTTGCGCCAGGGCAGGTCGGCGGCCCGGGCGAAGAACTCCGCGTCCTTCGGGTTGGACCCCGGCCAGCCGCCCTCGATGACATCCACGCCGAGCGCGTCCAGCGCCTCGGCCACGGCCATCTTGTCCGCGACGGTCAGGTCCAGCCCGACCTGCTGCGAGCCGTCCCGCAGGGTGGTGTCGTAGATCTCCACCCGGGCGGGACCGGCGGCCGCGGCCTGCTCCGCGCCCATCAGGCCACCTGCCGGGCGAGCTCGTCGGCCAGCGCCTTGTGCCAGGCGTCGGTGGCGGTCGGCGCCCCGGCGGCGAGCACGGCCTCCACCGCGGCCTCCAGGTCCGCGGCCGCCTGCGGCTGGCCCAGGTGGTCCAGCATCAGCGCGGAGGACAGCACCGCGCCGGCCGGGCTGGCCAGGTTGCGGCCGGCGATGTCCGGCGCGGACCCGTGCACCGGCTCGAAGATCGACGGGCCTGTCCGGTCCGGGTTCAGGTTGCCGCTGGGCGCGACGCCGAGCCCGCCGGTGAGCGCGGCGCCCAGGTCGGACAGGATATCGCCGAACAGGTTGTCGGTGACGATCACGTCGAACCGGGCCGGGTCGGCCACCATGTGCAGGCAGGCCGCGTCCACGTGGCAGTAGTCCAGGGTGACCCCGGTTTCCGCGGCCACGTCCTGCGCGGTGCGCAGCCACAGGCTGCCCGCGTGGGTGAGCACGTTGGTCTTGTGCACCAGCGTGAGCTTCCCGGTCCGGCGCAAGGCCAGCGCGGCCGCGTACCGGACGCAGCGCTCCACGCCGCCGCGGGTGTTCAGCGACTCCTCGGTGGCGCACTCCATGGCGCTGCCGCGGTGCACGGTGCCGCCCGCCCCGGCGTACAGGCCCTCGGTGTTCTCGCGCACGATGACCAGGTCCAGGTCGTCGTCCTTGAGCCCGGCGACCGCGCCGCCCACGCCGGGCCGCAGCTTGGACGGCCGGAGGTTGATGTACAGGTCGAGCTCGGCCCGCAGCCGGAGCAGCAGGCCGCGCTCGAGCACGCCGGGCGGCACGGACGGGTCGCCAACCGCGCCGAGCAGGACCGCGTCCACGGTGCGCAGCTCGGCCAGCACCGCGTCGGGCAGCACCTCCCCGGTCTGGTGGTAGTGCTTCGCGCCGAGCGGGCAGGTCCGCCAGTCCACCACGAACCCGCGGCGGGCCGCGACCGTGTCCACGAGATCCCTGGCCACCGCGGTGACCTCGGGGCCGACGCCGTCGCCGGGCAGTTCGGCGACGGCGTACCGTACTTCGTCAGCCATGATCATGCGCTCTCTTCGTCGGTGACCGGCGCGTTAAGCCAGCTCATCATCTTGCGCAGCGGGCGGCCCGTCTGCTCGACCGGGGCCGACGCAGCCTGGTCGCGCAGCCGCTGGAAGTTCGCCCGGCCCTGGTCGTCCTCGGCCACCCACTCACGGGCGAACGCGCCGGACTGGATGTCGGCCAGCAGCGTGTCCATGGCCTGCTGGGCCTCGTCGCCGACGACCCGGGGGCCGCGGGACAGGCCGCCGTACTCAGCGGTGTCGCTGACCGAGTACCACATGCCGGCCAGGCCGCCCTCGTACATCAGGTCGACGATCAGCTTGAGCTCGTGCAGGCACTCGAAGTACGCGATCTCGGGCTGGTAGCCCGCCGCCACCAGGGTCTGGAAACCCTTGCTGACCAGCTCGGACACGCCGCCGCAGAGGACCGCCTGCTCGCCGAACAGGTCGCTCTCTGTCTCCTCCTTGAACGTGGTGACCAGCGCGCCGGCCTTGGTGCCTCCGATCGCGGCGGCGTAGGACCGGGCCAGGTCCCAGGCCTTGCCGGTGGCGTCCTGGGCCACCGCGACGAGCACCGGGGTGCCCTGGCCGGCCTGGTACTGGCGGCGGACCAGGTGCCCGGGCGCCTTCGGCGCGATCATGGCCACGTCCACGTCGGCGGGCGGGGTGATGTAGCCGAAACAAATGTTGAACCCGTGCGCGAACAGGAGCGCGTCGCCGGCCTTGAGGTTCGGCGCGATCGCGTCGGCGTACAGGCCGCGCTGGGTGGTGTCCGGGGTGAGGACCATAATCACGTCGGCCCAGGCGCAGGCCTCGGCGGGCGGTGACACGGTGAGCCCGGCGGCCGCCGCCCGGGCGGCGGACTTCGACCCGTCCTTGAGCCCGACCCGGACCTCGCAGCCGGAGTCGCGCAGGCTGAGCGCGTGCGCGTGGCCCTGCGAGCCGTAGCCGAGCACGGCGATCTTGCGGCCCTGGATCAGGCTGAGGTCGGCGTCGTCGTCGTAGTAGATGGTGGCCATGGGTGGCGGTGTTCCTCTCGTATCCGGTGGGTCAGGAAGCGTGCGCTAGCGGCTCCGGGACGGCGGCCCGCGGCCCGGGGACACCGGGCCCTTCGTGGTCGGTGGCTGTGCTGTCCGTGATGGAGGCCGGCCCGCGGTCCAGGCCGACCCGGCCGGTGCGGGCCAGCTCGCGGATCCCGTACGGGGCCAGGACGGCGAGCAGGGCCTCGACCTTGCCCGCGCTGCCGGTCGCCTCGAGCACGATCGACTCCGGGGCCAGGTCGACCACCGAGGCCCCGAACACCTCGGCGATCTGCAGGATCTGCGCCCGTGCGGGCGGGTCGGCGGCCAGCTTGATCAGCGCGAGCTCGCGCTCGACCGCGGCGTCGTCGGCGAGCTCGACCACCTTGATCACCCGGACCAGCTTGTCGAGCTGCCGGATCACCTGCTCGACCGGGGTGGACGCGCCGTCCACCACGATCGTCATCCGGCTGACCGCCTCGTCGGCGGTGGGCCCGACGGCGAGCGAGGAGATGTTGAAGGACCGGCGCGAGAACAGGCCCGCGACGTGCGCGAGCACTCCCGGCTTGTTCTCCACCAGCGCGGACAGCGTGTGCGTGCTCATCGGGCGGACACCTCCCTGCGGGCCGCGGCCTGCTGCTCAGCGGCGGTGAACTCGGGGCCGAGCACGATGTCGTCGTTGGGCCGCCCGGCGGGCACCATCGGGAACACGCCCTCGCGGTCGTGCACCCGGAAGTCGACGACGGTGGGCACGTCGCTGACCGCGAGCGCCTTCTCCAGCACGGTGTCGACGTCGCCGGCGCGGTCGCAGCGCAGGCCGACGCAGCCGTAGGCCTCGGCCAGCTTGACGTAGTCCGGGATGGCCTGGCCGAGCTCGCTGTAGGAGTACCGCTCGTCGTAGAACAGCTCCTGCCACTGGCGGATCATGCCGAGGAAGCCGTTGTTGAACACCAGCACCTTGATCGGCAGCTTCTCGATCGCGCAGGTGGCGAGCTCCTGGGCGGTCATCTGGAAGCAGCCGTCGCCGTCGATGGCGACGACCAGCTCGCCGGGCCGGCCGGCCTGCGCGCCCATCGCCGCGGGCACCGCGAAGCCCATCGTGCCGGCCCCGCCGGAGTTGATCCAGGTGCGCGGCTTGGTGAACGAGTAGTGCTGGGCCGCGTGCATCTGGTGCTGCCCGACGCCGGCCAGGATGATCGCGTCGCCGCCGGTCAGCGCGGACAGCCGCTCGACCACGTGCTGCGGCTTGAGCGGGCCATCGGGCTCCTGGGTGTAGCGCAGCGGGAACTGCTTCTTCCAGTGGTCGGTGGCGGCCCGCCAGGCCGCGGTGTCCGGTTCGCCGTGCGCGGCGGTCAGTGCGGCGACCGCGTCGGCCAGCGCGGCCAGGGTGACGGCCAGATCGCCGGGGATGGCCACGTCGGGCTCCCGGTTCTTGCCGATCTCGGCCGGGTCGATGTCCGCGTGCACGATCTGGGCGCGCGGCGCGAACGCGGCCAGCTGGCCGGTGACGCGGTCGTCGAACCGGGTGCCGAGGGCCACGAGCAGGTCGGCTTCCTGCAGCGCGGCGACCGCCGCGTAGCAGCCGTGCATGCCGGGCATGCCCAGGGCCAGCGGGTGGGTGTCCGGGAACGCCCCGCGGGCCATCAGCGTGGTGGTGACCGGGGCCTGGGCGGCCTCGGCGAGCCGCCGCAGCTCCTCGTGCGTGCCGGACTTGATCACGCCGCCGCCGACGTACAGCACCGGCCGCCGCGACTTGTGCAGCATCCGCGCGGCCTCGGCGATCCGGGCCGGGTCCGGGGCGGGCGGCAGCCGGTAGCCGGGCAGGTTCATCACCGGTGGCCAGGACCACGCGGCGGTGGACTGCAGCGAGTCCTTGGAGATGTCCACGAGCACCGGGCCGGGGCGGCCGGTGGTCGCGATGTGGAACGCCTCGGCGATCGCGGCCGGGATCCGGTCGGTGCGGGTGACCAGCTCGTTGTGCTTGGTGATGGGCAGCGTCACGCCGGTGATGTCGACTTCCTGGAACGCGTCGGTGCCGATCAGCGGGCTTGGCACCTGGCCGGTGATGGCGATCATCGGCACCGAGTCCATGTACGCGTCGGCGAGCGCGGTGACCAGGTTGGTGGCGCCGGGGCCGCTGGTGGCTATGCAGACGCCGGGCTTGCCGGTGGCCCACGCGTAGCCCTCGGCGGCATGGCCGGCGCCCTGCTCGTGCCGGACCAGGATGTGCCGCAGGGACGAGGTGAGCAGCGGGTCGTAGGCGGGCAGGATGGCGCCGCCGGGAAGGCCGAAGACAACCTCCGCGCCTTGTTGCTCGAGGCTGCGGACGAGGGCCTGGGCTCCGGTGAGCTGCACCGGTTTCTCCTTCGCTGGGTGGGCTGGTCGGGCTGAGCGAGGGGCTGGGCTAGTTGGGCGTCCAACAAAAAACCTCCTCGCCGTCTGGCGTAGGAGGTGGTAGCGCGGGCCCCTGGAGCGGGTCCGCGCTACGTGATGAGAAGTACCTGGTGCACACGGTCGGGCACGGAAATCAGCTCCATGGAAAGTTTGCGGGTTTTGCGACAGGCTACCGCAGCGGCGCTGCTGCGGGCCCCATTGTGGCAGGAATCTTCGCCCGGGGCGAATCCGGGGCCGGCCAGGCCGGCCCCGGAACGCGTGGCCAGGGTTATGCCTGCGGCACGGGCTGGGCCGGCAGCCAGGGCCGCCGGCCGGCTTCGTAGGCGGCGATCGCGTCCTCGTGCCGGAGCGTGAGGCCGATGTCGTCCAGGCCCTCCATCAGCCGCCAGCGGGCGTAGCCAGCCAGCTCGAACGGCGCCTTCAGGCCGGCCGTCGGCACCTCGACGGCCAGCCCGGCCACGTCGACGGTGACCTCGGCGGCCGGGTCGGCCTCGAGCGCGGCGAACACCGCGGCTACGGCGTCCGCGCCGGCCTGCGCCGGGACCAGGCCCGAGCTGATCGCGTTGCCGCGGAAGATGTCCGCGAACCCGGGCGCGACGACCGCGGCGAAGCCGAAGTTCTGCAGCGCCCACACGGCGTGCTCACGGGATGACCCGCAGCCGAAGTTGTCGCCGGCGACGAGGATCTTCGCGCCCGCCGCGCCGGGCCGGTTGAGCGGGAAGTCCGGGTCGCTGCGCCAGGCTTCGAACAGGCCGGCCTCGAAGCCGGTCCGCCCGATCCGCTTGAGCCAGGACGCCGGGATGATCTGGTCGGTGTCGATGTTGGCGCGGTTGATAGCGACCGCGCGTCCGGTGATGCGCTGCACGCCGGGCATTACAGGTCTCCTGGCAGGGTGAAGCGGCCGGCCACGGCGGTGGCCGCGGCGACCGCGGGCGAGACGAGGTGGGTGCGGCCGCCGGGTCCCTGGCGGCCCTCGAAGTTGCGGTTGCTGGTGGACGCGGAGCGCTGGCCCGGGGTCAGGATGTCGCCGTTCATGCCCAGGCACATCGAGCAGCCGGCCGACCGCCACTCGAACCCGGCGCTGGTGAACACCTGGTCGAGGCCGAGTTCCTCGGCTTCCTTCTTGACCCGCGCGGAGCCGGGCACGACCAGGGCCTTGACGCCGGGCCGGATCTTGCGGCCTCGCAGTACCTCGGCGGCGGCCTCCAGGTCGGCGAGCCGGCCGTTGGTGCACGAGCCGATGAACACCACGTCCACGCCGATGTCGCGGATCGCGGTGCCGGCCTCCAGGCCCATGTACTCCAGCGCACGCTGCGCGTTCTGCTGGGCCGCCGGGGTGGCGAACGAGGCGGGGTCCGGCACCTTCCCGTCGATCGACACCGACTGGGCCGGGTTCGTGCCCCAGGTGACCGCCGGGCGCAGCGCCGCGGCGTCGATCCTGACCTCGTGGTCGAACTCCGCGCCGTCGTCGGTGACCAGGCTGCGCCAGTCGTCCAGGGCAGCCTCCCAGTCCCGGCCCTTCGGGCTGTGCGGGCGGCCTTCCAGGAACGCGAACGTAGTGTCGTCCGGGGCGATCAGGCCGGCCCGGGCGCCGCCCTCGATGGACATATTGCAGACCGTCATCCGGCCGGCCATGTCCAGCGCGCGGATCGCCTCGCCGCGGTACTCGATCACCGAGCCGACCCCGCCGCCCACGCCGAGCGCGGCGATGATGCCGAGCACCAGGTCCTTGGCGGTGACCCCGTCGGCCAGCGCGCCCTCCACGGTGACCGCCATGGCGGCGGGCTTGGCCTGGCGCAGCGTCTGGGTGGCCAGCACGTGCTCGACCTGGCTGGTGCCGATGCCGAAGGCCAGCGCGCCGAACGCGCCGTGCGTGGAGGTGTGGCTGTCGCCGCAGACGACGGTCATGCCCGGCTGGGTGAGGCCCAGCTGCGGGCCGATCACATGCACGATGCCCTGCTCGATGCTGCCCAGGCCGTGCAGGGTGATGCCGTGCTCGGCGCAGTTCTCCTTGAGCCGGGCGATCTGCTGGGCGGCGAGCGGGTCCGCGATCGGCCGGTCAAGCCCGATCGTGGGCACGTCGTGGTCCATGGTGGCCACGGTCAGGTCGGGGCGGCGGACCGGCCGCCCGGCCAGCGCGAGACCCTCGAACGCCTGCGGCGAGGTCACCTCGTGCACCAGGTGCAGGTCAATGTAGAGCAGCGGTGGCTCGCCTTCCGGGCTGGTTACCAGATGGCGATCCCACACCTTGTCGAAGAGGCGCCCGGTCACGGCGATTCCCCCTAGCTGCGTTGTCTCAAATAATGAGATAGAATGTCCGGGATATGGACAACACTCTGGCACAGGAGACGTCCGGCGGCAACCGGATCACCGCGGTGGGCGTGCTGGATCGCTCGGTGGCGCTGCTCGACCTGCTGGCCGCCGGACCCCGGTCGCTGCGGGTGCTGGCCGAGACCAGCGGTCTGCCCCGGCCGACCGCGCACCGGCTGCTGGTTGCGCTGGAGGCGCACCGGCTGGTCCGGCGGGAGCCGGACGGCCGGTTCCGGCTCGGGCCGCGGCTGACCGAGCTGGCCGTGCGCGCGGGCTGGGGGCTTGACCTGGCCGGGCTGGCCGGGCCGGTGCTGGCCCAGCTGCACGAGCAGACCGGCGAGAGCGCGCAGCTGTACCTGCGGTCCGGGGACCGGCGGCTGTGCGCGGCGGCCTGCGACGCCGGGTCCGGACTGTACTACAGCGTGCCGGTGGGCGCACTGCTGCCGCTGGACGCCGGGTCCGGCGGGAAGGTGCTGCTGGCCTTCGGGCCGGACGGCGACCGGTTCCCGGCGGTGCCTGCCGCCGAGCTGGCGGCGATCGCGCGGCGCGGCTGGGCGGCGAGCAGCGCGGAACGGCAGGACGGGGTGGCCAGCGTCAGCGCGCCGATCCTGGCCGGCCAGGAGCTGCTCGGCGCGCTGTGCGTGTCCGGCCCGGCCAGCAGGCTCACCCAGGCGGCCTGCCGCCAGCTGGCCCCGGTGGTCATCGCTGCCGCCGGGGAGCTGTGCTTGCTGGCTGGCAGCTAGCTGGCCTTGTGCATCCAGCCGTACGGGTCGGGACGGCGGCCGTACTGGATGTCGACCAGTTCCTCGCGCAGCCGCATGGTGACCGGGCCCGGCGTGCCGTCGCCGATCACCCAGTTCCCGGCGTGGCTCTTCACCGCGCCGACCGGGGTGATGACCGCCGCGGTTCCGCACGCGAACACCTCGGTGATCTCCCCGGAGGCGCAGCCTTCCTGCCACTCGTCAACCGAGACCCGGCCCTCGCTGGCGGGGATGCCGAGGTCCGGGCCGAGCTGCAGAAGCGAGTCACGGGTGACACCGGGCAGCAGCGTGCCGGTCAGCGCCGGCGTGACGATCCTGGCCTCCGCCCCTGAGCCGTAGACGAAGAAGAGGTTCATCCCGCCCATCTCCTCCACCCAGCGGTGCTCCGCGGAGTCCAGCCAGACGACCTGGTCGCAGTCGTTGCGCACGGCCTCTTCCTGGCCGGCGAACGCGGCCGCGTAGTTGCCGCCGCACTTGGCCTCGCCGGTGCCGCCGGGCGCGGCCCTGGTGTACTCGCGGGACAGCCACACGGTGACCGGCCGCACGCCGCCGGTGAAGTAGCCGCCGACCGGGCTGGCGATGACCGTGAACAGGTAGGAGTCCGACGGCCGGTTGACCCCGAGCCCGCGCTGGGTGGCGATGATGAACGGCCTGATGTACAGGGCCATGTCCGGCGCGGTGGGCACCCAGGCCCGGTCGTGCGCGAGCAGCGTGTCGATCGCGTCGACGAACGCCTGCTCAGGCAGCGCCGGGATGGCCATCCGCTGCGCGGACCGGTTGAGCCGGGCCGCGTTGGCGTACGGGCGGAACGTCCGGACCTCGCCGTCGTCCTGGGCGTAGGCCTTGAGGCCCTCGAAGATCTCCTGCCCGTAGTGGAGCACGGAGGAGGCCGGGTCGAGGGTGATCGGCCCGTACGGCTCGAGCCGGCCGTCGTGCCAGCCGCGCTCGTCGGTCCACCGCAGGGTGGCCATGTGATCGGTGAATACCGACCCGAAGCCGGGCTCCGCCATCACCTGGGTCCGCTCCGCGTCCGGGAGCGGGTGGTCGGACAGGCGAATCTCGAAGCGGATCTCGGGCTGCTCGCGGCTCTCCATCACATGCTCCTCTGCTCTCCGTAGCGGGCCACGGCGCCTATGCCGTGGCCCGGGTCGGGCTGTAATGATCATTCCCGGCGGGGGCGCTGGCAAAGCGCTGCTCAGCGGCGTCCCCGCCATTGTCCCGGCGGTCGAGGGCCACCTGCACGGCTTCCTGCGCGCGACGCGTGGCGCTACTGCGGCGGGCCGGGCCATGGGGTGGGGTAGGTCGTGACACGGTGTTTCTCCAAACGGTGCTGCCGTGAAAGGCAGGGTGATACGACGCCGGCTCGTGGCCGGCCGGACAGGTCGGAGGTGCAGCCTGGCGCGCGCCGCGGGACGGAAGCCAGCGCGGCGGGCGGCCCAGTGCCTGGTAGCACAGTGCCTGGTAGCACAGTGCCTGGAAGCACAGTTCCTGCAAGCACAGGGGCTCATGGCACAGGGCCTGGATGCTGCGGGTTACGCGGCCAGCACCTCACCCCGTAGCGGGTTGCTGGCCTGCCTGATCAGGACCCGCTACGGCTAACGAGGAGTACGTACTGCCGCATGATGCCGTTCACTGTAGCCGGCCGCTGCTCAGCTGGCCGAGGACGGCCCCGATCAGCGGGTCGCCGGGCAGCACCCGGGCCGCGACGGTCTCCAGCAGGAACCGCAGCCGGGCGGTGACCGGTGCCCTGGGCAGCTCGACCAGGTCGTAGCCGGCCTCGCGGTAGGCGGTGCGCATGGCGGTGAACGTCCGCTGGGCCTCGGCGAAGTCCTGCTTGCGCTCGGTGTCGCCGGTGTAGATCTCGGGCCAGGGCGGGGCGAGGAAGGCCACCGGCCCGTAGCGGAACGCGGCGATGGCGGCCCGCACGTGGGACGGCACGGCCTCGCCGAGCATGGCCCAGCCGCCGGCCGCGTCCGGCACGCCGCGGTCGAAGAACACCGGGCCGGGGGTGTCCTGCATGGCCCGGTAGGTCCGCATCTCCCAGGCCAGGATGACCTCGAAGAACAGCCGCTGGTCGAGCCACGGCAGGGCCGGGCCTGCGATGGCCACCTGCTCCCTGATGATGGCGCGGCCGGCTTCCGGCGCGGTGGCCAGGCCAAGGCGGCGGAGGGCCTCGATGAGCGTGGTCTTGCCGGATCCGGGTCCGCCGGTCAGCACGATGAACCGGCTGGTCCCCGGCGGTTCCGTGGGTGTGCAGGCAGGCATGAAAGAGCTCCTGACGTCGGTGTGATGGGTGCTCGGCGGCCAGGCGCGGCGGCGTCAGCGCGCGCCGCGGGCGAAGGGGAAGGCAGGGAGGGACGCCCGGATCCGGGCTGAAGGCGTGCTAGTGGAGATGGGTCAGCACGAAGACCTTGAGCCCAATCATAACCAGGCCGAGCACCGCGGCCGAGGCCGCGATCAGGATCTGCGGACGGCGGCCGAGCGCGGCGGCCCGGCCCGCCGCCAGCGCGTACAGGACCAGCTCGAGCGCGGCCGCGGCCAGCCCGGCGCTGGCCGCGTCAGTGGCGGCGGCGCCCGCCACAGTGGCCGCGAGCAGCACGACCAGCGGCAGGTAGGACGCGCTGACCATGGTCCAGCTGGCGGTCAGCGCGCCGCGGATGTCCCGCCAGGCGGGCAGCCGGCCGCCGGCGATGTGGCTGCCGAGCAGGTCGGCGTACTCGTGGGCGATCCAGTACACGGTCAGCGTGATCAGCACCGCGACGGTCTCGGCGGCGGCGGGCAGCTCGCCCCCGGCGGTGGCCATGATGGACGCGGTGACGATCGTGCCGTAGATGGCGCCAGCGACCTGCCGGGCATGCCGCCGGGTTCCGCCGGCCTCCGGGGCGAGCAGGGGGCGGGCCGGGGCGACGGGCCCGTCCTGATCCGCAGGGCCGGTTCCGGGCCGGGCCCCGGCCGGGCGGCCGGCGCCGTCGGGCGCCGCGCCGCCTGAGCCGGGGCCGCCGGTCACAGCTGGGCCAGTTCGTCCGCCAGGTCGTCGAGGCCGAGTGAGCCGAGCGACAGCGCGGCCATGTGCCAGTCCTTGAGGCGGAAGGAGTCGCCGCGGGCCTTCCTGGCCGCGTCCCGGCCCGCCAGCCAGGCCCGCTCCCCCAGCTTGTAGCTGATCGCCTGGCCGGGCGCGGACAGGTAGCGGATGATCTCGCTGTCGATGAACTCGATGTCCCGGCCGCTGTGCGCGGCGAAGAATTCCCGGGCCAGCGCCGCGGTCCAGGTGCGGCCGGGAGCGACCGGCGAGTCGCCCGGGATCTCCAGGCCCAGGTGCATGCCGATGTCGACGACCACCCGGACCGCGCGCATCATCTGCGCGTCCAGGTAGCCGAGCCGGGCTCCGGGCGCGCTCAGGTAGCCGAGCTCGTCCATCAGCCGCTCGGCGTACAGGGCCCAGCCCTCGCTGCACGCGCTGACCCCGCCCACGCTGGTCTGGTACAGCGACAGCCGGTCCGACAGGTAGCGCCACTGGGCCAGCTGCATGTGATGGCCGGGAACGCCCTCGTGATACCAGACGCTGATCAGGTTCCACAGCGGGAAGCT